>Ga0302275_10004386_pt1 | contig 13935 bp, 8 predicted proteins | sample III_Bog_N2_2_FD_200229 | JGI IMG/M metagenome (GOLD analysis project Ga0302275, IMG submission 200229) | Peat permafrost microbial communities from Stordalen Mire near Abisko, Sweden - III_Bog_N2_2 | ecosystem: Environmental > Terrestrial > Soil > Wetlands > Peat | place: Sweden: Abisko...
ATATGGAACGGGCGGTCGCAAAGGGACACCGCCTCCCGTTGGTCGGCGAGCCAGAGTTGAAGCCAGCCGCAGCCAACGGAACGAAATATCGCTTGACAGCGAGGGGCCTTCTCATGGAAGCCGCGAACGTAAGAGAGCGGCCGAACTCAGAACACCTGCCGCTTTGCAGCGGCGGCAACTCGTGGCAGTGCGAAGGGCCGCTCTCTCACGTTCGCGGCTCTGTGCCAGGGAACGGGAAACGACAGTCAAATGAGTGAGGGAGCGTCTGAAGGATTCTGCCAGGAAATGACAGAGTTCAACTACGCGGGTACTTACGCCGTTGCTTCGGGACAGGCTGCGTGAATGAGGGCCAGCTAAGCAGGACGGGCCATGCCGCCCATCCCCGCATGGCGCCGCAAAATCTGCGGCAGGTTCAGGGAGAAGGCGGAACGCGCCAGAACCATGTCCGCGCCGGCGTTCTGGGCCTGCATCTTGAGTTCGCCTTGAATGTGCGAGACGAAGGCGATGACGCTGACGTTCTTCAACTCCGGCTTCGATCTCAACATCTCAATCAGCGGTACCGGCGCAAGCGAGTTGCAGTTCAGGTCGATGACAATCATCGTGGGCTGTTCGGCCACGGCCCTTTCGACCAGGTCATGAGCGGACTTGAGAAACTCCGCAACCATGCCGGCGCGCCGGGCTGCATCATTGATTTTGACGACGAAGAACAAGTCGTCAACAACCGCGAGAATCTTTCGCGGGTTCTGGGGCATAAACCACAATCCTGTCTATTTGTTTCAAACGTTCGGCACGATCCGCAGGAGTCATCCTCAGGCTCAGACCAGTGAGCGCAGTTCCTGCAAAAGGGGGAACTTTAATTCTATTCGCCCGGAGAGAGCGTTGTCCAATGCTCATGGGCGCCGCCTTCCGGGACGCTGCCTGGGCCTCAACCGATAGCCGCGGAAACCCGGGACAACCTCCGGCTGCGTATTGGCTGCGCTCAGTCTGGCCTCCCAGATGGGATTGGCATGTGGATGTGATCCACAAGGATCGCCACAAACCGCTTGCCCGGCATGCCCGCTGGCCTGGGAATCGGCCAGGCGAATCTGATACGTTGAATCCGGAGAAGAGACATGCAGCCATTCCGGTTTCACGTATTTGTCTGCGACCAACAGAAGCCCGAAGGCGTGCCGTGCTGCGCGGCGCGGGGTTCGGTCCAGGTGCTGGAGACCTTGAGGCGCGAGGTGAATGCGCATGGACTGGAAGACGAAGTCCAGGTGACGGCGTGCGGATCGCTGGGCTTATGCGAGCACGGGCCAAACCTGGTCGTTTATCCCGAAGGCATCTGGTACTCGGGCGTGACGCCGGCGGACATTGCGGAGATCGTCCGCTCGCATTTCCAGGAGGGCCAGCCCGTCGAGCGCCTGATGCGTACCGATCCCGCAACCGTGCGCGGGGAGATCCTGGGGAATCGCGAGAGGATGTTCGCGGCGCGCCGCGCCAGGGAAGCCGCGGGAGTTCTGCCGGACGAACTGAATGATCGCATCCGGGCGTTTCAGGAGAGCCGCGCCCTGCTTACGGCGCTGGAACTCGACCTCTTCACGGCCGTGGGCACCGGCGCCGGGGCGACGGAAGTGGCCGCCAGCCTGCACACGGACCCCCGCGCCACGGAGATGCTCTTGAACGTGCTCGTGTCGCTGCGTCTGCTCGCCAAGCAGGATGGGGTGTTTCACAACTCTCCTCAGGCCGCACGCTACTTCACTGCCGGTTCGCGCGACAACGCGCGGCCCGCCTTGCTGCACACCGCACATCTGTGGCACCGCTGGTCTACGCTCACGGATTGCGTGCGCACCGGCACAGCCGCTGCCCCCGAAATCGCCGACCGCGGCGGGGACTGGACCGAAGCCTTCATCGCAGCCATGCACCGCAACGCCTCGGAACGCGCACCGCTGGTGGTGCGCACGGTGGGCGCCGAGAAGGTGCGCCGCATGCTGGACGTGGGAGGCGGGTCGGGTGCTTACTCGATTGCTTTCGCCCAGGCCAACCCCGCGTTGTGCGCCGATATTCTGGACTTGACCACGGTCGAACCTATCGCGCGGCGCCACATCGAGGCGGCTAGAGTGGCGGACCGTGTCAAGGTCCGCGCCGGCGATCTACGTTCCGACCAGCTAGGCGAAGGGTACGACCTGGTTTTCATTTCCGCCATCTGCCACATGCTGAGCCCCAGCGAGAATCTCGACCTGCTGCGCCGCTGCCACGAAGCGCTCGCTGGCGGCGGCCGCGTTGTCATTCAGGACTTCATCCTGGAAGCGGACAAAACGGCTCCCCGCTTCGCGGCATTGTTCGCGCTCAACATGCTGGTGGGTACGCAGGCGGGGAGCAGCTACAGCGAATCGGAATATGCTGCCTGGCTAGGCCAGGCGGGTTTCCTGGACATCCGCCACATGCGATTGCCGGGAATCACCGGGCTCATGATCGGATCGTGACCGTAGTATCGTTCATCGCGATTGTTGGACCGCGCCCAAGAGAAAACCACCGGACCGGCTTGGGTCGCTGTCGCGCGACAAACATTGTGCTCGCCGTTATCATGAACACAGGTCGCAGCGGCGCTCGGCGAAGCGCCAGCGCCCAACCAGCTTCGCATGCTAAACCCCAGACGGCGGCCATGCCCGCCAGTTTGCCGAGGTAGCTCCGGGCCAAGGCCAATCACGAGGGTCTGCATACCTTACCCGAAAGGTAGCCGCTCATCCCCGCGCAACCATGTAAATCCTCCGTTAAGGCGGTCGCGGAATGTCTTACAAACGGTTATAGTAAGTGGATTGGGACGTGAGTTGGACAGTGGTTCCCGGGAACCACGCCTTACCACGCCGAGCGTCTTCCGCAGCACCAACGCGGATTCAGACATTTTCAAACTTTGGGGTGTTCCAGGTCCGCGTCCAACGCGCGAGGAGAGCCGCTGGCCTGCAAATGGAGGACACCGTGTTTGGTATATCGGCGCGTGCATCCGTGAAGGGTCTGGTATGTTTCGAAGAACCGCCGCCCGCTGTCGCCGAGCTTCCAGGGATGACAGCGCTGGAGCTGCCCAGACAATGACACGGCGCACTTACCACCCGGCTCTTTCGCCGGGGCTCGCAGTCATCGTGCCGTCACAATCAACGCATCCAAGTTGAATGCCAAGGGTCTAACGAAAGCCTAACAGCAGTTCCATGGGGTGACTATCCGGCAGTTTCCTCAGCAATGCACAGCGGCAAGTGAAGCAACCTGGCTTAACTCAGGCAAGCCTTCCACCAGGGTGCATGCTGCGGGCACGCCACGACCGGGGGTGAATTTGATGAATTACCGCACACGGACTCCTAAGTTCAAGACATTAGTCTGTAACGCGGGCGACACAACCACCGATGCGAGACGAGCGTCATCGCAGTCACAGTACGGCGACATCGTTTTATCTACTTTTCCCGTTATTTGTTTCAGCTCTTTCATTTGCAAACGACAATCCACAAAACGCGGGACTCACACAATTTTATATGCGCACGTCTTCCGCATTCAACATATATACAAATAGTCCTTCCACAACCACACAGGCCTGGATAAAGAGCCATTTCTGGCGTATCCAGAGCTCATCTCCATACTTTGATTCACGGCTTTCCTGGATGCCGAACGCATGGGCCTACCTCGATCTTTACGGCATCCCAATCAACTCACCATTAGTTTCCCAACATCCAGACTGGATTCTTCATGACAACTCGGGTAACCGGTTGTATATACCCTTTGGCTGCTCCAATGGCACTTGCCCCAATTACGCTGGAGATGTAACAAACGCAAGTTTCCGGAACTGGTGGATTGCCAACGCACAATCTATCCTCTCGAAGGGCTATAAAGGCTTCTGGATCGACGACGTGAACATGGAATTTCGCGTCAGTAATGGCAGCGGAACCAGTGTTGCGCCCTATGATCCTAACACGGGAAACACAATGACGTTCGACAACTGGCGTCTTTATATTGCAGAATTTACCGAGCAGTTGCGTTCAGCCATGCCCACGACCGAAATCGTCCATAACGCAATTTGGTATGCTTCGCCAACCCGATACAGCGATCAGTATGTCATCCGCGAAATCAAGGCGGCGGACTATATCAATTGTGAACGCGGAGTTAGCGATCCTGGACTTGTCGGCGGATCGGGTTCGTGGTCCGTGAGAGCATTTCTGGCATATGTGGACGCGGTACACTCCTACGGCAAAAATGTGCTTATGGATGAATACGCATTCAATGGCGACTATGGACTTGCCGGCTATTATCTCATCTCGGATGGCGGTGACGCCCTTGGCAACCAGCAGATTACTCCGAACAACTGGTGGTCAGGATATGACGTGAACCTAGGAGCCCCGCTGGCAGCACGTTATGACTGGAATGACCTGATCCGACGCGACTTCAATGCGGGAATGGTCCTGCTCAATCCGCCGAAAACAACGGCTATTACAGTGACACTGCCTATTCCTCTCACAAAAATTGATGACGGAACTGTGGTTACGTCAGTCACTCTGCAGCCGGGGCAGGCGGTCGTTCTGACGGGCGGCGTTCCCATTCCGGATTATTCGCTGAAAGCTTCACCAAGCGCTTTGACGGTGACGGCGGGAAATACTGCCATTTACACTTCTACAGTGACCCCAGTCAACGGATTCGCAGGCAATGTAACTCTTGCGGCAAGCGGGTTGCCTTCCGGAGCGACGGCGAGTTTCAGCCCGGTGTCCATCAGCGGAGCAGGCAGCTCGACCTTGAGTGTTGCCACATCACTATCAACTCCATCCGGAGCCTACCCGATTACCATCACCGGCACATCCGGCAGCCTGAGCCACAGCGCGACTATCAACTTGACGATCGCTCCAGTCCCGGTGAACCTCACCTCTGTTTATAATCGGGCTGGCGTTTATACCGACGGTCGTGTATTCACCTCAGGTGGCATTGACGGGAATGGATTTGCATATTCTCGCAATTTACTGGGCGCTACGGAGACGTTTGCTGGTACGCCCTATACATTCGGCACGGCCAATGTTTCTAACACTGTGACCAGCAGCACCATCCCGCTACCATCTGGAAAATTCGCTGCACTTAAGTTTGTCGGTACAGCTGTCAATGGGAATCAGACTTCTCAGAAGTTCACGGTCACTTATTCCGACGGCACAACGACTTCTTTTGTGCAGAATCTGAGCAATTGGAAAGCTCCGGCTAATTACTCCGGCGAAGCCACCGCCATGGCGATGTCCTACCGGGATGTATACTCTGGCGCGGCGGACAACAGGACATTTTATTTGTATAGCTACTCGTTCGCAGTTGACAAAACAAAAATAATTAAGAACCTAATTCTGCCCTCCAATGCAAATGTGCTCATTCTTGCCGTTACTTTAACTCCTTGAGCGCCACGCATGTCCCTCTCGGGCGTGCGATAGAGTTGGACCTCGTCCTGCCGGCGGATCGTAACCCGCCGGCACCTTGATCACTGGTCCGTGAAGTAGCCGAATGGCCTGTTAGCCTCCTACGGAGATCTGCATGGCGCGCAGGATGCCGCCTGGATCCGCAACACCCAGACTCGCGATCCGCTCCGCGCGCTCCTGGGTGCCGGCCACTGCGTAAATACGCAATTCATCGGCGTTTCCTGAGGGCCTAAGGTGGGCCACATCCGAGTTCTCGAAAGTCACCCGGACGCCGTCTGTGTAGTTCAAGCGCACGATTGAGGAGAATCCCAGATCAGGACTAAAGAAGTCTTCCAGATTGTTGCGAATTGCCTCGAACTCGCTGGGCAGAGCCTCTGTGGTGTAGAGTTCCCTGCCCACGCTGTTGGTTACGATTGTCTTCCCGTGTTGGAAGCGTACGTCCTGCACAGCCGGATCGACTGGCGAGAAGCGTCCTACGATCCTTTCGCTGACAGCACGAGGAAACTGCTTCAGAAGTGCAGCACGACTGAAGCGGCAAGGGAGCCCGCAGAAGAGAGCAGAAAGAGATAGGCCCCTCTCCTGCGCGCTGAAAAGTGTACACAAGATTGGAAGTATGGCGTCCCGCGTCGGCAGGGCCTTCAATGTGCGGCCATTTCGCGGGATGTCTGATCCGGTGAGAAAGCCGCCATTGGCCTCCCAGCCGCAGATCACTTTCTTGTTCTTCCGTCCTGCCACTTCCATTCCCGCGATTACATACGGCGATCCAATGCGCGTTTTCGGTTCCAGGACGCTCGCGAGACTACCACGATCGATGCCGTCGTTACAGCTGATTGGTACAACAACCGCGTCAGCCCCCAGGAATTCCGCCGCGACCATGCCGACAAGATCGCCCCCGAAAAACTGCACTTTGTCCGTGGCCGGGTCCAAGCCAAGAACGAGCGGGCGGTCGCTGTCCCCGTCCATAGAAACGACGGCGAACAGAGGGCCATGGGTTTCAGTTGCGTGATCTGCCAACGTCTGGATTGCCGCTAACTGACGGGCATCGATGTTCTCTGTGTCGATTGGTACAAAAGTATCACTCCGGCCCGCCGGAATTACCTCCGCGCCGAAGTTTCGAAGAAGTTCCACGATAAGATCTCTTCCCACGGCCGAGTGCTGGTACACGAGCAGCCGTTTCCCCTTCAGAGAGAGTCCGTCAAAAAACCTCTCATAGCGCTCGATATACTCTTCTCGCGCTAATGTAATTTCCGCAGGAAGCCGGCTGTGGCCGGTTTTGAGTAGTCCGTTCTCATCGAATGCGGATTCGGCAAAGGGCTGAGCATATAAACGCCTCCTGACGTCCAAGACTACATCGCCGATTGGCTTTTCGTGTTCTTTGAGCAGTTCGCCCTGAGAAGTATTCGTCTTATAACCGTTGCGATCGAAGGGGATGTGACTGCCCGTGATCATCATGCTCCCGCAACGGCGTGACATAGCAAAGCAGGCCAGAGCCGGGGTGGGAATTCGGCCGAGGTAGACGGGGCGCATGCCGGAATCGCGGATAGCCCGCTCGATGGCCTGGGCGATCTCACCTCGTCCGCCCTGTTCAACCACGTAAGACGTTGAACTGGGGCGCAGGTCGCTGGCAAAGTAGAACTCCTGCCCACGGACAATGCCACCTGTCGGTTCGGGAAGCCCTTGCAAGTAGGAGAGTTCGGCAAGCGCGTTGATATAGATCTCCAACTGCGTCAGGTTCACGACCTCGCCGCGGCGCCCGCTGGTCCCAAACCGCAACTCTTGGGGCTCGTAAGTAAGCTGGCTTGCAAGAGAGCCAGGGCTGGGCGCGATCATTTGCATTTCCTCCAGTGTCTCGACAGCATGTCGGGACCTTCACCGAAGCATCCGGCCGCACACGACTACGGTGAGCGGGATAAGGCTGCCATCCACATAGTAAACCGTCTTGATTACATCAGTTACGTGCAGATCGAACCAATTGCTCCAGCCGAAGAATGGACCAAGCGGATGGCCTGAATTGGAAAGGAGACCGGACCTCGGGAAACCGTGGCTCTGCGGGCGTTGGCGCTGGCGGTCTCGACTGTGCAACAATCGCCTCAGGTTGGATCTGCGTTCGCGTCCAGGGCAGCAGGATCGGCCCCGGAGCCATCGAAGGCCGCTGAGAGGTCGCACGAGATGCTGTTACTGGTTGTCGCAGTCTGGTTCATCTTAACGATCCCAGTGGGAATAATAGTGGGACGCCGCATCGCGGCGCGGCGATCGACGCGATACTGTTCTGTTGGTAGCGCCGCGAGTTCAGCTCGAACGGTTGTTAGCGCAAGGGTCGGCAAGTCGGCATAAGGCCAGCCTCCAGCGATCCTTACTCCCGCCACCTTTGACGCCCGACGAGCAGATTTGAAGCGAACAGGATGGCGAGATCCACGGATTGCGACCGTCTGGAGATCATTCGATCGCCAGCAACTCAACGTCAAACACCATGTTTCCGGCCGGTAGTTTCCGACCAGCCGGCTTCTCCCCGTACGCCAATGAGGCCGGAATCCAGAACCGTGTCTTTTCGCCGACGACCATGCGGAGCACGCCTTCGCTCCATCCGGGGAGCAAACCTCCAACCGGAAAACTACCCGGCTGACCGCTTGTCACTGTCGTTTCAAACAACTTTCCAGTGGAAGTCCACGCCGAGTAATGCATGGATACGAGACTTGAAGCCGAGGGATGGGCTTTTCCCGAGCCTTCTTGAAGCACTCGAAAAGCAAGGCCCGACGGAAGGATGATGGCGTCCTTTGGAGGACTCGTCAGATCGGCGGGCGTTGCCGGCACTTTCATGATCCGAACAAGCTCAATGTCGAAGGTCAGGTCAACGCCGGGAGGCGGTTCATCATCGTCCGTCTTCCCCATGGGCCCGTGCCGTGTGGGCAGGTAAGTGAGGTTAGCGGGAACCCACACGCGCCGCTTCTCTCCTTCAACCATCAGCTTGAGGACTTCAGAGACTCCCGCGACCGTTCGCGGAAGACTTTGAATGGCGGTCTCTCCATGCACACCAGACGTGGATTGCAGTGATCCATCCCGCCTCCAGGCAATGAACCTGACCAGTGCGCAATCGTTGCCGACCGGCGATTTCGTGCCGTGCCCCGGCTGCAGAACCCGCATGCGCAAGCCGGATGCGGTGGAGAGGGCTTCAACCGGGGCAGCCGCCACATCGTCGGGGGCCTTCGCAGCCGGCGCAGGCCGAGTCACAACCGCAGTGGCATTGGCCGGAACCTCCTGGGCGTACAGGCCCACTGCCATTGCACACAGGACTAATGCCGCTCCAGGGCGCAAAATTCGCCCGGCGCCTGAACCGATTGATGTCCAACCATGAACTCTTCGCATTTACATCCGCCTCATCATTCCCGGAACGTGTTCAGTCCCAGCCCAATGCAATCGCGCGCGCACGCCACACCCGTTGCGTGTGGCTATGGGATCGCCGTGATAGCCAAAACCACTACATTGGAGTTGGCGGGCAGTGTGATGCTCTCCACAGTCTTGGCGACATTTAAGGCAAATGAATATCCGTAGAGCAGGAATGTCCGGGCGTCCTTCGTACCGTTATATACATTCCGGTAGGCCATAGTCACGGCCGTGGTCTCACCCGAATAGCCGCCCGCCACAAACCAATCGCTGAAACTCTGGACGAACGGCGTCGATGATCCGTCGGTGTAGTTGACGGTCACCGTCTGAGATGTCTGGAGTCCATTCACTCCAGTGGCGAGCACTTTCAATGCCGAAAAGTTCCCCGCCGGAAGCGTTACTGTGGCGTTCGCAACCGAGTTGGGTACATTCGCCGGTCCTATGTTGAAAACGATCCCATTGACCGTTTGCGTAGTTCCCAGTAAGTTCGCGGAATAGGCGAATCCATAGCCATCTAATCCACCCGAAGTGAACGTTGCGCCATCGGTATCGAAGGCGTTTCGATTGTAGGCTAAGGCGAGAGAGACCGGCGCGGCCGGCACAAGCGTAATTGCCAGGACGGCCACATTGTTGTTAGCCGGCAACGTAATGCTGCTTACCGTTTTCGACTGATTGAGCGGGAACGAATAGCCGTACAGGTTAAACACACGATTGTCCTTCGCGCCAGAGTAAGTGTCACGATACGGCATCGCCAATGCAAGTGTTTCTCCAGCGTAGCTGTTCGAAACAAACCAATCGCTAAGACTCTGAGTGATTGTCGAAACAGTGCCATCCGTATACTTCACGGTAAACACTTGGGCGACCTGGGAACCATTGACTCCGGCCGCCAGCATTCTCAAGGCACCGAACGTCCCTACCGGCAACGGAATGACGGCATTGCTCACTACATTCGGTGCGCCAGCGGGACCAATGTTATACGATATGCCGTTTATGTTCTGCGCAGCACCCAACAGATTTGACGAATAGGCGAATCCGTAGCCGTCCAAGCCCAGGGTGAAGGTACTGCCGTCAGAGACGATGCCTGTCTTGTTGAACACGGCGGTGAGGCTGACTGGCACGGAGGTGCCTCCCGTACTTGCCGTAACTGTAAGGCCCAGGAGCGCCGAGTGCAAGAGTGCCCCCGAGGTGCCCGTGACAGTGAGGGAATACGTGCCTGCCGCTGTCGCGGCTGTCGTCGAAACGGTCAAGATCGACGACCCCGCCGACGTAATGGAGGCCGGGTTGAAGCTCGCCGTCGCACCCGCGGGAACGCCACTCGCCGCAAGCGTGACGGTCCCGGCGAAACCGTTAAGGGCGGTTACCGTCGCCGTGAATGTCGCACTGTTGCCCGCCGTCACGCTCTGCGATGCCGGAGCGGCCAACAGGCCGAAGTCAGCCGGCTTGACCACCGTCAGACTCACATTCGCAGTGTGCTGCAAAGTGCCAGATGTGCCAGTGATCACGAGCGGGTAAGTGCCAGCCGCAGTCGCCGCGGTCGTCGAAATGGTCAAGGTCGACGACCCGGCCGAAGTAATGGTTGCCGGACTGAAGCTGGCCGTCGCGCCCGCGGGTAGGCCCGCTGCAGTCAGAGTCACTGTGCCCGTGAAGCCATTGAGAGCGTTGACCGTCGCCGTGAACGTCCCGCTGTTGCCTGCCGTCACGCTCTGCGATGCCGGTGTGGCCGCGAAACCAAAGTCTGCGGCCTTAACAACCGTCAGACTCACATTCGCAGTGTGCTGCAAAGTGCCGGAAATGCCGGTGATCACGAGTGGGTAAGTGCCGGCCGCAGCCACTGCGGTCGTCGAAATGGTCAGGGTCGATGACCCGGCCGAAGTAATGGTTGCCGGACTGAAGCTGGCCGTCGCGCCCGCGGGTAGGCCCGCTGCAGTCAGAGTCACTGTGCCCGTGAAGCCATTGAGAGCGTTGACCGTCGCCGTGAACGCCGCGCGGTTGCCTGCCGTCACGCTCTGCGATGCCGGTGTCGCGGCCAAGCCGAAGTCTGCCCCGGTGGAGACCACCGTCAGACTCAAGTTCGCAGTGTGCTGCAAAGTCCCGGATGTGCCGGTGACAACGAGCGAGTAAGTACCGGCCGCAGTGGCGCTCGTAGTCGCAATGTTGAGGATGGAGGAGCCTGACCCAGCGATCACGGATGGCGTGAAGGTCGCGGTGGCGCCCGCCGGCAATCCGCTTATCGCATAGCTCACAGTGCCATTGAAATTGCCGCTCGCGGTCTGCGACACGGTAATGTTCGCTGCGCTGCCCGCCGTCACCGTGGTGGCGGTTGGCACAACACTCACCGAGTAGTCGGGAGCGTTGTAGACTTGAAACTCATAAATCCGAGACGCAATGTCTCCGTCGTGAGTAGGAGTGGTCACATTTAGTTTCACATAACGCGCTGTAGTTGGCGTGATATCGTGCGTTGTAATACTATCCACATTGCCAGTAACATTCACCACAGTGGTGAAATTAACGCCGTCCGTCGACACCTGTATATTAAATGCGGCTGTGTTGAAGTTGAACGACTCTCCGCCACCGGCTCCAGCGTGTTCGATGAGAAACCGGTTTACGGTAACGGGGGCTCCGAGGTCGACTTGCAGGAATGCGTTGGCGATTTGAGAACACCACTTATCGCTCAATCCGAGAGAATAACTTCCATTGACAGCCTTGTCAGGAGTCTCATTTGAATTGCAGGCAGTGCTGCCAGTCGCCGGTTTGTTGAGTGCGAGGTTCTGTGAAGGCGGCATAGTTGTTCTGGGCCCGTACACAGACACAAATCTCGACAAGTTTGCGACATACACCTTGCCGTTTGCCACCAGGGGATGGCTCCCCTTCGACATATTCAGCGAATCATCCATAACGCCGGTGCTCTGCCACAGAAGAGCCAGCGTTTCCGCATTGAAAGCGTATAACTGGCCAGGCACGGTGAATTCATTGGCATCGCCATTCCGCGGAGTCGTCGCCCAGAGAATTCCCGTGCCGGTCTGGGAACCGTTCGCCGAAAGGGTCATGACCCCGCCTGGCATCCCGACTGGAGGAAGAATGGCGCCGGTGGCAAATGGAACAGTATTAATAATCTGCGTGGTCGTGTTGAATCGATATCCATGCAGGAAATCGTTTTCCCCCCAGACGTAGACATTGAGGCCTTGCGGGCTGTTCCACGCGGGATTTGAGGAGTGAATGTGATGGGTCGCGCTCGGCCGGACTGTCGGATCCACGGCTTGAAACACCTGCGGAATCTGGGTGTCTCCCGCGACGAGCCCACCAAGATTATTCGTGTTCAGAAGATACAGCCGGCCCTCCTTTCCACCGGTCACCAGGAGGTTGTAGCCTGGCAACAGAGACGGGCCGCCGGACCCAAAATCCGTGTCGCCAGCATTTAACGTGTTATAGTTTGACGCTGTGTAGAAGTCAAGACGATTAAGCGTATTGGGGGCAAGCTTCACCACCGATTCCCCAAAATCCTGGGTGGCATCGGCGGTTCCGTTGCCTGTCGAAGCAAATAAGTTTCCGCTCAAGTCCAGCAGGATTCCAGCACCCGCCATCCAAATCCCGCCTTGTACGCCATTTGGCGTATCGTTAAAAGCGCCGAGTTGCGTCAATGCGGTGCCGTCGTAAGCCATGACCCAGCCGTGATATGGCGTAATGTCACAATACGAGGCCCATGCTATGTAGACGGTACCTTGAGAGAAGGCAAGTGCAGGGCGCTGGTTCTGGGTAATGGAGTTGAACACGACCGTACTGCCGCCGTCGCCGGTCCCTGTCACGCTGGCGGTGATCACCTTCGGGCTATTCGCGCGATCATTGCCGGTTGTTATATCAATTGCATGGAGCCTCTGCACGGTCCCTGCGCTTTCAACAGTACGTGTGACAAAGTACATCGTGCCTGCCACGCCGTCGATTACCGGTGTTCCGACGATGCCAATATTGCCTCGAAAATCGAAGTAACCTCCAGGGCATGCGACTCCAAAATCGCTATTGTTAGTAGGACGGCCGGTCCCATTGAAGTTCTTCTGCCACAGGGGGACACCAAGCGTATCCGCATCAAACGCATAAATAGAGTTGTTCACGGTGGCGACATAAATCACATTGTGAATCCCGCCCGCGATCTGCAGCGACGATACGTACAGAATCCCTGCATAAACTTGATCATCAACCGCCAGCGAGAATAGCTTGCCGAAAGACCCCGAGTTCACGTTCGCTTGCGTCAGTACGATCTCGGAGAGATTAGCGCCAGTCCGTTGGCTGTTGTAGGCGCGCGTAAAGACGTTGAAGTTACCTTGTGCACTGGCCTGCTGGCAAACACAAACACTAAGTGAGAGCGCGAACGCACCGGCTACCCAAAGAGAGCCGGAGAATCTCCTGTTCCGCATGGCATCTGACGTAGGATTCATAAACTACTCCTCTTCCACTCGCGACATGGTGCGGTGTGTACCAGGCACTTCTGGACTTCCATTCCCATCACATCGAATTATCAAGGATCCTCGCCTCACACTACCCGGGGACTCTTGGCGGGGTAGGCGGGAAACCGAACGCAAAACGCAACCGGGAGAACAATGCCGTCCAAGCCATCCAAATCCTAGGGGGAAGTTTGCGTGCTTCCACGCAGCAGAATCGCCCCCTGACCGCCCATCAACTTGACGGATGATGCCAGTCTGCCGTCCACGCCCAAACAATCCGAGCAGGTCGATACCGTCTCCGCCTGAGCGTGCGGTTCATTCAAAACAACAACGCCGCGCTCGAACTCACGTCTAAACACTCCTCCCACCCGAGAACGTGGCCCGAGCGGCGATCCCAAGTCGATGTCGAGAGCCGCCAGCCAGTGGTCGGGGGTGACGTCATGACCGCCGAGTCCGTCTTTGCCGGACGAGATGAGAAAGTAGGCGGCCACGCCATACTCCCCAAGGCTGCCAGTGTTATCGACGATTACGCCTGTCCCCTGCGCATGCCGCCGGTCCACGTAGCGGAAAAAGGCATCCAGGGACCACCCGCCTTCTCCCCCCGTCAACCCGTGATCTGCCACCCCGCGCTCCAGGTTTATATAGTCCGCGGCTTGGAGTTCTTTCGAAACCGACGGGTCGAGGTCACGATTGGGTCCGCCGGCATACCA
>Ga0302275_10004400_pt1 | contig 13916 bp, 9 predicted proteins | sample III_Bog_N2_2_FD_200229 | JGI IMG/M metagenome (GOLD analysis project Ga0302275, IMG submission 200229) | Peat permafrost microbial communities from Stordalen Mire near Abisko, Sweden - III_Bog_N2_2 | ecosystem: Environmental > Terrestrial > Soil > Wetlands > Peat | place: Sweden: Abisko...
GAGTCCGGCCGGCGGCCCACGCTGATGTTCAATGGCTACGAGGAACAGGTGGGCCACCTGTACGCCGGGCTGGATCTGCGCGCGAACTTCTGACGCATGAACGAGAACGACCTTCGCTTCGCCAAGCTGCTGGTGCTGGTCAACGCCGCCGTGCCGATGGCGTTGCTGGGCTGGGACGCAGCGCACCACCGGCTCGGGGCCAACCCGGTGAATTTCGCCATCCTCACCACCGGCCTGATGGCGTTGATCTGCCTGCTGCTGACGCTGGCCGTAACCCCGCTGCGCAAAATCACCGAGTTGAACTGGCTGATTGCCTTCCGGCGGATGCTGGGGCTGTACGCCTTCTTCTACGCGCTGCTGCACTTCCTGATCTTCTTCTATCTGGACCGCCAGGGCAGCATCGCCGGCACGCTGTCGGAAATGATCAAGCGCAAGTATCTGATCGTCGGCGCCACCGGGCTGATCCTGATGGTGCCGCTGGCCGTCACCTCCACCAACGCCATGATCAAGCGGCTCGGCGGCAAACGCTGGCGCGCGCTGCACCGGCTCGCCTATGTGGCCGCCATCGCGGGCGTGGTCCACTATTACATGCAGGCGAAGGCCGACGTGCGTCAGCCGCTCGTCTTCGCGGCGTTGCTGGCCGTCCTGTTGGGGTACCGGCTGCGGGAATCCATCCGCAGCCCGAAGCCCGTCCCGGCACCCGCCGCCAAAACTAAGCCAGGGACGCCGGTTTAGGCGCGAATCCCTCCGACCCACCCGGCGGGCCCGGCCAATTTATTCCGGCGCAAAGCTTGACCTTTGGCCGCAAATCTCCATTATACGCAACCCGGCCATTCCGCCGCTTTCCCGTTCGTGCCGTTGGTCACGTCTGGTAGATTGAGCGACGTGAGTATTCCGAACATTTACAATATGCAACATATCCGCAACATTGCCATCATCGCGCACGTGGACCATGGTAAAACTACCTTGGTCGATTGTTTGCTCAAACAGTCCGGCACCTTCCGCGCCAACCAGCACGAATCGTCCGAGGAACGCCTGATGGACTCGATGGACCTCGAAAAGGAAAAGGGCATCACCATCCGCGCCAAGAACGCCGCCTTCAAATACAAGAACTACCACATCAACATTGTGGACACCCCCGGGCATGCGGATTTCGGCGGCGAGGTGGAGCGCATCATGAACATGATCGACGGCGTGCTGCTCGTCGTGGACAGCGCCGAAGGCCCGCAGGCCCAGACGCGCTTCGTGCTGCGCAAGGCGCTCGAGGCCGGCGCCAAGCCCATCGTCGTCATCAACAAGATCGACCGCGAGAACGCCAATCCCAAGAAGGTGCTCGACCAGGTGTTTGAACTTTTCATGTCGCTCAACGCCACGGATGAGCAGCTCGATTTTCCGTTCATCTACGCCTCCGCCAAGGAAGGCTACGCCAAGACCGAGCTCGAACACGTGACCGGCACCATGGAGCCGCTTTTCGACGCCATCGTGAAGCACATCCCGCCCCCGCGCGCCAAGGCCGGCGACGGCTTCCAGCTGCTGGTAGCGAACCTCGATTACTCCGAATACCTCGGCCGGATCGCGTTCGGCAAGATTTACGAAGGCAAGGTCAAGGTTGGCGATCCCGCCATCTGCCGTCACGGTAACGGCAAGGTCACCAAGAACAAGGTCACCATGCTCTATCATTTCGAGGGCATGAAGCGCATCGAGGTGCAGGAAGCGCACGCCGGCGACATCGTGGGCATCTGCGGGTTCGAGGAAGTATTCATCGGCGAGACCATTTGCGACAGCGACCTGCGCGCCACGCTGCCCTACATCCCGATTGACCCGCCCACCATCCAGATGGAATTCGCCGTCAACGACGGCCCGCTCGCCGGCCAGGATGGCAAGCTCGTCACCGCCCGCCACATCTGGGACCGCTTGGTCAAGGAGATCCGCACCAACGTAGCCCTGCGCATCGCCCAGACCAGCGACCCGAAAATCTTCGCCGTCAGTGGCCGGGGCGAAATGCAGATTGCCATTCTCGTCGAACAGATGCGTCGCGAAGGCCACGAAGTCCTCGTCTCCCGCCCCGAAGTGCTGTGGAAGAAGGACAAGGACGGCAATGCCCTCGAGCCGATTGAAAAGCTCTTTGTCGAAATTCCCAGCGACTGCCTCGGCAACATCATGGAGAACCTTTCCGGACGCAAGGCGCAGATCACGAACATGAACCACGTTGGCAACCAGGTCTCCGTCGAGGCTTTGATTCCCATGCGCGGCCTCATCGGCTTCGAGACCGACCTCGTGAATTCCACCAAGGGGATGGGCGTGATGAGCCATCTCTTCCACGAATACGGCCCCGACTGCGGCGAAATCGCCGCGCGCAAGAACGGTTCGCTGGTCAGCATGGACAACGGCGAAGCCACCAACTATGCCCTCAACATGGTGCAGGAACGCGGCCGACTCATGGTCGAGGCTGGCGACGCCATCTACGTCGGCATGATTGTCGGCGAAAATGCGCGCGAGAACGATATTCCCGTGAATCCCGTCAAGGAGAAGCGTCTCACCAACATGCGCTCCCAAGGCGATGGCAAGGGCATCCAGTTAGCACCGCCCATGAAGCTCTCCCTCGAACGGGCCTTGGAATACATCGACGTGGACGAATACGTGGAAGCCACGCCCAAGAACCTGCGCCTGCGCAAGAAAGTCCTGGACGAAGCCCTGCGCCGCCGCACCGAGAAGACCCGCATTATTAAATACGTACAGGAATGATTTAGCGGCTCCGTTCTCCGCCGCCCGGAAGTTTGAAAACTTCCGGGCGTTTTGGTTTTGGCCTGTCCGCCAATTCTTTCAGAATTTCGCAGCAGCCGGGCCGCGTCAATACTCGTGGCGGGAACTTGGACGGCCGTCGAGAGATAAAAACCGTAGGTTGTCGACTTTCCGCAGGCGAAAAATTCAGTGGGAGAGGTAACCGGGCCGGCTCAACCACCAGGACAAAGCCAAGGCCAGCACGGCACAGATGGCTACGGCCAGCCGGGTGAAGAATCGGATTTGTTTCTGGTGCGCGGACAGGAATGGTTTCCGGCGGCCAAACCCTTCGCGAGACATAATGTAGCGTGACATAATGAAAATCCCTTTGGCATCGGTCATTTAGGGATCCGCTTGAGGAATATTTTCCGCGCGACACGGTCTTCTTAGATGAGCGCAAGTCTTCGCCAGAAGTCTGATATTTCCATTTCAGCGTATAGCCCGATTGACCGATTTCAATCCGAGGTCGCCTGCCAATCCGCCTTGGGCGTGGCCGCGACGATTTAATGAAAAAAATTCTGGTCATTGATGAGGACAGGCCGCTGCGCAACTCGGTCATGACCGAATTGCGCCGGAACGGGTTTGAAGCGCTGGGCGCGGCCAATGGAGCGGAAGGCGTGGCTTTGGCAAAGGCGCAAGCACCCAGTCTTGTCTTGTGCGACCTGAACCTGGCAGGGCGGAGCGGGTTAGACGTGCTCAGGGAATTGCGGCTTCAGCCGGCAACCTCGTCCATCCCGGTGATCCTGATGACCGGCGCAGCGGATCAGGCCGACGCCCGACCGAGTCTGGACCCAGGCGCGGACGGTTACCTCCGCAAGCCCTTTGCGCTGGAGTCGATGCTGACCAAGGTGCAGGCGCGGCTGCAACGGCTGGATGGCAGCCAGGGGGCCGGGGCGGCCAAGCCGCAGCCCGAACACATCAGCGCGGACAAAAAATTAGGCGAGGCCGTCGGGATCAATGGGGAGGTACACCAAATGACGGCGCGGGGTTTCCGCAACATCCTCCAAGTGGTGGTGCTGGTGTTTGTCTTCACCTTGGTGCAGGTGTCCGGCCTCCAGTGGGTGTGCAACCATGGCATGCAGGTCGCCCAATCGCTCGAAAACCAGGGATTGCCCAACCTTAATCAACTGACGGCACTCCGGGAGCATCTCATCCTGTTCCGCCTGTATGCCTACGAATATTTGTTTGCGCGGGAAAACAAGCGGCCACGACTGGCGCGGGCGGTGAAGGAAGTGGTAAACCAGACCCAGATAGATTTGGCGAAGATCCAAGAGTTGCTCCACGATCCGCGCGGGCAGCCACTGGCCGCCACCCTGGGAACGTCATTTGCGGAACTGGCGCGGGAGTTCGACCGGGTGCAGGGCCTGGTGGACAATAACTTTACCGGGGCCATGGTTGCGCTGGACAACGATGTTCCGCCCATGATCCAAAAGGTGGATGCGGCGGCGGTCCAGCTGACCATTTTTGGCTACCAGTTATCCACCGTCCAAGCCAACGCGACCTTCCACAGCTTTGAAAGCATCAAGAATTGGGCCATCGTCTTCGGCATCGTGAACATGGTCGTGGCGCTGGGCCTGCTGCTGTTCGTGCGGCGGGCCGCGCGCAAGACGCGCAGCCAGCTGGTCAAGGCACTGGATCAGCTCAATGAGCAGGCGCAGGCACTGCGACTGCAAACCTCCGCCTTGGAAGCCGCTGCCAATGGCATTTCCATAACCCGGCGGAATGGGAATATTGTGTGGGTCAATCGCGCCTTCACCCGGTTGACCGGCTACGCCAGCGAGGAGGTGGTGGGCAAGAATACGCGCCTGCTGAAATCCGGCCGGCATACGCCGGAATTTTACAGGGACCTGTGGGCCACGATCAATGCCGGCAAGGTCTGGCACGGCGAACTGGTCAACCGGCGCAAGGACGGCAGTTTTTACGATGAGGAGATGACCATCACACCCGTGGCCGGGGAGGATGGTAAAGTCCAGAATTTCATCGCCATCAAACAGGATGTTTCGGAGCGCAAACGAAACCAGCAATTGCTGACGCACGAACGCGACTTGTTGCAATCCTTGATGGACAACCTGCCCGACTTTATTTTTTTCAAGGATGCCAACAGCCGCTTTACCCGCATCAACCTGGCGTTGGCCCGGTATTTTGGCCTGACGGGCCCGGAGGCGGCGATCGGCAAATCGGACGCGGACTTTTTTCCCATGCGCGAAGCTCGACAGAAGCTGGTGGATGAACGGCGCTTGCTGGCGACCGGCAAGCCGGTACAGGGTTTGGTGGAAAAATCGGATCGGGCGGGGGACACCAAATGGGTGTCCTCAACCAAGGTCCCGATTTATGGTGAGGCCGGAAAAATCACCGGGCTGGTGGGTATTTCCCACGATGTGACCGAGAGTAAGCGGGTCGAGGAAACGCTACAGCGACAGCAAGCCGAATTGCGCGCGCTGTTTGATTTGATGCCGGCCCTGATCTGGTTCAAGGATACGGAAAACCGCATCCTGCGGGTGAATCAACAAGTTGCAGAACAGGCCGGGAAGCCGGTGGCGGAAATCGAGGGCAGACCTTCGGGCGAGATTTATCCGCAGGAGGCGGCTCGGTTTTATGCGGATGATTTGGAAGTGATCCGGTCGGGTGCGCCCAAATTGGCGTATGTGGAAATGGTGCCGGGGCCGGCAGGACAGGAACTTTGGGTGCAAACGGACAAGGTGCCTTATTGCGACCAGAACGGGAAGGTGATCGGCATCGTCGTCATGGCCCAGGACATCACCGAACGCAAACGGGCAGAGGCCACGTTGATGGAATCGAAGCGCTTCCTCAAATACACGCTGGATGCGCTCTCTTCGCATATCGCAATTCTGGATGAGGGGGGAACGATTGTGGAAGTCAACACCGCGTGGCATCGCTTCGCCCGCGAGAATGGTTTCTGCGGTGGCCATTGCGGCGTGGGCGATAATTACCTGCAAATCTGCGACGCGGCCGCCGGTGATTACTCCGAAGGCGCGGCGGCGGTGGCCAGCGGCATTCGGGCCGTCATGGCCGGGAACAGCAACGAATTTCACTTGGAATATCCGTGTCACAGCCCGCAGGAACAACGCTGGTTTGTCGTGCGGGCCACGCGCTTCGCCAGCGATCAGCCGGTACGGGTGGTCGTGGCCCACGAAAACATCACGAAACGTAAGCGGACGGAGGAGGAGTTGCAGCGGAAAGGCGCTTTTCTGGAGGCCCAAGTGAATTCCTCCATTGACGGAATTTTGGTGGTGGACGAGTTGGGCCGGAAGACGCTGCAAAACCAGCGGTTGACCGCCCTGTTAAAAATTCCCCCGCCCATTGCGGACGATGAAGACGACGAGCAGCAACTCCGCTGGGTCATGCAAAAGGTCAAGAACCCCGAACAGTTCCTGGAAAAAGTTCTTTATCTGAATTCTCATCGGCACGAAATCGGTCAGGATGAACTGGAACTGCAAGACGGGACAATTTTCGACCGCTACTCGGCGCCCATGACCGGCGCCGACGGAAAATACTACGGCCGGATGTGGATTTTCCGTGATATCACCGAACGCCGCCGCACCGAAATGGATTGGCAGATGATGGAGATGCAATTGCGCCAGTCGCAGAAGCTCGAATCGATCGGCCAGCTCGCCGCCGGCATTGCGCACGAGATCAACACGCCGTCGCAATACGTCGGCGACAACACGCGCTTCGTCAAAGATTCCTTCGCCGCCATCTGTTCGGTGTTGAAAAGTCACGAGGAATTGCTGGCTTCCGCCCGGAACAATATCATCACACCGGAACTGCTGGCCCGGAACGAAGCGTTGCTGCTGGCCAGCGATTTGGACTATCTCTGCACGCAAATTCCGGCGGCCTTGGCGGAAACGCTCGAAGGCGTCGAACGCGTCACCAAGATTGTCCGCGCGATGAAAGACTTTTCGCACCCCGGTGGCCAGAGCAAAACGCCGGCCGACCTCAACCGCGCCATTGAAAGCACGGTGACCGTGGCCCGCAACGAATGGAAATATGTCGCCGAATTGAAATTGGAGCTGGAGCCGGAGTTGCCGCCCATTCCCTGTTTCATCGGCGAGTTCAACCAGTGCATCCTGAACCTGGTCGTCAATGCCGCTCACGCCATCGGCGACGTCGTCAAAAAAAATCCCGGAACCAAGGGCAGCATCACCGTAAGCACGCGCCGGGATGGCAATCAGATTGAAGTGCGGGTCGCCGACACCGGCACCGGCATCGCCGAGGCAAACCGCCCGAAAATCTTCGCACCGTTTTTCACCACCAAAGATGTGGGCAAAGGCACCGGCCAGGGATTAGCCATCGTCTATGGCAGCATCGTCAAGCGGCACGGCGGGTCGGTGAGGTTTGAAACCGAGGTTGGCAAGGGCACCGCCTTTATCATTCGCCTGCCAATCAGCCCGCTGCTTTCAATGGCGGCCAACCCGTCCCAGCCAGTGGAGCTGGCAACTTCATGAAGACGCTTTTATTTGTGGATGACGAACCGAAGGTGTTGCAAGGCCTGCAACGTCAGTTGCGGCTCATGCGGCAGGAGTGGGAAATGACCTTTGTCGGAAGCGGGCGCGAGGCGCTCGAATTCATGGACGCGCGGCCGGTTGACATCGTGGTTTCGGACATGATGATGCCGATCATGGACGGCTCGCAACTGCTCAGCGAAGTCGTCAAACGCTATCCGCAAACCGTGCGCATCATTTTGTCCGGCCACGCGGAACGCGAGGCAGTCCTGCGGCTCGTCGGCCCGGCGCATCAATACTTATCTAAACCGTGCGATGCCGATGAATTGCGCAAAGCCATCGCCCGCGCGTTCGCCCTGCGCGACCTCCTCGGCAACGAACGGCTCAAGCAACTGACCACGCGCATCAAAAATCTGCCGGCCTTGCCCGCGTTGCAAAACCAGCTGACGGAGGAGTTGCGCAAGGATTCCCCCTCCATGGAACACATCGGGGAAATCATTTCGCGCGATATCGGCATGACGGCCAAGATACTACAGCTGGTCAATTCGGCCTTTTTTGGCCTCGCCCAGCCCATCAGCAATCCGGCGGATGCCGCCATTTATCTGGGACTGAATACGATCCGTTCCCTGGCGCTGTCGGTGGAAATTTTTTCGCAGTATGACCAGAAGCGTTGTAAAACATTTTCGCTCGAGGTGCTGGCCAGCCATTCCTGGACGACCGGCGTCATGGCCCGGTGCGTGGCGCAACAGGAGCGGCAGGAGCTCAAGTTTCTGGAACAATGTTTTCTGGCCGGGCTGCTGCACGATATCGGGCAGCTGGTGCTCGCCTTTGGCTTGCAGGAGGAATATTCGGCCGTGATCGCCCAGGCGATGAGCCAAAACCTGCCGGTCTGGCAGGTGGAACAGGAAGTTTTCGGGGCCTCGCACGCGGATGTGGGCGCCTATCTGCTGGCGCTCTGGGGACTGCCCAACCCGATCATCGAGGCGGTGGCCTTACACCATCAGCCCGCCCGGTGTGCCGCGCCGGAATTCTCGCCGGCGATCGCGGTCCACGCCGGCGATGTGTTCGCGCATGAATTTTTCCGGGTCAACACCGAGGTGCCGGGGCCGCAACTGGACCGCGCCTATTTGACCCGCCTGGGTTTTGAAACGCGAATTGAAACCTGGCAGGCGGGCTGCAAGGAAGAAATCGAAAATTAAAACACGCAAGCTTTATGAACGAAAAAGTATTATTTGTGGATGACGATCCCAATTTGCTGGCCGCGTGCGAACGGAATTTCCGGAGCAAATTCACCCTCGAAACCGCCGCCAGCGGTGAGGCGGCACTGGAAAAAATCAAGACGCGCGGCCCGTTCGCCGTCGTGGTGTCCGACCGGCAGATGCCGCTCATGGATGGCATCCAGTTGTTATCGCTCGTGAAGGAACGGGCGCCCGACACCGTCCGCCTGATGCTCACCGGCAACGCCGATCTGGAGGGCGCAATCAAGGTGGTGAATGAAGGGAACATCTTCCGGTTTCTCACCAAGCCCTGTCCGCTGGAAATTCTCGGCAAGGCGGTCGAGGACGCGCTGGCGCAATATCGGCTGGTCACCGCCGAAAAAGAGCTACTCAACAAAACCTTGAGCGGCAGCATCAAGCTGCTCACCGACATCCTTTCGATGATGGATCCGCAGTCGTTCGGCCGGGCACAGACGATGCGCGACCTCATCAACAGCGTCACCCAAAAGTTCAGCGCCAGCAATCCTTGGGAAATTCCGCTGGCCGTCATGCTCGCGCCAATCGGCAACGTCACCATCCCGCCAGAGTTGCTCATTCGCGCCCGGGCCGGCATCAGTCTGACCAAGGTCGAGGAGCAGATCGTGTCGCAGTTGCCAGAAACCGCCGCGCGACTACTGGCAAACATTCCCCGGCTGGAAGGCGTCGCGCGGATCGTCAAATATCAGCATAAAAACTACGACGGCACGGGCCTGCCCGCGGACGCGGTCAAGGGCGAGGCGTTGCCGCTGGGCTCGCGCCTGCTGAAGATTCTTACCGATCTGGCCCAACTCCAAGCCGGCAACTTGAACCGGTTGGCGGCATTGAACGAAATGCAGACGCGCCTCGGCTGGTATGACCCCGCGCTGTTGAACGGCGTGCGGGAATATTATGGCGTGGCCACCGCCGCCCGCAACGCCGCCCGGTCGTGCATTTCCATTGCCGTTTGCGACCTGGCCGCGGGCATGGTTCTCCGCTCAAACATCGAAACCAAGGAAGGCACCCTGATCCTGTGTAGCGGACACAACCTGACGGAGATGACACTGGAGAAAATAAAAAACTTCAGCCTGGTTTCGGGCATCAAGGAGCCGCTGTTTGTGGAAGCTCCCGAAAACACCGCATCATCGGCGACCGTCTGACTGTTACCTTCGTCAGGATCAGACCACCGGTGGCGTTAATCAGCCGAGCCGGGCTGGCGGCTGATCAGCAATACGACCCGGTGGCGGCGTTTCCGTATTTTCCTCCGGCGGAATGGGAAAATAAATCCGGAACACCGTGCCTTCGCCGGGTACGCTAGCCACGGTGATGGTCCCTTCGTGCGCATGGACGATTTCTCGAACGGCAAACAGTTCCAGGCCGCAGTCGTGGCCATTGCTGTGTTTGCAGGCAAACGGCTCGAATATCCGTTCGACCACGCTCTTGCTGAAATTGGCGCCGTTGTCGCGGACGGAAAGCCGCAACTGCGGAACGGGACTGAGTCCGGGATGGGCCGCCGGCAAATCCCCGCCGTCCGGGCAGGTTTCCAGCCCGATCTCAATTCGTCCGGCTCTGCCGGCCAGCGATTGGGAGGCGTTTGCGCACAGGCTCGTGACGAGCTGGCCGATTTGCGCGGCATCCGCGAAGATTGCCGGGGTCTGGCTTTCAAGGTGGTGATGGAGCTCGACGGCGGCGGGAAGATTGCAGCGGATTAATGGTAACGATGCTTCAATGACGGGCTTCAGCCATATCAAGGTGCGTTGGCAGGGCTTGCGTTGGCTGAAATGGTTCAACTGGTGGAGGATCTGGTTCGCGCGCGCGCCAACGGTGAAAATCTGGTTGAGCACCTCGCGGTCCGGCTGATCCGCCGGGGCATCCATTCGAATCACTTCCGCGCTGCCGAGGATGCCGGCGATGACGTTGCTGAAGTCATGCACGATGCCTTTGGCCAGGGAGTTGATCGAATCGAAGGCGCGGCCCTGCTGGAATTGAAATTCCTGACGGCGTTGGGCCTGGACGTCCGCTTTCGGCATTGGCGGGGTTGGGTGGCTGGCGGGATTTTTTTGGATGGCAAACGATGGCGGAAAAATGTCGCGATGGCAAAATTAAATTTCTTCGGGGCAAAATTAAACTCAAGTATCCGCCGGACATTCCGATGATGAGGAGTCGCAAGACATGGCGGTTGGCAGCCAAAAAGAGCCGACGGGGAAAACGGTGTTTCGCCCTTTAATTGAAACACCCGCAACATGGATGTTGCGCAAATCAAATGCCCCTCACGGGGCGACTCACGGAAAGAGTTAGTTATGGTCATTAATACAAACCTATCGGCGCAGAATGCAGCTTCGCTGCTGATGCAATCCTCCAGCAACCTCAGCCAGTCCCTTCAACGTCTGTCATCCGGATCGAAGATCACTTCGCCGGCGGACGACAGTGCCGGCCTGGCCGTGTCAATGAAATTGAACGCCCAGATGGCGCGGATTGACGGAGCCACCAACAACGTGAACGACGCGGTCTCGTTCTCACAGACCCAGGATGGGTATGTGTCACAGGTCAACTCGGCGTTGAGCCGCATGAGTGAACTGTCGGTCCTCGCGCAGGACGTCACCAAGACGACGAGCGACCGCACGTTGTATCAGCAGGAGTTCCACGCCCTCGGTGCCTACATCAACAACGTGGCAACGAAGGACTTCAACGGCGTCAGCCTGTTCGACGGTAATACGCTCAACGTAACAACCGACAGCGAAGGCAACACCTTCGGCATGACCGGCATCAACCTGAGCAACCTGACCTACTCCACCGCCACGGCGGACGACATCACGTCCATGAGCGGGGCGCAGTCCGCCTTGACAGACGTGAAGGGTGCCATCTCTCAACTGGCCTCCGACCGCGCGAACATTGGTTCCAACGAAGAGAGCTTGTCGTATTACAGCAACCAGCTCACGGCGTTGAAAAACAACCTCTCGGCCGCCAACAGCCAGATCACCGATGTGGACGTGGCGCAAGAGAGCACCAACTACGCCAAGCAGAACATCCTCGTGCAGACCGGCACCGCGATGTTGGCCCAGGCGAATTCGCTGCCGCAATCGGTCCTTAAGCTCTTAGGTTAAGCCTTAAGCTTCCCGCCAGGTAGGCGGACAGGCGGACCCGGATGGCGCGCAAACGCCGTCCGGGCTCCGCCCAAGGACGAAAAAAAGTCCGCAACCGGGGAAGGAGCCAGCTGCCCAACAGCACGAACAACCGCCAACGCCTTTTTCAAGTAAGCCACCGCCAAAATGAAAACCACATCGCCAGTCGCCTCCGGAAAATTCAGCCGGGAGACAAACACGGACGCCCCGGGTCGCAACCGCTCCGGGCCTGTTGTTTTTCGCTGGCAGCCCGACGTGGCGGCGCGGTGGTTGTTCGTCGCTGCCAATTTGCCCGCCAACCCATCCTGTTCAGCCCGTGCAAACACCACGGCCGATCGCCCGATGCGCGGTGGGAATGTTCCAACTGATTTTCGGCCCTCAAGTGCCGGCGCTTTGCGCCGATAGTTGGAGGTGAAACGGTGCCTGGCGACCGCAAACTGCCGGAGGGATAAAATGGGTGGACGCCCTTATACAAGGTCCGCTCCGTGGCAGGGATGCCGCGTAACAAAACATCCACAACCCCGCAAGGGGTGACTCATGGAAGGAGTCAGTTATGGTCATTAGCACAAACACATCCGCACAAAACGCTGCCAGTCTGCTTATGCAGTCCAGCAATAACTTGAGCCAGTCGCTCGCGCGTCTGTCATCGGGATCGAAGATTACTTCGCCCGCCGACGACAGCGCCGGTCTTGCTGTCTCGATGAAGTTGACCGCTCAAATCGCCCGCACCGGGGCGGCAACGGACAACGTCAACAACGCCATCTCATTCAACCAGACGCAGGACGGTTATCTGCAACAGGTGAATACGGCGTTGTCACGCATGAGTGAACTGGCCGTCTCGGCCCAGGACGTCACTAAAACCACCGCCGACCGCGCCCTGTATCAACAGGAGTTCTCGACCTTGGGTGCCTACGTGAACAACGTGGCGACCCAGTCGTTCAATGGTGTGAGCCTGTTCAACGGCAACACCCTCAACGTGACTGTTGACGGCCAGGGTGGCACGTTCAGCAACCTGGGAGTCAACCTCGCAGCCGCAAGTTACACGACGGCGACCGCTGATGACATCACGTCTGTCAGTGGTGCGCAGCAGGCGGTGACGGATACCGTGGCGGCCATCAGCAAGCTCGCGTCCGACCGGGCGAACATTGGTTCCAACGAGGAGACGCTGGGGTATTACAACAACCAGCTCAGCTCGTTGAGCAACAACCTCTCGGCCGCCAACAGTCAGATCACTGACGTGGATGTCGCGACGGAAAGCACCAACTACGCCAAGCAAAACATCCTCGTCCAGTCCGGCACGGCGATGTTGGCGCAGGCGAATGCGGTGCCGCAAGACATGCTCAAGCTCCTGCAATAAACGGGCTTGGCAAGCACGGGTAGTTAAGTCACTCGGACGGCGCACAACGCCGTCCGAGTTTGACGTTGAAAGGCACCGGCCGAAATATGTCCGGCGAAACGTAAAACAACCGATATAAACAGTATTATGGCGACCAGCATCGGCAGTTCCATCAGCAACAGCAATCCGTTTGCGACGCAAAGCACCGTAACCAGCATCGGCAGTGCCACCAGCAATGTCAGCAGCACGGCCGCCAGCTTGGCGGTCAGCGGTCTGGCTTCCGGCATGAACTGGACCAGCATTGTGCAGGAACTGGGCAATGCCGAACGTTCGCCGGAAATCCAGTGGCAAAACCAGCAGACCACGATCGCCGCGCAAAACGCCGCCTATACCACCATCGAGACCGACTTGCAGTCGCTTCAGACCGACGCGCAGACCTTGTTGGATCCGTCTTTTTTTAACAGCGTGGTCGCCACGAGTTCCAGTCCCGCCGTCGCCTCGGCCAATGCGGGTTCCGGAACGCCGGTTGGCAATTTTTCCTTTAATATTTCGCAACTGGCCACGGCGGCACAGGTCAATGGCGCCACCGGCGTGAGCCAGAAGCTGGTGCCCGACGGGATTCCGGCCGATGTCACCATTGGCACTGCCGGGTTTGCCACGGCCGTGACGGACGGCACCTTCACCGTCAACGGCAAGCAAGTGAACATTTCATCCAGCGACTCGCTCCAGCAGGTGTTTGACCACATCGCCACGGCCACGGGCAACGCCGTTACGGCCAGCTATGATCCCACCAAGGACGAAATCAAGCTGACCAGTTCCAGCGCGATCACGCTCGGCAGCGCGACGGACACCAGTAATTTCCTCCAAGTCGCCCAGCTTTACAATACCAACGGCGGCACGAGCAACAATACCGGCACCATCACCAGCGCGTCGGCTTTGGGCCATGCCAAGCTCTCCGCGACGCTGGCCAATGCCGGGCTTG
>Ga0302275_10004402_pt1 | contig 13908 bp, 8 predicted proteins | sample III_Bog_N2_2_FD_200229 | JGI IMG/M metagenome (GOLD analysis project Ga0302275, IMG submission 200229) | Peat permafrost microbial communities from Stordalen Mire near Abisko, Sweden - III_Bog_N2_2 | ecosystem: Environmental > Terrestrial > Soil > Wetlands > Peat | place: Sweden: Abisko...
GAGAATCACAGGCTTGTTCAACGTGCTGCGGGTCACAGACCCGCGTTCCGGGGTCTTGGGCAACACGCCGTGACCTCGGCGGCTACCAAGTTGAGTGTTTTTGGCCGGGCGGTTGGATTAGAAGGGGCGGCTCACACCGCACAAAAATGCGATGGCGGATGGAAATTTATAATCCATATTACCTTACGCAATTCCACCTCCCAGTTCACGCCGGGGTTTCTGTTGAACCCCCGTCGTACCGGACCGGAATTTTAACAACCGAACATGTCATGTCTTTTGATCCTGTGAAATTTGCCCGGCCGGAAATTTTTCGCCAGCCGGCCGCCCCGCTCCTGCTGCTCATCCTCCTCTGGCTGACGGCGGCTGTGCGCCCGGCGCGCGGGGAGGCGATGCTGGAATTGTTCCAGCAGACCTGGCCGCAAATCACCCAGAAAATGCCCGAAATCGCCGAGGCGGGTTACGACAGCCTGTGGCTGCCGAATCCGGCGAAGGGCAACAGCGGGGCCTATTCGGTGGGGTACGACGTGTTTGATCCCTTTGATCTGGGCAGCACCAACCAGCAGGGCACGGTGGCCACGGCTTATGGCACGGAGGCGCAATTGGTGCAAATGGTGCAGGTGGCGCATCGCTTCGGCATCCGGGTGTATTTCGATAATGTCATGAACCACCGGTCCAGCACGGTGCCGGGCTATCCCGGGTCCGGCACGGCGACCAATTATTATCCCGGCCTGGTGCCGCAGGATTTTCATTTACAAGCGGTGAGCGGCGGTTACCAGAACTGGCCGTCGGTCAGCGAATGGTGCGATGTGCAGAATGTGGAGAACCAGCCGTTGCTGGGGCTGATTGACCTGGCGCAGGAACCGGGCACGGTGAATTGGAACTTTGGCCCCAATTTGGGCGACACCACGAACAAGCCCGTCTTCGTCCGCTTCCCCGGGCGCACGGATTTGTACATGGACACCAACGGCCCGCTCCTGGGCGTCGGCTGGGGCGGGGCGGGCTGGCGGCCGTTTGACGGCCACGGCCAGCCGGTGGCCGAGGATGTTTCCACTTACCTCTGCCGGGCGGTGGCCTGGACGCTGTATACCACCAAGTGCGACGGCTTCCGGCTGGATGCGGTGAAGCATGTGCCGGTGGACTTTTTCGGCAACGAAACCGGCCAGACGGATGATCCGTCCTTCGCCGGCTACTGCGGGGCCATCCAGGCGATGTTTGATTATGTGCACGGTTACGGCAGCAATGTGACGAGCAACGGCTACGTGGAAACCGACGGGAACCGCAACAGCCTCTTCAACACCGAGGCACCCCGCAACGACGCCATGATTTTCGGCGAATACGAACCCTCGGCGCTGTCGGCCGGCGATGATTTTTACGATTATCTCAATTCCGGCATGCGGTTGCTGAACTTCCCGCTCTACAGCCAGATGAACAGCGTCTTCAGCGGCAGCTCGATGTCCGGCATGGACCAGCGCGATTACATTCCGCCCGGCTCGAATTGCGATGCGAACGGCAACTTCAGCGGGGCGCAGGCGGTGAACCTGCCCCAGTCGCAGGATGGCGGCAGTTGCTGTCCCGCCAATCAGGGCATGGAGGACGCCTATTTCTTCATGCATGAGGGCCTGCCGATGGTTTACTCGGACGGCTTCAACCACAACACCAATGGCGGCACGCCAATTGAATCCTATGCGAATTACCTTGGCGAATTTGGCGACAACACCATGCCGGAGACCATGTACCTGCACAATCAACTGTCGCGCGGCGGCACGTCATCGCGCTGGAGCGACCAGAATGTGGTGGCGTTTGAGCGGTATGATTATCGCGAGGGCAACAGCGCCGCACCGCAGACGCAGGCGGTTTCCCTCTTTGCCATGAATGACCTGACCGGCTACCCGGCGGACATCACCTTCGACGATGGGGTGAGCCGGACGAGTGATGGTTATTATGGCAGCCAGTCCGTTTCCAATTCCCGGGGTGTGGGCCTGGTCGTCGGCTTTGCGCCCGGCTCGGTGCTGGTGCAGCTGGCGAGTTCCTCGCCGACGGGCGGGCGGGCGTACGCCAGCCTGTTGGTGCATGGCGCCACGTCGAGCCTCGCCACCGCGCAGGCCACCGCCAATGCCACCGAGCCCGCGCAGCGACTGATTTACGTGGGCGGCCAGACCATTCCCGGCGGGGGCGGCGCGATTGAACTCAACCTGCCCACGGATGCCTGGGTGATGTACGGTTACCAGTGGCCGGAAGCCAGCCGCGCAAACGTCCTCACCAACGCCATCATCCTCCGGCAGGGCGGGGCGCCGGCCCCGCGCCTGAATGTGTATCGCACCGACGGACCGAATGGCGACCCCGGGTTCAACCCGTTGTACCCCTTCAAAATGGCCGGGCGCGTGGATGAATACGGCAACGTGATCGGCGGCGTGAATGTCTCCAACCTGACGTATGCGCTGGATATCCCCGTGGTGACGAATGCGAACTTCGACATTCTCGTGCGTAGCGACGCCTCGGCGTCGAACACGCTGGTGAAGCTGGACGGCGGCATGGATTTAAACAGCCAGATGGGCCTCGGGCCGTTGAATTTCCAGGCCGGCATCGCCCCGACCAATTTCCTGGACCGGCGCGACAACCCGCCCGGTTACGCGGATGATGTTTTTCTGGGCTACGAGCAGACCGCCTTCCAGTTCCGCAACGGTCCGGAGAAATTCGCCGCGCGCATTGTGATGGATGACAACATTGTGTCCGCCGGCGCGGAGACCTATGCCTACACGGTGGGCGGATCGAGCAATGTGGTGAGCGGGGCGGGCTACGGTGAGGCCATCACGAACTCCACCATTGACTGGGCGTATCACGATCCCGCCGCCACCAACACCGCCCTGGCCCCGAACAATAGCGCCACCCAGCGGATGCCGTTGAGCCCGGGCGCGGGCCAGGCGGCGACCGTTTATGTGAAGGTGGGTTATCAATTCCAAGCCAACACCGGTTTCATTTATTACACCACGGATGGTTCACAGCCCGCCGGGGCATTTGGTGCGCCCAAGGGCACCACGCAGGTGGTTCCGCTGTACTTTGCAAACCATGACAGCGCCCAGACCAATGTTGACTGGTGGCTGGGCAGCATTCCCGCGCAAACCGCGGGCACGACGGTGCGCTACCAACTGGCGCTGTTCAACAACGCGATCGGCCCCATCTCGGACGCCGATGGCTCCGGTGCCAAATGGTATGGCCTCAACCAGGCCGCCATCACCAACTTCAATCCCACGACGGCCACTGTCTGGCTGCACAACGATTTGAACGTGAATAACACCGTGACCGGCCTGCCCTCCGGCTTTCACATCATCCGCGCCCGCGCGTTTCTGCCGCGCCCCGGCCAGGCGAGCGTTTATAACACCTTCGCCCAAACCTTCTATTACGATGGCGCGCTGCCCGGCGGCGCCGTGCCGTATCCCGCCACCGGCACCACCCTGACCACCGGCAGCTACACCGTGGTGGTCCGCGCGGACAGCACCGTGACCGGCGTGCAGTTCAACATCCAGGACAGCAACCCGGACAACGACGATGTGGTCACCGGCCAGGCGAACGGGAACGGGAATGGCACCAACGGCGCGCCGGTTTTTGTGTCGGCCACGGCGGTGACCCCCAATCCAACCATCAGCGCCACTTACACCAATTTGCCGCAGGAATTCCGTTTCAATTACGTCAACATCCCCGGCAGTGGCGGGGCCACCATACTTGTGCGGCTGAATTTGCCACCAGTGTTTACACCAACCGCTATACCCTGCTGGCATCCGACGTGACCACGCTGGCCCCCACGCAGGTGGTGGAAATCGCCAGCCCTGCCACCAACGGCGTGATCCTGCCTTACAGCACCAACACCACCTACCTGCTCTCCGCGTGTTTCAGTTCCACCCTGGCCACCGCTGCCACCAACTTCAACATCCTGATCAACGGCGTCCTGCAGCCGCAGTCCGCCTACATTCTCCGCCCCAATGGTCCCTGCACCGGCATGAAGGCAATTTATTACAACTGGAATAACCCGCCGCTGGGCACAAATGTCGTGCAAGTGAGTTACACCAACAACATTCCTGCGCTCACCGACACACGCAGTCTGGTGGTGGCCCCGCCCCTGCGCATTTCCGGCCTGACCAGTAACAACCAGCTCGTGGTGTGGGCCAGCGCGCCCGGGGTGAATTACCAGGTGCTCGCCACCACCAATCTAACCAAACCGTTCCAGCCCATCAGCTCCGTCATCCCCGCCTCCGGGCCCTCGACTTTTTATTACGACGCCAACCCCGCGCCGCAGAAGTTTTATGAGATCGAAATGCTGCCGTGAAATTTCTGGCAGGCACCGGCCACCACCCATACCGCATAAACATGCGGTAGCCACTGCGCGCCATTTTCGCTACAACTAATCCGAACCCGAAAATCCAAACGAAACCATGAATCAGCCCGCATTGTCTCCATTGACGCGCAACCGCCGCCGTTTACTCAAACATTTGTTGCTGGCCGCTGGCCTGGCCGGCGCCGCCACCCTCGGCGCGCAGGCGCAGATCACGGTGGCCAGCGATAACGCCGGCAATTATTCCGCCTGGCCGCAAACCGCCAACAATGGCACGGGCTTTGGCAACTGGTCCTTCAACAACACCACGCCCAATGGCGGCTACTCCGGCGAGTTCCTCGGCTCCAGCTACACCGGCAATGGCGGCGGCCTCAATAGCGGCAATGGCAGCGCCTTTGGCTTTTACGCGAACAGCGGCACCTACGCCGCGGCCAACGCCACCGCCCCCTTTGCGGCTGGTTCGCTCACGACCGGCCAGACCTTTTCCGTCCAGTACCAGAATGACAACATCGGCGATACCGGCGGCCTGGAAGGTTTCAATCTCCAAAACAGCTCCGGCAATGAACTGTTTCAATTCTACTTCATTGGCGGGTTGACCGATTATTACATCAAAGTCTGGACGAGTTCCGGCTCGGGAGTGCAGTTGGATACCACCGTGGGCTACACCTCCAGTCCGCTGACCCTGGATTACACCCAGGGCGGTGCCGGTGCCTGGACCTTCTCGTTGCTGGAGGGCAGCACCACCGAGGCCACCCTGACTTCCGCCAGCACCGGCGACTCGATCTGGCAGAATGGCGTTTCCCAGGTGGATCTTTACAACCAAAACGGTGGCGATCTGGGCAACCAGAACGACAATAATTATTTCAACAACCTGCAAATCACCAGCGCCCCCGAACCGGGCACGGTGGCCCTCGGCGTGCTGTCCGGCCTGGTCCTGCTGGCGCTGCGCCGCCGCCGGTAAGTTTTTGGCATAGACCTGGTTGGGCCCCCCGGCGAGTGCCGGGACGCTTTTCATGCCCGGCCATGTTCCCGCAGCAACTGGTGCAGCCGGGCGTTGAACTCCGTGGCGGATTGCAATTGTTCCAGCGTGTGGTGCAGCCGGTAGCGCCAGTAATAGCTCGGGATGGCCGGCACATTGATGCGTTCGGCGTCCGCATCCTCCCGGCGTAATTGTGCATCCATGCCCAGCAGATCCTGCAATTGAAAAATACTCCACATGGCTGGCGAGGCCAGATGCTGCCCCACCACCGCGGCCACGATTTCAGGGGTCGCCGCCTGCGGGGCCGGACCGGTGCCGCCCAGCTCGCGCTGGTAAAACTTCTGCGTGAGCGCGGGCTCTTCCGTCCACCAGCCCCGGATCGTGCTCATGTCATGCGTGGAGGGGGTGACGACACTTAAGTAGGGGGCCTCGGCCGGACGCGAGAATTCCCGCGCCGGATTCTTGGGCATGCGCTGGATTTCCAGGCTCAGCAGGCCCAGGTCGTGCATCACCTCCGGCACGCACGCCGGAACCATGCCGAGATCCTCGCCGCAAATGAGCATGTCGGTGCCGCGTTTGAGCGCCGGTAGTTTTAACAAGGCCTCGCGTTTCCAGAATTCATCCTGCCGGCGGTAAAAATAATCCACGTACAGGTCGCGCAACCGCGCCTGCGTGTCCGGAGCCAGTCGTTGGAAGGACCGCGTGGTCTCCATGCCAAAGCGGAAATGAAACCGGCCGTCCACTTCCAGCAGAATCACGTTGCTGATCAGGTCGAACAGCCCGAGCCGCAGGTGGGCGTTGAGCTGGCTCGCCTCGCGCTCCGCAAAATACCGCTCCACCGCGCGCTGCGTGGCGAATTCCGGTTTCAACTCGTAAAAATCGCCGCCCAGGTGGTGGAGGAATTGCCCCCGCACCAGCCCCGCTTGCCCGCCGAATACCTCCGTCAACACTGCTTCCGTGATAAACGGCTGGGTGAAGCGTTTGCGGTCCAGGAAAATGCCCCGCGCTTGAAACTCCGCCGGCTCGATGGCAATGGCCGGCACAAAATAGCCAAGAATGCCCTCCACAGCGTGCGCCGGACTGCTCCAAATGCGGAAGAAGCCGAGGATGTGATCGATGCGGAACGCATCGAAATAATGTCCCATCTGCGCGAACCGCTGTTTCCACCAGGCAAAACCGTCCGCTGCCATGCGCGGCCAGTTGTAGGTGGGAAAGCCCCAGTTCTGGCCCTTCGCCGCGAACGGATCGGGCGGCGCACCGGCCTGCATGTCGAGGTGATAAAGCTCCGGCTGCTGCCAGGCGTCCGCGCCGTGGCGGTAAACGCCGATGGCAATGTCGCCCTTCAATACCAGCCCGGCGGCGTGCAGGTGCGCCGTGGCATCCTGGAGCTGCCGGTGCAAATGATACTGCACGAAACAGTGAAATTCGAATTCCACATTATCCCGCGCGAGGGTGGCTATGGCGGCGGCGTCAAACGCTTGATGTTCCGGCCAGCGGCTGAAATCCGGCGTGCCGTAAAGATCGCGCAAATAGCAAAAAGCCGCGTAAGGTACGAGCCACGCCTCGTTTTCGGCAAAGAAACTCCGGTAGGCCGCCAGCCTCAGGGTGGCGGCGCGCTGGGATGGGAATATTTGTTTCAGGAAGCCCAGCTTGGCCTGCATGACCGCCGCGTAATCCACCTCGGCCAGCGCGTTCAGCCGCCGCCGTTCGGGTTCGAGGACTTGCAGCAACGACCGGTTTTTGGCGGTCACCACGGCGGCCAGATTGATATACTGCGGATGCAGCGCGAAGGCCGAGATGGCGGCGTACGGATAGGAGTCCTTCCAGGTGTGCGTGGCGCTGGTGTCATTGACGGGCAGGAGTTGGATGAGTTTCAGCCCCGCCAGTTTGCCCCAGTCAGCGAGCGCTTTCAAATCGGCGAACTCGCCCACACCGAAACTATGCTCGCTCCGCAAACTGAAGACCGGCACGGTCACGCCCGCGCCGCGCCAGTTGGGCGCGGGCAGCGCGGCAAAGCCGTCATTCACCACGGTGTGTTTGCCCGGCGCCGGGGCATCCCAAAACTGGCGGTTGGCGCCGTCCTCAAACTGGACAAACACATTGTGAACGACATCAAACACCCCGTACTTGTAACTGACGGGAAAGGTCTGCCCGTGCAAATCCACCGGCGCGGCGAAATCATCCGCGCCCGGTGGCCGGTGCAGTAAGATCGGCGAGGTGGTGTTCCAATTTCCCAGCGCCGCGCCCTCGCCCAGCAGGCAAAGGGTCTGGCCGGGGGCCAGCAGCGGAGTCTTCACGCGAAACGTGTGGGTGGGATGCGCGGGAGGGTGGGGTTTGACTACCGTGTTCCGGTCCGCGAGCAGCACTTTTTTAAACGGCTCCGTGGAAAAGACATTCTCCACCGCGCCGGCAGGATTCCAGGTGTCCAGCACCAGCAGGTTTTCCCCGGGGAAGTTCGCGGGTGCCAGGGTGCGGTTCCGGCCCCAGTCGGTGATTTCGGTGCCGTCCGCCTGGCGCAGGACGTAGGCATAATTAAATGGCTGTCCGGCCAGCGGCTCCGCCAGCGGCAGGGTCACCTCCCACGCCGAGTGATCCACATAGCGCAACGGCACCGGCTCCACCGGCAGGGGGGCGTGGCCCGCCAGCCAGAGGGACTGGCCGGGTTGCGTGTGAAATCGGAGCCGAAACGTCAGGGTCATGGCCTAATGAATAACAGTCCCGGCGCCGCTTGCAAACCCGCACGAAAATGCGGGTGACGCGCCGTCCAGAATGACAACATTGTCATTTGCCCTTTTGCCCCGATTCCGGTAGCTGGTATTAAGCATCCAGCCCGCATGATTGCGGGTTTAATGGCAAACTAAAATCATGCGCATCCTGGTTGTCGAAGACGAAAAGAAAACCGCCGCGTTCATCTGCAAGGCCCTGCAAGCGGAGGGCTTCGCCGTGGATTTCTGCCCCGCCGGGGATGCGGCCTTGGCGCTTTGTCTGACCACTTCCTTTGACGCCCTCGTGCTGGACATCATGCTGCCCGGGCGCGACGGGTTGAGCGTGTTGCGCGAATTGCGCCGCCAGGGCCGCCAGACCCCGGTGCTATTGCTCTCCGCCCGGGGCGAGGTCAATGAACGGGTGGCCGGTTTGAATGCCGGGGCGGATGACTACCTGCCCAAACCCTTTGAACTCGCCGAACTGGTCGCCCGCTTGCGCGCCCTCACCCGGCGCGGTGGCGAAACCAAGGCCACCGTCCTCTGCGTGGCGGATTTGCAACTGGACACCCTCACCCGCCAGGCCCGCCGCGGCGGTGTCGAAATCTCGCTCACCGCCCGCGAATACCGCCTGCTGGAATTCCTCATGCGCTCGGCCGGCCGCCTCTGCGCCCGCCTGACCATCATCGAAAAAGTCTGGGATTACGATTTCGATCCCGGCACCAATCTCGTGGATGTTTACATTCGCCGGCTGCGGGAAAAAATTGACGCGGACTTTGACCCCAAACTCTTGCACACCGTGCGCGGGGCGGGCTATCTTTTGAAGGCACCAGCATGAAAATCCGCACCCGGCTGACCCTGTGGTACGCAGGCATCTTGATTTTGTCCCTGTTGGTGATTGGCCTGGGCACCTATCGGGAAATTTCCGAGCAGATGCGCCGCCATCACCGCGAGGAACATCCGTACCATGCCCTGGATGAGACCGGGGAGATGGTGCTGTACGTTGGCTTGCCGGCGGTGGTGCTGGGGTTGCTCGGCGGCTGGTGGCTCACCCGCCGGGCACTGGCCCCGATCGCCCGGCTGACCGCCGCCGTCGAAAAAATCCACGAGCATAATCTCCGCGAGCCCCTCCCCCACGGCGGTTCCGGCGATGAACTCGACCGCCTCACCGAGGTGTTCAACGCCATGACCGCCCGGCTGGACGGCTCCTTTAACCGCATCCGGGAATTCACCCTCCACGCCTCGCACGAACTCAAAACCCCGCTGACCATCCTGTGCGGTGAAACGGAAACCGCCCTGCGCGATGAATCCCTCTCACCCGGCGAATACGATCGCGCGGTCAGCCAGTTGGATGAATTGCGCCGCCTCACCCGCATCGTGGATGGCCTCACCCTGCTCGCCAAGGCCGATGCCGGCCAGATCACCCTCGCGCGCGAACCTGTGCGCTGGGATGAACTCATCCGGGATAATTTTGCCGACGCCCTGATCCTCGCCGAACCGCATGCCATCCGCGTGGAACTCAGCGCCCGCGAAACCCTCACCGTGCTGGGCGACCGCCACCGCCTGCGCCAGTTGCTGCTCAACCTCACCGACAACGCTGTCAAATACAACCGGCCCCAGGGCCAGATTCTCATGGTGCTCCGCCGCGTGGGCGACACCGCGGAATTCAGCATTTCCAACACCGGCCCCGGCATTCCCCCGGAGCAGTTGCCGCGCGTCTTCGACCGGTTTTATCGGGGTGACGCGGCCCATGGCAGCCAAGTGGAAGGCTGCGGCCTCGGGCTGAGCATTGCCCAATGGATCGTCCACGCCCATCATGGCACGATCCTCATCGAGTCACCGGACACCGAACTAACCACCGTCCGCGTGCGGTTGCGGATTCACAACCCCTAAAAGCATCCCGCTCATGCTAACGCTTGACGTTAATACCGTGCTGCGTTATGGTTGCTGGCAGCATGATCGAAAGCTTCGCCTGGGTGGAAACCGAAAAGATTTTCCACTCGCAGATGGCTCGGCATTTGCCGTCGGATATCCAGCGAACCGCGCGGCGCAAATTATTGCAATTGCATGCCGTCACCCGGTTATCCGATCTGGTGGTTCCGCCAGGAAATCGCCTGAAGGCGTTAAAGGGCGGGCGGGTGGGACAACCCAGTATTCGGATTAATGACCAATGGCGGATTTGCTTTCGCTGGGATTCGGGAGCACATGACGTGGAAATTGTTGATTACCATTAAGCAACTTATGAAAAACCAACTGCTGGCCGACATCACGCCGGGCGAGATCCTCCAGGAGGATTTTCTGAAACCGCTGGGTATGAGCCAGTACCGGCTGGCCAAAGACCTGGGCGTGCCGCCCCGCCGCATCAATGAGATTGTCAAAGGCGGCCGGGCCATCACTGCCGATACTGCGTTGCGGTTGGGCCGTTATTTTGGCATGGCTCCCCAATTCTGGCTGAATCTGCAATCCCATTATGATTTGGAAAAGCAGGCCGCCAGCCTGGGCAAACGGCTGGAACTCGAGGTTAAAATCCGCGCGGCAGCTTGATTAAACCCGAAATCCGAGCCAGGCCTTCAGCCAGCTTGCTATCATTGCGCCGCCAGGCTCCCCAGCACCTCCACCTCCGCCAGCGCCGCCGACTGTCCCGCCGGCAACCCGGTAAAGGTCACCCGCAAGAAACGCCCCCGCACCGCCCCCGCCGCGCGGTCCTGCCGCACTGGCTCCGTTGACGTCGTCGCCGTCTGGTCGGTCACCAGCGTCCAGTGGGTTTCCCCATCGTCGGAAATTTCGATGCGGTACTGCCAGGCGCCGGCCGTGGGGAAGGTGAGTTTCGTTTCCGCCACCATCACCGGCCGTTCCAAATCCACGCGCCACCAGGCCTGGGGGTTCGCCTCCGCCGCCTGCCAGTACGTGGCCGGATTGCCGTCGTTCGCCAGCCGGGCGCCGTGGTCCGGGGCCTCGCTGCTCGCCCGGGTGGGATTCTCCAGGCCATAACTCGCCCGCGCCGGCGCCGCCGCCGGGCCGTTGTACCGCACGTACGGACGCACCGGTGCCGGCGGGGTCACGCCCGGCACAAATCGCGGCTCGCCCAATGACTGGATCGTCAGCGTCGCGTCCGGGAGGCCCGGGGACGTGGCCCGGATCAAACTCGTGCCCGCGTAATACGAGCGGAACTCCATCGCCGCCATCCCGTCGCGAATCACGATGTCCGAGTCCGGCGCGAACGTGATGCTCGGGCCCGTCGGAAATTCGCCCGGTCCGGAATCCACCGCCAGCTTCACTGGCGGACAATTCGTCAGCACCCGGCCCGCCGCGTCCACCACCGCCACAATGAGTTGCGCGTCGTCGGTGCCATCCACTCGTTCAAGCGTGGTTTTGTCGGCCGTCAGCCGCAGGCCGGCGGGCACGCCCGCCCCGGGCCATTCCGGCGGCGGAATGTGCCGGTATTCGTTCCGATACCAGTAATACTGCCGCTTCGGCAGCCGGAAATAATCAATCAACCCCATCCCGCCAAACCGTTTGCCCGCCACGCTCCCGTGGTCAAACGCGCACCAGATTGACTCCCCGCTGCGCCACGGAAACCGCCACGGATACGGCTGCGTCATATCCATCCCCTTCGCCGTCAACAGTTCATTCCACCCCGGCGCATACATCCCCGGCCGGTCCGATTCCGTGGATCCATACTCGCTGATCACGTTCGGAATGCCTGGATTGAGAAACAGCCGCGCGCCGTCGCCATTGTAACCGGCGATGTCCCCCAGCTTGTCAATGTCCCCGCGCTGGCAGCCGCCAATCGCCGCCGGCCGCGTCGGGTCCAGCTCATGACTTTCCGCCACCAGCTCCTTGAGCAACTCCCGCACCTGCGGCAGCGTGGATTTGTCCGTGAAAAACACCTCGTTATCCATGCTCCACACAATCACGCTCGGATGATTGCGATGAATGCGGATCATGTCGCGCAAACTGTTCTGCACGCTCTCCCGGAATTCCGGCTCGTCCTCCGCATGCCGCGGATACGCCCCGCTGACCTGGAAATTCCCCTCGCCATGAAAACCACCCGAGCCCCAGAAATTGTTTTCCGACCAGAACATCACGCCCAGCGTGTCGCAGGCGGACACAAACGCCGGCGCGTGCGGATAATGCGAGCCGCGAATAAAATCAAAACCCGCATCCTTCACCAGCTTCACATCGCGGTAAAAACCGCTGTCCGCCACCGCGTCGCCCCACCCGGCATGATCCTGGTGTACATTCGCTCCTTTGAAATAATAATGCTCCCCGTTCAGGAACATCCCCTGGTCCGCCGTCCATTTCAGCCAGCGAAAACCCAGTGGCGACGTGAAATCATCCACCGCGCGCCTCCCGTCCAGCACCGTTGTCCGCACCGTATACAGATTCGGCGTCGATGGCGACCACAACCGTGGCTGCGCCACCGGCTGGCTCGTCTGGTCAAATGTCACCGTGGCATGTGCCGGCACCCGTTGTTTGGACTCCATCTCCGCCACCGTTTTGCCGTCCGCGTCCAGCACCTCGGTTTTCACCTGGGTGGCTTTGGCCGCCCCCGAGTCATTGGCAATCTCCGTCTGCACCCGCACCGTGCCGGACTCCCGGGAAACCTGCGGCGTGGTCACAAACGTCCCGTACCACGTCACATGCAGCGGCGCGGTCACCACCACCCGCACATCGCGATAAATCCCCCCGCTGAACGTGTGCTCCCCCGCGCGCGGGGCCAGCCGGGCGTTCCACAAATTATTCACCCGCACCGCCAGCACATTGTCCCCCGGATGCACTGCCTCCGTGAGGTCAAAGGTGAACCCCGTGTAACCGCCCTTGTGCTCGCCCACGCGCTGGCCGTTCACAAACAGCTCCGTTACCTGAAAGGCGCCGTCGAACTCCAGATGGATCCGCCGGCCCGACCATTCTGGTGGCACCGTCAGCGTTTTGCGATACCACCCATAACCCGAGTAAAACTTCGGCGAGAGAAAATACGGCAGGCTGAACGAATGCGGCAGGTTGACGTTTTGCCAGTGCGAGGTGTCCAGGTCCACCGCCGCCCCGTTCGTCGGATCGCCCAGTTGGAACTGCCACTCGCGGTTGAAATTGATAATCTGGCGCAACTCCTCCGCCCGGGCCGCCCGGACCGGCAGCCACCCGGCCAGCCCCAGCGCCAGCAACAACCAGAACCACCGGCGTGAACCGCCCCGTGCGGCAATCAATTGATAACGATTCAATGGCGTTTCCATGAGTGTGAATGTTCCCTTCAGCCTGCCCGGGAAAACTGGACCGGGCAATCTTGAAAATACAAGCTCCAACCACCTCAGTGAGGGGGTTGACGAAGCTTGACGGATTCCGGGCTGTTTTTGATGCAAGTGGCTTATGCGCATTTATTTGATCTGGATTGTGAGGGGGTTGACGAAGGGTGGCGGGTGTCCGGGGTTATTCGTCGGGAGTTTAGGGTGGAAAATTTCAGACGGACGCCCCCCCCCACTCCATAAAATTTTTTCACCTTGAATCACCTTGAATGACCTTTAAACGCCTTGAATCGCCTTGAATGAACCTTGAAGGGGGAAAAGGTTCTGTGGGCTTTGGGCTCGGGGCGGAGACTCCGGCAGAACCGATATTTTTCCATGGCCGGATATGCCCGGATATACCTGGATAACCGCCCTCGGTGAGGCTGGATTTTTTGGGTCCAGGGCCCAGGGCCTGGCAGCTGGGGAAACGGCCTGCCGGGTCCAAAATTGCAGAACCGTGCCAGCCTTGACCCACCTTAATTCACTTTGACCAGGTTTGACTCACTGCTGTCCAGTTAAGGGGATCATGGAAGTGGGAATGAGGCAATCAGAACACGGTGTTGGTGATTATTTATAGTGTGAGCGATCTGGCGTTTCGCGACCGAAATCCACCAGCAT
>Ga0302275_10004403_pt1 | contig 13907 bp, 8 predicted proteins | sample III_Bog_N2_2_FD_200229 | JGI IMG/M metagenome (GOLD analysis project Ga0302275, IMG submission 200229) | Peat permafrost microbial communities from Stordalen Mire near Abisko, Sweden - III_Bog_N2_2 | ecosystem: Environmental > Terrestrial > Soil > Wetlands > Peat | place: Sweden: Abisko...
ACTCCTGCTGACATCCATGATGGACGGCACCATGGGTCAGCAGGTCCCGCTGTTTATTGCAAGGCATGCCTACGCCACCGATGCCGAGTGGAAGCAGGCGATCGAACACAACGATGCTTCCGGGAGCATTATCCAGGTCATCGCCCAGCGAGCTCAAATGCCCACGGCTGTCATGCGCGACGTCGTACTGGGGAACGCCAAGATCACCTCCGAAGGCGACGACGCCCACGGCTATCGCGTCTCGCTCGCAGCCCTCGGTGCGGCCAACCAGAACCTGTTCGTCTCCCGCGACGATGGCCACTTCAAAATTGTGGCCGATGGCACCGACTCTGCAGAGGTCGGCAACTACGCCCTCTATCTCCTGCGCAACAACCGCGAGCAAGAAGCTCGGAGCTTGTTGGACTGGAAACGCGATCTCGTTCATCGCGGCGGAGGTGACGATCCTCTCGAAGGCAGCCTCTTCGCTCGTTTCTGGGCCAGCGGTTCATCCGGCGGCGACAACTCAGGCCCTGACGCCATTCAGATCGCCGCCATCGCCCTTACCATTCAGAAGCCATCGAGTCAGGTGTCCCTCGATCCTGCGCTTGCCGCTTACAAGGCCAAGCCCGACAGCACAGACCTCACCCTGCTGCTGGCCTGCGCCTACCTTAATCATCAAGACGGAGCAGCCGCCCGAACGTATACCGACAAGCTCCTGGCCCAATACCCGGATTCCGTCACAGCCATCACGCTTACTGGGAGCGTGGATCGACTCCTCGGCGACTTCACTTCCTGGTCCGCCCTCCTCAACACTCGCCTAGCTAAGCGGCCTACTGACCGCGACCTACTCCTTCAATCTGCCCACGAGGCCGAAGACGAATCCGACTTCCCTCGCGCCCGCAAAGTCCTCCAGCAGATCGTCGATTCCGGAAAGGCCACCAGCACGGACTACAACCTCCTTGCTTGGCTTGGGCTCTTCGATGCCCATGTGGATGCTGCATCAATTGAAGCCGGTCAGCAGGCCAACTTGCTCACGAAGAGTTCCAGCTTCAACGTCATCCATACACTGGCGTGCCTCTATGCGGCCCAAGGCAAGACCACGGAAGCGCGTCAACTGTTGCTCGACGGCATGGCGGCTGCGAACCTGGCGGAGCCGAACTCCGCCGTTTGGCTCGGCTTCGGCTACATCTACGAACAGTTCGGTGCAGACGACGCGGCCATCGCCGCCTACCGCAAGGTCACCAAACCAGAGTCCACCCCCATCGATCCCACGGATCCCTGGGTACTGGCGCAGGCCCACCTTAAGTCACTGCATACCAACTGACCCGGTTTCCGCTTGGTTGCGGGAGTCTGCTCGGTCGCGGAGAACCGCTTCGGGTGCTGCCTTCTTGCTCGGTGCACGCACTCGCCACCTCTCGCTGATCGTCAGTCTGGGGTATACCCCAAAGCCACGGTCAAACCTGACACCTTTTCTGTCCGGCTAGGGTCCATTCGCTAATTACTTGACACATTGTCATGCAGGTTATAGACTCTACCCTGACACTTGGAGGTGTTCTTTGGTCGCAGCGGCAAGGCGGGGCGGCAAGCGAGTCGGATACGTCCGGGTGAGCAGCGTTGACCAGAACACCGGGCGGCAGCTTGAAGGACTTGACCTGGACAAGACCTTCACAGACAAGGCCAGCGGTAAAGATGTAAAGCGGCCCCAGCTCCAGGCCGCACTGGAGTATCTGAGAGACGGGGACGTCCTGGTTGTTCATTCGCTGGATCGTCTCTGTCGGAACCTTGACGATCTTCGCCGGATCGTGACCGACCTCACGGGCCGGGGAGTGCAAGTGCAGTTCATGAAGGAGGGGCTGCTCTTCACCGGCGAGGATTCCGCTATGAGCAAGTTGCTGCTCTCTGTGATGGGGGCCTTCGCCGAGTTCGAGAGGGCCTTGCTGAAGGAACGCCAGCGTGAGGGTATCGCCATAGCGAAGCGGGCGGGCGTCTACAGAGGCCGCAAGCCGTCACTGACACCAGAGCGTGTCGCAGAACTGCGGGCGCGTGTGGCAGGCGGCGAGAAGAAGGCCGTCATCGCCCGCGAGTTCGGCATTAGCCGCGAGACGCTGTATCAGTACGCGCCGGTCGGCTAGGCTCCGACTCTCCTCCAGGTCATCAGAGCGAGCGCCGTTAGCGTGCGTCTAGCGTCTGAGTTGCTGGGCGGATGCAACAGGAAGGACAGGTAACAGCAACTCGCGCCCGTGCGGCGCGACAGTGTAACCGGTTTAGGCCCTCATTCAATGCTTTATTGCGGGGTGCCATTATGTTAGGGTTTCAGGGATTCACATAACTGTTATCCAAAGTCCGGCAACGTCTATGGGTGCAAATCCTGTTCCTGCTGTGGTCCCCATCGCGAACGTCATCCCGCCGTTTACGCCATCAGGCGTGCTGCCGCCCTATCTTGGGGCAGACCCAACAGCCATGGGAGCTATGTCTCCCTATCGCGTTACCTTGACCGAGATCGTTCAGCGATTTTCTCAAACTCCTGAGAGGCGTACCATCCTTGCGGGCTTCTTGGCGCACCGGGCGAGCCTCCTCGGATTTGGAGTGACAGGCATCCAATGGCTCGATGGAAGTTTCTTGGAGGATATTGAAAACGTCTCCTCAAGAGCACCCGGTGACATTGATGTCGTGAGTTTTTTCGTCAGACCCCCGGCCTACCAGAGAAACAACGCGGCGTGGGATGCGTTTTGGCGGGGTCACATGGCGGTATTTAGCGCCCCAATGGCGAAGGTCTCATATCACACCGATGCGTATTTTGTAGACGTGGAGTTCGGCGCTGGACCCGTCATTCAGCAAACGGCCTACTGGTTCGGACTTTTTTCTCACAAGAGGGCCACAGGATTGTGGAAGGGAATGCTGGAGGTTTTGCTCGATCCACAACAAGACGACGCCGCAGCCACACAGTTGCTCTCGACACTTTAGGTAAGTTATGGCCACATTCTTAGACAGATCGGGAATCGTTGCAGAACTCTCAGGGATAGAGCGACTGTTGCAGTCTCTTCCCCAAGAAGATGCCCTTGGCCGCATGAACTTGGATTCAAGAAGACAGGAACTTCGCGAGCAACTTGAGCATCTGGGAGATGATCGCAATACCTTAGCCTCGACAGCGCTGTTTTTTGGAGGGAAGCCGGTCATCGGCAGCCGGGGGATACAAGCTGACTTTGCTTCAAAGGTGTTGGACGACTACAGGGATTCAGTCATCAACATGTGGGCTTCTACCGAGAGAGACATTGCCTTGCGCGGGCCGGTTCCCGATCAAGACTCTGCCAGACTACATGTGACTGAATTGCTACACGGCTCTGTCGGCTTCCTGATAGAAGAGATTGACTTGAAGGCACAGCCTCTGTTCGCCTCACCGCTCAAACAGGCAGCGGACGCAATCGACCGTCTCATAATTTCTGTTGCGAAGCAGTCGGATGAAGATTTTGAGAAGGAGCTAGAGCGTCTTCACCCGAGAGTGTTTCGAGCTGTGGAGCGGCTGATAAAAAACCTACATCAGGCGGAGGCGACCGTTCGTGTGGTTGACGAGTCACGCGATGAGAGTCTGACAACCGAGGATGTAGATAAAGCTTACGTCCGCCTCGAAGCTACGAGCATCGACGAGGATCAATTCACCGAAGATGGTTTACTGATAGGCTTGCTTCCTTACGGAGAGCGCTTTGAATTTCAGCGAACTGGCGGTCAGCTAATTACTGGTAAGGTGGCACCGTCTCTCAGCGAGATGTATCTGAGAAAGCTACTGGAGGAACAGGCAATCAATAAATGGTGGAGAGCGACAATTGCGCGGCGTGAGATTCGTCGGTTCGGACGCTCCACTGAGACGTTTTTCTTGCTCGACCTTAAGGAGCTTGAGCAACCGGCGTCTTGAGTTTCCGGAGGGCGTCAATCCTGGGGCGGGTGGGGGTCTGCCTCAAGACACCAGGTAGCAGCAGCAGTCATCTACCAAGCCGTCACATACTGCGCCCCGGCTTCTGCGCCGGGAAATGCATCGCGTTGAAGGAGAACAAGGTCTGGGCCTTTGCAGTCGGCCCGCGCGGGCGAGGACTCAATGCCAATCGGAATCGCAATCGTAAGGTAGCCGCAGCACATACTCATAGCGCCCTCAGAAACTGCCCAGTGGCGCAGAGAGCATCCAAGAAGTGCGTAAGTCTTTCTGCGATCGCGGTGGAGTGGAGCAGCAAGCCGATTTCGATATTTCGCTCCTGTGCCGCCTCGGTAAAGTTCGCCGACGACACGAAAACCTCTTGACCATCGGCCACGACGCACTTTGCGTGAAGTGCTGCACGTTTGACGCGGTCGATCGACAAGGCCCTGGGGTCGTAGAAGACCTCGGGAGTTGGACTTCCTGTCGGCCACTCGTCCGATTGGAAACGATGCGCAAACCGCCGGACGAGTTCGGCAGACGAGGACGTGTCACCAGGCTTTCGCTGAATGTCCAGAAACATCCTGGCCCTCAGCGTCGGGCGCTCCACCATGCGCTGTGCCAATGCATGGAAGACCTTCTGCCCCTGGTAGACGGCGTAACCTGCAATCAGGATCGTCTCTTCCGCCTGTCGAAACAGGTCACTGACAACCACGCTGGTATCCCGATTCTCCTGACCTGCAACTGCTGGTCCGGTCATTACCAGGTCCACAAGGTGGTCGATCGGAGGCCGCTCAGAGATAGACGATGCCAACAGTTCGAGCGTGTATGCCGCAGCGGAGGGTTGCATCCCGGCCTCGGCCATGGATTGAAGGCTGGCAGCGACCGAAGCTGCAAGCGCACTGCTGAAGAGCCGGTCCAGACCGGATGCCGAGTAGGGTGCGTTTAGTCGCCCCGTTCGCAGGCTGGCGGCGAGCGCCCTGAGGTCAGACGGAGGCAGTGTTAAGAGGGCTTCACCCATGCGTGAGGATCTCCGAAAACAACTCAGCGCCTTGATTCTCTACGGTCGGAACAACGAGCGAGCGGTCGAGGTAATCGTTCTGCTGCTCACAGCTTGTCTCTGAGATCAACAGACAACCGTGGCAGGCTGCTCCATGAAGGAACCTACGCTCATGGGCATTCGACGGATCATGTTGGGCACAGACAGGATCGTTGGAGCAGAGCATCCCGAGTTCGAGAGCACTCTGCACCACCTCATGAATCTGCCTGCCTAGCTGGACCAAGCCCCCCAGAGTGCCTTCCGCATCGGATGTGCCGGTGTACAGAAGCACCCCGTACCCGACCTCTGGGATCGCGTAGATGCGTTCACGGATGGAGCTTGCTGGATACCCACATCGCAGCGCCAACGCGGTGAGCAGGAGGTGTGAGAAGGAGTGCATCATCAGATAGGCCAGATTCGGAACCGTACGCGTCGTCCCGCTGTGCTCCTTGCGCCAGGCCTCGAAACCTGCGGCCAACTCAATAGACCGGCCTTGCACAGCAGTCCTCGTCATCCATGTTTGGATCGCTGCTTTGCTGAATTGAAGGAATACGCCTTCTCCCTTGTTCTCAAACGCTGGGAGCCACGAAACTTCCCGTGCCAAGGAAGCCCGCTTAACCCCTATGTCCAATTCGCCCTCGGTATCGGGAGCAGCGGATTCAAACCTGGTGAAGCCCACCTGTGCGACCACCTCACGCAGGCGGTGCACCAGCACAACACGTTCGATGGGAGCCATCCACGGTCGTTCCCAAATAGTTCGCGGCAGCGAGCGGGCGTAGAAAACTCCGTCTGGCCGATCCTCGCCGATCTCATCCTTCACGGAGATCAACGTTTCAAGCTCTGCGACCTTGACAGATTTCTCAGCTCTCACACCGCCCAGAGCCCGAGACTTAATCTCTGCAAACACTTCCTCATCGGATAGGCCGTCAAGCGCTTCCTTGACGACGGCTTTGCGGCGTTCGTATCGGAGTTGCTCCATCTCCTCCACGGCTTCGAGGTGGCTCCACACGCGATCCACTGTCTGCTTGACCGTCTGATCGCGCTCAGGAAGTGAGATCACGCTCATCAGTTGCGGGAAATAGGCGTTCGAGGCAGACCGGATCAGCAGCCTGCTAGGCTCTCCGCAGGTTTCCCTGGTGAACACCCCCAGCCAGGGGCGGGACCCGTCACAGGAACCGAGAGCACGGTTGGCGAGGACCGCTGCCTGCGCCATACTGCGCTCTGCCTTCCCACACTCGCAGCGGATCCAGACCTCGGTCAGGTCTCCGCTGGTTCCTCTCTCGTCTATATATAGTTGACGCCTCTGCTTCGCGCAGTCAGACGGACCGTTATGAGTGAATGCGTACCAGTCGATGTCTCCGATGTGACCCGCTCGACAGGCGCGAACGAAACGAACAGGCACAACGGGGCGCTTCTTCTTGTCACGATCGACAAACTTGCCTCGGGTTAGAGACTTCCTGTGCACCAGCAAGCGGGTGCGCGACCTCGCGCCAGCTTGCTCTTCGAGGTCTTGTGTGATGAACCACTCCGGAAACTGGAAGGCTGTTATTCCCCTCGCCGGGGCCGTTGGATCATCATCAGCCGGTGGTGGTGTTCTGAGATCCACCGTAGGGACATCCAACACCGCAGCGAGCTTTCGGCTCAGCCGGGGTTCCGATATCGGCTCCCCTCCTGCGGTCCAGAAATCTAGTCCAGCGATGAGGACCGAATGGTTTGGCAAGTCGACCATCGAGCCCGGCCCAAACGTGGACACCAGTTGGCTCTGCCGAATCTCACCGGACGGTGTTGGTCTCGGGCTCATATCGCATCTTCCTGAAGGTCAACATTGTCGAGAGTCTTCACCCAGATGTTCACTTCCGGTTCGACGTCACGCAGTGATCGATTGGCCCTAAACTTCATCTTCCGATTTGTCGGTGGCAAGTTCTTCAACTCCGGGCTCAGGAAGTCGTACAAGAGCTGCTTGGCCGCACCAGCCTCGTGAGGGTTGTACTGCAGCCCGACTCCGCTCAGCTGATAGTCCTGGGCTTCCTTCGCCCAAGAATCGAGAAGGTCAAGACACCTCTCGCGTACTCGGAGACGCAGTCGTTCCAAGTCCTCCGTGGACAAGTCCTTTGAGTGTCTCCGCGCTCTCTCCGAGAAAGCATTTACGGCGGAGTCCAACTTTGTGCGCTCTTTGAGCACTTCCATCGCGCCCAGCGGCGGAGTCATCGGGCGATGGCCGTGTCGCACAAGGCCCACAAACGCTGCTGCGAGGCCTTTGTCCAGGGCTCGCGGCGAGAACGGGGTCACGCTTGTAGCCTCCACGCTGCGGTAAAAGGTTTCGTGGTATGCTGCGAAGCGTTCGTAATGTGATCGATCCCGAGGCTTGTGTACATTGAAGATCGTCACGACCAGGCCAGGGCGGTCCGCATCACGTCCAACGCGGCTTGTCGCCTGGATGTATTCAGCACTGGCCTTTGGCTGACCAAACACAACCATCAATCCCAGCCGTGTAATGTCCAAGCCCACCGAGATCATGTTCGTTGCGATCGCCACGTCCACGCGCTTCTCATCGCCGAACGGCAGCGCCAGCCTTCGCTTCGCATCGGAGACATGAGCCGTGTCGACGCGGCTGGTGAGCTCAACGGGTTCGTACCCAATTTTCCTATTCTCAAAGAGTCCGGCTTCCTCACCTACGCGTTTCCTGCTTCCATATCCGGCGAGGCGGTTGCGAACTTCGTCCTCAACGAGTCTGCGAGCTCCGCCGAGTTCGCGGAGGCTGTTGAAGTAGCCCAGCAACGTTAGATACGGATCAGCCGCACTCGCCAGCTCTCCCTTCTTCTTAATCTTGTTGTGCCACTTCTGTCCCGCACCCAAGAGGGCCAGGTAGACGCGGAGCATGGCGACTTTAGGACTCCGCCCCTGCGCCGCAATCCCAACATACAGACGAGCGTTGCGCTCAGAGGAAGGCAGCGTCTCAGCGAAGAACGAATCCCGCCGGTCTGGCCCCGGTGGTGGGAAGATGTCGACGAAACTTCGATTGAAGAGTGCACGGATTTGCGTCTCGGCTTTCCGCACCGTCGCTGTGGACGCGACAATTTTTGGCCTCACTACTTTGCCGCCTGCTTCGAGCGCACAGAGTTCATCCAGCGCCGACTCATACAATCCAACCATCGTTCCCAGCGGCCCTGAGATCAGATGCAGCTCATCCTGGATTATCAAGTCAGGCGGCAATAAGCGCGGCACGGGCAGGTTGTTGCCCTTCGCGGGGTCACATGGGCCGTAGAACCCATCCTTGTCCTCACGCTCCACGCGCCCGAAGAAAGCACCAACATGGCCTGTCCAGGGGAGCGCCGCGAACTTGTCCACGGTCGCGATCAGGAAGCATGGCAGCCGCCGGTAGATCGGCTCATCGACCGCGAGAATTGGCAGCGACACTCCCCGCCCGAAACTACACTCGCGATTGATGCACGAAACTCTCAGATCATGCGGACTATGGTCGTTCGGGATAAGTCTGAACGACGCTGGTTTGAACTTGGTGCCGCACCAAGGACACTCTTCAAGTGGAATAGGCGATGGCTTCCGGTCATCGTTTCTAAACCGGATGGTCCGCGCACGGGCGGTATTTGGATCTGTGTCGCCAACTTTGCCCATGCGATTCGGAGTAGCAGCCCGGCCCACCCATAGGCCGATCTCGAACGGCCAGTCGCCAAGCTTGACGGCATCCTGCTGGCGCTCCAGTTCCAGCGCACAGATCAACGTCGCGGCCCTGCTCAACTGTTCGAAGGTCAAGAGGCGCAAGGTATACCGCATCAGCACGCTCAGGCCCGCCGAGGCGATGCCGGGATTCCGCAGTCTCCTCAGCACCAGGGTGAAAGCCGCCAGGCCCAGGTAGGCCTCGGTCTTGCCGCCGCCCGTCGGGAAGAAGAGAAGGTCGACCACATCTCGGTCATCGGAGCCCGGCTCAGCGATCGCTCGTAGGTTCATCAGGATGAACGCCAACTGGAAGGGCCGCCATTGCGGATTGATTTCTTCCGGCAACTTGCCCTGCATGACGCCCGTGCGGCGGCGACCCGCCTCTGCCATGCACTTGTTGGCGATCCTGAAGGCCTCCAGGCAATCCGGCGTCGCCAGCAGTGCTATCCCGCTCTCTATGCGGTTGGCGGCCACCGTGGCTCTGTTGACCAACTGCTGGCCCGTATCGTATCGCTTCGCAGGTGTCATGGGCACCTTGTCGGCTTCAGTCTGAATCCACTTCCGATACTCCGCGACCAGCGGGCCTAATTTGCTCTTGGCATCCTCCCCATCTTTCAGTACCGCCAGCGCATCCATGGAAATCTCAACGCCCGGGATCTTGGCCGGTTCCACCTTCTCCACCTCGGCGTCTGGAACCCAGCAGGTGCGGACTACCTTGCAGCAGACGCCGTCGTCGCGGACAGCTTCAGTCGCGACGTTATGGCCGACTGAATACTCTCCTTCATCGCGATACTGAAGGTCTGCGACCTTCTCATCCCAGTCGTCGCTGGATAGGCCGCGCAGATCAGGACGCCGCAGAAACTCCGTGTCGCCGGAGATTTCCAGGTTGACCTGGAAGGCGAACGCCTCGTCCCGAGTATCGTCCGGAGCTTCAGCCCGGCGATTCACCACGAAGATGGAAACCGTCCGTGCCCCTGCCGGGACGTCCGAGCCGACGGCCAGCAATCCTACGGGGCGAGACAGGTACGCGACCACCATGCCATCACTATTGGGTACATTCTCTTCGCGCGGCTTGCCGTTCGCCTTGGTCAGGTCAACCTCAACCTTCTCTTCCCTGGGCTTTCGTTCCCACTCTTCCGCCGACTCAGCCTTGCGCCGGTAATCACCCCAGCGAACACAAACGCTCAGACTCTTTGCCGCCGCAGGTACGAGGACGCTGGCACCGATCGAAGATGGAAAATACCGTGGCCGGGCTGCGGGCTTGTCGTCCGCCGCATCGTCGTCGGTGCCACCAGCTTCACCGGCGTTGTCAAAGTCATCATCGGCAGCTTCGTCCTTCCTCTGTTCTGGCTTCGCCCCCAGCGGAACCAGGAAACCGGTCAGATACCAACGCGAGGGAGCTTGCGGCAGCCTCTCGTGCGCGTCTCCAAGGTTCACTCCGGGGCCGACGAGATCCAGCCGTAGGGCTTCGACGAGCTTACTGCGAACCTCGGCAGAGGTCATCTCTTCAGGCATGGTCTACGCTTCCTCTTCCGGTGCGGCAAACAGTCCATCCATCGTAGCTGGATCCACGCCCTTACCGCTGCTTTTTGAGGTGCGCCGCTTCTTGGGCTGTGTCCTAGCGACGCTTGAAGATTCTTCTACCGCCAGCAACTGTCCCTCTTCCAGAGCGCGTTGGCTATTCAGATCGAGCAGACGTGCAAGAACCTCATCGTGAACGTCGTCCGGCCATCGGTATCGGTACTTCTTCTTTCGTGGCCGTCCGCTCTCATCGTCGTCATCCTCGTCATCAAACTCCGAATAAAAGTCGCACATCGGTTGGAGGTCTTTCCATCCATAGGCGGTCAGAACGGCGCGGTCGATGTCGCTGTGCAACTCGCGCAGACGTTGGATGTCGGCGGAATCCTCATTGGGATCATGGAAGCGGTTGTAGGTCTTCGTCAGGCCCTCATCGTTACGAATCATTAGAGTTGAGCGGAAATCATAGTATGACTGTCCGTGCTCTTCCAAGATTCCATCTACTTCCAGCCGCTCCGGAAAGGGAAATGTTTCGAAGCAATCGACTGGGGCGTAAAGAAGCCGATCTTCGAGACTAGACCCGAAAAAACGCGCCCAGACTTCGTGAGGCCTCGACTGAAGCACTGCGAACAGCGCTATACTTCCTCCGGGTATCACCGTAAGCCTGTCCGATGGCATTATGTGCGTCGAAAGTTTGGAAAACGCTAGGCTTTGGGTGACGCGCGAAGTGACAAGGGAATGCTCAGCCAAAGCGAGCTTTCGCACTAGCCCCGGACGCCGCTCGCCATACTGCCACCACAATCTTCGGTAGTTCTCCCTCTTGTCTCTCAGGCGCTCAGGGCGTACCTTACGTTCCACAATTTCAAGCAAAGCAGGATAATCGGCTGCCACAGGACCTGGGTAGTCGTCAGGCACTACTCCGGTTCGCAAGTAAGAACTCTTCATCGTGTCAGAGGCGGCAGCCCACTTTTCCTCCAATGATTCTCGTCGCAATGGCCAGTCTTCAAAGTCGATGACAAACCTATGAGGCTCTTGTGTCGGGCGATCATTGATTTCCTCTCCACCGATGTAAGGGAATATCCGATCTTGATTGCGGCTGTCCTCTGCAATCAGCCTCGATTTTTCCGACACCGGCGTGGCGATGTTCTTGACGTCAGTATCGTCAAAGGTGAATCCCATGCCGTATATCTTTACGCCTTCAAAGCTCCTGCCTTTGTTGATTGTTAGCTGCAGTGGGTCTTCACTGCCGCCATTATGAAATAGGAATGCGTTGATGAGGGGAACTTGCTTTCCATCGAGACAGTAGGGTGGATCTCCTATTCCTTTTGAAGCGTGGATGATGCTCACGGTCACCGCCGCTTGACCCGGCCACTTATATCTCTTCTTAGCACGGTATATTGTGCCACCGTGTAGACAAATCCAGCGAAGCCCAGTGGAGCGAGTATCGCCCTGAGCTACGGTGTTGGTTGCAATGAGTCCAAAGCACCCATCCTGGCGTAGTAGGTCGAATGCCCTCCGGAAAAAGTGCGCGACCAAATCGGCATTTCCGTGTGATTCTTCGTTAATCACTTTTAGCCAATCCAGATAGCCCTCCGGGTTGGAATCGATCAGCGTGTTCTTCCCTGCAAAAGGAGGGTTGCCGACAATCACATCAAAGCCACCGGTTTGCTCCCCCTGAGCATCGAGCGAAAACACCTCAGGAAATTCCAAACCCCAGTGGAACGGGATAACGCCTTTCGATCCCAGACGCAGCTTCTTCACCGCTCCCTCGACCGCATCAGCAGCGGCTATGTCGGTCGGATTCTGTAACATCGCTTCCGCATGCCCGCGAAGGGCGGTGAGGGCATTTTCACGCGCCCGGAGTTTGTCCGCCGAAAAGAAAGCAGCGATTACGGCATCAGCAGCAAGTCGCGGGAACACGAGTGCTTCGTCGGCTCCTCCTAGCTTCTGCTGGCGCGTCGCATACGGCACTTCATCGCCTGCCTCCAGTATCTGTCTGCGGTAGCTGCTGACTCGTTCGATCCGGCGGCGAAGATCGCGTTCAAGATCAAGTAGTACGGACTGGGTATCGGACCAACTGAAGGACGCTGCCTGCTTCCGGGTAAGCCCAACCAGCGAGTCTCCAGCCCGAAGCGAGTGATCCAGGAACGTGAACGGATGTTCTTTGGCCAGCGTAGCCAACCATAGCGACAACTTCGCAAGGTCGGTCGCCATGGGGTTCTTGTCCACCCCATACAGACATCGCTGAGCGATCTGCCGCTGTGCATGCAGTTCTTCGTCTTCGTCAGGTGGCAGCACCGGGGCTTCGTTGTGTGCGTGCCATGCGCGGCTCAGCGCACTCCCGAGCTGACGGCAGGCTTCGACCAGGAACGCCCCCGATCCCATGGCCGGATCGCACACCTTTAGATTCAGAATCTGTGTAGGTGTCGGATTGTCCCCCAGTTGCTTGAGCACCGGCGTTAGTGCTGCTTCGACAATGGGACCGGTCAAGCTGCTCGGTGTGTAATGGGAACCGCTTCGCCGCCGCTCATCCGAAGGTTGGAAGATCATCGCGCCTTTGGCGACGATGCCTGGCGTGACCGATGCGGCAATCTTCCTTTCCAGCGCATTCATCAGGTCATTGACCGTCGCGGCGGCTTTGAGCAAATCCACGGCCTTGCCGGTGAGTTTCTGGTCCGTCTCGTCCGAAAACCACTTCAGGCGCTTGTCCGGCGAGGTCTGAAGTAGCGCCTCCAGATTGATGGTGGTCGGCGCACCATGCTTCTTCGCTGGCTTGATCGCGATCGATGGTCCCGAGGCAACGTGCAGTTCGAAGCCCATGATCGCTTCGTAGACACTGCCAATCTGCTCGACCGCCAGGGTGCGATAGCTGATGCGTTCGCCATCCAGCAGCATGAGCTTGGAAAGGACACGGAACAGCACTCCGTCGGGAACTTGTGGGATGCTGACCTCATCCCTCGGGCTGCGGCGACCCTCAAGGAAGAGATAGCGCTCGGGGTCGAAGAGGTAGCCATCGCGAGCGGGTATGCGCATCGCCCCATGGCTTCCACCGCGATAGACGAGCCGGAAGAGCGTAAGCAACTGCGCCCAGGCCCCGTAGCGCTGGTCCATGGTGTCGGGGTATCGCCCGTCATCGATGCGAAGCCTCTCGTAGAGCCCCGTGACCGAGTAGTAGTTGGCGAAGACGGGATCGGCGGAGAGCAGGCCACGGTCCTCGGCATACAGGACAAAGACCATGCGCAGCAGCGTGGTGAGCAGTCCCCGGTAGACATGGTCTGGGTCCGCCGCCAGAACGTCGTGAAGCAACTGGCCCTGCGCCTGGTCGTCGGCAGCTTGGAAGCCGCGCAGGAGTTCGTAGAGCGCCTCAAGCACCTGGTTGGCGAGCTGGGTGGAGACCACGTTCTGGTACTTGCGGCTGTTTTCGAGAATCGCTGGGAGCCGTTCCCGCTCGGCGACACTGTAGAGCCGCTCAGCCGAGAGCAGCATGTGGAATGCGCCGAAGATCGGCCTCCCGGCTACCTTCACCATGTCCGAGAGCTTGAATGTGATGTATCCGCTCAGTTCCTTGTCCGGGGCATACACGAGGCGGACCTGCTGCCCATTGACCAGCAACCCGATCGGGACATGAACTTGCCGGAGTAGCCGCTCGAACTTGGCCTGCGGACTGTATCCGTCAGACGAACGCATATTGACAGTTACAGATTGCTAACGGCCCATGCGGTGGGAGTGAGTTCTGGAAGTCTCTGGATGGATAAGTTGGCTAGCCCTGGCAGGACAGCGGCGAGGTATTCG
>Ga0302275_10004411_pt1 | contig 13891 bp, 15 predicted proteins | sample III_Bog_N2_2_FD_200229 | JGI IMG/M metagenome (GOLD analysis project Ga0302275, IMG submission 200229) | Peat permafrost microbial communities from Stordalen Mire near Abisko, Sweden - III_Bog_N2_2 | ecosystem: Environmental > Terrestrial > Soil > Wetlands > Peat | place: Sweden: Abisko...
GTGCTGCTGCGCTGCAACCAGCGGCTGGTGTCCAGCGGACTGGACGAAGCGCTTGTCTTACAGCAGGCGCTGGTGCAAATTGTGGCGTCGGCTGCGGCCGGCGCCTAAACTGAACAAGGAAAAATGTCATCTGCCAATTTGTCAGTGCTGGTCGGAAAGAATTTTGCCTGCATCAAGATTGCCGGGCGGGCGAATTTCGCATCCAGCCCGGATTTCAAAACGTTGTTGAACGAGCTGGCCCAGAAAAGCTTCGCCCACTTCATCATTGATTTGAGCGAGTGCGTGTTAATGGACAGCACGTTTCTGGGCGTGCTGGCGGGTTTCGGCATGAAACTGAACCCGCAAGGCGCGCCCGCCGAGCGCGGCATCGAGCTGCACAATGCCACGGCGCGCGTGAGCGACCTGCTGGAAAACCTCGGGGCGGTGCATCTCTTCAAGTTGACCAGCGGCAGCCTGCAACTGCCCGCCGACGTGAAAAGCTGCACGCCGGAATCCACCAATCCGTCGCACGAACAGATCACCCGGACCAGCCTGGAGGCGCACCAGACGCTCATGGCGATCAATCCAGAAAACGTCGCCCGATTCAAGGATGTGGCCCAATTCCTGGCTGAAGATTTGAAGAGTCTGGAAAAATCCTCCTGACGTCCGCACCGAACCATTTAATATTTAAAAACAAAAACGGCGGTCATATGACCGCCGTTTGGTTTTCGAAAACCGGAGATTTTGATTTCAGCCGGCGGGGGCCGGGGCCGGCGTTCCGAGCCCGGGCAGCTTCGGCGGTGCCAGTTTCGGCGGATTTTCCGGCAAAGGGGTTCCGGCGGGCGCCCCCATCATCGGGGTGAAATTTGCCGGCGGCTTGGGTGGCGGCGTGAAGGTGCCCGACTGGACAATTTCCGCAACCTGCGCGCCATCCAACGTTTCATATTCGAGCAGGCCGTTCGCGACCAGTTCCAGCTTGTCGCGGTTGTTTTCAATCAACTGTTTCGCCGTCTGGAAAGCGCCATCCACAATGCGTTTGACCTCGGCGTCAATGTCCTGAGCGGTCGCTTCGCTGTAATCTTTCGTGCGCATCATGTCCCGGCCAAGGAAAACGTATTCCTGCGCCTCGCCGTAAAGCACGTTGCCCAGCTTGTCGCTCATGCCCCAATGCATCACCATCGCCTTGGCCAGTTGCGTCGCCTGCTGAATGTCCATCGCCGCACCGCTCGAAATGTCGTCGGTGACATATTCCTCGGCGATGCGCCCGGCCATCGTCATGATGATCGTGTCAATGGCCTGCTTGCGGCGCATGTTCAACATGTCCTCCTTGGGCAGCGACATCGTGACGCCGAGCGCCCGGCCGCGTGGGATGATCGTCACCTTGTGCAGCGGGTGGGTGTGCTTGAGCAACACGCTGACCAGCGCATGGCCGGCTTCATGCCAGGCCGTGGCGCGTTTTTCCTCGTCGCTCATGGCCATGCTACGGCGTTCCCGGCCCCAGCGGACCTTGTCGCGCGCCTCTTCCAATTCCGGCTGCTCGACCGATTTTTTGCCCGTGCGGGCCGCGAGCAAAGCGGCCTCGTTCAAGAGATTGGCCAGTTCTGCGCCGGAATAACCGGGTGTGCCGCGCGCGATGATGGATAAATCCACCGTCGGCGCGAGTTTCACGTTTTTCGCGTGCACCCTTAAAATCGCCTCGCGACCGCGCACGTCGGGCAGATTGACCGTGACTTGACGGTCGAAGCGGCCGGGCCGCAGCAATGCCGGATCCAACACGTCAGGACGATTCGTCGCCGCAATGATGATGATGCCTTCCTGCGTGTCAAAGCCGTCCATCTCGACGAGCAGGGCGTTCAAGGTCTGTTCGCGCTCGTCATTGCCGCCACCGAGACCATGCCCGCGCGAACGGCCAACGGCGTCAATTTCGTCAATAAAAATCAGGCAGGGCGTGCTCTTGCGCGCCTGCTCGAACATGTCGCGCACGCGGCTGGCGCCGACGCCGACAAACATCTCCACAAAGTCCGAACCGCTGATGCTGAAAAACGCCGCGTCCGCTTCGCCGGCAATGGCCTTGGCCAGCAGGGTTTTACCGGTACCGGGCGGCCCGATCATCAAAACGCCTTTCGGAATGCGGCCACCAAGCCGTTGAAACTTTTTGGGATCTTTCAAAAACTCGACGAGTTCGGAGACTTCCTCCATCGCCTCTTCCACACCGGCGACATCCTTGAACGTGGTCTTGTTCCGATCCTTGGCCAGCATCCGCGCCTTGCTTTTACCGAAGCTTAACGCGCCTTTCCCGGCGGCTTTGATCTGCCGGATGAAGAAAAACCAGAACAGCAGCCCCAACACCACAAACGGCAGAATGCCCCAGACAAGGTTCATCACCGCCGCGTTGGGCGCGCCCGCCTCGATGTTGCGGGAGACCAACAGCTGGTCGAGCATCTTTTGCGTGAACATCGCGTTGGGCACGATAAAAGACACATGCACCGTCTTACCTTCCTTGGAGGCGTCCAGATATTCCCCCGTGACCGGGGTCAGCGGCGCGGATTGGGCATTGAAATTGATCGTGGCGTGCGTCACCACGTTAGATTGAAATTTGTCCAGAAATTCGGATTGCGATAAGACCGTCGACGGCACGTTCATGTGATTTCTCATCATGAACAGCGCCACCAAGGCCGCAATGATGCCGGCCCACGCCAGCAGGGTGAACGTGGGGATTTTGCCAAAGCCGTTGGGGGACGGCTTTTTCTTGCCGCCGTCCTTTGAGTTGGAATCGTCGTCTAACATTGTTGTTCCGCAGACTAACACAGCATTCCGCCTTCCGCAACGCGTGACTTTTGCCTATTCTTCCCGGGTGCAAATCGGTCCGCTGACCTTGAAATCCAACCTGTTTCTCTCGCCGCTGGCGGGTTACACCAACCTGCCCTTCCGCCTCGTCGTGCGCGAGGTCGGCGGCGTGGGCCTGTGCACGACCGACCTCGTCAACGCCCGCTCGCTGCTCGAAAAGCGGGAGAAAGCCTTCAAATTGATTGAGACCCGGCCGGCCGACTCGCCGCTCGCGGTGCAATTGTTCGGATCGGTGGCGGAAGAAATGCGCGACGCCGCGCTCGTGGTCGAAGCCCGCGGGGCGGTTTCGGTGGACATCAACATGGGCTGCCCGGTCAAAAAAGTGGTCAAGATCGGCGGCGGTTCGGCCATGATGACGGAACTCGACAAAACCGCCGCCCTCGTCCGCGGCATGGTCAACGCCGTCAAAATTCCGGTGACCGCGAAAATGCGGCTCGGCTGGGATGATGACAATTTGACCGCACCGGACCTGGCCCGCGCCCTGGAAGCAGCCGGAGCCGCCGCGATCTTTGTGCATGGCCGCACCCGCGAACAAGGATTTGGCGGCACGGTGAATCTCGCCGGCATCCGCAAGGTGGTTGAATCCGTGCAGCATATTCCCGTCATCGGCAACGGCGACATCGTGACTCCGCAGGCCGCGAAAAAAATGCTGGATGAAACCGGCTGTGCCGGCGTAAGCATTGGACGCGGCGCGTTTTATGATCCCTGGATTTTCAAGCGAACGCGGCACCTGCTGCAAACCGGCGAATTGCCGCCGGAAGCAAGTTTCTCTGAACGCGTGCGGGTGATGTGCCGGCATCTGGATTTGATGGTGGAAGTTTTTGGCGAGGAGCTCGGCTGCCGGATGTTCCGCAAAGTCGCGCCTTGGTATGCCAAGCGCTTCGGGCCGTGCCACGAGTTCAACAAACAAGTGGTGCAACTCCAGACGCAGGCCCGGTTCGAGGAGATCTTGGAAAATTACATCCGCTGGCGGCGGCAATTTTTGGACGAGCAGGGCGAACTGCTGCCCCGATTTCAACAGGCACCTATGGTGGCGTCATTCATGCGCGAGCCGGATTCCGCCACCCGCACCCACCTCCCCGTTCCCAAAGGCCCGGTGGAAGTCTGGTGAGTTATCTGCGGAAACCCCGGCAGCGCTCAAGGGCAGCGCTCGCGCCAGCGATGAATTGCGTTTTTTTTTATTTCAAATCCCGGGCATTTCAATTTTTGACAGCCGCCTGCGGCTGATTATCCTCCCGCCATGCGCATCGTTCAAGTTCCGCTCGGAAACCGCAGCTACGCCATCAGGATCGGCGAAGACTTGCTGGCGCGGCTCGGCGCCGAGTGCGCGCGGCTCAAGCTTGGCCACCGCTGCGCCGTCATCACCGATGCCAACGCCGGTCGGCACTTTGCCCAACCAGCGCTGAAATCACTGGCGGCCTCCGGTTTTGCTCCGGTGTTGATCACCATTCCCGCCGGCGAAAAATCCAAGCGCCTCGCCGTGGTGGAACGCTGTTTGGATCAATTGGCCGCGCACCGGCTGGAACGCACCTCCTTCATCGTCGCCCTCGGCGGCGGCGTGGTGGGCGACCTCGCCGGCCTTGTGGCGGCGACCTATCTGCGCGGCATCCCGTTCGTGCAGGTGCCGACCACCCTGCTCGCGCAGGTGGACAGCTCCGTCGGCGGCAAAACCGGCGTGAACCTCAAGGCCGGCAAAAATCTCGTCGGGGCATTTTACCAGCCGCAACTGGTCTTGTGCGATCTCGCCACGCTGAAAACCCTGCCGAAGCGCGAATACATTTCCGGCCTGGCCGAGGTCATCAAATACGGCGTCATTTACGACGCAGTTCTTTTCGCCCAACTCGAACGGAATCTGCCCAAGCTGTTGCAGCGCGACGCCGCGACGCTGGCCGCCGTCATTGCCCGCTGCTGCGAAATCAAGGCGGACGTCGTCGGCCAGGACGAAACCGAAGGCGGCCTGCGCGCGATTCTGAATTTCGGGCACACGATCGGCCATGCCATCGAAAACAGTTCCGGCTATGGCACATTTCTGCACGGCGAGGCGATTTCCATCGGCCAGGTCGCCGCGGCCAAGTTGTCGCACCAAGTGCTCGGCCTGCCCTCGGGCGACGTCGCGCGGATTGAAAAATTATTCACCCGCGCCGGTCTGCCGGTGAAGCTCAAGCTGGATGGCGTCCGGCGCAAAAAACTTTTCGCCGCCATGAAACTCGACAAAAAAGTCAGCGGCGGCGAAGTCAAATTCGTCCTCGCAAAAAAAATCGGCCGGGTCAACTTCGGCTGCCAGGTGCCGCTTGAAACGATCCGGGAAATCATTGAGGCTTGCGGCCGCTGAACGGCCGGCCTGTTCAAAACCCGACCAATCATGCCCAACCCCACCTCCCATCCGCGCGATCCGCTGCACGGCATCACGCTGGAAACCATCCTCAACCAGCTCGTCCAGCGGCATGGCTGGGGCGAAATGGGCCGGCGCATTCCCGTCCGCTGTTTTCAATTCAATCCCTCGGTGAAATCCAGCCTCACCTTCCTGCGCAAGACGCCGTGGGCCCGCAAGAAAGTGGAAGACTGGTTCATCGGGGAGCTTTGAAACTGGGCGGTTGACGCCGGGCGATTCTCGCTTAAGCTTTCCGGCTCGCCGCCGTTCCGGCGACCTTTTTATCCCATGCTGACAATCCGAGCATTGAAAATGACGTTTGGCGGGCGCGTGCTGTTTGAAGACGCGTCGTTTGGCGTCAATTACGGCGACCGCGTCGCGCTGGTCGGCCCAAATGGTGCCGGCAAAACGACTTTGTTCTCCATCATCCTCAAGCAATTGGAGCCGGACGCCGGCGCGGTGGAGCGCGATGAATGGACCATGGTCGGCCACCTCCCGCAAGAAGCCGAGGCGCAGGGCGACGAAACCATTTTGGACGTGGCGACCGGCCGCGTGGACGAACTGCCGCGCTTGGAAAAACGGTTGCACGATTTGGAAAAGGCCGGCGACGTGTCCTCGCCGGAATATCTGGAATCGCACGCCAAGCACGATGCCTTGAACGATCCGCAGGTGGAGACGAAGGCGAAAAAAATGTTGCGCGGCCTCGGCTTCCGGGATGCGGACTTCAGCCGCAAGGCGAACGAGATGAGCGGCGGCTGGATCATGCGGGCGCGGCTGGCGCGGCTGCTCGTGATGGAACCCGATCTGTTGCTGCTGGACGAGCCGACGAACCATCTGGATTTGCTCGCGCTGCTCTGGCTGCAAAATTATCTCAAGAATTATTCCGGTGCCGTGCTGCTGATTTCACATGACCGCCAGTTCATGGACGAAGTGGTGACGCAGGTGCATGAGATTTCCGAGCGCAAGCTCATCCCCTACACCGGCAACTACACCGATTATCTGCGCCAGCGCGAAGAACGCTATGAACAGCAGCTGGCCGCCTACAAAAACCAGCAGAAGGAAATCGCCGACCTGCAGGCTTTTGCCGACCGGTTCCGGTCCATCCCATCGAAGGCGTCGCAGGCGCAAAGCAAGCTCAAGCAAATTGAGCGCCTGGAACTCATCGAGAAGCCGCTCGCCCCGCGCAAACCGTTCCGGTTTCAAATCCCGCCGCCGCCGCGCGGCGGCCAGCGCGCCGTCACGCTGAACGGCATCCACATGGCCTATGGTCCCCACCCGGTTTACACCGGCCTGAACCTGACCATCGAGCGCGGCGAACGCACCGTGCTCGTCGGGCCGAACGGGGCCGGCAAATCCACGCTGCTGAAAATCCTCGCCGGCGTCGTGGAGTTCCAGCGCGGCGAACGCGACCTCGGCCACAACGCCAAGATCGGTTACTTCAGCCAGCACCGGGCCGCCACGCTCGACCCGGAGAAGTCCGTGCTCGACGAAGTTTTGGCCAGCGCCCCCGAAATGCGCGAGGACGAGGCCCGCGCCGTGCTCGGCTCGTTCATGTTCCGCAAGGACGACATTTACAAGCTGACGAAGGTGCTGAGCGGCGGCGAAAAGAGCCGGCTGAATCTCGTCAAATTCCTCGTGGATCCGCCGAACCTGCTGCTGATGGACGAACCGACCACGCACCTTGACATCCACACCGTCGAATCGCTCACGCTGGCGCTGGAGCGCTACGAAGGCACGCTGGTGTTCATCTCGCACGACGTGCATTTCATCCGCCACCTGGCGACGAAGGTTCTGCATATCAACGCCGGCCAGGTGACGCCTTACGTCGGGGGCTATGAATATTTCCTGGAAAAGACCGGCATGGCCGAGAACGCCCGCGCCGCCTTGACCGCCGGTTGAGACCCGGGAAACCGGCTGTGGTGAGCGGGAACAGCCCGTTGCCAATCTGATTAATTCTTTCATTTTAGCGCCGTTGATTTAAATTAACCGACCGAAATGATTCTGGTGTTGGACAACTACGACTCGTTCACCTACAACCTCGTGCAATATCTGGGCGAGCTGGGCGTGGACTTGTCGGTGCGGCGGAACGACGAGCTTTCGCTGGACCAAATCCGCGCGCTCAAGCCGGAACGGATTCTCGTCTCGCCCGGACCGTGTTCGCCGCGCGAGGCCGGTCTTTCCAACGATGTCATCCGCACCTTTGCCGGCGAGGGCATTCCGATTTTCGGTGTCTGTCTCGGCCACCAGTGCATCGGGCACACGTTCGGCGCGGAAGTGGTGGTGAATTACCGCATGATGCACGGCAAAACTTCGCCCATCAAACACAACGGCCGGGACCTGTTCGCCGGCATGCCGAACCCCTTTCTCGCCACGCGCTATCATTCGCTCGTCATCAAGCGCGACACGCTGCCGGCGGTTTTGGAGATCACCGCCGAGACCGACGAAGGCGAAATCATGGGGGTAAAGCATAAGACCCTCCCGATCTGGGGCGTGCAGTTCCATCCCGAAAGCATCCTGACCGAGAGCGGTCGGACGATCATCCAGAATTTTTTAAAACTGAAATAACTCATGGACATCTTTTTGCTCAAATCCAAGCTTCATCGCGCCACCGTCACCGGCGGCGATGTGAATTACGAAGGCAGCCTCACCATCTCCGTTGACCTGATGGAGCAATGCGGTTTGCAGGAATATGAAAAAATTCTCTGCGGCAACCTGGCCAACGGCGAGCGCTTTGAAACCTACGTCATCAAGGGCAAGCGCGGGGCCGGTGAGATCATCATGAACGGCGCCGTGGCGCATCTCGGCAAAAAGGGCGACCTGCTGACCATCATGAATTTTTGCACGGTCAGCCAGAAGAAGGCGAAAAAGTGGAAGCCGCAAGTGGTTGTTCTCGGCAAAGGCAACCGGATCGTGTCCACGCGGGGAATTTAAAACTTGGCCCAGGCCGGCGGAGTTCAAGTGGCGGTGGTGAACGATTGCAGGTTGGCCAAGCGGGCAAACTGGCCGCCGAGCGACATTAATTCGTCCAAGCTGCCGGTCTCCACAATTTTTCCGCCCTGCAAAACCACGATGCGATGCGCCTGCCGGATGGTGGAAAACCGGTGGGCGACAATCAGGGTCGTCCGCCCCTGCGTCAGCCGGAGCAAGGCTTCCTGCACCAGCCGTTCGGATTCCGTGTCGAGCGCGGAGGTGGCCTCATCCAGCAGGATAATGCGCGGATCCCGGATCAAGGCCCGTGCGATGGCCAGCCGTTGACGCTGTCCGCCGGATAGGCGGGTGCCGTTTTCCCCCAGCAAGGTGTTAAGTTGTTGGGGCAGCGCCCGCGCAAATTCCGCTAGGTTGGCCTCCGTCAGAATCGCCCACAATTTCGCGTCGCTCACGTTTTCCAATCCGTAAGTCACATTCTCCCGCAGGCTGCCGCTGAAGAGAATTGTGGCCTGCGGCACCACGCCGATCTGCCGCCGGTAAGTCCGCAAATCCAGTTCCTGCAGATCCCGGCCATCCAGCCGCACCCGGCCGGACGTGGGCGGCCGAACCCCCATCGCCAAATTGACGAGGGTGGACTTGCCCGCGCCGGATTCCCCGACGAATGCCACCGTTTCTCCCGCCGCGATGCGTAACGAGATGTCCTGCAACGCGACTTCCCGGCCGCGCGGATATTTAAAGCTCACGTGCTCGAAGGCAATTTCTCCGCGGACCGGCACCGGGACGGCTGGTTTATCCCGGTAATCCTCCACCTGCGGCGACTCCAATATCCCGCCAATGGAACGAATGGCATCACGCCCTTGGGCCAGGGCCGGAAACACGCCCAACGCCTGCTGCACCGCCCCGATGAGCATCCCGAAATAGGTCTGGTACATCACCGCGCCTCCCACGGTGATTTTATGGTGCGTGACCAGCCACGCCGAAAACACCAGACAGGCGAGTTGCAGGACGATGAAGGTGAACCACGAACTGGACGCGAACAGTTCCGTCAGGGTGTCTACCTGCAGGCCGCGTTCCCGCAGGCGCTGGAAAACGGTGCGCACGCTCCGGGTTTCCGCCTCCTCCAGCCCATGCGCCCGCGTCACCGGCAGCATCAGCAACATTTCGCCGACCCGCGTGTTCATCTGTTCCGTCTCCAAGCGCAACGCCTGGTATTGTTCCCGGAAGCGCCGGTCAAACAATTTCAACAGCGCGATCCCGGCCGGTACGGTCAGCAAAAAATAGAGCGCCAGAATTGGCTGGCGCAGCAGCGCGATCACCGTGACATAAATGATGACGAGCACGCCGTTCAGGCCGTTCAGGAACAGATACCGGCAGAGGCCGTCAATGGCATCTACATCGCGGAGGATTTTGGTTTGCAGGGCACTGGTTTGATTTTCCTCATGGAACGTGACCGCCAATTGCTGCAACCCTTCCACCAGGGCGCTGCGCAGGGTGAACTGCATCTGGCGCAACAATCCGCTCATCATCCGGGCAAACGCGGTGTGCAGCAGCGGATTTTGGGCGAGCAACAGCAGGTAGCCGCCCGCAATCCAAAGCACCCGTTGAAAGGAGCCGTCGCGGACCGGCGTGAGCGCGTCAATAATCATCCCCACCGCCAGCGGAAAAAGCGAAGCTGGCGATTGCTTGATTACAAACAACGCGACCGTACCCCAGACGCGGCGGTGCTGGCCGGAGAATAGCCGCCACAGGGTTCGCCCCGGATGCGCCGAGTCAAACCGGCCATCCATCAAGGACTCCCACGGGGTGGAATTGTGCGTTTTCCGCATCCGGCGATTATGCCGGATGCCGGCGGACGGCTGACAGCTAAAATCAACGGTAGGGTTACACCCCATGGCGGGAACCCGGCGCATCCACGATGCTTCTCGAAGTGTTACAACAACCTCAACCCATTAAACGAAAGAATTAATATGAAAACCATGTATTCCCTGACGCTCGCCGCGATTGTTGCGAGCACTCTGTTGGTCACCAGTTCACCCGTGCGCGCCGCTAGCACCGACAGCCGCATTGAATCCTCCGCTGCCAAGTCCTACGTCTTCAAGACGACGCTCAAGGATGATTCCATTAAGACCGAAGCCAAAGATGGCATCGTCACTCTGACCGGCACCGTCGCGGAATCCTCACACAAATCTCTCGCCGAAGACACCGTGGCCAGCCTGCCCGGCGTCAAAAGCGTGGATAACCAGCTCGTCGTCAACGGTGAGCAGCCGGCCGAACATTCCGACGCCTGGATCACCACCAAGGTGAAAACCGCCCTGCTGTTCCATCGCAATGTCAGCGCCACCGGTACCACCGTTTATACGAAAGACGGCGTCGTCACCCTACAAGGCGTGGCCGACAATTCGGCCCAGAAGGAACTCACCGCCGAATACGCCAAGGACATCGACAACGTCAAGTCCGTCAACAACGAGATGACCATCGCGGCCACGCCCGTCGGATCCGCCGACGCCACCATGGGCGACAAAGTTGACGACGCCTCCATCACGGCGGAAGTGAAATCCGCCTTGTTCTCGCATCATTCTACCAGCGCCCTGCATACCGGCGTTACCACCACCGACGGCGCGGTCACCCTGACGGGCGTGGCCAGGAACGACGCGGAGAAAAGCCTGGTCACCAAACTCACCTCGGACATCAACGGCGTGACCAGTGTGATCAACAACATGACCATCGCCGTGCCAATGTCGGCCAACTAATCCAATCATCGATTGCCGGCGGGTGCCCTCCGCGCCCGCCGGCTTACTCCTGAGAAAACCGCCATGTTGTACACGCTCGCCTTCATCCTTCTCGTCCTCTGGCTGCTGGGCCTGATCACCGGTGCCACCATGGGCGGCTTTATTCATATCCTGCTGGTCATCGCCATCGTGATTATCCTGCTGCGAATAATCTCCGGACGAAAACCGGTCAACTAACCAACCCTTTTAAAACCCTTTCATTTCCCTAATCAATATGAAACCCAAGCTGATATTTTCCGTCCTCCTTATCGTCCTCGGCCTCGTGGTGCTGGCCTATTCCGGCCTGAGCTTTACGACGCCCGGCCAGCCCATCAATTTCCTTGGCCTGCACATCGCAACCACGCAAAGCCATTTCATCCCGCCCGTCGCCGGAGCACTGGCGCTCCTCGCCGGTATCGTCCTGTTGCTCGTAAAACCCAAATCCGCCTAATGAATACGACCCTTGATCAGACCGTGACCTTGGCCAAACTCCGACCCTTGAAATGGGACGAACTTGTGCGCCTGGGTGATTTCGTTGAGAACAGCCAGGGCTTTGAACCTTGGGACGGACCGCGCGGCTTCCGGGCCGACGCCTTTGTGAAACAGATTTACCGCCGGCTGAAAAACCGGTCCGCTCGCGCCAGAAAAACCGCCTGATCCCCCCCGATGCCGCGCCTGGCCAACGCCGGCACAACATTTGCCGCCTGACCGGAAATAATGAGCTCACGCACTCGACAGTAAAATGTATAACTTCGAGTGGGTAGCCGATGCATAACAGAACCTTGAACGGGCAACCAAACAGGTGAAGAATCCGGTGAAACTCTAACCCCTCTTCCCACCTAAACCCCTTGTAAATAAAGGGTTTAACATGGAGGCGAGGGTCGGAATCGCGCTAGGTAAGCATCGATTTCGGGTGTATTTTACCTGATTTTACAAGGGAATCAACCATTTTGTTTTCACTCTAATTCACCCTATTCCACCCTAGTTTGTTAGCCATTTTGTTAGCCATCAAAAAAGGTCGGTTGCCAACCCTCGCCTCCAAACTTTGCGGCGGTCTGCCATTTTTTCCACCAAAAGTGTGGGTCGGTAAAGCCAGTCATTTTGCACCCGTTTTTCTGGGATTCTGTTAGCCATTTTGTTAGCCATTTTTCCGCTGCATCGGAAGTGAACACGCCGGCTGCCCGGACGGGACGAAAATCCGAAGGGTCAATTTTCGGGTGAAGCGGCGTTGTCCGGGGCGTGTGATAATCTGGTCTCCATTTGGTTTACGGGCGGCCGGAAAGAGTTCCCCACCAGGTCTCGGGCTGGCTGTTCATCCACCAGAGCAGGCCGGCGACCACCAGCACCAGCAAGGCCCCGAATAGCACGGTGAAAAATAGCATCTGCTTCTGGTGATAGGATGGCTTCCGCTTTCGCATTCGCAGTCCAATCATCGAACCACCTCGATTTCCAATGGGCAAGATTCGGTCCGGGCGAAGGCGTCGATCCGGCAAATATAATCGTCGGCGGGAAAGGGCTTTTCAATGAAATCGGACGCGCCAAGGGCAAAGGCTTTTTGCCGGCTGGCTTCGTCGGCTCGGCCGGAAACAAATACGATGGGGGTTTGGCTGGAAATATCCCGTTGCCGGAGTTCCCGGCAGATCTCGAAGCCGTCCATGCCGGGCAAATCCACGTCCAGGGTGATGAGGCCGAATTTTTCCCGCTGCGTGAGTTCCAAGGCTTGGCGTCCCCGGAACGCGACCTTCACGTCGTACCCGGCGCGCGTCAGCAAAAACGTCATCAGGCTCGCCACAGACACGTCGTCTTCCACCACCAGGATCTTGATTTTCTCGTTCATGCCAATTTTTCAGGGATTGATCGCCCGAGGGAAAGGACGACGATGCCAAGCCAAATAACCCGACAAGCCGTCAATCTCGTTGACGGCCAGCCCGACAGCTCCCAAAAGCTTGAATCAACAGCCAGATCACTATTGATTCTACTTACAATACGTTTGGCAAACGGAAATCTTTCAAAGAATTTAAAATATTTTGTTGGGAACGATGAAGACTGCGGCTGGATTGGGATCTGTCCAAAAAACTGAGACCTGAGGGCTGAAATTTGAAGTCGGAAAAGAAAAAAGCCCGGACACTACTCCGGGCTTTTTCAACAACACTTTAAATCACTTCGTTGGAGTCACTACTTCCAACGTCTTTACATTAACAGATTGCGGATTTTCGTCTTGTCACCAGAGCTGGGGACATGGAAAATTGGTCTAATAAAGCGACTGGTTGGGTGTCATACCCTTTGAAATAGAAAGGTTTTATCGTTGTTTATGGCTGAATTCAAATTCTTCTGCCCTGTTTGTGGCCAGCGTATTTTGGGCGACACTGGTTATTCAGGACAACAAATCAACTGTCCCGTCTGCCAAAAACCAATCGTCGTTCCCCAAGCACCGGCAACAGCACCAGTTCCACCACCCACATCAGCTCATTCTCTCTACCAAAGCACTCCGCCACCAACCGGACATCAATATCCCGTTACACCTGTAGCTCAACCTGCAGTTCTGGTGCAGTCGAATATTTGGAAAAATGTACTGATCATCCTCGCTTTGCTAATTGTTCTGGCACTTCTCGGCTTCGGTGGGTGGTATGGCTACTCCAAACTTAATTTCACACATTTGCCACCAGGTTCGGTTGCGGTTTGGTCGGTTAAGGGAAATGGCGTCGACCTGGCTGGTGGTCATAATGGAGACGTCATGCCGGGGGTGAGCTTTGAACCTGGTAAAGGCGGGCAGGCGTTTCACTTCACAGGCAACGATAACAGTTATGTGAAGGTAGCGGATGCACCTGAATTGCGGCTCACCAACGTCTTGACCATCGCTTTCTGGTTCAAAAAGCTACAGTTGCACGATCGTCCTTATGGGGAATATATCGTTAATAAAGGCGGGGATTGGACTCGTGGCGCGTTGAACTACGGTGTCGCCATGGATCCAGATTCGATAGGGACCGGCGTGGCTTTT
>Ga0302275_10004415_pt1 | contig 13881 bp, 14 predicted proteins | sample III_Bog_N2_2_FD_200229 | JGI IMG/M metagenome (GOLD analysis project Ga0302275, IMG submission 200229) | Peat permafrost microbial communities from Stordalen Mire near Abisko, Sweden - III_Bog_N2_2 | ecosystem: Environmental > Terrestrial > Soil > Wetlands > Peat | place: Sweden: Abisko...
GTCTTCCGCTACTGCCTGCATCGTCATCGAGGAGTGTTCTCCAGGCGTCTGTTCGTCGCACCCTACAGATACAGATGCGCACCGCAATCGCAAAGAATCAAAAGCTTAGTTGAATGTGGAATCCATGGGATCCGAGGTCAAGGAAGAACGTGGAACCCAGAAGAGAGCGTTGTGAAGCAAGAACAGATGAATCGTTAGCGTCGACAGTGGCCGCCAGTGCTTCTCCGGCAACAAGACGCGCAATTTTGGTGGAGATTCGTCATTGGCCTATTATCAGATATTCTCCTTTAATAATCCTTATTCGCTCGGATTATAACGCTCTTCAGCAATGTAGAAATTCCAACGTCGCAATTATTGCCGAAACAGAGAGGCAGGCGGCACGGAAGTATTGGGTTTCTCGCGCTCCAGTCTGCCGATTTGTGAACGTGAGCAAAGCAGAAGTGCTGGTGGCGTTTGTCGTCACCACGCTCCGAACACAATTCCGACAATACGAGTAATGCTTAATAGCATCATTAGTAAGCATCTATTCGGACGAAACCGTAATTCGAACTCTCCCAATGAATCTGACCGCAACATCTATAGGTACCTACACACTCAACATTGAAGCCGCGACGTATGCTAAACGCAACCGCAACGATATGGGGCAACATTCCTCTACGCAGCTCGGTCACTGGCGTGGACCCTGTCGAATCGTTCCGAACAAAGCCCTGTGAGTAGCGCCGCGCTACACTAACAGTCTCGCTATATTCCCGGGCAGGTGAAGGGGTTCCACCAATGGATCACAAGGCTTCGGATACAGATTAACTTCCCTTCGATTTCTTAACGACTTCCACGTTCACCAATGCCTACACACACCATTCCGATGCCCCTCGCCGCTGAGGCCCAGATCAGGCCCACGAGCCTCGTCGCTAAGCTTCCAGGCGTTGTCCTGCTCTTCGGCATTGGCCTGCTGGGGAAGCTGCTGGAGCACGAGTCGACGGCTCTGAGTGCGCAGTATCATCTTCTTTTGCCACACATCGAGCACGTTCTGTGGGCGATCATTCTCGGGCTTATCGTCTCGAACACATTCGGCGTCGCAACGATCTTTCGCCCCGGAGTCGCCACCTACGAACTATGGCTGAAGCTGGGAATCGTTTTGGTCGGCGCGCGCTTCCTGCTGCAGGACGTTCTGCACATCGGCGGGCTGTCGCTGGCGTTGGTCGCGGTCGAGCTGGTTCTCTCGCTCTCAGTAATGACGGTGCTGGGCCGCATCTTCCGCCTGCCGCCCAAGCTCACCAGCCTGCTCGCCATCGGTTCGTCGATCTGTGGCGTCACCGCGATCATGGCCGCGCAGGGCGCCATTGATCCCGACGAGGAGGAAACCTCGACGGCCATCGCCGCCATCCTGACGCTGGGCGCCATCGCTCTGTTCACCTTCCCCGCCATTGGCCATCTGTTGCACATGGGCCAGCAGGCCTATGGAATGTGGGCCGGACTCGCTGTCGACAATACGGCCGAGTCCATCGTCACCGGCTCGCTCTTCGGGCCGGAGGCTGGCCGCTGGGCCATCCTCGCCAAGACCGCGCGTTCGTCGTTCATCGGCTTCGTGGTGCTGGGCTACGCCATCTACTGGGCCTCGCAAGGACAGGCCGCCAAGGTCGAACACAAAGCACTCTTCTTGTGGCAGAAGTTCCCCAAGTTCATCCTCGGGTTCCTCGCCATCTCGTTCCTCGCCACTGCGGGCTTCTTCACCCACCCCCAGCTCGACAACCTCTCCAACCTCTCGCGCTGGGCCTTCCTTCCCGCTTTCGCCGGCGTGGGCCTGCGCACCAACCTCAAGGACCTGGTCGGTCAGGGTTGGCGTCCGCTGATCGTCGGAGTCCTCGGCGAAGTCTTCATTGCCATCATCACCCTCGGCCTCGTCCTCTGGAGCTATCACCAAGGAGTCATCGTACATGCAAGAAGCCCCTTCGACAGGTGATGTATGATGTGCGTGTTATCCTTTGTACGCGTGTTTTGTGGGAGTACAGATAGAAATACAAGATCGGTCAAAAGAACCCTGAGGGACGGACTAGAATAAGTCCCCTCCCGTGAATACAAAAACTCCAGGAGATAAGATCTAATGCACAGTGATGGGTTTGAGCGATGGTTACCTGTCAGCTTTAACTTCAAATCCCCCGTTCCTTCGGTATCGTGGCTAGATTTTGGCTCCATACTTCTCTCGGATCCGTTTTATGACCAAACAATATGGAACATACGATCATCTTCACGATTAGTTACTGAACGCAACACAAGCATCGAGGAACTCGTTCAGTTGGCTGATTCATTTCCACCTATAGAGCCTGCTGGAATTATCTTCCATATATCTCGATGTGGCTCAACTCTCCTCACGAATGTGCTCAAGGCCGGTGGAGAATGCACGGTTCTCTCTGAAGCGCCTCTTATTGACTGCCTTGTCCAACAGGATAAATTTCAGGGCATTTCAGTTGGAGTTGAAGGCCTAGAGAACACAAGAAGACGGCTTCTCCAAGCGGTTATCAGCCTGTATACTGCATGTTTTGGATTGCAAGTTGTAATTAAAGCTCACACAACGAACATGATGCATATTTCACGGTTGCGCTTAATCTGGCCGTGGGTTCCTTTCATTGTAAATATTAGAAATCCAGTTGAAGTTATGGCGTCAAATTTAGCAAAACCATCGGACATGATGAGATCCATTCTTACACCTTATACCAGCCATAATGTATTTGGATTCACTGGTCCAGAAACAAGGCAAATGTCAATGGAAGAGTATTGTGCAAGGTGTTTGGGCAAGCTTCTTGAGGCGGCAAATGCGCAGCTAGATGATCGCTGTTGGGTGCTGGATTTCAAGAATATGGGCATTGAAAACATTTACAAAATGGCTCACCTGTTAAATGTGAGAATGCCGGAAACTAATGCAGAACAGATTACGAATGCATTCTTAGTTTATTCCAAAGATCGCTCAGGTGAGAGTTTATATGAAAGCGATAGCGATCAGAAGCAGCGTGAGTCTCCACCTTCTGTTCATAGCCTGGCCGCACAATGGACACTGGAGTCATATCAGAGATTGCTGGATACGCCAAGATCTTTAATCTAAAAGCACTATAACTTAGAATAATACGAGAGTTTGCTGTAGTTGGACACTGAACGCAAGTTAGACGAGAAAACGTTAATGAAAATGAATTTGCCATGAAAGGAATCGGAAGATGAGATTGGTATCAGAAGCGCTGGGCAAGGTGCTCTGGTTTACCGGGTATAGCGGTTCGGGGAAATCGACCTTATGTAGGGCGCTTGCTGAAGAGCTCCGCAGGAATGGCCATGCGGTACGGATTCTGGATGGAGATGTCCTTCGCCGGGGTCTTTGCGCCGATCTCAGTTTCGAAGTGAGCGACCGGATGGAGAACGTTCGCAGGATCGCTCACGTAGCGGAACTCATGTCCGAGCAAGGAACTATTGTCCTGGTTGCGGTCATCTGCCCGCTTGAATCTTTGCGGCAAGTTGTCCGGTCCATACTCCCTGACTTTATCCAGGTCTTCGTTGATGCTCCGCTTGCTGTTTGTGAACAGAGAGATCCCAAAGGTTTGTATAAGAAGGCACGGGCTGGACTCTTGCGGGGCTTTACCGGAATTGACTCGGCGTTTGAGCCGCCCGCCGGGCCAGATGTAGTTTGCCGCACCGACCGGGAGAGCGTTTCGGAGTCGGCTGCGAAAGTGCTGGAACATCTGCGTGCATCCCATCATGCGATCGCCACTCCAACACTGGACGACTACCGAGGCCACCGTACTATCGCGGTCGACTTCGACGGTGTCATCGCCAATTACGATGGCTGGCGTGGAGAGGAAACCCTTGGATCACCACGTGAGGACGTTCGCGCAGCTTTGCTGTGCTTGAAGTCGGAAGGCTGGAAGATAGTTGTACACACGACTCGTGCGGCAGGAGCTATCACACCATATCTTCGTTCAGCAGGATTCCCATTCGATGAAATCAACTCAAACTCTGATTACGCCAACCTCGGACCGAAGCCGGTGGCCACTGTATATTGGGATGACAGGGCTATCTGTTACTCCGGCGATGCATCGCGTGATCTGAGCCGGATACGGGAGTTTCGTACTTGGAATCAACGGCGGTAGCCGATGTGGAGTCCAGCGTATCGATTCAATCCACGGTACTGCGGATTATAGGGGGATTGCGTACGCTGTAAGCGCTGGAGCCCTTGACAATCTTGGCTCACGATTACGATGTAATTGTGACTATGCGCTCATTTACTCTGATGGAGCACACATTCATTCGCGCCATTCGGCTCGCCCCATCGTTCGTTATGTGCCACCACATCGTCTTTCGATGGAGGAAGCTATGATCAGCGATATGGACAATGTCGGAGATCGACGATGCTCCACACCTGCTCCGTGAAAGCTGAGGACGCATAGCGGGTGGAGCAAATCAGATTGTGCTTTACCTTGCCCCGTCGTACAATCGACCGCACACAGAACTGAGGTATTGCGTTGGTAATATGTCAAACCATGATTTAGAACAAAACTAAAGCAGTTATTTCGTGTAATGCTGTGATCCGATCAGGAGATAGGGTGGATTGTGAAGAGACCGAGAGTTGGGATTGTAGGATGCGGTATCGTTGGAAAAGTCCATCATGAGGCATTCCTTGCGGCCAATATTGAAACAGCAATCTTTGACAAGTTCGATACCCAGTACTCTGGACCGGCCCAGATTAAAGAAGTGAATAGCTGCGACCTGGTTTTCATCGCTGTGCCAACACCACCCAGACCGGATGGCTCGTGCGACGTGACCGCGGTTGAAGAGGTTGTTGGTTGGGTCAATCGGCCCATGTGCATCAAGTCAACCATCCCGCCCGGCACGACGAACCGTCTCATCGCCGAATCCGGAAAGCAAATTGTCTTCAGTCCTGAATACACAGGGGAGACGGCCTTCCATCCGCACAAAGGACGCCTTTCCATGGACGTTGTAGCCGTCGGCGGGCGCAGGGATACGGCTGAGCTCGTCGTGAATGTCTACACTCAGGTTCTGGGTCCAGAGCCCGTATATATCATCACAGATGCTGTTACAGCAGAGCTTGCCAAGTATATGGAGAACTGCTTCTTCGCTACAAAAGTCGCATTTGTCGCGCAGTTCCTGCTGCTCGCACAGTCGTTTGGTGCAGACTTCACCACAATGAGAGAGATCTGGGCTGCTGACACTCGCGTTGGACGATCACACAGCACGGTTGTTGGCTCTCCCGGCTTTGCTGGGCGCTGTCTGCCTAAAGACCTTTCTGCCATTCTGGTTGCAGCTAAGATTGCGGGATGCAAGCCTCAACTTCTTGAGGCCGTGGATGCGTTCAATAGATCGCTTAGAGACGATCTTGCGCCGATTGAGTGATCGATCAGTGCTCTCTCTTGTTCGGCAGCTTGCGATGACAGGTATGTAGTAGATAGATTGTTTCTCAATGACCGTAGATGATTGGAAAACCGCGAGGCAAGGCCCAAGGATATGCTTCGTTACGGACCGGTACCCGCCCGACATTGGCGGAATCGCCTGCTCTGCCGGGCGCCTGGTCTCCCACTTGGCTAATGCTGGGTACGATATGCATGTTTTCGTGCGTAGTGACGTCCCGCCGTCGACAACCAATGGCTTGGGGGGAATGCACCCTCGCCACATTTACCGAGTGCCATCCGATCCCATGCGGCTACGAGCAGCGATCAACTTCTACCACGAGCGGATTGGTTTTGATCTTTTTCATGGATTCTCTATTTCCTCGGCATTTGCCTGCCTCTCGGCTGCCGTGTGCCGTGGACTGCCGCTGATCGCCAATATCGGCTATTTCGAGGGCCAGTCATACCAAAACAGGGAGTCGCAAGTGGTTTTCGGTCACGCCTCGTGGATTATTGCCAGCACGATGGCCAGTCTTAGCCGCGCTCACAGAATTGTGGACATTGCGCCCAAGTCATCCGTTATTCCCATTGGAGTTGATTCACTCCAACAGACGCGTTGGTCTCTCGAAGCAGCCGATCGAGGGACCGTGGGCATGGTTGGAATCTTGCACGCAGAAGAAAATGTACAAGTATTGGCGCAAGCATATGCACAGATCGATCATCGTGTAAGGCGGCATTTAATGATTGTGGGAGACTGTGACCCAACTGCGACAGGATATCAGGACAATCGATTGCGTGTGGATTGGTTGCTGAGGTCACTGAATATCGCGGATGAATGCATTTGTTCAGGCCATGTCCCTCACTCTGAGGTTTCCGCATATCTGCGGAGAATGCATGTATTCGTACTGGCTCCTGAACATCCAGGTCTATCGAATTCACTATTGGAGGCCGCTGCCGCTGGTGTGCCCATTGTAGCAACCGAAGTTGAGGGCATCAAGGACGTGTTCAGTCATGAAATAAACTGTCTTCTTGTGCCACCATATGACCCAAGCGCACTTTCGAGAGCTATAGAGGCAATTATGCAAGACGATTCGCTGGCTAGCCATCTTGGAGACGGAGCCCGTAAACTCGTGGAGACTATGACTGCAACCGCCGAGCAGACAGAGTATTGTAAGGTTTATGCCAATCTACTGGATCGCCAACTCTTGAAGCCCTATTGCTAATATAGCAAGTCGATTATGGAAAGCTGCCCATTCGTCCTCAGAACACAATTCGGACTTCCCATATGATCGGTCCTAGACCAAGATTGACACGCGTAAGATGAGTATTTCAGGAGATGCTTCATGAAGTTCAAGATACTCGATGTACAGTGGCACATAGGCCACCAGTATGAAATGCTCAAATTTCCGTTTATAGAGTGGAGTTGGTTAATGCAATATAAGCGTCGCGGCTTCTCCAAGTCCATTCGCGGAGATATCAGTAATATGTTTGAGTATGTATGCTGCTACGACCGAAATGTCTATGATGCCGCCATTCTCCATTTAGACCAGGATTGTCTCGATCCTGTTTCATGGGATGTTGGTAAAGGATCGGTTTATAGGGACATGAACGAAATAATCGACGATATTCCGAAGATCGTAATTATGCATGGGACGCCATATCGCCCAGAAAGTCGCTCCCCTTACAACGATCCGCAATGGGTGATAGACCGACTACAGCAAATACTTGGCCAGAATCACATGATCGTCAATTCTCAACAAGCGGCTCGCCAGTGGCAATGTGGTATACCAATTATCCACGGTCTGGATCCTATGGAATGGTTTGATCTTCCGAAGTATCCCCGCGTAGTGACAACGCTTTCGCCTTCAGGAATGCCCTCGTATTATGATCGTGGTTTTCTCGACGAGGTGAAGACAGCATTAAGACGTCGGGACATCATTCACTGCCAGATTGGAGTAGATTGTTTTCCAGGTAGCTGGGATGAGTATCGAGAGTTGATCGGTCATTCGCTCATATATTTTAATCCTACTAAAGAATCACCGATGCCAAGGGCAAGGACTGAGGCCATGCTTTCAGGTGCTTGCATCATAACCACGCCATATCATGATGCAGATACATTCATTCAAAATGGTTTTAATGGATTCCTGATTGAGCGCGACCCTGAATATGTAGCAGACCTCATCGAAAGCTTGATATGTGAACCTGACCGTGCGATTGTGATCGGCCAGAGAGGCAAGCACACCGCGCAGCAGATCTTCGGGTGGGAACGCTTCGCAAGGACGTGGGAGAGCCTATTGGGCGAAGTTACCTCATCGCACAAGACGGACGTTGCTTGAATTGATAGGATGCGAGGTATTGGCGGAGGCGTTATGGAGTCTAATCGGGTTGGGATCCTTACATTTGAGCAAATGCAGGCCATGCAGAATTTCGGTTCTACTCGAATCCGAGCCTTGAGTTTATTGAACTATTGGCCAGAAGCCGAGCTGTTTCGGATTGGACAGCGCTATGCGACAGTCATTTTTCAAAAAGCCTACTGGCTTGAATATGCCGAGAAATTCGACGGAGTGAAAATTCTCGATCTATGCGATCCGGATCTGCTACACTGGGGTTCCCACTGCAACGCTATGGCAGACGCGTGCGACGTTGTCACCACATCCACCAAGTCTTTAGAAGATATAGTTTCGCGCTATACAGCCACTCCGACGTTTTGTATCCCGGACCGAGTCGATCTGAATAGTGTTCGCGGACTGCGTAAATGTCATTCAGAAAATGGACCTACTCGTACTGCGGCGTGGTTTGGCTACAGTATGAACTTCCCGTCATTGGACTGCGCTGTTCCTGAGTTGTTACTACACGGTATCAATCACTTGATCGTTGTTGCCGATTACGACAAGCCATACTGGTTGCCCCTTGAGTTTTATGGAACAATGCGGGTTACCAACTATGTCTGGAACATTGAAACCGTGTACGGACATTTGTTGGAGGCGGATATCGTGCTGAATTACCGCCTTGACTCTGGCCGATGGAAGTACAAGTCGAATAACAAAACGATCCTAGCATGGGCTCTCGGCCTACCTGTTGCTCACTCAGTCCGCGAGCTTGCGGCACTGCTTTCCGAAGAGGCCAGGATTCAGGAAGCCGACATGCGGTATCAGGAAGTCCAGCGCGACTACGACGTGTCACAGTCAGTTATCGAGTATAAATCGTTGATTGCGCGCATTATGACGCAGAAGAACGGTCAATCTTCTGCACCTAAACAACCTGGTGGTTATTCCATACAACTGAACGGAGCTTAATCAGTGACCCGATGCGGTTCTCTTGGTTTTAGTGGAACATCGCAGTATACGGAAGCTCGCGGCGAGATGTTTGGCGCAAACGTCGCGGAGCTCCATCTAGCCCATGCCCTTCTTGAGGAATCTCAGGCGTTGCAGTGGGACATATGGAGTAACGAGGTTTTCCCATCATTGACCAAGACGCACGATTCCCGGCAACATCCACCCGATGCAAGCGTACTAAGGCGGCAGCACGGAGAGCGGGTGCAAGTGCGTTCCCTTGCAATGCTTCCTGAAGTTCTTGTAGATCAACGTTACATGTTCTTGTCCAACACTGCGATGTTCTCCCGCATTAGTGATTTCCGCTCGCAGCTAGACGCTACTCGTATGCCGATTTGTGCTCTCACGCATTCTCTTTACACAAAGGAGCTTTCATTTGGCTATAGTTGGTTGTTGCTCTCGGCAGAACCCCACGATGTCATCGTTGCAAGCAGTAATGCAGCGCAACAAACCTTGGAGAACTGTTTTGCTACTGCGGTCGAGCGGATCTCTGAACGAATTCCAGGGGCGGCAAACCAAATAAGGGCACCTCGAATCGTAAAGATTCCATTTGGAACTGAGATTCCCAAGCAACAAGATCTCAATCGTGAACACGCTCGCTCTTTGTTGAAGATTCCTGTAACAGCCTTTGTGATTCTATATTTTGGTAGGATTACTGAGGAGTACAAAGCGGACCTAGATCCATTGTTGCAGGCCGTAAAATGCCTGGATTCTCATGGATGTAATCCATGGCTAGTGTTAGCAGGGCAAGTTTCAGATCGAGCTTATATGTTGCATCTTGAACGGCGACTTGTTGCTCTTGGTTTGCGCGAAAAGTGCATTTGCTTGGAAAACTGCCCGGAGTTTCTTAAGACTCCGGTGTATGCAGCATGTGATGTGGTGGTTTCACCGGCTGACTCTATTCAGGAAACATTTGGTCTCACAATTCTGGAAGCCATGGCACACTCCAGGCCCATCATTGCTAGTAACTGGAGCGGGTATCGCGACTTGGTGGAAGATGGAGTCACGGGCTTTCTGATACGAACAATATGGCCGAGCGAGGCTTCCGAGGCGGCATCTATTATGGCGCCAACTGCTTCTCCCTTAACCACGGCACACTATTTGGCTCAACGTACCACTATCGACTGTGGTGAACTTATTGACAGACTAACGCTATTCGCGAAGCAACCTGGACTTGGAATTCTAATGGGGAAGACTGGGCGTGCGAGAGTGGAAGAACAATATGCATGGCCGCTAATCGCTAGCAGGTTTCTAGCACTATGGGAAGAGCAATTTGTACTCGCATCCAAAAAACATCATGACTATAGAAGGAAGATATTTGATAACTTTATTCATTATGCAGATGTAATACTATCCCCCACAGATATTCTCTGTCGGATACATGGGGACGACAGCACAAATGCTGGCACTTTGGATTCTTTTAGTTTTCATAATGACCACGCTCGCGCGCAGGTTCTCCAACTATTAGAAATGACATCTACGGTACCTATACAGATTGGCGAATTGCGACAGGGTGGGTATGATCTTGATTGCATACTATGGCTTGCAAAAAAAGGACTACGTCGCATTGTAAGGATGCCGTCTTGAAGATATATTGCCAACCACCTGTAATGCACACTGCTAGGATAACGGTCCCGGACCGCGAGAACACGAACACAACCTGTAGTGGCTACCTGAGTGAAGTGAATAACCACCTTATGTTATTTTATGTGGCACAGTACAAATTCCACTGCTCTCATAATTCGCTCAGGATTTATTGAGTAACTCTTGACATCGCGAACAACTCGTCCGAGCTCATCTGATCGTCTTCGTGACGCTTGCACTATTCTTCTATCCGGCCATCCAGCCTCTATAATGCATTGACGAATTTCTGCGCTAGGTTCACGGCCAAAGACCCCCGGAACTTCCGATTCAATTTCGATAAGTTCATGTCCGAAGACATCTGCCACGGCCTTAGCTTGCCAATTGGAATATCCTTTCGGAAAAAGCTCAATTATGTTCCCTCCGGCTGGCATAAATACCTGATTCATCGTTCCTGCACCGTGCGGGGCTATTAAGATACTTGTACCTCTCATGATATTTACCTGAGATGCAAACGGCTCAAGTTCCATTTGTACAACTCTTACTGGGATCTGAAATTCTTGCAGTTTAGCCTCAAGTTCGTCGGTCTCCAAATACATCCGCTTTCCAGTTCTTTTGATTATGGTTATTCCTTTTTGTGTTTCCACTACAGGTATACGGCCATCAAGGAATCTGACCATCGGTTTAAGCTTGTAGAAATCGATGCTGGAATTTAGTTGTACATGTTTCAATGTTTTAATGTCTGCGCCAATTGTTGAGGCATCCTTGAGATATGGTTTTACGGTCGGAATCTTCACAATTGGGTAACATGAGAACATTTGGACTATTTCATCATAGTTTCCCTGATACCATAGCTCACAAGCGAGAGACTCTAATATAGATTCCTTTGCCAACATATTATAGAGATCGAGTGCTGACTCACAGAGAAAATGATAATAACTGCCAAATATGGGGACAAAGTATTTTGCATTAGCAATCCCGGTATCATGGCTCATCGACTATTCTCCTCTTCATGTTTAGCAATTGCATGTATTACGCACGTTGGCTTGTTCGATCTCTGTATCTCGTGTGAGTTAGTGTAGCGCAAACGGTGAAGGGGCTTGTGTCTCGCAAAATCCTGTGGCTCGCCAAAGTGTGCCATGACGGCAGAAGCAGGAGGTAGGAATGTAGACCGAATGCAGCAGCCTTGCTGCATGGAAGATTGAGGCGGGCCCCCCGGGTGCGGGTTGCAGGATCAGCCCTCAAACCATCCGGCGCTGCGTGGGGATAAGCTCCCAGGTGTTGAATAGACCGGGAAAAAGCGAGTAGAACTTGTCGGGTAAGTTCCAGGAAGACGAACGAGAGTGAACCGCAGATGTTCTGTCGAAAGGCACACAACCGTCATCGAAACCGGGCCTATTTGGCAGCCTGGGAACAAGTCCGGCAGGAGCCTGTTTACGGGCGGACGGTGACCGGCAGATAAGCGGCGCGAGCCTGGAACAGGCTTTCAGCGGAACACGGGAACCTGGCGCTGCGATGCCAAGGGAGAGACCCACAGGGGAAGCCCCCGTAAGGGTCAGAGTCCCGAGGTGGAGCGAAGGGGCGGATCGGCCTGTAGTAGTGACGAAACCCGGTAATGCGGGTGGAGCGAAGGGGCCGAACCGTCCGGCCTCGGAAATGGATCAACCTGCAAGGGGAGGAGTCCAGGCCTGAGGCGAAGCCGTATTGTCTTTCCAAACAACTTGTCATGGCGGCGTGGTGGTTGGTGAGAGCCAACCGTGGCGCGACCGGGGTGGATGGAAAATCTCTGACGATGTTCGAGGAAGGCCTCAAGGGAAACCTGTACAAGGTCTGGAACCGGATGTCGTCTGGGAGTTATTTCCCTTCGCCGGTGCGATTGGTAGAGATACCCAAGGGGAATGGGAAGATGCGTCCTCTGGGGATACCTACGGTGTCGGATCGCATTGCGCAAATGGTGACGAAAATGGTTATGGGGCCGTTTGTGGAACCGAGGTTCCATGCGGACTCCTACGGCTATCGACCTGGTAAGCCGGGGTTGGACGCAGTGGGCAAAGCACGGCAGCGATGCCTAGACATGAACTGGGTCATCGATCTGGATATCCAGGACTTCTTCGGAAGCCTGAATCACAGGTTGATGATGAAGGCGGTGCGGGATCATACGGACTTGAAGCGGGTTCAACTGTATGTGGAGCGGTGGCTGAAAGCGCCGTTGCAGAGGACAGATGGCACACTACAGGAACGGTTCTTCCACTGGAGCGTGGGACTAAAACCTGCGGCTGGGCGGTAAGAGGTAAGAGCCGTATGAGTCGAGAGGCTCAAGTACGGTTCTGCGAGAGCGTGAGGGTGAAATCCTCTCGCGCTACTCGACAGTAGATGTGCGCTCAGTCACAATTACGTCGTAATTGAAAGCCACGATAAACTTTACTACTTTTCTCAAAATATGCTTGACAAGGTGTCGTACTCCTTGTAGCTTCTGCCTAAAGCAATGAAAACGCACCGCCTAAGCAACGTCAACTTGTCCAACTGAATCTGTGGAATTCTCCCAATACTCCCAGAACTCGCATATCTGAGCTGAATCTACGTTTTGTCTTGCGATGAGGCAACGTTGTAGTGTGCTGTCTTTGACAGCAGAGATGTGCGCTTGGATTGGATTGGCGCAGGTCAGCGCTCAAGCTCCATCAGGCGTGTGCGGGATATATCCCAGGTCCAGAGTTTCGCAGACTGTAGAGCAATTATTTCTGTAGTTAAGGGGCCATGATGATCACGAGGCGTGACTTTGGAAAGCTAGGGGTTGGTGCGGCTGCGGTCGTTAAAATTTCACCCTATTTGCTGTTTTCTGGCGGTGATGCTCATGGTCAAACAACGTCGGGTGAAGGCGGAGATATTCGCCGCGTGGGCGCTCGCAGCAACGGGACGTACTGGGGACATGGCGGTGAAAGGGTTGACCTGCTCTCGGGCAATCTTTCCTATTCCTTTGCCTTGTTGCTGGCGCAGAGTCGAAGTTGTGGTGCGGCTGTGCGCCTGAGCTACAACTCACAGTTGTGGAAGCAGGGACTGGCGGGATCAAAATCTTATGGCAGCGATTCAGGCGCAGGCTATGGGTGGCGTGTGCAGATCGCGTCCATAATCCCTGAGATGACCGGTAGCACACCGACTGGCTTTACGTTCATCGATGGCACGGGCGCAGAGTACCGAATGTCGCAGAGCGGCAGCATTTGGCGCTCTCTCCATGGGCACTACATTACCTGGGACCCGGCTCAGTCGGTGCTTTGGTTTGCGAATGGTTCGTCCATGAAGTTTGGCTCTGTCGCGGGTCCGCACGAAGCGGATGCAGGGACGCTGTATCCAACGCTGGTTCAGGATACCAACGGCAATCAGGTTCTGGTCAGCTATCTGGCAGGGATGGGTCAGACGGGGAGCAATTCGAGTGGAAGAATTTCGCAGATCCAGGATGCCCGCGCGGGCTTTTCCGTGAGTGGTCAATCCAGTTACGTCTTTATATACAGTTCCGATCCGCAACCGCGACTGCTATCGATTGTGAATACGGTAGGCAGCATGGAGAACTATACGTTTTCGTATGCGCC
>Ga0302275_10004416_pt1 | contig 13877 bp, 8 predicted proteins | sample III_Bog_N2_2_FD_200229 | JGI IMG/M metagenome (GOLD analysis project Ga0302275, IMG submission 200229) | Peat permafrost microbial communities from Stordalen Mire near Abisko, Sweden - III_Bog_N2_2 | ecosystem: Environmental > Terrestrial > Soil > Wetlands > Peat | place: Sweden: Abisko...
ACCTTGACCTTCCCGCCGACAGCCAGCGCCTTCGACTTTTCCGCCAGCGACAGAATCTGGCGTCCCGCCCGCGTGCTTGCCAGGTCGTATCCCACCACCCGCGCGGTCTGTAGGGGCGGGCTCATAAATTCAATCGGGAAATAATCCTTCGCCTCCGGCGCATGCTTCGGATTCTTGCTCAGATCCTTCCGGATATATTGGTTCGGCAGGTTGCGCGCACGCATTTGCCGCTCAAACGCGGGACGCTCCGCCAACACGATCCGCGGAGCCCACTCCAGGCTGAGGATGCTGGGATTGCTCCCAAGCGCTTCGTTAGCGAACGTTGTGAATCCGGTGTCGGTCAGATCTTCCGTCACAATGACATAGGCCCGCAGCGTTCGCAGGGCCGCCAGATTCGATTCGACTTCGCGCCGTACGGCGTACTCGGATGCCGTTGCCGCCAGCTTGAATTCTTCCTTCGCGCTCTCTAGCTCCCGGCCGCGAATCGTGCGGAAGGCGATCAGTGAAAGGACGGTACCGGCGAGCAGTATAAACGCGAGGGAGCGGCCCCAGAAAAACCACGAGGATACCGCGCCCTTCGAAGATGCCGTTCGCGCTTCCAAACCCTTCTATCGGCGTTCGGGGCTGAAAACATTAGGCCGTATGCAGGTCGCGCCAGTCCGCAGTGGTGTTGTGGCATTGCGAAGCTCCCAGGCTCCGCGCCAGGCGGAGGGCAGGCGCCACAAGGTGTTAATTTCATTGTTGTGCCGACCGCGCCGAAGCTTCTCCTGCTTAACCTTGCCGCTCTGATGTTCCTCCTCGCAGCCACCGCCGGATACAATGAGCCCTTCCGCCCCCGGTTCCACTTCTCCCCTCAGACCAACTGGACCAACGACCCTAACGGCCTGGTCTGGTTCGACGGCGAATATCATCTCTTCTACCAGTACAATCCGTTTGGCGATCAGTGGGGTCACATGAGCTGGGGTCACGCGGTAAGCCGGGATCTGGTCCATTGGCGCGAACTCCCGGTCGCTCTGCCCGAAGAGAACGGCGTCATGATCTTCACCGGCAGCGCTGTTGTCGATCGCCACAACACCAGCGGTTTCTGCAAAGGCGGCAAGCCCTGCATGGTTGCCGTCTACACCGGCCACACGCCTGCCAAAGCCGCCGCGCCTGCGCTGCAGACCCAGAATCTGGCATTCAGCAACGACCGCGGCCGAACCTGGACCAGGTACTCAGGGAACCCAGTGCTCAATCTCAACATGTCCGATTTCCGCGACCCCGGCGTCTTCTGGTCGGATCAGGCCAGACGCTGGATCATGGCGGTGTCGTTACCCAACGATCATAAGATTGCGATCTATGGCTCACCCGATCTCAGGCAATGGGAACGCCTGAGTGAATTCGGCCCCGCCGGCGCAATTGCTGGTCAGTGGGAATGCCCGTCGCTCTTCGAACTGCCCGTGGATGGCGACCCCGCCAACACGCGCTGGGTGCTCAAGGTTGGCCTCAACCCAGGCTCGCTGCAAGGCGGTTCCGGGGAACAGTATTTCATAGGCCGGTTCGACGGCGCGAAGTTCGTCAACGACAATCCGCCGTCGCTTTCACTCTGGACCGACTACGGTAAAGATTGTTACTGCGCGTTGACTTTCAACAACCTTCCGCCGGCTCAGCCGCAGGTCATGCTTGGGTGGATGAGCAACTGGCAATACGCCGATAAGCTGCCGACGAGCCCGTGGCGCGGACAGATGACCATTCCCCGGCAACTCGCGCTCAGGACGTTTCCCGAAGGCATTCGCCTGATGCAGGAGCCTCTGCCCGCTCTGCGGCGGCTGCGTGGCAAGCCCGCTAAGGAACCGTCCGGCGGTAGCTTTGAGGTCGAAACCACGCTGAAGATCGATCCCGGTGCGGACGCCGGCTGGAAACTGACTGCTAAGGACGGAAGCACCGTCGCAATCGGTTATGACGCAGGCAGGGAGGAGCTATACGTTGACCGGACGCATTCCTTGTTTCCCGCGCGCACCTCCGCGCCGCTGCGGCTCACGAATCGCCAGTTAACGATGGATATATTCGTTGACCGCAGTTCCGTTGAGGTCTTCGCGGACGAAGGCCGCGTCGCAATAACCGACCTTATCTTTCAGCAGCCGCCCGTGTCCATGACGTTCTACGCAAGCGGCAATGCGACCCGGCTTTCGGACGCCATCTGGCCGTTGAAATCGATATGGGCTGGAAAATAGCACCCGCAGCGCCGCAGGTTGGCTAAGCTTTCTTGGCAGCCTTCTTTTTTTCCGCCCAGCGGCGCTTCAGGGCCGCAATCAGACGTTTTTTTCCTTCCGGAGTCATACCGCGCTTCTTGACCGCGGGAGCGGCCGCGGCCGGGCTTTCGCCGACTGAACCTTCCATGCCCCGCAACGCGGCAAGGGCACGCACGATGGCGCTCTGCTGCTGCTCCAGCCGCGCAATCACGTCTTTCAATCCGCCTCCGACTCCAGCCGTTGAGACCGATACGGCCTTGGGCGCTGGTTTAGAGGCCGTTGGGATCGGGGTCTTACCCCGGCTCTTCTGCCATGAGCCGTACTGCGCGGGGTGCGTACCACGAATATGAGAAGCCAATCCCGTTCCGCGGGAAGATGTCTTAGGACAAAAGGGGCATTGCAATAACTGTTGTGCCATTAACGCCTTGTATGGTATCAGGTACGATTTGATTCTTCCAGGTACAATAGAAATCTAACCCGCTAACTCCTTTTCAAGTGTAGGGATATGTACAAATGCTAACGCCCGGGGAATTGATTTCGGAGTATGAAGCCAAAGGTTACGTGCTCCTGCGCGGTCTGTTCGACGAGGCCACCATTCAGTTGCTGGGCCGCGCCGCTAAAGAGGACCGCGAACTCGATGCCCACTCTTTTGGCCGCGACGACGGCGCGGGCAACGTCGTTCGTCTGTCTCTCTGGAATCATCCCGGCGATACGCTCTACGGCATGTTTGCGCGTTGTGAGTCGATTGTCCGTACCGCTGAAACTCTGCTTGGCGGTGAGGTCTATCATTACCACAGCAAGATGATCATGAAGGACGCCAGGGTTGGCGGAGCATGGGCCTGGCATCAGGATTACGGGTATTGGTACCAGAATGGCGTGCTTGCGCCGCAGCTTTGCAGCGCGTCGATTGCGGTGGATCGCGCGACCAGAGAGAACGGCTGTCTGCAGGTCATCGAAGGATCGCACCGCTTGGGCCGGATCGATCACGTGCTTACCGGCGACCAGGCAGGCGCGGACCTGGAGCGTGTGCAGGCCATCCTGGAGCGGTTGCCGCTCGTCTATGTAGAAATGGAGCCCGGCGACGTGCTGTTCTTTCACTGCAACCTTCTGCACCGGTCCGCTGAGAACCGGTCGGAGTATCCCCGCTGGTCCATGATTTGCTGCTACAACGCCGCGAGCAACGATCCGTATAAGGAATCGCACCATCCGCGCTATACGCCGCTTAGCATTGTGCCAGACAGCGCGATTCCTGAGGCCGGTCTGCGCAGATTCGCGGATTCCGGCTCTGACGTCGCCTGGCTGGAACAGGGCCGCGACCGCAGTGCCGCCCAACTGGCCAAGACTTAGCTTTCGCGTCAACAGTGCCCTACGCCAGCGTAGCTTTAAGCGCGATCGCGTGGTCGCAGGGCTTTTCCGCAGGCATTTGTACACGAAGCCCGGCCGGTTCCTGCCGCCATTGCACGCGGTCCCTGTGCCCAAGGAGTTCGACGTTCACGATTTTCCCGGGCATCTGCGGACTGGATATTCCCAGGGGCGCAATCAGCGCTTCCTTATCCGGCCAGCCCATCACAAAAGCGTAAAGCGATTTGCCCTTGACTGTGAAACGCACTTCCTCCGCCGTCATCGGCTTGCGATTGCGTTCGTTCATCGGGCCGCCGGCGGCCTGCGTGCCTGGTCCCGTTCCGAAAATCTTCCACGGGCGCGTGCTGTGGATGCCTTCGCTGTTCACTCCCATCCACGCAGTAATCTCCGACAGGATCTTCAGTTCCGCCGCATCCGGTTCCCCGCTGTTGGGCAGCGGAAAATTGAGCATGAGGTTGCCATTGCGGCTGACAATATCGACCAGCATATCGATGACGATCTTGGGTGTTTTATAAGTTACGTTGGTGTCGTAAAACCAGCCGCCGATGCAGGTATCGGTCTGCCACGGCTCCGGCATAATCCCGGCCGCCACGCCGCGCTCGAGATCCAGCACGCAGCCGCCCGCATCGCACGTGTAATCGAGGCCCGCCGCGAAAGGCGGGTTCTTACCCGTGTAGACCACGTCAACCCGGCCGCCGTGTTTGGCTGCGCTCATGTTGTAATGATGCGCCAGCAGGCTCAGTCCCACGTTGCCGAACGAAAGCGGGCCGTCCGTGTACCAAAGGTCGGGCTGATACTGAGTCAGCATGTCTTTGATGCGAAGGAAATACTGCTGTTTCCAGGCTTCGCTGATACCCTCCTCGCTGACCGTAGGCTTCTGATAGGCCAGTTTCGCCGCGTAGGGATCGTGATACAGATCTTCGTATTGCGGGTCGTTGCCATCGTAGGGAACGCCCTGAAACGGGCCTTCTTTATCGCTGCGCTTACTGATCGCGAGGAATTTGTAGCTGAACCACAGATGATCGCTGACTCCGAACTTCAGCCCGTTCTTCTGCGCCGATTTCTGAAACATCCCTACAATGTCTTTGCGCGGACCGGTCGCCACAGCATTCCACCTCGGCTGATACTTCGAATTCCAGAGGTCGAAATTATCGTGGTGGACGCCCATGCTCATGAAATATTTCGCGCCGGCTTTCTTATAGAGCGCGAGCAGGGAATCGGTATCGAGCCGGTCCGCCTTCCACAGCTTCACGATGTCCTTGTAGCCGAATTTCGAAGGATGGCCGTACTCTTCCAGATGCGACTTGTAGATCCTCGTGCCCTCGTCGTACATGCGGTTGGCGTACCAGTCGCCGTGCGCCGGAACGCATTGCGGACCCCAGTGCGCCCAGATGCCGAACTTCGCATCGCGAAACCAATCGGGACACCGATACTGGCGGAAGGACTCGCCCGAAGGCTGGAACGGGCCGGGCGCGATCTCAAGTCTGGCGGCGTTGGCCGGCTGCGCCGCGGCGCGGCGCGCGATGGTTGCGGGCGCCCCCGCGGCCAGCAGGGCGACGGCATTTCTGCGGGTGATTTTCATGGCCGCTGCTTATACTATCAACACTTAGCCTTGACCGCTTGGTCTGTCAACACGGGCAATGTCCCCTGCGACGGGCACAAGCCTTGCTTCTGAGCCGCGCCCGCAAGAAAGCGGCCCTCGCCCCTCCGCTACCATCCGTCCCCGCCCGATTGCTAATCTGTATCTGTCCCAACTTGCAGCCCGACTGATGGCCCCGTTGCCGGCGGGAGAAGACGATCAGGCCCGACGCGCCCTCCGGAGCGCCAACCGGCGGCGAAGCTCTCACCGGCTCGCCCGCTCTCAATTCAGGAGCACGCATGAACCGACGCAACTTATTCCAGCTGGCAACCGCCGCCGGAGCTACCAGGCTCTTCGCCGCGCCCCCGCCCACCGCGCCGCCCGCCGATGAAGACTTCTGGGCCGGCATCCGCAACGAGTTCACAACAGACCGCACCGTAGTCAATCTCAACAACGGCTATGCCAGCCCCCCGCCCCGCAGCGTCCAGGACGCCATGCGCCGCTACCTCGACTACACCAACATGGGCCCGTATCACACCATGGTGCGCGAGCTCGATCCCCGCATCGAAACCGCCCGCCGCATGATCGCGGAGACGGCCGGTGTCGATCCCGAAACCATCGCCATCACACGCAACTCCAGCGAAGCCCTTGAAATCGCGCAGCTGGGCCTCGACCTCAAACCCGGCGACGAAGTCCTCACCACCAATCAGGACTATCCCCGCATGCTGACGACCTTCGGCCAGCGCGAGCGCCGCGACGGCATCAAGCTCAAAACCCTGTCGTTCCCCGTCCCCGTGACGAGCATGGACGACCTGTACAACCTCTACGAAAAGGGAGTCACGCCGAAGACAAAGGCCATCCTTGTCTGCCACATCACCAACCGCACCGGCCAGATCTTTCCGGTACGGCGCATCTGCGACATGGCCGCCGCGCGCGGCATCGTGTCCATTGTCGATGGCGCACACGCCTTCAATCATTTCCCCGCTAAGGTGTCGGACCTCAACTGCGACTACTACGGCGTGAGCCTGCATAAGTGGACCTTCGCGCCCATCGGCACCGGCTTTCTGTATGTGCGCAAATCGCGCATCAAAGACACCTGGCCGATGTTCGCCGCGGGCCCCGGGCGCGAAGAGAACATCCGCAAGTTCGAAGAGATCGGCACCCATCCGGCCGCGAACTTCGATGCCATCTGCGAAGCGATCGCGTTCAACCGCGCCATCGGAATCGAGCGCAAGTCCGCGCGTCTTCGTTATCTGCGCGATCGCTGGGCCAATCAGATGGCCGAAAATCCGAAGATCAAAATCCTGCATAACCCCGCGCCGGAGATGTCGTGCGGCATCGGCATGATCGGCGTAAAAGGGGACGCAGCCAAACTTGTGTCAGCCCTGCAAGCCAAGCACGGCATCTATGTCGCGCTCATGGGACACGAAGAATACACCGGCATCAGAATCACGGCCAGTGTCTACACGACCACGCAGGAAATCGACTACTTCGCCGCGGCCGTCAATAAAGAAGTGCTGAACCTCTGAAGGTTAGGGTCAGGGCTTGGGCTCTCCCGCCGGGATTTAACGGGTTAAGGCCCGGAATGGCTGGTCTAAACTGGAAGGCACCTGAGCCGGAGGATAAGGCAACGCGGGGATGCGACCCGAGCGCCGGGCAGGGGCGGAATGCCGGGGTGGACTTTAAACCCCCGCCCCGAAAAATGCTCCTCAGGCTTTGATCGCGACCGAGCGGGGGGGCTCGAAGAGATTGGTCATGCATGTTCACAATGGGTTTCGGGACGCGACAAAACGGCGACGTTATGTTTCTGGCGGCTCTTCCGTGCCGAGGCGTTCGCCACACCAGGGGCAGAAATAGATCTGAATGGTGGACGACCCGCCGTCGTGAACGATCAGACCATAAAGGCCTGGCACGAATTCGATCAAAGCGTCTGGGCAAGCAAACCTCGATTTATGTACGTCGCAGGTTTGGCTTAGCGTCCGTCTCGCAAATGGTGCAATTTGCAACACTCGTTCGAATGAATAAACGATTTCAGACCCAAAGCCGAATGTACGTTGCTGCTTTGTGCTCCGCCGTTCGTTTCAAGAGAAGTGCAGGCTCCAACCATCTGCCTTGAGTCGCGCCGCGCCGCTCAGAACTCCCGGCACCCTCCGGTCGATCCGCGTTCATCCCGTTCATCGACGGCTGATTCCGTGCATCCCGCACCCCAAATTCCTCGACCAAACCATCACGATCACAAAAACTTTCGACCTCAATTTCCCGCATTATCAACCACTTACAAAAACTACAAAAATAGTACTGCAATACCCTCCGGTACCCTTCACTTGGAAACCCGGCTCTCAGCCGCCTTTCCGGAAAGCGAACGCAAACTATGCCAACCGACCCGACCGGCGACGCTACCAACGCCACCCGCACCCAACCCACCGGCTCCGCCGCTAACGCAATCAAACACGGCCTCTTCACCGCCCATGACTTCATCCGCGACGGCGAAGAAGATGAATACGCCCGCACCGTAAAGTCACTCTGGAGCGAACTCTCCCCCGACGGCACCCTCGAAGAAGTCTTCACCACCGAGATCGTCGGAGCCACATGGCGTCTCCGCCGCTGCCGTCTCGTCGAAGAAGCCTTCGGCGCAATCGACGACCTCGACTTCGACCCCATGATGGACGAGCGGACCGAAAAGCAACAGCGTTCCGTGGACCGTGCACGCGCACAGTCGCACCTCATCCTCCGCCGCAGCATCGCCGAACTCACCAAACTTCAGAAGATCCGGTTCAACGCCGCTCAACAAATGCCCGAACAGACGCCCGAGGAACGGACCGAACAACTCCGCGCCATGGCCAAAGCCGACTTCCAGGCCATGGTCGACCAGGCCCTCGCTAAGAACCCGCGCGCCGCGGCTTCGTTTTGTAAAGCGCCCCCGACGGCCGTGGGGCAGGTTTCCGACCTGCCCTCTTCTACCACTACGAAGTTTGCTTCAGGTCTTATCCCTGACCAAACCGCTCCGCAGACGAAAGACCAATGGTCAACCACTTCGTTTTGTAAAACACCGAAAGATGCACCCCGAAACGCCCCCTGCCCCTGCAACTCGGGCCTGAAATACAAACGATGCTGCGGAAATCCGGTCAAGGCGACCTGTCTTAGCCGGACGAGCTAGCCCCAACGGGATGGTTCCCTTGGTCAAAGCCGACCGAGCCCTTTTCGCACCTCGAAAATCTCCCGCACGACCATGCCGACGCCACAACTGCGCCCCGGAAGGTGCGAGGATGGTGGGCGCTGACCGGTTCGGAGAAGGTGTGATCATAAAATCCATCCTCACTTTCCTCGTCCTGTTCGCAAACCAAGCCACGGCGCGGAAGCCATCGACACCAACGGGGCAGGAAAGGAGCAACCGCCGCGTCCTCGCCTGGGACTCTACGACAATTCGAGACGGGACGCCGCTCAGCGCGCCGGGTCGGCTGCGAGAGAAACGGTCGCCAACCGGATCGTGCACGGCGAACCGACGGCGGACTCCGACGCTCGTTCTGCAACCTATAAACCCTGGAGCCCGCCGATTGGTAGGAAGTGAGTTACTTCCTCCTAAAGGATTCCGGCCCGACTGCCGATATGTCTAGTGATGTCCTCAGTCACTTCGGTTAGCGCGGGCGTTGCGGATCTTTTCCAGACCTTTGCGCCTGCTGCCGGATCGCCGTTGTCGTCGGCATCTCTGCAGTCGACGCTCGAAAACGCATCGCCCCGCGATGTCGTGCAACTCAGCCGGCAGGCGCTCCGGTTACAGGAATCCGGCAGTTTATTCGGCACGGCGACGACAACTCAGACCGCGACCGATCCAGCCGCGCTGCTCCTGCAGGCTGTCACCAGTTCCCTGACCGGGACGCCGGGTACCAGTGGCTGACCGGGGATGTCCGGCGATCTCGCTCTGCATGATCGTCCGCAACGAGGAACGGAACCTGCCTCGCTGCCTCGATTCAGTGCGCGGCCTGGCCGACCAACTAATCGTCGTGGATACCGGTTCCACTGACGCCACGCCCCGAATCGCGGCGGATCGGGGAGCCACCGTGCTTCCGTTCGATTTTTCGTACGTGGATTTCGCGGCGGCCCGCAACTATGCCCTGGCCCAGGCGAACGGCCATTGGATACTGATGCTCGATGCCGACGAAACGCTCGGTTCAGGAGGCGCGCGCGCAATCATGGAGTTGGCAGCGCGGAACGAGAATACCGGCTACTACCTGGAGCGCCACAACCATACGTCCGGTCGCGACACCGCTGTCACAGATTACCTGGTACGATTGTTCCCCGCCTGCGTTGCTTATCGCTTCCACGGCCGGGTTCACGAAACGATTGACAACTCAATTCTCGGTGCCGGGGGAACCTTGCGGAAAACGGATATCCGCATCGATCACAGTTTTTCAGCTGACCCGGAGGCGCGCCGCCGCCGTAACCTCTGGTATATCGAAATCCTCAAAGAGGAGATCGCAGCCGACCCGTCCGACACCACCCGCCTCGACTTTCTGGCCGCCGAGTATCATCAGCTCGGCATGTTCAACGAAGCGACGAAAGTCGCGGAACGCATCGTCCAGCTCAGGCCTCGCGACTATCGCGCGCACCTTTTCGCCGGCATCTACCACCTGCAATACAAAGGTGAGGCCGCCCTCGCGCGGTGCGATTTCGAACGCGCACTGGAGCTCTGTCCGGATAGCGCGGAAGCCGGGTCTTTCCTCGAACTGACCCGGCACTGAGGCCCCAACGAAAGTGAGGCTGTAACAATAGTGTCCTCCTTCACGCCCCAATATTGTGCAAACCCGGCTCCGGACGAAGTATGATACCCCAACGCAAGTTTTTGAAATAACAGGGGAAAAATCGTTTCCGACCCGCGATACCGCGCACTACTTGTGGACTTACGCCAAAAGGCGCAATCCTCGGAGCAGACCACGCCACCGAAACGGTTGACATCGATTAAGACACCCAAATATGGTTAATGCCGAAAAAACCGCGCTCCGTAAGCGCTCATTGCTCCGTTCCCTGTGGCTCGTAGTCCCCGTTGCCGCAGCCATAGTGCCGCTCGCGACCGGCCAGCCGCAGGCCGCACCTTCTCAGGAAGGCGCAGCCCAGGGCGCACTGGTGAAACAGTACTGCGCCGGGTGCCATAACGATAAATTAAAGACGGCCAGCCTCTCGCTCCAGGGTCTCGATCTTTCGAAAGTTTCGGGCGACGCGGACATATGGGAAAAAGTTCTCCGGAAAGTCAGCGCCAATCAGATGCCTCCGGCGGGCCTGCCCCATCCCACTCCGGAAGCCAAAAAGGCATTCACCACCTACCTCGAAACCGAACTCGACCGCGCAGCGACCGCCCATCCGAATCCGGGCCGGCCCACGATTCATCGCCTGAACCGCTCCGAATACAGCAACGCCATCCGCGATCTTCTCGCCCTCGACATCAAACCCGGCTCGAGTCTGCCGCCCGACGACAGCGGCTACGGCTTCGACAATATCGGCGACGTCCTTTCGCTTTCGCCTGTCCTGATTGAGCGCTATATGTCGGTGAGCCGCAATATTGCCCGCCTCGCGGTCGGCGACACCGACATCAAACCTCAGATCGACGTTTTCACGCCCGTCCGGGAAGTGCGCGCCGCTTCAAAAGGTGGCCCGAAAATCCCGCGCAATGAACGGATCAGCGACGATTTGCCCTTCGATTCGGCGGGCGGACTATCGTTCGCCTATACCTTCCCGGTCGATGCCGAATACGACTTTAAGATCAAACTTCCAGCCCCCCAGGCTGGTTTCGGCGAAACTGCCGCCCCTGAGGGAAAGGCTCTGGACCTCCGGATTCCCGTCAGGGCGGGCGTTCATCAGGTGGGATTAACCTTTATGCGCTCCAGCGCAGTGCCCGAAATCCTACCAACCCTTGGTGGCCGTGGTGGTGGTGGCGGCGCGGGCGGACGGGGAGCGGCGGCTCCGGCCCCGCAGACCGCACATCTCGACCTGCGCCTCGACGGCGCGCGCCTGAAGCTTTACGACGTTGCGGAAACCGGCAACAACGCTAGTTTCAACGAACTGGCCATCGGGGGACCCGATAACATTCTCGGAGCGGGCGATTCCCCCAGCCGCCAGAAGATTTTCGTCTGCAAACCAGCCTCGGAGAAAGAGGGTGACGCCTGCGCACACAAGATCCTCGCGAATCTTGGACGTCATGCTTATCGCCGTCCCGTCACCGAAACTGACCTGAAACCGCTCATAGGCTTTTATGCCTCGGCGCGCAAAGAAGGTGGCTCCTTCGATAACGGCATCGAAATGGCCCTCCGCGCCATGCTGGTATCGCCCGACTTCCTGTTCCGCGTTGAGCGCGATCCGGCCGGCGCGGCACCCGGTTCTGTTCACAAAGTCAACAACTATGAGATGGCTTCGCGCCTCTCCTTCTTCCTCTGGAGCAGCATTCCGGACGACGAGCTTTTGAAACTCGCCGACGAAGGCAAACTCCAGAACGAAAAGGTCATCGAGCAGCAGGTGGCCCGTATGCTCGACGACCCGAAATCCAAAGCATTCACATCCAACTTCGCCGGACAGTACTTGTATCTGCGCAATCTTGCTTCGATGAAGCCGGACCCCGATGAATACCCTGAGTTCGACAACAACCTCCGCAAGGCGTTCGAAACCGAAACGCAGATGTTCTTCAATTCCATCGTGCGCGAGAACCGCCCCGTCACCGAACTTCTGGACGCCAAATACACATTCGTCAATCAGCGCCTCGCTGAGTTTTACGGCATTCCGGACGTCTACGGCCCGCAGTTCCGCCGTGTCGATCTGACCGACCCGAATCGTGGCGGCGTTCTGGGGCAGGGAAGCCTGCTCACCGTGACTTCGTATCCGAACCGCACGTCGGTCGTGCAGCGCGGCAAGTGGGTTCTCGAAAATCTGCTCGGTACTCCGCCGCCGCCTCCTCCTCCGAACGTCCCGTCGCTCGACCCGCACGGCAAAGACGGCAAGATGTCGATGCGCCAGGCGATGGAAATGCACCGCGCCAACCCGGTTTGCGCCTCCTGCCACTCGCGCATGGATCCCATCGGCTTCGCGCTGGAGAATTTCGACGGCGTCGGCGAATGGCGTGACAAGGACAGCGGCAGCGGCACGCCGATCGACGCTTCCGGAAAACTTCCGGACGGCACTGCCTTCAGCGGCGCAGCCGGCTTGAAGAACCTGCTGCTCACTCAGCATCGTGACGAATTTATCAGTACTTTTACTGAGAAACTGATGACTTATGCCCTCGGCCGGGGACTTGAGTCTTATGACCGGCCGGCCGTTCGCGCCATCATGCGGGACGCTGCAAAGCAGAACGACACGATCCCGGCGCTCATTCAGTCAATCGTAAAAAGCCCGCAATTTCAGATGAGGAAGACCAAAGAATCATGATTATCACGAAGAAAGCCCTTGCCCGCCGTACGTTCCTCCGTGGAGTAGGAACCGCTCTGGCTCTGCCACTGCTCGATTCTATGATTCCCGCCATGGCGGCGACCCGTCTGAGCCCGGCCACGCCCGGCATTCGCCTGGGTTTCTGCTACGTCCCGAACGGCATCATCCAGAAGGACTGGAGGCCGGCTGCCGACGGCGTCGGCTTCGAATTCATGCCCACCATGAAGTCGCTCGAACCGTTCCGCGACAAACTTCTGGTGCTCAGCAATCTGGCCCAGATCAACGGCCGCGCTCTCGGCGACGGCGCGGGAGACCATGCGCGCGCCGGAGCCACGTGGCTCACCGGCGTCCACCCGAAGAAGACTGAAACCGATATTCGTGCCGGCATCTCGGCCGACCAGATCGCGGCCAGGGAACTCTCAAAGGTCACGCAGTTCGGTTCGCTTGAAATCGGTCTGGAAGAACCCTACCTCGCCGGCGGCTGCGATTCCGGTTATAGCTGCGCCTACACCAATACGATCTCCTGGCGCGGTCCGGTCAGCCCGAACCCTGTCGAGATCAGCCCCCGTGCCATCTTCGAGCGCCTCTTCGGCGACGGCGAATCGACCGACCCGGTTGCCCGCCTGAAGATGATGAAGCAGGACACGAGCATTCTCGACTACGTCCGCGGCGACGTGGCCCGTCTCGAACCCGGCCTCGGTTCGCGCGACAAGACGAAGCTCGACGAATACCTCGAAGCGATCCGCGACATCGAACGCCGTATCCAGAAGGCCGAAGAGCAGAGCGCGACCATGAAGATTCCCGTCATGGAACGCCCGGTCGGCATTCCCGAGACCTTCGAAGAGCACGCCAAACTGATGGCCGACCTCATGGTCATCGCATGGCAGACCGATATGACCCGCGTGATCACGTTCATGATGGCGCGCGAAGGCTCCAACCGCAGCTACCGTGAAATCGGAGTTCCGGACGGACACCACTCGGTGACGCACCACCAGAACGATCCGGTCAAGATCGCCAAAACACAAAAAATCGACGAACATCATGTGAAGTCGTTCGCCTACCTCGTCAAACGCCTGAACGAAACTCAGGACGGCGACGGTACCCTGCTCGACCACACTCTGCTCCTCTACGGCAGCAGTATCCGCGACGGCAACGTCCACGACCACCACGACCTTCCGCTGGTTCTGGTGGGCGGTAAAGGCGCCGATGTGAAGGGTGGCCGCCACCTGGTTTACAAGCCCGAAACGCCCATGAACAACCTGTTGCTCACGATGCTCGACAAGGCCGGTGTTAAAGCC
>Ga0302275_10004417_pt1 | contig 13876 bp, 8 predicted proteins | sample III_Bog_N2_2_FD_200229 | JGI IMG/M metagenome (GOLD analysis project Ga0302275, IMG submission 200229) | Peat permafrost microbial communities from Stordalen Mire near Abisko, Sweden - III_Bog_N2_2 | ecosystem: Environmental > Terrestrial > Soil > Wetlands > Peat | place: Sweden: Abisko...
TCGAAGCGGGAGGAGCCTCCGTCGGTGAGGCCCATGCTCCCGGAGTTATCGATGGCGACGACGATGGTGCGGGAGCCGCCACCGAGGCCCGTGCCAGCCGCGCGAAACGCCGGACGGGCGAGGGCGAGGGCAAGCAGGATGAGCAGCAGGCAGCGAAGGGCTAGCAGGAGGCGATCCTCGATGCGCAACTGGCGTTCATTACGCTGGACGACGACCTGGAGAAACCGCATCGCGGCCCACTTGACGCGACGCACCTGCCTGCGCCGCATCATGTGGATAATGATGGGGGCGGCGATCGCGGCCATGCCTGCGAGAAGCCACGGGTTGAGGAACGTCATGGGTCAGGCCCCTCAGTATCCCGTATGCTGCCTGGAGGCGAGGTAGGCGCTGAGGACTTCGGCCCAGGGCTGGCTGGTATCTGCGAAGACGTAGTGGCAGCGGTTACGCTCGCAGGCCTGGCGCATGCGGTCGCGGAAGGCCTGGACCTCGGCACGGTAGCTTTTTCGCAGGGCGGCGGGGTCGGTCTTGATGCGGGGGCCTTGCTCGAGACCGACGAACTCGACGGAACCGGTGAAGGGGAATTCTACTTCGGCGTGGTCCATGACGTGGAAGACGAGCACCTCGTGGCCGCCGAAGAGGAGATGCTGGATGCCGAGGAGGATTTGCTCTTCGTCATCCAGGAGATCGGAGATGAGGATGACGATGCCCTTGCGCTTAAGCTCGAGGGCGAGGTCGTGGAGCATGCGGGCGATATCGGTCTGCTCGCTGGGCTGGAAGGCGGCGAGGGCCACCAGGATATCATGCATGCGGGCCATGGAATCGGTGCGGGGCTGGCGGTGGCGGGGGGATGAGTCGAATATGTTCACGGAGACTGCATCACGCTGCAAAAGGACCAGGTAGGCGAGAGTAGCGGCCATCTGGCGGGCGTATTCAAATTTCGTGAGGGGACCGGAGCCGTATTGCATGGACTCGCTGCCATCCAGGAGGAGATGGGCGACGAAGTTGGTCTCCTGTTCGTATTGCTTGATGTAGAAGCGGTCGGTGCGTCCGAGGACTTTCTGGTCGAGATGGCGGACGTCGTCGCCAGGGGTATACTCGCGGTGCTGGGAGAACTCGACGGCCATGCCCCGGAGGGGAGACTTGTGGGCGCCGGCGGTGGCGCCCTCGACGATCTGGCGGGCGTTAAGGCCGAGGAGCTCGGCACGCTGGATGACTGCGGGGTCGAGGAGGTCCTGGGGGGGCATTCTAGCTTCTGGGGATAGCTTCGAGGATTTTGGCTACAATGTGGTCGGGGGTGACGCCTTCGCTCTGGGCGGCGAAGTTGAGGCCGATGCGGTGGCGCATGACGGAGGGGGCCACGGCGGCGACGTTCTGGCAGCCAACGTAAACCTGACCCTTGAGCAGGGCGTGGGCCTTGGCGGCCATGATGAGGCCGAGGCTGGCGCGAGGACCGGCACCCCAGATCAGCCATTTTTTGCAGAAATCGAGGGCCTGCGGGGACTTTGGGCGCGTGGAGGCGACCAGCTTTTGGGCGTAATCGAAAACGTGGTCGGCAACCGGCATGCGGGTGACGGCATCCTGAAGGTAGCTTAGATGCTCGGCGCCGGCGATGGTTTTGACCTCGGGTTTTTCGCCGCTGGTGCCGCGTTTCATGATCTGAAGCTCCTCGGCGGCACTGGGGTAATCGACGTTGATGAGGAAGAGAAAGCGGTCGAGCTGGGCCTCGGGCAGCGGGTAGGTACCCTCCTGCTCGATGGGGTTCTGGGTGGCGAGGACGAAGAAGGGGTCGGGGAGCGTATGGATATTGCCACCGACGGTGACGCGGCGCTCCTGCATGGCCTCGAGCATGGCGGCCTGTGTCTTGGGCGGGGTGCGGTTGATTTCGTCTGCGAGGACGACGTTTGCGAAGATGGGGCCGGGGATGAAGCGGAAGAGACGTTCGCCGGTCTGGGGATCCTGCTGGATGACCTCGGTGCCGGTGATGTCGCTGGGCATGAGATCCGGGGTGAACTGGATGCGCTTGAAGCCAAGGTTCATGGTCTGCGCAAGGGTCGAGATGAGCAGGGTCTTGGCGAGGCCGGGGACGCCGACGAGGAGGGCGTGATTGCGTGTGAAGATGGCGATCAGGAGCTGATCAATGACTTCCTCCTGGCCGACGATGACCTTGGATAATTGATGAGTGAGGGCCTGGCGGGCCTGCTTGAAGTATTCGACGGCCTGGAGGTCATCGATATGGCCTTCCCCAGCCGGCGGGGCCTTGTCTTCGACCCAGGGAGGGGGGGAAGGATTCATGTTCAGGCCCCAGTGTATGGTTAAGCGAAGCGGCGCGCCATCCCGATTGCGGGCCGCAGTTGAATTTGAAACCGACCCGGGGCGATTTAAGAAAGTTTCTGGCCGCTCCGATTGGTGCGAAGAGCGGGGTTCATGTTCATGTACACGCTGGCACGCCGTGCTCGCTGTGACGGCCCCATCTCCATTTACACGGATTTACTCGAGAGCGGAGGGCTCTTCGCCGGGGAGGCAGACGGTGAAGGTCGAGCCTTTGCCAACGACAGTCTGAAGATGGATGGCGCCCTGGCCGGCCTTGACGAGGCGCCTTACGATGCCCAAGCCGAGGCCGGTGCCCTTGCCGGGGGCCTTGGTGGTAAACTTGGTCTCAAACATCTTCGCAATGACGTCCGGGGGGATGCCGGGGCCATCGTCCTGGATCGAGATGGCCAGGAGCGGGGGTTTATTGAGGAAGCCTTCTCGATTGACAAAACGCTGCTCGGCGCTGTCGAGGAAGGTGTCGACTTCGAAGGGATCTGAGAAGAACTGGGCGCTGACCTCAACCCGATGGGGCACGTCGGTGCATGTGAGGGCGTTGATGGTGAGGTTGAGGAGGATCTGAAGAAGATCGGTGCCGTTAATGGCGGCGACACGTTCCTGGGGGAGAAGATGGACGGCGAGCTGGTTGCCGCGCGAGCTGGGGTGCCGGATGAGCAATTCCTTGAGATCGCTGAGGATCTGGTTGAGGCCGACTCGGGGGCCCTCCGCGCCGCCCTGGTCGCGATCGCGCAGGAAAGAGAGGTAGCGGCGGGAAATCTCGAAGCAACGGCCGACCTGTCCGGTGAGTTTGTTGAGGTCGCCCTTGATGGTCTCGAGCTTCTCGCCCTCGACGGTACTGGAGTCGCTGAGGGAGCGATTGATCATGTCCACGAAACCGGAGATGACCGTGAGGGGGCTGTTGATATCGTGGAGGACGCTGGCGTAGATCTCGCCCTTGGTGCGCATCATCTCCTCCTTGACGCGCTGGTCCTGAATCTCGTGCTGCAAGGCGCGGAGGGTCTCGTTGGTGCGGTGAAAATTGCGGGCAACGTCGTGCTTCTGGCGGGCGCGTGCGACAGCAGCACGCATGGTCTGGACGTCGAAGGGTTTGTTGAGGTAATCGCAGGCGCCGTAGCGGAGGGCCTGGCGGGCGGACTCGATGGTCTCGTAGGCGGTGAGCATGATGACCTCGATGGCGGGATCGATGTCCTTGAGGTCCTTGAGGAGATCGATGCCGCTCATGCCGGTCATGAGGATGTCACTGACCACGACGCAGACAGAGTGTTTGCGGGCGAGCTCGACGGCCTGCTCGCCGTTATTGGCGAGGAGGACGTGGTATTCGTCCTTGAAGATGATGCGGACGGATTGACGAGGACCTTCCTCATCATCCACGACCAGGAGAACGGGCTTTGCGGGCACGCCATCCACCGGCACGGGAAGCCCCGGCACAATGGCTCCTGGGTGCCTAGTAGTGGTATCCGATAGAGATTGAGACGGCATTCGAAAGGAAAGAATAGCGCCCATCGGCCACGGAGTCATTACTGATTGTTCGATCGACGCCAAGAGATAATTCGTAGGCCAGATCTATGCTTGTAGCGCCAAAGGTACGTCCGACACCGACCGAGAAGATATTTCGGGCACTATCCGGGATGATAGGGTTGAAGGTGGCGGAGGGCACGGAGTTCTCGCTGTAGATGTAACCGGCGCTGATTTTCCATGGGCCGATCTTCCGGGTGGCCCCGATCTCATAGAGGAAGGAATGGGTCCAATCGAAGGGGACCTGGATGCTCTTCCCGTTGGATTGATGGAGGGAAAGGGTGTTGACGGAATCCCAGTCGGTCCAATCGATATCTGTCTCGATGTTCCAGTCAGGGGTGGGACGGAAGGAGTAGCCGAGCACGAGATACTGCGGAAAGCGCAGGTCACCCTTGGCGCCGAGGGTGGGAAAATCCGTGGGGAAGGCGCCGCTGGCGGGGACGCCAGCAGCCTGAAGCTCGGCCTGGTATTGGGCGTTGGCCTTGGCGATAAGGGCGGACTTGATGGATTGCGGGTAGGGCAACTGGTTGATCTCGGCGATGCCTGCCTGGAGCGCCTGCTTTCCGGCGGCGATTTTGGCATTGGCGGCCTCGGAGGCGCCGCGCTCGGAGCCGTTAAGGCCCTCCTGGGTGTGGCCGGTGAGATCGCCGCAAACCGGGGAATGATAGCTGATGCCGATGGACTGGCGCTCGGTGGGCTGCCAGAGGATGCCCGCATTTGCGCCCATGGAGATGCCGTCACCCTTGAAACTGAAAGAATCGCCTGGCTCAGGGGAGAGGCCTTCGCGGAGCTGGGCGTTCTCATAATTGACAGAGAAACCGACGCCGACGGAGAGGGAGCGGGTGATCTGGAGGGCGAATACGGGGTTGAAAGCGATAAACTCGAGGCTGCCGTAGAGGCCAGCCTGGCGGAAGGAGGCGTCGTCTGGCCATTCGGTTTTCAAGCCGAAGGGGGAGTAGATACCAAAGCCGAAGGAATAGGGCTCGCTCTTCGGATGATAGGACATGAAGAGCTGTGGTACGGACTGAAAGGGCTCGTGGGCGGTGGAGTCGTGGGCGCCGTCCTGGCCGTGGAGGGGCTTGTAACCTTCATCGATGGAAATGCCGTAGAGGCCGCCTTCGATATTGAAGCCGTCGAGCTGCATGAGGCCGGCGGGGTTGTAGTAGATGGCGGCGGGATCATCCGCAGTGGCGGCGAAGGCGTTGCCGCGGGCGGTGGCTTCCGCATCCTGGGTCGCGACGCGGCTGCCATAACCGAAGGCGAGGGTGGGGATCAGGATTGAGAGGAGGGCTACGAAGGGGAGGGTCCTGGAGAATCTCATAGTTGAGGCCCTGAAAGCAGCAGGATACGTGCTAATGCGGATAAAAGATGAGGGAAAACCTTAGAGAAAAACCAATTTACCCTATTTCAGCCAGGATTGCGTCGGCCATCTCCCGGGTGTTCACCCGCTGGGAACCGGGGGTGTAAATATCGCCGGTACGGAGGCCCTGGCCGATGACGGAGCGAACAGCGGCCTCGATGGCAGCGGCGGCGGCAGGTTGGGTGAACGAGTAGCGGAGCATCATGGCGGCGGAGAGGATCTGGGCTATGGGGTTCGCGATGCCCTGGCCGGCGATGTCGGGGGCGGTGCCGCCGCTGGGCTCGTACATGCCGAAACGGCCGAAGGGGGTCTCGCGCACGCCAAGGCTTGCGCTGGGAAGCATGCCGAGCGAACCGGCGATCATGGCCATTTCATCTGAGAGGATATCTCCAAAGAGGTTCTCTGCCAGGATGACGTCGAAGGCGCGCGGGTTCTTGATCAATTGCATGGCGGCGTTATCGACGTAGAGATGGGAAAGCTGGACGTCGGGGTAGTCGCGGGCGATCCCGGTGACGGTCTGACGCCAGAGAACGCCGTTCTCGAGGACGTTGGCCTTGTCGATGGAGGTGAGTTTTCTGCCGCGGCCGAGCGCAGCCTGGAATGCGACGTGGGCGATGCGGGTGATCTCGCTGACGCGGTAAACCATGGTGTCGATGGCGACGGTTTCGCCGTTTTCCTCATGGCGGCCCTTGGGCTTCCCGAAGTAGAGGCCGCCGGTGAGCTCGCGGACGCAAAGGACGTCGAAACCGCCGGCGATGATGGATTCCTTAACCGGGGAGGCGTGTGTCAACTCCGGGAGGCAGACGGCGGGGCGGAGATTGGCAAAGAGTGAGAAATGTTTTCGCAATGGCAGGAGGGCGGCGCGCTCGGGCTGCTGGTTGGGATCGAGTTTTTCCCATTTCGGGCCACCGACGGAGCCGAAAAGGATGGCATCGGCGGCCCGGCAGGCTTCGAGGGTATCCGGGGGCAGGGCGTGGCCTTGAGCATCGATGGCGGCGCCACCGACGAGACGTTCGGTAAAATCGAACTGAAGAGAGAATTTTTCGCAGACGGCGGCGAGGATGCGAAGGGCTTCGGCCATGACTTCGGGGCCGATGCCGTCCCCGGCGAGGACTGCGATTTTAAAGGGGCTCATGCGTCACAGAATGCGGGGGGGCGGAATTGTTGAAAAGGCGAAATCTGGGGGTGGGCTGCACCCTTGCCGTAGCCAAAGGGGACCGGGGCGCGCCCGCAAGTGCGGACGAGGAAATGTCAATTTTCGGATCGGCGGCCAAAAAAAGGGCTGCTACATTGAGGAGTTCGTAATCGCGATGTTCGCCAAAGCCTGCCTCTACCTGACACTCCTGGGAGCCCTGTTCTTATCGACACAGGTCTTCCCGTTTACGTCCGCAGCAGAGTTGACCAGACGGAATTGCGCGAAAATGGAGTGCGCGCGATCCTGTTGCGCGAATACCGCGTGCTGCGTCGCCAGCGAGCAACACGGGGTTCCAAAGCCGATCCACGAGGCGTCGAGTCCGGAACCGCAACTCGCGGCGATCCAATCACGCAATGTTGAAGCGCTCTATCTACTAGCACCGGCCGCGCCATCCTTTGTCATCAGCGATGACGCGCATGCCGGCCACGCACCGCCTCGTCTGGCGGTGAATTGCATCCGGTTGATCTGAACCACGGAAATCCACAGGCGAAGTGTGCCTTTCGGCATACGCCACGTCCGGAATTCCACCGTTCAGATTTATGCGACCCGTATTACTTTTCTTTTCCTCATTTTCATTAATCACTGCCGCCCTCGCCGAGACCCCCAACGCCGGTGAACCACCGCCGGACGTGCTCTCCCTGAGCATCGTCACGGAAGCCGTGCTGGCGAATAATCCGTCAATTCGCGAAGCGCATGCGAAGTGGGAGGCGATGAAGGAGCGGGTACCGCAGGCGGCGGCGTGGGAGGACATGAAAGTCACGGGGAGCACAAGGGCGGCGCGCTTTGTCGATGTGGCGCGAAATAGCTTTACGGACCAGGCGCTGGGACTTGAGCAGTCAATTCCCCTCTCGGGCCAAAACCGGAGCCGGGAACGGATGGCGTCCGCTGATGCGTGGGTGGCGCTTGAAGAGACGCGCAGGGTTGAGTTGGATGCGCTGGCGAAGGCGCGCGGGGCGTACTTCAGCCTTCAAAAAGAGCAGGCGCTGGTGGAACTGAACCGGCTGGACGAAGCGGCGCTCAAGGATTTCCTGGAGAGCAGCCGGTCAAAGTTCGGAGCGGGCGGGGAAGGCCAGGCGGAGGTGCTGATGGCGGAGAATGAAGTGGACCGCATCGTGGAGCAACAACACGACGTGACCCTGGCCGAAAGCGAGGCTGAGACGGAATTGAAGGTCCTGATGAATCGCGATCCTTTTTCCCCGCTGGGAAAGGCGATCGATACGCCGGTGGAAGTCGAGCCGCTGAATTTTTCCGTGCCGGAACTGCGCGGCTTTCTCCTTGAGAATCGCCCGGAGATCGGGATGGCGCAGGCGAACCTGGGGCTGGCGAAAGCGGAGCGGGAACTGGCGGGGCGTGCATGGATCCCCGATCCGGCGCTTACGCTGCAGGCACAGCGCTATAACTACGCCGGGCAGGCAATTAGCGAAATCGACGTGGGAGTGTCAATGGACCTGCCCTGGTTCAACGCAAACAAATATCGGGCCGGAACGCGGGAAGCGGCCAGCGATGTGGTGGCGGCCGAGCAGGCATTGGACGGGGCCCGAAACGAGGGCCTGGGTTTGCTGCGGGACCAATTGGAAAAAATCGAGGCACTGACCCACCACGTGGAGCTCTATGAAGGGCAGTTGATTCCGAAAGCCAAACAGGCACTGGAAGCGACACGGATCAGCTACGAGTCGGGGGGCACGCCACTTCAGGATGTGGTGCTCTCCGAACGGGCACTGTGGGACGTGGAATCGACCGCCCGCGAACATTTTGCCGACTATCAAACGGCGCTGGCCGACCTTGAAGCAATCGTCGGCAGCAACGCCAACCCAAATACCCCTACCTCGAAAACAACGCACACAATTACCCAATGATTACCAAACCTCTCTCCCGGCGCGCCGCACTGACCGCACTCACATTGGGAACCATCGGTCTTGTGGCTTGCACCCACAAAAGCGCAGCGGACGGGGATCCGAACGTAGCCTATTACACTTGCACCATGCACCCGTCGGTGCGTTCGCAGGATCCAAATGGAAACTGTCCGATTTGCGGGATGCATCTGGTGCCGGTGATGAAGAATATCTCGCCTGGGCCAGGGGCAGGCATCGCAACGGGCACGGCGGCGGGGCCGCTCGAGTTCAGCGTACCGGTGGCAAGGCAGCAGCAGATCGGGGTGACTTACGCGGCGGTGGAAAAAAGGCGATTGCAACGGACCATTCGGGCAGTGGGCACCGTGGAACCCGACAAGTCGCGGCAATGGAATATCGTGGCGCGGGTGGAAGGGTATGTGCAGAAGCTCGAGGTCACTTCGCCGGGTGAGCATGTTAGTGAGGGACAACCCCTGCTGACAATCTACAGTCCCGACCTGCTGACAGCTGAACGCGAGTTGGTGAACCAACTCGACACACGTGGCAACGGAGGGGCCGATGGGAATGATCCATTAATCCAAGCGGCGCGCGAACGGCTGGAACAGTGGGGTGTAACGCCGGAGCAAATTGCCGATTTGGAGAAGAACCGGAAACCGTGCCAATTTCTTACGCTGTGCTCACCATTCGCAGGAGTCGTGCAACAGGCTCCTCCGGAGCAAGGCCGGAAGGTGATGGTTGGCGATCTTCTGCTGGCGATCGCCGATTTATCGGTGGTGTGGGTTTGGGCGGAGTTTTATGAAGAGGAAGGACCGATGCTCGCCAGGGGGCAGAATGCGTCCTTGAGTGTGCGGGGGTACCCAGGGGAAGTATTCGAAGGAAAAGTCGCGACGATCGACCCGTTCCTAAACGAACTGACACGAACGACGCGGGTACGGATCGATACTCCGAATACCGACCTGAAGTTAAGGCCGGGTATGTATGCAAACGTTGAGTTAACGGTGGACAGGGGCCAGGGACTTACCATCCCGATCAGCGCGGTCATGCCGACGGGGGAGCGAACGCTGGTCTATGTGGGAAAAGGCGACGGCAGACTGGAGCCACGATACATCGACCTGGAAGGCACGTTTGATGATCGCTATGAGGTCAAACGCGGATTGCAGGAAGGCGAGGTCGTCGTAGCGAGCGCCAACTTCCTGATTGACGCGGAATCCCAGGTGGAAGGGGCCGTGAAATCCTTCGAGGGCCCTGATGATGTGAAATCCGGGGCTGACCAATGATTGAGCGCATCATAGAAGCGAGCGTTAGGAATAAGTTCCTCATTTTCATCTTCACCTTCCTGGCTGTCGCGGCGGGAATTTACGGTCTTCAACATACGCCGCTCGACGCGATACCCGATCTTAGCGACGTACAGGTCATCGTTTCGACCGATTGGGAAGGGCGTTCGCCCGATCTCGTGGAAGATCAAGTTACTTACCCAATTTCCACGGCGTTCATCGCCGCGCCGAAGGTCAAGTTCGTCCGGGGCGAGTCAATGTTTGGCAAATCATTTGTGTATGTCATTTTTGAAGACGGCACGGATATCTACTGGGCGCGTTCGCGGGTACTCGAATATCTCAACTCGATCCGTGGCTCCCTGCCGGAAGGGGTGAATCCGGTGATAGGACCGGACGCCACCGGGGTGGGATGGGTCTATGAATATGCCCTGGTGGATGACACGGGGAAACACAACCTGGCTGATTTGCGATCCATCCAGGACTGGAACCTGCGGTATGCCTTGTCGTCGGTGAAAGGGGTGGCGGAAGTCGCGGCGGTGGGCGGCTTCGTCAAGGAATACCAGGTCGATCTCGACCCCAACGCGCTGCTCGCCTATAAAATTCCCCTAAGCGATGTCGTCAATGGCATCAGGATGAGCAATGGCGATGTGGGCGGGAAAATATTCGAGGTTGCGACGACAGAGTATTATGTACGCGGGCGCGGCTACATCCGAGACGTCAAGGACATAGAGAACATCGTACTGAAGGTGGAGAATGGGACGCCAATCTATGTCAAGAATGTCGGCACGGTGCACCTGGGCGGCGACATCCGGCGCGGTATCGCGGAGCTGGATGGGAAGGGCGAAACAGTAGGCGGGATCGTTGTGATGCGATATGGAGAAAATGCGCTGAACGTGATCGACGGGATCAAAAAGAAGATCGATGAAATCAAGGCCTCGCTGCCGCCCGGTGTTCGGATCGTTCCCACGTATGATCGCAGTGATCTAATCAGGCGGGCCATCGACACGCTCCGCGAGAAACTGATCGAGGAGAGCATTGTCGTGGCGCTGATCTGCCTCGTCTTCCTGTGGCACGTCCGCTCGGCTCTTGTTGCGATCATTACCCTGCCAATCGCGATCATCCTGTCATTCGTCCCGATGTACTACATGGGTCTGACAAGCAACATCATGTCGCTTGGTGGCATTGCTATCGCAATCGGCGCGATGGTCGATGCCGCAATCATCATGGTGGAGAACGCGCACAAGGCGCTGGAGCATTTCCGCGATGCACACGGTCGTGAGCCTGACAACCGCGAACGCGCCAGAGTCATTGTCGCTGCCGCCAAAACTGTGGGGCGCCCCCTTTTCTTCTCATTGCTGGTAATCACCGTAAGTTTCATCCCGGTCTTCTCGCTCACCGCCCAGGAGGGACGACTTTTCAAGCCACTGGCGTATACGAAGACGTTCTCCATGTTCTTCGCGGCGCTGCTCGGCGTGACACTTGTGCCCGTGTTAATGACGCTCCTGATCCGCGGCAAGATCACCCCGGAAATGAAAAACCCGGTGAATCGGTTTTTGATCTGGGCCTACCAACCCCTGGTTGATTTCGTGCTGCGCTTCCGTTGGTTTACGCTCCTGTGTGCGGGGTTGATTCTTGCCGCCACCATTATTCCATTCGAAAAGCTGGGCAGTGAATTTATGCCGCCGCTCAACGAGGGGACGTTGCTGTACATGCCAACCGCGGTACCAGGCATGTCGATCACCGAGGCGGCCAAGATACTGCAGATCCAGGATCGGCAACTAAAAGAGATTCCCGAGGTCGAAACCGTGTTTGGGAAAGCCGGCCAGTCCGAATCGTCGACCGATCCAGCTCCACTTTCCATGTTTGAGACGATCGTCTCGCTCAAGCCGCTCGACCAATGGCGGCCCGGCATGACCTGGGACAAACTGATCGCGGAAATGAATGCCACGATCAAGACGCCCGGGATGGCCAGCATCTTCTGGATGCCGATCCAGACACGCACGGAAATGCTCTCGACCGGCTTTCGCAGTGTCCTTGGTGTGAAGGTCTTTGGACCAGACCTTGCGGGGATTCAGAAGGTCGCGATCCAGATCGAAAAGGCGTTGAGCGATTTCCCGGATACGCGCAGTGTCTTCGCGGAACGGACAGCCGGCGGATATTTCCTTGATTTCACGGTCAACCGGGAAGCCGCCGCGCGCTATGGACTGACCGTTCAGGATGTGAATGACGTTGTGGAAACGGCCATTGGCGGGAAGACGATCACCACGACTGTGGAAGGGCGCGAGCGCTATCCAGTCAATGCGCGTTACGCACGGGATTTCCGGCAGAACCTGGAGGTACTCAAAGGGGTGCTTGTGCCCACGCCAACCGGCGCGCAAGTCCCCATCGGATTGCTCGCCGACGTCGCCTACCGAACCGGCCCGGCGGACATTCGCAATGAAAACGGACAATTGGTGGGATTCGTCTTCGTGGACCTGACGACGACCGATATCGACGGCTATGTACGCAAGGCCTCGGAGCGGATCGCGCAGCGTGTGACTTATCCGCCCGGTTATTATATTCAGTGGGCCGGGCAGTTCGAATATCTCAAGCAAGCCGAGGCGCGTTTGAAGGTCGTGGTCCCGCTGACGTTACTCATTATCTTCGTGCTCATCTATATTAACACGCAGTCGGCGATAAAGACCTCGATCGTATTGCTTGCCGTGCCGTTCTCGCTGGTTGGCGCCTTCTGGCTGCTCTACCTGCTCGGCTACAACATGAGCGTGGCAGTATGGGTGGGGCTGATCGCGCTGGCTGGACTCGATGCCGAGACCGGGGTCGTCATGCTCCTCTATCTTGATAACGCATGGGAGAAATTTCGAGCGGAGGGACGGATGAACTCAATGGCCGATCTTTACGCGGCAGTAAAGGAAGGCGCGGTGCGACGGATACGGCCAAAGGTCATGACTGTGTGCGCGATCTTGTTCGGCCTTCTCCCGATCATGTGGTCGCCTGCCACGCAAGCGGGCGCCGATGTGATGAAGCGGATCGCTACCCCGATGATAGGCGGCATCGTAACGAGCGCCATTCTCGAGTTGCTTCTCTATCCAGTGATCTTTGTAATCTGGAAGAAGCGCGGGTTCCGCGTAGCGGATGTTTGATCCGAATTAGTTGCCAAGAGCGGAGCCGCGGTAATCGACGTCGGCGGCGTTCGGATCGTGCTGGGGCTCGTCGGGGACGCCGGGTTTGGGATAGTCGGCGGCAATCTGGCGGCGGGAGGTAGGCACGATGCGGTAGGCGCCACTGGCGTTATTGCGCCAGCCGTTCGGGTCGGCGTATTCCTCACCAGAATGATGGAGGCCGGTAACCTGGTCCTCGAGGCCGGTGCCATAGCCCTGCTTGATGATGGTGGGCGTGACAAAGATGAGAAGGTTGCGCTTGGTACGGACGTTGGCGTGCTGCTGGAAGGCGTAGCCAATGCCGGGGATATCGCCAAGGACCGGGACTTTGTTGTGGGTCTTGGTGACTTCATCCTGGAGCAGACCGCCGATGGCAAGAGTGTCGCCGCTCTTGATGAGGACGGTGGACTCGATGTCGCGGGTATCGATAATCGGGCTGCTCACGGTGGCGCCGGAGAAGGTGAAGACGGAATCGGCAACCTTGTTGGAGATTTCCGGCTTCACATTGAGGGTGATGAAGTTGTCCTTGTTGATGGAAGGGGTGACCGTGAGGGTGTTGCCATAATTCTTGTCGGTGAATCCACCGAAGACAGCCTGGGCGGTCTGCTCGTTGAAGTTGAGCTGAGGAACGGGCTGGTTGCGGGTGATCTTGATGGTGGCCTGCTGGTTGTCCGAGGTGACGATCCGGGGATTGGCGAGCAACTCGGCATCGGCGTCCTCATTGAGGAACTGCATTGTGACGCTCATCTGGGGAACGGATAGGATGGCGAACTGGCCGGCAATGGCCTTGAAAAGATCGCTGCCATTGGCGCCAAGGAGGATGTTGCCGGCATTGCCAAAGATATTCGAGCCGGGGCTGAGGGTGTTCGAATTGGTGTAGCTTGTCGCGTAGTTGCCGGCAGTCGGGTTGGCTGAATTTCCAGTGGCGGAGGAGGTGGACGTGAACCCGGAGGTGTTCGAACCGCCATAAGTGAACTGCATGGGGGTGGAGGAACTGCCGAAGACGCCGGCCCAATTGAAGCCGTAGCTCTGTTGGGGATTGGCGGTGACTTCCAGGAGGCGCGCCTCGATCATAACCTGCTTGGTGGGCTGATCGACGGTGGCGAGGAAGGCCTTGATGGCATCGAGGTTAGAACCGACCTCGCGGTAGAAGACGGTGTTGGTACGGGGATCGAACTGGGCCGCGACTTTGGTTT
>Ga0302275_10004422_pt1 | contig 13869 bp, 7 predicted proteins | sample III_Bog_N2_2_FD_200229 | JGI IMG/M metagenome (GOLD analysis project Ga0302275, IMG submission 200229) | Peat permafrost microbial communities from Stordalen Mire near Abisko, Sweden - III_Bog_N2_2 | ecosystem: Environmental > Terrestrial > Soil > Wetlands > Peat | place: Sweden: Abisko...
CGTGCGCCCACAGCACCGCCGCCGCCAGCGCGTCCCCGGCTCCGATGGGCGAAATCGCATCCACGCGCGGCGGAATCGCCTCCCACATCGTCGTACCGGTCAGCCCGATCGCGCCCCGGCTCGCCAGCGACAGCACCACCGATTCCGCGCCCAGCGACTGGATACGGCGCACAGCCGCAATCGATTGCGAACGCGTCAGCAGCACCGTATTCAGCAGCCGTTCGGCCTCCTGCTGGTTGGGCGTCACGATGGTCGGATTCGCCTCGATCCCCTGCGACAGCGCCTCGCCATCGGTATCCAGCAGTGTGCGCACATTCTTCTTTCGCGCGCGGCTGATCAGGTGCGCATAGAAATCCGAAGGCACGCCCGGAGGCAGGCTGCCGCACAGCATCAGCCACGACGCGTTGGGCAACTGCGCTTCCACCGTGCCTTCCACGCTCGAAATCTCGCCGCGATCCAGCTTCGGCCCGATCTCATTCAGCTTGATGGTGAGCCCGTGGCGGTCGGTGATGGTCAGGTTCAGCCGGATGTGGTTGCGGATTGGAACCGTCGCCACCGGAAACCCACAGCCCTCCATATAATGCTCGAAGCGCGTGCCGCGTTCTCCGCCCGCCGGCAGAATCGCCAGCGTTTCGCCTCCGAACGAGTTGATAACGCGGGCGGCATTGATGCCGCGTCCGCCGGGCGAATCCTTGCTGGAGAGGATATAAGCGCGGTCGTCGAAAGCCAACCGGTCGACGCCGATTGTCCGGTCCACCGCCGGGTTCATCGTAAGAGTAACGATCAAACCATCAGCATACAGGGCGCTGCTTCAGGATGCTGAACATATTCGGGAAATCGGCCGTCGCGGGCAGTTTCCGAGCCGCGCGCGTGAGCAAGCGGTTAATCCCCGAACTCCGGCCGCAGGCGCGGTTCCGGCGACGGATGATGCTCCCGCCCCTTCCACCAGTTCTGCAGCCGGTCGAAATACAAATAAACCACCGGGGTCGTATACAAAGTCAGCATCTGACTCACGATCAATCCCCCGATAATCGTAATCCCCAGCGGGCGCCGCAATTCCGACCCCGTCCCCGTCCCGAGCGCCAGCGGCAGCGCCCCCAGCATCGCCGCCATCGTCGTCATCAGAATCGGACGCAGGCGCAGCATACACGCCTCGAATATCGAATCGCGCGAATTCTTCCCCTCGTCGCGCTCCGCCGCCAGCGCGAAATCGATCATCATAATCGCATTTTTCTTCACAATCCCAATTAACAGAATTATCCCGATAATCGCAATAATCGTCAGATCCGTATGCGTGATCGTCAGCGCCAGGAGCGCGCCCACGCCTGCCGACGGAATCGTGGAAATAATCGTGATCGGATGAATCAGGCTTTCGTATAAAACCCCCAGCACCAGATAAACCGTGATCAGCGCGGTTGCAATCAGGACCGGTTCTCCACTCAGCGAATCCTGATACGCCTGCGCCGTTCCCGCATACAATGTGTGAATGGTCTTCGGCAAACCGATCGTCTCGGCCGCGGCGCTGATATCGTCCTCGGCCTGACCGAGCGATACGCCCGGAGGGAGATTGAAAGAAATCGTGACCGCGGGAAACAATCCCTGGTGATTAATGGTGAGCGGGGCGGTTTCCGGCTCGTAGCGCGTCAGCGCGCTCAGCGGCACCCGGCTTCCCGATGGCGAACTCACATACACCTGTTGCAGAAACTGGGGACTCTGCAGAAATTCCGGCGCCGCCTCCATCACCACGTGATACTGATTCAACGCCGTATACATGGTCGAAACCTGTCTTTGGCCAAATGCATCGTAAAGCGTATCGTCGATCAGTTGCGGTGCGATGTTGAAACGCGCCGCCGTAGCCCGGTCGTAGGTCACCATCGCCTGCAGACCCTGGTTCTGCAGGTCGCTGTTGACATCGGCGATACTGTGCAGGGCTTTCAGCTTTTCCAGCATTTTGGGAGAATAAGTGACCAAATCGGGCAGATTATCCCCTTGCATGGTGTACTGATACTCGGCGTTGCTCGACCGTCCGCCGACACGCACATCCTGCGACGCCTGCAGATACAGGCTGGCCCCCGGCACCTTGGCCAGCTTCGGCCTCAGCCGCCCGATGATCTCGTCGGCGAACGCGTTCTTTCTCTCACTAAGCGGCTTCAGCGAAATGAACATTCGAGCCGTATTGGCGCTGCCCGTGAACCCCAGCGCATCCGCGACTCCGGGGTCCGCTTTGACAATCGCGATCATGCGCTGCAGTATTCCGTTAAGAGCCTGAAAGGACGTGTCCTGATCCGCCTGGACGGCGCCCATCACGCGCCCGTTATCCTGCTCCGGAAAGAACCCTTTCGGCACGCGCACGAACAGGTACACATTCAGCCCTATTGTCGCCAACAACACCAGCAAAGTAATGAAGGCATGCTTCAGCACGCCCGTCAGCGTCCATCCGTAGAACTCGACAATCGCCTCGAAGAATCGCTCGCTGGTGCGATAGAACCAGCCGTGTACATGTTTTTCTTTTAATAAATGCGCGCACATCATCGGCGTTGCGGTCAGCGAAACCACCATGGAAACCAGAATCGCCACCGTGAGCGTTACCGCGAATTCGCGGAACAGCCTGCCTACAATGCCACCCATGAGCAGGATGGGAATGAAGACGGCGATCAGCGAGAGGCTGATTGTAATGACTGTGTACCCAATCTCCGCCGAGCCTTTCAAAGCCGCGTCCAACGGGCGCATTCCCTGTTCGAGGTAGCGCGAGATATTCTCAATCACTACGATTGCGTCGTCCACTACGAAGCCCGTTGAAATCGCCAGAGCCATCAGCGAAAGATTGTCGATACTGTAATTCAGCAGATACATCACGCCGAACGTTCCGATCAGAGAGACGGGAACGGCGATGCTGGGAATGAATGTCGTCCGAAGATCTCGCAGGAATAAGAACACTACCAGGACCACCAGCAGCACGGAGATCATCAGCGTGACCTCGATATCGTTTACCGAGGCGCGAATCGTGACCGTCTGGTCCATCGCGACCGTCAGCTTGATGGACTGCGGGATCGCGGCCTTAAGTTGCGGAAGCGCGGCCCGAATACCGTCGACCGTATCGATAATGTTCGCTCCCGGTTGCCGGAAAACCACGAGCAGCACCGATGGCTGCCCATCCAGAAAGCCCGCCTGGCGGATGTCCTCCACCGAGTCGACCGCCTGGCCAACGTCCGCGATCCGAACCGCGGAACCGTTGCGGTAGGCGATCACCAGAGGCGCATAATCCACCGCCTTCAGCAACTGATCGTTGGCGCCGACTTCCCACATTCTGGGGCCATCGGAAAAATGTCCTTTGGGCGTATTGGCGTTCGATCCGCCCAACACGCTCCGCACCGATTCGAAACTGATGCCGTACTTGTTCAGTACCATGGGATTCAGCTCAAGCCGCACCGCCGGCAGCGCGCTGCCGCCCACTGTGACCTGTCCGACGCCCGAGAGCTGCGACAACTTCTGCATCATGATCGTGGAAGCGGCATCGTACATCTGCCCTTTGGTCAGCACATCCGACGTAAGAGCGATGATGAAGATCGGCGAATCGGCCGGATTGACTTTCCGGTAACTGGGATTGCTTGGCAGATTGGTCGGCAGATATCCCCGCGCCGCGTTGATGGCCGATTCCACGTCGCGGGCCGCGGCGTTGATATCGCGGTCCAGGCTGAACTGCAGCGTGATCGAGGTTGTACCCAGGCTGCTCGACGAAGTCATCTCCGTCACGGCGGCAATGTGGCCGAACTGGCGTTCGAGTGGCGTGGCAACCGAAGACGCCATCGTTTCCGGGCTCGCGCCAGGCAGGCTCGCAGCTACGCTGATGGTCGGGAAATCGACCTGTGGCAGGGGCGATACCGGCAGCAGTTTAAATGCGACGGCACCCGACAGAGCGATGGCGACCGTGAGCAGGGTAGTCGCTACCGGCTTGCGGATAAATGCTTCGGAGATGTTCATGCCGAAGCCATGTTCACGCCGACGCCATCGGTCATGCCGGTGACGGCTCCGCGTCCGGCGCCTTGTGGTCCGCCTGCTCGGTCTCGGTTGCGGGTGTGAACCGTCTCGCCAGCCGGTCGAAGAAAAGATAGATCACGGGAGTTGTATAGAGCGTGAGCATCTGGCTCACAATCAGCCCGCCCACGATCGTGATCCCCAGCGGGCGTCGCAGTTCCGATCCTGTGCCCGAACCGAGCGCGAGCGGCAGGCCGCCCAGCAGCGCTGCCATCGTTGTCATCATGATCGGGCGGAAGCGCAGCAGACAGGCCTGATAGATCGAATCCTCCGGCGACATGTGCTCCTCGCGCTCGGCTTCGAGCGCGAAATCGATCATCATGATGGCGTTCTTCTTAACGATGCCGATCAGCAGCACAATCCCAATGAGAGCGATCACACTGAAATCGTTGCCTGTGAGATCGAGCGCCAGCAACGCGCCGACGCCGGCGGAAGGCAGAGTCGAAAGAATCGTAATCGGATGGATGTAACTTTCGTAAAGAACGCCCAGCACCAGATAAACCGTGACCAGCGCGGCGAGAATCAGCACCGGCTCGTTCGAGAGCGAATTCTGGAATGCGGCCGCCGTACCCTGGAACGCGCCCTGTATGCTGATCGGCATATCCAGGCTGTCCTTCACTTTGGTTACCGCATCGAGCGCTGTGCCGAGAGACGCGCCCGGCGCCAGATTAAAGGAAAGCGTGGTAACCGGAAATTGTCCCTGATGGTTGATCGTGATCGGAACCGAGGTGGTCTCCACGCGCGTAAACGCGCTCAGCGGAACCTGCCCGCCGTTGGGATAAGTCGTCGTCGATTGAGCGGGGCCGGACTGCAGCGGCGACAGCGCCGCAGACCCGGATGCCGAGCTGGTTGAAGTGGAAGCCGAGGGGGCACTGCTCGAAGGGCCCAACGAGGCAGAGGTGGCGGATCCACCCGATACCGTTCCGGGCGAGGCCGACGCGCCCGCCGTACCCGACCGGATAAACAGGTCGCGCAACTCCAGTGGTTGCTGATCGAAGCCGGGCTTGACCTCAAGCACAACGTGGTATTGGTTCAGCTGAGTGAACATCGTCGATACCTGCCGCTGCCCGTAAGCGTCGTACAGGGTCTGATCTATGGACGACGCTGTGATGCCGAGCCGCGAAGCCGTTACCCTGTCGAACACCAGCTTCAACTGCATTCCCTGCGTCTGCTGATCGCTGGCCACATCGCTGAGCTCGGGCAGTTCCTGCAGCTTGGCCAGCATCTTGGGCGCGTAGTTGTTCAGTTCGTCGGCGTTGGGGTCTTCCAGCGTGTATTGGAACTGCGTGCGGCTCACGCGGTTATCCACCGTCAGATCCTGCACGGGCTGCATGTACAACGTGATCCCGGAGATCTTCCCGAGGTCCGGCTGCAGGCGCCGGATCACGTCGCTCGCGCTGATCTTCCGCTGGTCGAGAGGCTTCAGATTAATCTGCATCCGGCCGCTGTTCATCGTTGTGTTGGTGCCATCCACTCCTATGAACGACGACAGGCTTTCCACCGCCGGGTCCTTCAGCAGCGACGCCGCAACCTGCTGCTGGAGGCGGGACATCTCACTGAACGAAACCGATTGCGCCGCTTCCGTGATTCCCTGAATCACGCCCGTGTCCTGAATCGGAAAGAAGCCTTTGGGGATCTCGTAGAACAGATAAACGGTCAGCGCCAAGGTGCCAACAGCGATCAGAAGCGTGATCGTCTGGAAGCGAAGCACAAACCTCAGCGTATGGCCGTAATATTCGATGATCTTGTTGAATGCGTGTTCGGACGCGCGGTAGAAACGCCCCTGCTCCGATTCCGGCTTGTGCTTCAGGATGCGTCCGGCCATCATAGGCGTGAGCGTCAGCGAAACAACGGCGGACACCAGAATCGTGACGCTGAGCGTTACGGCGAATTCGCGGAACAGCCGGCCCACGATATCTCCCATGAACAGCAGCGGAATCAGCACGGCAATCAGCGAGATGGTGAGCGAGATAATCGTGAAGCCAATCTGCTCCGAACCCTTGAGAGCTGCCTGCATCGCGGGCTCGCCTTCTTCGATATAGCGGGAGATATTTTCGATCATCACGATCGCGTCGTCCACCACGAAGCCGGTTGAAATCGTGAGGGCCATCAGCGTCAGATTGTTGAGACTATAGCCCAGCAGATACATCACGCCCAGCGTGCCCACCAGAGACAACGGCACCGCGACGCTCGGGATAATCGTAGCCGAAACGCTGCGCAGGAACAGGAAGATGACCAGCACCACGAGTCCGATGGTCAGCACCAGAGAGAACTCCACGTCCTTGACGGAAGCGCGGATGGTCGTAGTAAGGTCGGTCAGCGTGGTCACATGCACCGACGCAGGCAGCGTGGCGGTGAGTGTCGGCAGCAGGCTCTGGATCTGATTCACCACGGCGATCGTGTTCGCGCCCGGTTGCCTCTGAATATTTAAGATCACGGCCGGGATCTTATTCATCCAGGCGGCCTGACGGATATTTTCGATATCGTCCTTGACCGTGGCAAGGTCCGTAAGCTTGACCGGCGCGCCGTTCTTGTACGCGATCACCAGACCCGCGTAGTCGCCGCTCGAAAGCAACTGATCGTTGGCGCCGATCTGATAATCCTGCCGCGGGCCGTCGAAGTTACCCTTGGCCTGATTGACATTTGCCGCCACGAGCGCCGTGCGCAGATCTTCCAGATTCAGCCCGTAAGCCGCCAGTTGCGTCGGATTCGCCTGGATACGTACCGCCGGTTTCTGGCCACCGCTGATGCTGACCAGGCCAACGCCGGGCAACTGCGAAATCTTGGGCGCAAGCCTGGTGTCCGCAAGGTCTTCCACCTGAGAAAGCGGAATCTCCTGAGAAGTCAGCGCAAGCGTCAACACGGGCGCATCGGCGGGATTCGTTTTGCTGTAGACCGGAGGAACCGGCAGGTCTGCGGGCAGGTAGGTTCCCGACGCGTTGATGGATTGCTGCACTTCCTGCGAAGCGACATCGATATTCAGACTGAGATTGAATTGCAGCGTGATGACGGAACTGCCCTGCGAACTGATCGATGTCATTTGCTGCAGACCAGGCACCTGGCCGAACTGTCGTTCGAGCGGCGCAGTGACTGACGACGCCATGACATCCGGGCTCGCGCCGGGATAGAAGGTCACGACCTGAATGATTGGATAGTCGACCTCGGGCAGAGCTGAAACCGGCAACTGCCGATACGCCACGATGCCCGTGAGCATCACGCCCGCCATCAGGAGAGACGTCGCGACGGGCCGCAGAATGAAGGTACGAGACGGATTCATTTGGCACCGTTCATCGTGACCGAAACCTTGCTGCCCTCCTGCAACTTATCGACGCCGGTCATCACGATCACGTCGCCGGCGGTAAGGCCCGATGTGATCTCGGATTCGTCGCCCTCCGTGGTTCCCAGCGTGATGGTGCGAACCGTGACCGTGCTGTCCGGTTTCACCAGATAGACATAGGTCTGGTTGGTATTGCGCTGAATGGCGGCGGAATTCAGAAGGATCACGCCGCGCTTTTCCTGCTGCAGTAAGCGCGCGTTTACGAACTGATTCGGGAAGAGCGCCCGATTCTCGTTGCCGAACAATGCCCTGAGCTTCAGCGTGCCGGTGGTCTGATCGATTTCATTGTCGATCGTATCGAGCGTTCCCGAAGCAAGCTTGTTCTTCAGTTCGCGGTCCCATGCGTCTACCGGCAGCTTCTGGCCCGCGTGAATCTTCTGAAGTATGGGCGGAAGCTGATCCTCACCCACCGTAAAAATTACGCTGATCGGCTGGATCTGCGTGATCACCACCATGCCCGTCGTGTCGGTTGAGTGAACGATGTTTCCCGGGTCTACCAGGCGCAGGCCTACGATCCCGCTGATGGGCGCGGGGATGTGGCTGTACGTGACGTTGAGCTTCGCCGCATCGAGAAGGCCCTGATCGTTCTTGACCGTGCCTTCATATTGAGTAACCAGGGCGCGCTGCGTGGCAAGCTGCTGTTCGGGGATCGCGTCCTGCGCCAGCAGCGTTTGATATCGGGCGAGGTCCACGCGCGCGTTGGCGAGCAGTGCCTGATCCCGGATCAACTGGCCTTCGGTCTGAACGACAACTGCCTCGTAGGGCCGGGGATCGATCTCAATGAGAGGATCGCCCTGATGAACGTAATCGCCTTCCTTAAAATGGACCGTAAGCAGTTGGCCGTCGACGCGGCTCTTGACCGTTACCGTGTAGATCGGAGTAATGGCTCCCAGGCCGGTCACGTAGACTCCGATGTCGCCAGTGGTTGTCTTGACCGCAACTACGGGCGTGGGACCAGTTGGACCGCGACCGCCTTTTCCCGACTTGGATTTCGCCTGCGCCGTGGTTTGCTGGTGGTCGGATCGGTACCAGAGAAACGCCGCTACAGCGGCAATTACCAATATCGCCAGATAAAGCCAAGTCTTACGGCGAGGTTTCGTTTTCGGGGGAGATGGCGGGCGCGGCGGCGTGCTGCCCGGCGGTGGGGCAAGTAGTACTTGTTCGTGCTCAGGAGGGGCAATCTCGGGTAAAGGGTGACTCATCGACTGGAGTGCCTGTTCATAAAGGAGACGACGGGTTCAGTGTTCAAGGTTGTTACGCAAATTTACAAAGTGTCTCGTCGAACACATTTCACGTTAAGCAAGTCTCAGGCCAAAAACGCTGCGGAAGCGCCCACCCATTCCTTATCTCTGTTATGATCGACCCCCATCATCTTCCCACGCCCCATCCGGACGATCAAGCTGACCGGCGTCAACTCGTCCACCCAGATATACATGACGCGGATTTCGGCCTGGGTCGGACCGAACGGAGTCTCGATAATGGGTTCGAATTGCATGCGGCGCTGGAGCAGGTAGTGGGGGCGCTCGGCTTCGGGAATCGAGTCGATATCCGCGCGGGTCGGGCCGACTTTCACGCCCAGCCCGGCGAACGAATAGAGCGGCTTCAGGACGTAATTTTCGAGGTCGTCCGGGATCGGGTTCGTTTTGTGAAGGAACCAGGATTCCGGAACGGTCGGGTGTTTCAGGTAGGGCAGCGAGAATTTGCTGATCAGGAAAAACCAGTTGGGATGGCCGGCCCATTCGACGTCGAGGTCGTCGTCGAAGCGGAAATCGGCGTGGACATCGAGCCGGACCAGTTCGTCGGCGATGGCCCGGTTGTAAATGCGCTCGATCGGAATGCCATCGAGATAGAGTTTCCTGCCGGTTTTGCGGACGTCGCGGATATCGGCGATCCGGATGCCGGTGGCTTTGGCGGTCAGCAGAAAGTCCGGCAGCGTCTTCTGATGATAGGGATCGATCTCCAGCAGGACCACGTTTTCCGGCGCATGGCCGCCCAGAATCGCCCTTCGGAAAAGCTCCTCGTGATGGCTCTGTCCGCGGACCGTCAGGCCATACGCATCGCAATAAGTCTTTTCGAGGATCGGCTGGTACGCGTAGAGTGACGGAAACGCCTGAATCTCAACAAGCCTCGGCGCAAGTTGCCCGCGCTCATCACGGACCAGGCCGAAGTCCACCTGGATGAACATCGGGCGGGCGGGTTCGTTTTGTACACGGAACCCTGGCGGGATCTGTTGCCGCGCCGCTTTCAGATAGGGTTCGTTTTGTACCAGTTGCCGAATCAGCTCCGCGCCCGCCGTTTGCATGGTTTCGATGAGCGGGGCGGGGAAGAAACACGGTGTTTCGCAGATCCGGAAATTGACGTGCGTGCCGCAGCGTTCGTCGAGCAGGCTCAGAAACGCCCGGTATTTCTCGGGCGTGAAGATCTCGTTGAACGCGCCGCGCAGTTCGGGGATCATCAGTCGATCAGAAATCTTCCGGCCCGCATGATCTGGTGGTCGTCGATCCAGATGTCGAAGCAGCGCCCGACGACATCGATATGCGTGGTGGAATGCCATTCCGCGCCGGTGTGGTGCCCGTAGGGATTCCCGAACGCGATGTGCACGCCCGGAATCTTCTCATCCTGCAGGATGTTCCCGATCACGTCCCGGCATCCGATATTGGTGCCGATGGCAAATTCGCCGACGCGGTCCGAATTGTCGTCGGTGTGGGTGTACTCCCAGAACTCTTTCTCCAGATCCTTGTTGGCCGATTCCGCGGAAACCAGCCGGTTGGCTTCGATTTGTAAAACGAGCGGCGAATCGCGCAGATCGCCGTAGCGCGCGCAAAGATAATCGCCCACCACCCCATCGACGACGAAAATTCCGTTGACCTCGCCCGTCGTCGTGAACGTTTCTCCGCCCGGAAGATTCCCCCATTTCAAAGTCGAAATGATGCCGCTGGTTTTGATCCACTTGTAGTTGGGGTTCATGTCCGCCACCAGCCGCGTGCCGGCCGGCGTGCTCGCCTTGATTTGGCGGGCCGCGCTCGCTAGCTCCCAGACGTGCTGGCTGATGCGGTCCACTTCGTTGAAATCGGCGCGCATCCCGTGCGTCATGATCTCTTTCGTGATGTTGACCATGTGCGCGTGGCGAATATGGCGGCGATTGACCACATCCGTCATCTGCATGCGCGTCCGCAGTTCGCCATGCTGCGCCTGGGCGGCGAAGATGCTGACCTCGCTCGTTTCCATGTCATCGAGAACGGCTTGCGGTTTCGTGCTGAGGGGCCGCACCGCGTAATCTTCCAGCACGAAAGCGTTGTAGCGGCAGCCCACCAGGTCGAGCTGCGCTACCAGAGACGCGCCGATCTCGGCCGTTTCCTGGTCCGTGATCAGCGTGACTTTCTCCTCAGGTTTGATGCGCAGGCAGGTGCGGATGGCGTTGTGCGCGCCCTCAATCAGTTCCGGGTCGAATGAAATTGCGTGTAAATCGGTCATGCGCTGGTAGCCGTCTCCTCTCCGGAGCAGCCCGCTTCCGATTCGGCAACAATGTATTTCACCACCTCTTTCAGATCGCCTGTTTCGCGGAAGACGCGTAGCTGGCGGTCCGCGCCAGTGCCTTCATCGAGGATGGTTTTGATGTAATCGATTTCCTTGCGCGAACCGAGTTCGTCAACGACGTCGTCCAGCAGTTCGAGGTACTCGTACATCAGTTCGCGGAATGGCACCTGCTTCTGCTTGCCGAAGTCGATCAGATGGCCGTCGATTCCGTAGCGGAGCGCGCGCCATTTGTTCTCCATCAGGAATTCGCGCCGGTAGGTGCGGAAGCCCATGTTGCGCGAATGCAATTGGTAGAGCTTGGCCACAGTTGCCTGGATCAGCGCCGCGAGCGCGATGGTTTCGTCGATACGCATGGGCACGTCACACATGCGGAATTCGAGCGTATCGAAGAACGGATGGGGGCGGATGTCCCACCAGATCTTCTTGCCGTTGTCGATGCAGCCCGTTTTGACCATCAGTTTGATGAGCTCTTCGAACTCGCCATAGCTGGTGAAGTAATCGGGCAGATTGGTGCGCGGGAACTTATCGAAAACTTTGCAGCGATAGGATTTGAGGCCGGTGTCCATGCCGAGCCAGAACGGGGAATTCGTCGAGAGCGCGAGAATGTGCGGCACGAAATACCGCGCCTCGTTCATAATGCGGATGGCGGCTTCGCGGTCTTCGATGCCGACGTGAACGTGCAGGCCGAAGATGAGATTCGAACGCGCGACCATCTTGAGGTCCTGCACGATGTGTTCGTAGCGCTCATCGGGATATATGGCCTGATTGCGCCAGTCGGAGAACGGATGCGTGGCGGCGGAGGCGACGAGGAGGCCGTTTTCGCGCGCGAGCCGGATGATGGTGCGGCGCAGTTCGGTGATGTCGCGGCGCGCTTCCTGGACGTTGTTGCAGATGCCGGTGCCGACCTCGACCACGGACTGGTGCATTTCCGCTTTGACGTGTTCCTTGAGGAAGGCTTTGCCCTTTTCGATGATCTCGAACTGGACGTGAGACCGGAGGTCGAGCGTCTCCGGGTCTATGGTCTGATACTCTTCTTCGATCCCGAGGGTGAGGCTGGGACGCATATTGGCGGCTCCGGTTTCACGATAGCATTGGAGGCTCAAGACACACGGGAAAGAGATATCTTCATTGGAGGATGCATAGCCTATGACAGAGTGGTTTGCGCGCCCTGTCCTGCACGTAGCGGATGTCGAGGCCTCGCTGCGCTTTTACGTTAACGAACTCGGTTTCACGAGCCCCTGGCGGTATGAGGAGGACGGCAAAGCGCACGTCGCGCAGGTGGAGCGGCAGGGCTGCGCGCTTATCCTGGCCGACACGTGGCCGGAGAAGATTGGCAAAGCGCTGATGTTCATTTCCATGAACGTCGAGCCGGAGGCGCGCGAGGGCCAAATCGCCGCATTGGACGCGTTGCGTGCGGAACTCGAAGGCAGAGGCGTTGCGGTCAAAGAGGGTACCTGGGGCTACCGGCTCATGGTGGTAGACGATCCCGACGGCAATCAGCTCTTCTTCAATTATCCGAGCGAGGCGGCATCCAGCAAGAACAATGTCGGAGAGGAAGCGTAATCATTCCGCTTAAGGAGTTTCCGAGCTTGCCATGGGGCGGAAGGCCGAAGATCGCGGTACCGGCGCCGGCATCCGCGTGTATAAAGATGTCAATGTTTCCCGGCGGCCGTAACCGCCATCCCCGCCGCCGCGCATGTATGATGAGCGACGGGTGCAACCTAAATATCTCTGGTTCCGGTTTTCGATCGCGCTTGGCCTCGGGCTGGGCCTGCTGCTGCTGGTGCAAACGATCCGCACATATCGCGAAGTGGCGGATGGGCTGCTGCAGCACGAGGCGCAGCGCGAGGTGGATCGCCGTATGCAGTCGATCAGCCGGGCCGCCCGTCTGACCAGGTCGCGCGATCCCGCGACGCTCACGCCGGTGCTGCATGAACTGGTTCACGAATCGCCCAAAGAGCTGGCGTGGATTCGCATCATTAACCGCCAGGGCAAAGTGATCGCGGAAAGCGAAAAAGTCACCGGCGCTCCCGTTTACACGTTGCGGGAATTAGGCCGCGTTATGCAGAACCCCGAACGGCATACCCAGGAAAAACTGACGCCGTCGGGCGTGGTGGTGATCACGCTGAATCCGTTGCGGCTCGGCCCGCCGCCATTCGACCGGCCGCCGGGCGACCCGGCGTCGCGTATCGCCGACATGCCACGGGATCCCGGCGAACATGAACAGCATGGACCACCCGGTCCGCGGCCACCGCAGGAATACGTGGAAGTCGCGGTTTACCTGACCGGCGTTTCGGCGAATTTCGGACTCCTTCGGCAGAATTCGATTATTAACTGCGCGGCCGCGATTGCGCTGATGGGAGCGGTGGTGCTGATCGGGCTGCGTTTCCCCCATTACATGCGCGGCAAGCGCGTGGATGAGGAACTCGCGCTTGCGCGCCGCGTGCAACTCGATCTCTTCCCAACGCCGGAAACGCTGGCCGTGGATGTCCCGTTCGCCGCCAAATGCGTGCCCGCGTGGCAGGTGGGCGGCGACCTTTACGACGTCTTCGACACCGACGATGGCGAGGTTGCACTGATTCTCGGTGACGTTTCCGGCAAAGGACTTCCCGCCGCGCTCCTGATGGGCGTGGTGCAGGGCGCGGTGCGTGCCAGTTCGGGCAGCGGCGCGGCGGCAAATCACGAGCAGGCGGCCGAACGCCTCAACCAGCTTCTCTGCATGAAGACGGCGCGCGAGCGCTTCGTCAGCCTGTTCTGGTGCTACTTCGACGGCCACGCATCGCGGCTGCGCTACATCAACGCGGGTCACTTACCGCCGCTTCTGATCCGCAGCGACGGGTCAGAGCCTAAGGTTGTGCGTCTCGATGAAGGCGGCCCCGTACTGGGCTTGCTGCCGGGGGCGCGCTATGTGCAGGCGGTGGTGGATGTTCATCCCGGCGACCTTCTGGTGGTTTATTCCG
>Ga0302275_10004426_pt1 | contig 13864 bp, 8 predicted proteins | sample III_Bog_N2_2_FD_200229 | JGI IMG/M metagenome (GOLD analysis project Ga0302275, IMG submission 200229) | Peat permafrost microbial communities from Stordalen Mire near Abisko, Sweden - III_Bog_N2_2 | ecosystem: Environmental > Terrestrial > Soil > Wetlands > Peat | place: Sweden: Abisko...
ACTTTCCGCCAATCCGCTGGGGGTGAGCATTTTGCCGCTGTTGGCGGTGGGGTTTCCCATCGCCTTGCGCCGCGGGCTGATTTTGCGCGACCTGCCGTTTGCGCAGCTGGTTTTGGGCGCGGCGGCCAGCGCGACGGTGCCGGCGCTGACGCTGCTCATGCTGCTGAACGGCGGCCGGCACCCCCTCGTTGGCTGGGGCACGCTCTGGCAATGGCTGGTGATGACGGCCGGGGGCGCCGTGGCCACGCCGGCGCTGTTCACGTTGTTTGCCTGGTTCAGCCGCACCTTGGGCTACCAACCGCACACTGAGGTGGGTTTCCGCGCGGACCGGGAAATCCGCCATGGCCGAATTTTAAAGTAAGTTGCCCATGCTGGTCATTGACGAACTAAAAAAGAGCGATCCGCAGTTGCGCCTGGTGGCGGTCATGCTGGCGGGCGGACTGTTGCTCCTGGTCGTCGGCTTGTGGTGGGTGCAGGTGGTTTCCACGCAGGAATACGAGGGGCATTTGAAAACCCAGGCCTACCGCACGATCCGGGTGCCCGCGCCCCGGGGAAAAATCCTGGATCGCGAAGGCCGGGTGCTGGCGGAAAACCGGCCGCGCTACAACTTGAGCCTGTATCTGGATGAACTGCGGAAACAGTTCGCCCTGGCCATCCGGCAGCAGACCACCGAGGCCCTCAAGCAGCAAAAAGCGAACATCGCCGCGCAGGAGAAAAAGCTGGGCCGCTCGCTGACCAAGGCGGAACGGAGAGCCTTCGCGTTCACCGGCAGCCAGGTCGTGCAGTGGGAGCAACAGGCGCGCGTGCAGGTGGCGGCGGGGGTGGTGGCCCAAATCAGCCGGAACATCGGCGAACCGCTGCCGTTTGACGCGGTTAAATTCACCCGGCATTACGCCACGGAACTCGCCATGCCCTACCCCATTCTGGAGAATCTCACCCCGGCGCAGATTGCCCGCTTTCAGGAGAATTTCACCGGCGGTCTGGGCGCGGATCTGGAATTGCAAACGATGCGCAGCTATCCGCTCGGCACCACGGCGGCGCATCTGCTGGGCGAACTGCGGCAGGACGACAGCTCCATCTCCGGCGAGGAATCCTTTTTCAACTACCGCCTGCCGGATTATCGGGGCGAAACGGGCATCGAGGGCTCGTTCAACAGTGTGTTGCATGGCCGCGCCGGGCAGGTGAGCGTGATGGTGAACAACATGGGTTATCGCCAGGCCGTGGACGTGGACGCCGCGCCGCAGCCCGGTCAAAACGTGGTGCTGACCCTGGACCTTGATTTGCAACAGGTGGCGGAAAAGGCCATGGCAGAACACCAGCCCCACGTCAATTCGGCCGTGGTGGTCATGGATGTCCGCAATGGCGACGTGCTCGTGATGGCCTCCGCGCCGGTGTTTGACCCGAATGACTTTGCCCAGGGCATCTCCTCCGAGAAATACGCGCAGATTCAGGAGCAGACCGCCGAAAAAAACCGCGCCACGCAGGAAAATTACGCGCCCGGCTCCATTTTCAAGGTGGTCGTGGGGCTCGCCGCACTGGAAAACGGGCTGGACCCGGAACGGGAATACACGGTGGAAGCCAACCCCGCGAGTCCGGCGAAAGGCATGTTTTTCGGGCATGGCAACCTGAAGATGAAAGACACCGCCCCCCCGGGGAAATATGTTTTCAAGCGCGCCATTGAGCGGTCGAGCAATTCGTATTTCATCCAGGTGGGCTTGCAGACCGGCGCCGACCGCATTGTGGCACTGGCGGAGAAGTTTCATTTCGGCGAGACCTGCAAGCTGCCCACCCGCCAGGAAACGCGCGGCAATCTCCCCACGCTGGAGCGCATTCACCACGACTGGCGCGAGGGCAGCACCGCCAACATCTGCATCGGCCAGGGCGAAGTGGAGGTGACCCCGCTGCAAATCGCCGTCGCCTACTCGGCCATTGCCAACGGGGGCACGGTCTATTGGCCCCGCTTGGTTTCCCGGATCGAATCCCAGGATCCGGCCGTGCGGGAACCGGCGGTCACTTTTCCCGCCGCCGTGGTGCGCGACCAGATTGGCGTCAGCCCGCGCAGCCTGCGCATTTTATATGCCGCCATGCTGGGCGAAACCGAGGATTCGGAAGGCACTGGCAAGGCGGCCGTGGTGCCCGGCCTGCACATCTGCGGCAAGACCGGCACCGCGCAGGTGCAGGACAGCGCCAACAACCTCATCGGCCACGATTACTGGTTCGCCTCCTTTGCCCCGTACGACCACCCGCGCTATGCGGTGGTGGTGCTGGTGCAGTCGAAGGATGAAGGCGGTTCGGGCGGCGCGAATTGCGCGCCCATCGCGCACGATATCTACGAAGCCATTCTGAAAAAGGAAGCCGCCCCGGCCCATGCCGTGGCGGTCAACCATTGACCGGATGATCAGCGAAAACCTCATCGTCAAATATCCCAAGCTCGACCGGCTGCAATTGCTGGCCCTGGCCGGTTTGATGTTTGTGGGCGCGGCCTTTGTGTGCAGCGCCACCACGGTGAATCCCTTTGAAGCGGACAAAGCCTGGTTTGCCCAGATCTGGTTCCGGCAGGTCATCTGGTACGGGTTGGGTCTCGGGGCGGCCGCCGCCATCTGGCTGGTGGATTACCATACGCTGGCCCGGTGGGCGCTGGTGGGCTATTGGGCCGTGATTCTTTGCCTGGTCGCCGTCTTGATTCCGTTTATTGGCCAGACCCACGGCTGGGGGGCGCGCCGGTGGATTGACCTCCCGTTTTTCCAGTTCCAGCCCAGCGAGTTCGCCAAGCTGGCGTTCATCCTGGCCCAGGCCAATTTCCTCAGTTGTCCGCTGGAGGAATTGCGGCATCCCAAGCTGTTCTGGCAGGCCATTGGCCTGATGATGCTGCCGTTTGTGTTAATCCTGAAGGAGCCGGACCTGGGTTCGGCGCTGGTGCTGCTGCCCACCGGGTTGGTGATGATGCTGGTGGCGGGCACGCCCAAAAAATACCTCATCCGCCTCGTGGGCGGCGTGGGCGTGCTGGCCATCCTGGCGCTGGGGGATGTGTTATTCGCGCCGCCGCACTTGCGGATTCCCCTTCAGGATTACCAGCGCCAGCGGTTGCTCGTGTATTTCGGGACGGATTTCGCGGCCGCCAACGCCTCCCAGCCGGAGCGGGCCGAGGCCCGGCGCGAGCAGTTGGAAAAGTCGTACCAAGTGCGACAGGCCTTGATTTCCGTGGGCTCCGGCGGTTTCTGGGGCAAAGGCTGGCGGCAGGGCCAGCAAACCGCCCTGAGCTTTTTGCCGGCCGGGGCGGCCCATAATGATTTCATTTTCTCCGTCATTGCCGAGGAGGAAGGATTCGTCGGCTCCCTGGTGGTGCTGACGCTGTATGCGGTGGTTCTCTTTTCAGGCTTGAGAATCGCCGGCCAGGCGCGCGATCGTCTGGGAAAACTGCTGGCGGTGGGCGTCGTGACGCTCCTGTTCAGCCATGTTTTCATCAATATCGGCATGAACATTCGCATCGTCCCGGTGACGGGTATTCCACTGCCGCTGTTAAGTTACGGCGGATCTTCAGTGCTTTGCTCGCTGATCGCGCTAGGGCTGATGCAAAACGTATACAAAAACCGTAGAGGATATTGACTATGAGCAATAACAACTTTTCGCGGCGCCGCCGCGGAATGCGGTTCAAGCCCAAAGGTGGCCTGAACCCCGCTCACCAAAAGCCCGACCGCGAAGCGGTCGAGGCCCGGGCTGACGTGGTCAGCGAACAGGGCGGCTCGGACCGCCTGTTTGAGAAGCGCCACCTGCAGGAAATTGAACGGGCGGAAAACATCGCCGCCGGCCTGCCCGTCGAAAACGACCGGCCCGCGACGGACCCCGCCGATGCCGCCCCCGCCGCCGAGGCGGCCGCCCCCGCGCCCGTCCCCCTGCTCGAACCCGAGGAAAAATTCGAGCCGGTCAGAATCCCCGAGCCCCCGAAGGGCCTGATCGAGACCATCCGCCACGCCGCCTCCACCATCGTCAAAAAGGTGCAGCGGCTCATCCGCCCCGAGAAAAAGATCCACAAGGAAGTCATCATCAACGCCGAAACGCTGGAAACCCGCGTGGCCGTGACCGAGGATGGCAAGCTGGAGGAATTCAACATCGAGCGCACCACCGAGGAACGCCTCGTCGGCAGCATCTTCAAGGGCAAGGTGCGCAACCTCGAAGACGGACTCAAGGCCGCGTTTGTGGACATTGGCTTCGAGAAGAACGCCTTCCTGCACTACTGGGACATCGTGCCCAACCAGTTCGACTCCGGCGTGGAAATCGTCGAGCGCGAAGGCCGCCGCACCCAGAAACCCAAGATCACCCAGAAGGACATCCCGCGGCTCTATCCGCCCGGCGCGGACATCATCGTGCAGGTCACCAAGGGGCCGATTGGCACCAAGGGCCCGCGCGTCACCACCAACCTCGTGCTGCCGGGACGTTTCCTGGTGCTGCTGCCCAATTCCGATCAAAGCGGCATTTCCCGCAAGATTGAAAACATCGAGGAGCGCAAGCGCCTCAAGAAGATTCTGCGCGAACTGCACATCCCCGACGGCATGGGCGTCATCATGCGCACCGCCGGCGAAGGCCAGCAGTTGCGCTATTTCGTGCGCGACCTGGCGCTGTTGCTCGAGGAATGGTCCTTCGTGCAGGACAAGATCAAGCGCCAGCCCATGGCCACCTGCGTGTTCCAGGAGCCCGACCTCATTGAGCGCACCGTGCGCGACTTCCTCACCGAGGACGTCGAGCGCATCGTGGTGGACAATCCGAAGGCCTACGACCGCATGCGCGAGATGATCTCGCGCATCTCCAAGCGTTCCGCCAGCAAAATCAAGCTCTACACCGAGGCGCAGCCCGTGTACGACCGCTTCAACGTCAGCAAGCAGCTCGAAAACACCTTCACCCGCCAGGTGCATTTGAAGAGCGGCGGCTACATTGTGATTGATGAAACCGAGGCCCTCGTGGCCATTGACGTGAACACCGGCCGCCACAAGGGCGGCAAGGACCAGGAAGCCCTGATCCTCAAGGTCAACATCGAGGCGGCCGATGAAATCTGCCGCCAGCTCCGCCTGCGCAACATGGGCGGCCTCATCGTCCTCGACTTCATTGACATGAAATCCGGCCGCGACCGCCAGCAGGTCCACAACCGCATGCGCGAAGGCCTCCGCCGCGACAAGGCCAAGACCCACATCCTGCCCATCTCGCAGCTCGGCCTCATGGAAATGACCCGCCAGCGCCACAGCGAAAGCGTGCGCGCCGCCGTCTATGACGACTGTCCGTATTGCAAGGGCCGCGGCAAGGTGAAGAGCTCCATCACCATGAGCGTGGAAATCCAGCGCAAGCTCCAGGAAATCCTCAAGAAACGCACGCGCGACGAAAACGACTTCCAATTGCGCATCGTGGTGCATCCCACCGTGCTGGAACGTTTGCGCACCGAGGACGAGAAACATCTCATTGAGATGGAGAAACGCTACTTCGGCAAGCTGTCCTTCCGCGCGGACACCGGCATGCACGCCGAGCAGTTCAAGATCGTGAACGTCGAAACCAACGAGGAACTCGCCAGCGTCGGCGCGTAAACTCCGTTCCGAACCACCGCAAATCACCCACCGCCCCGCTGGCCACAGCGGGGCGGTTTTCTTTGATCCCGGACGCGGAAGTTGGAAGGGGTGGGCGACACGGACCGCCGGTGGATATGCCGGGCCGCTCGAATGTGGGGCAGACCTCCGGTCTGCCGGTCCGGGGAGACTCTGTCTCCCCGGATGCTTCAACCGGCTTGCAGCGCAAGCCGGCACCGGCCGGCCGGAGGTCCGCCCCACATGCTGGAGGCGGGCATGATGAGTAACCGCTCAATCCATGCCGAAAAGGCATACGGGCGGAGAGGGCCGGAAGACAAAGATTACCTTTGCAAACAAACCGGTATCCACTAATAAGGATTATGGTTATGGCAAATTCACAGGCCCCGGGCGATCACGCAGGCATTTTCTCCACAGCCATCGTCCCACCATCCGTTATCGCAGTTAACAGCTTCACTGCGGCGGTGGTTTAGTTTTCCACGTTACCCGCATTGAACAGCTTATTGGTGTTTGTGGCTTGCAATTTGCATCCTTCGCCCCGTCGAGGATGCTTCAATCGGCAATCGGCAATCGGCAATTCAATTCCCGCAGCCCGCTTCCTGCATTGCCAACGCGCCCCGTTCAAACTACGCTCACTCACCGTTTCATGTCCGAGTATAAAGTCCAGTTTGAGGTCTTCGAAGGACCGCTCGACCTGCTCCTTTATTTGATCAAAAAGGAGGAGGTGGACATTTATGCCGTCAACCTCACCAAGCTGGCCACCCAGTTCATGGAATACGTCGAATTGATGCGGCAGTTTGATCTCGAGGTGGCTGGTGAATTCCTCGTGATGGCCTCCACCCTGATGTTCATCAAAAGCCGCGAACTCCTGCCCGTGGAAAAGCAGGTCGTGGTGGAGGGGGAGGAGGAGGAAATCGAGGACCCCCGCTGGGAATTGATCCGCCAACTGGTCGAATACAAGAAATTCAAGGACGCCGCCGCCCAATTGCAGTTGCTGGAGGCCCGCCAGGAAAATGTGTATCCCCGCCTGCCGGTCAAGATCGATTTCGAGGCCGCCCCCGTGACGGCCAAATCGGAGGCCGGCATATTTGAGCTGCTCCATGCCGTCGGCAACATCCTGAAACGCTACGCCAACAAGCAGGCCGCCATCCGCGAAATTTACGAGGACCAATGGTCCGTCAGCGAGAAAATCGAATTCATCCGCCGCCTCCTCGCCGAGCGCGAATCCATCCTGTTTTCGGAGTTGTTTGATGCCGCCGCCCAGCGTGCCGAAATCATCTGCATCTTTCTGGCGCTGCTGGAGTTGATCCGGCTTAAACAACTGGCCTGCGTGCAAACCGAACCATTCGCGCCCATCGAAATCGTCAAGGCGCTCCCGCAAGTCATCCTGCCGGAACATGCCCCGGAAACGCCCGCCCCGGTGCCGTCCGCTCCCGCGACCATCGAAGCGCCGGCCACCAGCCCGGAAACTTCCCCGGCTGCGACGCCGGAAGCTCCCGAAACGCCCGAAGTCCCGGACGCAGATGACGATTCGGACGACGATGACGACGATGACGACGATGACGACGATGACGACGATGACGACGATGACGACGATGATGACGATGACGATGACGATGACGACGACGATGACGACGATGACGATGAGGGTGAGGATGAGGAGGACGAGGACGATGACGATGACGATGACGACGACGATGACGACGATGACGATGAGGGTGAGGATGAGGAGGACGAGGACGACTCAGGCGAAGCCCCAGACACCACCCCGAAACCGGATATTTCCCAGTGAAATCGCCCAAGACCTCGCAAAGCCATGGAATCGGCAATCGGCAATCGGCAATCGGCAATCGGCAATGTAACGCTCCAACCCCAAGTTTAAGATGGAAATCAAATTCATTTTGGAATCGCTGTTGTTTTCCGCGCAACGCCCGATGGGCGTCAAAGAACTGCGCGAGGTGATGCTCAACGCCGCGAACGATGAAAACGCGGACGAGGAGGCCAAACCCTACAAGAAGATCAACGAAGAGGACCTGGCCGCCGCGCTGGAAATCCTGGCGCGCGACCATGTGGCCGCCGCGCGCAGCTACCGGCTGGTTTGCGTGGCCGGATTGTGGCAATTTGTCACCCAGCCCGAATTTCATCCCTGGCTGCGAGCCTTCATGGGAGTGAAGAACCGTCCCACGCGCCTGTCCCAGGCGGCGCTGGAGACCCTCTCCATCATTGCCTATCGCCAGCCGGTGACCCGGGCCGAAGTGGAACAGGTGCGCGGCGTCAATGTGGACGGCACCATGCAAACCCTGCTGGAGCGCAACCTCGTGGAGCAAAGCGGACGCGCCGAGGTGGTCGGTCGGCCGGCACTTTACAGCACCACGGCGTTCTTCCTGGAATATTTCGGCCTGCGCGGCCTGGAGGATTTGCCGGCGGCCGACGAATTGCGGCGCATCCCCGTGGCCCGTCCGGAGCCGTCTCCCCAGGCGGAGCTTGGCCTGGCCACAGTGCCCCCCGAACAACTCCAATTGCCCGACGTGCCGCCGGCGGTGGCGCCAACCCCCGCCCCGGTCGCGGTGGAAGCGGAAGCGGAAACCACGGAACCCGCCATGGCCGTCGAGCCCACGGAAGCCGCGCCCGCCGCCGCCCCGGCAGAGCAAAGCGTCCCAGCGGCCAGCCCCGCTGACGCAACCCCGCCGTAGCTCAAATAGGTGGCAGCGGTCGCGCTGCGACCACTCCCGCCGCCAGCGAAGAGTCAAACGCATGGACCCTGCTGGGGTGGCACGGGCCACTGGCCCGTCCTGCCGGGCTACCAGCCCGGCTGAGCGGAGCGGGGCGGACTGGGGAAAACAATCTCCGCCTGCAAAAAGAGCGCCTCACCCGTTCCGTCCGACGCGTCGCCGGGCGGTACGGGCCACTGGCCCGTGCCACGCTGTTTGGCAAACGCTCTATGCTGCTTTGGATCGCCCCTGGCCTGCTCCGCAGGCAAACCGGGTAATAACTCCGCGACCGTCCACCACCCCCGCACCATTAGCCACGCAGGACACATTGATTTTATAATGATTATGAAATATCCTTGCGCCATGAATTTTGTTTTGCATCGCCAGGCGGCCGACCGCGCGCTCCCTTTACCCCTTGTTTAAATGGCCAAACTACCATCCTTAATCCGTCCCCTGGTCCGGAATTTGCACCCCTATGTCCCGGGCGAACAGCCGAAGATCAAGGGCCTGATCAAGCTGAACACCAACGAGAATCCGTATCCGCCCTCGCCGCGCGTGCTGGACGCCGTCAAGGCCGCGGTGGACGCGCGGCTGCGGCTGTATCCCCAGCCCACCTCCCAGCGGTTGCGCGAGAAGCTGGCCCGGCTGCACGGGTGCGGACCGGAAAACATATTCGTGGGCAACGGCTCGGACGAGCTGCTGGCGCTGGCCGTGCGCGCCTTTGTGGAGCCGCACCAGCAGACCAATTTCAAGTTCCGGAACTCGCAGCCCTCCCGGTCGGTGGTGCAATATTTTGTGCCAAGTTATTCCTTGTATCCCGTGCTGGCCGACACCCACGGGGCGGCAAAAAACGCCGTGGCGCTGAATCCCGATTTTTCCCTGCCCTCGCTGGGCGAGTTGAAGCGGGGACGGGTGTGGGATTTTAACGCCGCGCTGACCCTGGTGACCACGCCCAATGCGCCGAGCGGCCATGGCTACGCCACCGCTGAACTGGAGCCCTTGTGCGCCGCCCAGCAGGGGGTGGTGCTGCTGGATGAGGCCTACGTGGATTTTGCGCAGGAAAATGCGCTGGCCCTGGCGTTGCAACGACCGAATGTGCTGGTGGCGCGCACGTTCTCCAAGGCCTACTCCCTCTGCTTCCAGCGCGTGGGCTACGGCGTGGGCCAGGCGGACCTGATCGCGGCCCTGGACAAGATCCGCGACAGCTACAACGTGAACGGCTTGGGCCAGATCGCGGCGGAAGCCACGCTCGACGACCTGAAATATTACCGCGCGAATTTCCAGAGAATCATCGGCACGCGCGACTGGCTGTCGCGGGAGTTGACCGGGCTCGGCTTTTGCGTGCTGCCCAGCCAGACCAATTTCATCCTGACCCGGCCGCCGAAACCGGCCGCCGCCGACTGGCTGCAAAAGCTCCGCGACCGCAAGGTGCTCGTGCGGTGGTTCAACGCGCCGGAAGTGAAGGACTATCTGCGCATCACCATCGGCACGCCCGAGGAGGCCTACGCCCTGGTGCAAGCGGCCAAAGACATTCTGCGCGGGGTGAAGAAGCAAGGATGAAGGGTGAAGCGGTCCGAACCGTGAATCTGATTGCTCCATTTAGACGAAACGCGGCAACCAGTTCTTCCTCGCATTGGGAAGATGAGGAGTGCGTATGATTATGCGGCTTATGCGGCTTTGTTGAGCAATTTCGATGGATTCCATCTATCAAAGATAGAGTCGCCATTACAAAAGGCGTGTTGAAATGGTTGGCGTGGTTTTGGAAACGTGCTTCAATCATCAATTCATCAGCAACCAAATGTGCTCCATTTCCACCTGATCCGAGGAACACGGAGGGGTGAGCCGACGATGACATGACTTAAGCCGCTGCGCTTTAGAATTGTTGATGGAAGCGCAGTTTGACAATGGCTCCGTGGGGTCCCAAATCCCGCCATCTGCCTTGTCGGTTGCAAGCTTGGCGAGCCGGGCATTGATAGCTGCCAGCCAATGCGTGAACGATTCCGCCTGAACATACGCAATCATCAAGGCGTGCTGATTGGTGGGGCCATGCTGACCATGTTTGAACCGCTCAATGCCACCAGTTCGATGTCCCGGGAGTCCATGCACATATTCCAGGTCGCTCCGGCGGCTGTCTGGCGGTGTGGGAAGCCGTTTGCATTCGATGGGAAGCAATTGTTCGAAATCGTAATAATCCCTGCCCTCGACCCGGATTGTGCCCAGCGGTTTTATGGCCATATCCGCACGCCGGCCTCCGGTCTGAACGGGTTCAGGAAGAAACTGGACGGAATCAAAACACTGACGGCGTGATGCGCTGTTGAGATGGCCGCAAAGAAACTCATTGAGATGCGGTTCATCATCCAAGTCCGGCCGTTCAGGCCGGTCGCGCCAAACCGGCAGTTCTTGTTCAACAAAGGCCACCAGCTTCTCGTGGAATGCGCCCGCATCCACCACCTCGGAATCCGGGGTTCCGAGGGTTGGAGTTTGGGGAGATTCGTCGGCGATCATTTGGTGGTGTCAAAATCCCATTCTCCTCAAATCGGCCAGCGATTCATCCGCGTCGCGCAGGGCGATGGAGCGCAGCCAGTAGCGCAACCGGTCCGGTTTGATAAGAAAAACAAAAGGCCCGTCAAAAATACGCAGAATGCGCACGGTGGTCAGCGTCGCGCTCTTTTTGCTGCGCAGCAGCGCTGTCAACTTGTCGGTAAGGCTCTCGGTGTCCTTCCAATCCGGTTCTGCCGGGCCGAAAACAAATGGCTGGCAACAGATGCCCGCCCAGGACTTGGTTGGCAACGAACGCAGCTTTTTATGCACGGCGTTGATTTGCTGGGTATAGACGCGCGCGAATTCCTGATGATCGGCGGGCGTCGCGGGACGCATCATGTCAGCATCATCGCCCAGCCGTTGGTAATCGCGGTAATAATCAAACGCATCGTTGAGAATGATTTCGTCGTTGGATGACAGATCAAGGTCGGCTTCGTTTTCAGGAAATGGGCAATCATCAATGTCAGATTTATTGATTGCTGTCGCGTGTTGAATGCCAGCGGTAGAACTCGTTAACGCAATCCAAGAACGGAAGAACGATTGTTCTTTGAACATGCGTTCAAAGAGCCTGTGATGGCTGTGATGGCTGTTTTCCAATCCCTCGCTCAGCGAAATACCAACTGCCCCGGAATCGTAGGTCAAATCATGCTTGTGCCAATATGCAACATGAAAATCATCGATTTTTCGAATCAAAATGAGTGGTGATTTGTATAGCGTTTCATCAGTTGGCCGATAAAAATATTTGTTTTCCTGAATTCGGATTTGCGCTTCATCGATTGTCCCATCCGACTTGATTGCCTCAGCTGAAATCACCGGCTGTTTGTATAAAAATCTAATTACTTTATTATTTGTCGGGCTGCCTACTTTGTGACCTTCACCGTAGCTCCAATTCTGCTGCTTCACATAATCTTTTAATTTCGGCAGCTTCTGTAATCTCTCGACGAGACTCACCGTGCGTCCGCCACCGAATAGATTGCATCGCCAGACAAAATCCTTCGTCAATGCCAGGTTGCGCGGCACCCACTGCATATCGTAGTAATCCAACTCAAAACTGATCTCCGCCTGGGTATGCGCGGTGCGGCGAAAGATGGCGTGAAGGATGGGGCGTTCCGGCTTCGGCGGATGCGCCTCGGCCAGCACCACGACCACTTTCGGGTCTTTGCTGAACAGGCCGCGAATGGGCGTAAAGTCCAAGATTTCCCGCACATCCCAGTGCTTGAAGATGGAATGGCGAAAAGCAACACTCCGGCGATTGTAAAGAAAGTTGTCCTTTTGCAGCAGGCAGAGCAGTCCATCCTCCACGAGTGCTTCCATGCTGTGATGCAGAAAAAGATACGCTGACTGTTTGTCTGGCAGACTCTGTTTGCCGAATTTGTTTTGGTATTCGGCGTAAGCTTGGGCGGTCGTTCCCTTGTCCGACGCCGAGCCGAACGGAGGATTGCCGACCACCACCCCGATGTTGCGCGGCAGCTTTTGCTCGCGCGCCTGTTGAAAAAAACAGGCTTCGACAAGGGTTTTGTCCTTCAACACAGGAAAGAGCTTCCCAGTCCGCCAAATGATGGGGGGCTCCAGTTCCTCGCACATGGCAAGACACAGGCTGAAGGCCGCCAGTTCAACAGCGGAACCGTCAATGTCCGTTCCGCGCACCCGTTTCATGAGTGTGCGCAACACCTCCACCGGCGGTTTGTCCCAATGATTGTTCTTCCGCCAATGGAGAACGAGTTGTTTGAAGGCTTCAACCAGAAAAACACCAGACCCACATGACGGGTCAAACACCACCTCATCACGTTGTTCCAGCCGGTCCATGCGTTCGAGCGTCAACGCCTCCTCCAGCATGAGTCGGGCGAGAAACGGCGGCGTATAAACGCATGTCGTCTGGTCCTCCACAAAAAGCTGGTAGATATGGCTGATGAGTTCCACCGGCAGATCTCGGAAAGAATAGAGCCGCCACAGGGTTTGCTGGCCACCGCTCTCCGTGCTGCCTTTAATCAACTCGGCAAACTTTTTGAGGTGCGGTGTCTGGAGGAGTTGCTGCTTTTCGTCTTCCTGCAATGAGAAGACGTTGCCATTGAATCGCTCCGTTTCGAGATACGCCAGGAGTTTGATCAGCGATTTGGCATCGCCCAAAACGTCATGAAATTTCTCCGCGCTGTCTTTGAACTTCTTGAAAAAGTCTGCCTCCAGCTTGAAGACTTCCCGGTCTTCCAGATAGGCGACGAGCAAAGAAATAATTAACAGCCTCCGGCGCAGGCTGGCCGTAATCCGGCTTTCTTTGGCAAGCTGCTTGTCCAAGGCTTGCACATTCCGCAAGAGCGTCTTGTGTGCCGAGGCGTCGGACAGAAAATCTTTGGCGATGGCCTTGTCGTCCCAGAGCGTTCCATTAGCCAAGCGGCGCAAGTCCCACCACGGTTCAGCTTCAAGCAGTTTCGTGATATCGCCAGCGGTGTTAAGGGAATCATAAACTGCATACTCAGGCCGCTCTCGCCCGGTGTCGAAATCCGGCCCATGACCACAGCGGAAAATATCCACCCGTCCTTGCAGGCGACGATAGACCAACGGCACGGCTCCCCAACTCCAGAGTTTGCGGTGCAGCCTGGCAAAATCATCCTCAGTCCTCGTGTTGGCTGGGGAGGCATCATCAAACACCAGTGCTTCGGCGACGCGGGCGCGACCGTCGCGACGGCGGAAGAAAACATGGCTGGCTCCGTAATCCTTCGCTTTTTCCAGCAATGCCCGCTCATCCGACGGAATTACCAGATTTTGATCCAAATCGCCAACCGAACGCAGCCCGGAGTCCGCAATCTGCGGAGTCAGTTTGCCGGTCTGCCAAAATGCGATGACGTCGGTTGGTTGCACTGCGTTGGATTGTTATCCAAAGATGCTGCTTCTTCAAGTTTCCTTTGGGCTGGTTTGCACCAACGTGCGCATCTTCGATTTTTCTGAAGTGGTAGCGGAGGTTAATCATATTTCCATTGGCGGGGTATTCGGTGGTTTAAGTTTGGGGCCTTGGCTGGGGATTAATTGAGCGCGAGGTTGGGTTTGGCG
>Ga0302275_10004427_pt1 | contig 13862 bp, 14 predicted proteins | sample III_Bog_N2_2_FD_200229 | JGI IMG/M metagenome (GOLD analysis project Ga0302275, IMG submission 200229) | Peat permafrost microbial communities from Stordalen Mire near Abisko, Sweden - III_Bog_N2_2 | ecosystem: Environmental > Terrestrial > Soil > Wetlands > Peat | place: Sweden: Abisko...
CCAGCGACCGGCGCGGGGCGCGCTGTCTTGCGCCCTGCCGCCGGGCGCGGACGCGCCTTGCGCGGCGAGCGTGCGGAGCCGAAGGCGCGGGCGCGGCCATTGTGCAGCGAGGCTTGCCGAGCTGCAGGTGGCCAGGCGCCCGCGGGGGTTCTGCCGCCAGCCCGCCGCTGCCAGACTGCACGCATCCCGACGGACGCGGCCGTCATGCCAACAGCACGTGGTTGTCGTTTTTTATTCCGCTTTGTATTTGATGTATGACTTTTCCGTTTGCACGGGTGTGGTCGGGTGTGTGGCGTGATCTGTCTCGCGTCAGGGGGCGTCACCCGTCCAGGGGCGGAGACCCGTTTTCGGGGCTCCGGTCCGCTCTCGGGCGGACTAGAGCCCGACCCGCTTCAGCGGGGGACGCCCAGAGACTTGGAGACTGGCCCAGCGTCGTTTAACGTTCGGGATGGAGTATCGAGCCGATGGGATGTGCGACCGGGAGACAGGTTGTCTCATTGTGGTGAGGTCGGAGGAAGCGATGTGCGGTCGATTTGCGCAGGCCTTGCCGCCTGAAGCGCTGGTTCGGATGTTCGGGGCGGTGGATATCCGCAGGGAGGCCCCTGCCCTGTCCTGGAATGTCGCGCCGACGGCTTCGGTCGCAACGATTGGCTGGGACGGCGAGCGGCAGCGCCGTGTGATCGTGTCGATGATGTGGGGTTTGCTCGCGCCGTGGGAGAAGCATCCGGATGCGGCAAAGCTGCGCCCGATCAATGCGCGGTCTGAGACGGTGGCCACTTCGCGGATGTTCGCGCCGGCGTTTCGGCAGCGTCGGGCGATTGTTCCGGTGGATGCCTGGTACGAGTGGGCGCGCGATGGTGACCGGAAAACGCCCCATGCCCTGGGCCGGGCCGATCGCTCGCCGGTGGCTCTCGGCGCGATCTGGGAATCCTGGCGAAGCCCCATGGGCGACCGGATGCTGACGCTGGCGATCGTCACAGTACCGGCGCTGCCGGATCTGGCGGCGATACACGGCCGGATGCCGCTGGTGCTGGGGGAGGCGGACTGGCCCGCCTGGCTCGGCGAGGTGGAGGGTGACTGTGCATCGTTGATGCGACCGCCGCCGCCCGGCAGCATCGTGACCTGGCGCGTTGGCCGGGCGGTTGGCAACGTGAAGAACAACGGCGCCGAGCTGCTTGCTGCAGCCTAACAGCCTGGTGGTGTCGGTGCCTGGCTAAGCCGTGGCTGGTTCCGTCATGGGGAACCGCATTCCGGCGTAGCCGGTGATCGGCGGCAGTTTGAGGGCGTCGTCGGTGATCGGCTGCCAGAACCAGGGCAGGAAGTCGCTTCCGTCGACCAGCTCGTGGAGTGCCGTCCTGTAGTCGTCGCTCGCTTCCGGCGGCACGATGTAGAGCGTCACGGGTTTTGGCCGCGTGTCGGTCAGGACTGCGGTGGCGGTCGGGCGGGTGGTTGGCAGGCCGTAGCGGAGCACTTTCAGGAAGGCGCGCTTCTCGTCGGTCAGGGTTTGGACGAGACGTTCGTCGTCGCCGTTCTCGATTGGTATCCAGTTGCTGTTCGTCGCCATCGCGGTGAGTTCTTCGATGGTCGCATAGCCTGCGGCGTTCATTGAGAATGTGGCGGCGACCACCAAATGGTTGTTCGGGTCCTTGTCCCAAAGGGCGATGTCGGTTTCAAACTTCTTGCGGAACCGGGAGTGAAGTTCGATCGCCATGCCGAAGTGGAAATCAGGCAGGTGGCGCATGACTATTTTGAAACCGGCACGGGATGTGGCGATCTCTTTGACCTCGCCGATGACGATCATGTAGTTTTTCTGTCCGGGGCGGCGGTTGGACATTCGCGCGAGGTTGGTTCTGCGCCGATGTGCGATTTCGTCTTTGTGGTCGACGTTGAATGGTTCGGGCACGAATAGCGTTTGGCTGAGCGGGTCGGTTGCAGTAGTTTTGCTGCTGGCGACGTCTGACAGATGTGCGTGGATCACCCGCCAGTTTCGTTTGCCGGCCCAGCGCGGATCCCAGTGATTGAGGCGGGCTTCTTCCCACAGGTAGTGCAGCAGCCCGCGCAGTGTCATTTTCTTGGTATCGGCCTTCGCGGTATCGCTTTGGCCGGTTCCTGGTGACGGCGCCGCCTGTGGGCCGCGTTTGGTCATCGGAAAACCGAGACGGAGAATCGTCGTGCCGTTGTCGGCGTCCTCGAGGATGGCTGTTCCCAGCAGGCCGGCGATACCGGAAAGTTCTGCGGGTGGTTCGTAGGAGGGGCAGGATGGTGCGTGGGCTGAGCCGGTGCCTGGCATCCGTTTCACCAGGATGCCGTTGGCGGCCCGGGCCAGGTACATTTCCAGGGGCGGGTGAACGCATTCGCACAACAGCCGGGCGCGGCGGATGTGCAGGTCTTCCAGCTTGGCCCGGTCGGCGGGGTTGTCGAGATTGAGCACGGCCGTGCCGATGCGGTACGTGCTCATGACGGGATGCTCAGGAAGCTGTTGAGGATGTAACCGGGTGTGGCGAGGCTTGGCAGTGGTGGCAGGATGTCGGCCAGGACGGTGAGGATGTAGCCGAATACCAGACTGTTCAGAATCGCCAGCGCGGTGATGATGATTCGGTCGGGCATCGGGCGAACTTTCGATCGTGCGCCGGCGTCGTTTGCTCGGCGCCGCGGCGGCCCGTGTCGGGTCGCTGATCAAAAATCTGCCCCAGACTTTGGGTATTTTCAACCAGGATCGTGGGTGGCGGGTTCCCGTCCGATCGGATCCGGCATGGCGAGTCGGCTGTTGTTCCGGAAATTTTAGCGGCCTCGCCGGGTTTGTTCCCGGCGTGCCGTAAGCCGACAGCGTCTAAATATCAAGTCCGGGTCCAAAAACGCTCGTCTATGGTATGGAGAAGCCTGAAAGTATTCGTCGGAGGATACCAGTAATTACACCGGTATCACTTTACTTCTTCGCGGTTTTTGCTCTGGTCTTTTTGGGAACGACATTCTTTCTAAGAGCAGGCGACGCTTTGAAACGCACGGTGAGGCTTGGTTTAACATCCATCAATTCATGCGTCTTTGGGTTTATGGCTATCGTTCTCTTGACGTCACAGACCCTGAAGCTGCCAAAATTAGCCAACAGAAATTTGTGATTGTCGCGTAAGCACTCTGTCATAAGATCGACTAGCCGATTGACGACCTCGTACGCGACTTTAGTCTGGCAGTTCGTGCCTTCCTGGATCAATTGAGCGACCAGTTCTCTTGTCATTGGCTGCGTCTCACTGGTTTAGGTAACGCAATCAAGCAAAAATCTGCCGGCTGGGCAAGAGTGCAGAGTCTAAAACGGGCGAAGTCTCGAAAATGGGATGCGTCTCATCACGGCCCCGTGAGTTGCAGGTAGACAAGTCCGGGGGAGACGTCAACAACGTTCCACGAATGAGACAACGGTGCTGTGTCAAGGTGGGCTGTCGGCGGTTTCAGATCGGCAGGCGCATAAGTCCGGGCTCGGTCACGCGGTTGTGCCGCGTTGGTGAAGATACGGCGCTTACGCGCTGGTTTTCTTCCGCTGACGCGGGCAAAGATCCGCGTCGGGTTCCCCTGGATCGAATCGCTTCTAGGGGAATGAACGGGGCGGAGTCAATCAAGAATCGAGTTTTGTGGGCCATTGACGCCGATTTTTCGCTGTCGCTGGGCTCTTCGGGGGTTGGTCCGCTGTTCGCGGCAGGCGCCGGGGTGGCGATCGTCCCTTGCCTATAATCTGATATCGGTACATAAAAAATGGCTGGTTTTTGGTTGGAATCTGTCGGCACGGAAAAATTTTTGGTCGCGTTGCGCCTTTAGTGGGCCCGCTGGGTGGGGTTGGTGCGATGGCGCACACGCCAGAGTCGCAGATCCGGCAGGGTCTTATAGAGCGGCGGTTGTTGCGTCAGTCCCTCGTCTTCATGGGCGATAAGGACGCGGATGTGTACCGTTCGTTGACGGCCATCGCGGAGGGACTGAAGGATGGCAAAGTCCGAGCGTCCTGCCCGGTAGGCGCTTTCCCAAAGACCGGTTTCCAGGTTGCGCCGCGCTGCGCCCATCGTGCCATTGGTGAAGGCTTGGAGAATGTAAGGATCGCGATGGGTTGCTGCACCGCGGTAGCGGTCACGCCACCACTCGTCGGCCTGCAGGTAGTAGATGGTTCCCGCGGTAACGACGCCGACCCTGAGCGGGTTGTTGCCGCCCCTCGATCGGCAGGGGATCGCTGTTTGCGGGGTCGCAGTCCCAACCGAGAGCGAGAAACAGATCGATGGCGTTGGCGTTCGAGCAATTCACCTCGAACGTCTCGGGGTCCTGCCGGGCGTCTTTCGGGATGGTCCAGCGATTGGCGCTGCCGTCTTGCACGAAGGGAGTGAAGGTGATCGTCACTGTCGGCCTCGTGGTAGGGTCGTTGGGCGGTGCGCGGCGGTCGCGGAGAGCGCGGTTCCCTCGCCGACCCGCCGCTATAGCCAGCAGGGCGCGTAGGGAATGTCGTCGCCTGGGGGGTAGCCGCCGCCGTTCGGCGCACCGTTGCCTTGATCGTTCTTGCCGTCGCCGCTGTCGGTGCCCTCGGCGTCATCGCCTCGAGGGCTGCCGAGCAACACCAACTCGCCACGGTAGGCGCCGATGACGACCTGGGTTGTGAAGCGCTCCTGCCCTGTCTGGTCGGTCCATCTCTGCGTCTGCAACGAGCCTTCGACGTAGACCTTGCCGCCCTTGCGCAGGTAGCGCTCTGCCACGCCCGCGAAATGGTCGCTAAAGATGGCGACCTGGTGCCATTCGGTGCGCTGCCTGCGCTCACCGGAGGCGCGGTCGTTCCATGACTCGCTGGTCGCCAGCGACAGGGTGACGATCTTTTTTCCGCTCTGTGAGGTCTTGACCGTCGGGTTCGCGCCGAGGTTGCCGATCAGGATGACCTTGTTGACGGTGCTCATTTCAGTCTCCTTTCGTGGGATTTCCTTCGTCCGCCTTGGCCGGGGCGAGTTCGGAGCTGCGGCCCGGAAACCGGGACAGCGGTGGACCAGGCATCGAATTGGATGAGGCGGCTGGCGCGGGAGGTAGCCGCGCCAGCTTGCAGGCTGGTTTCGTTCCGTCCTGGTTGGTGGCGACCGCGGTGCCTTCGGGATTGATGTCCGAGTGGATTGTGTCGTGCCGCGATCGCTTGGGTAGGTGGCGGGGTGTCAGTGGGTCACCGCAAGTCCGGGTTCCGCGGTCGCCGTGCGGTCCGGCGTTGTGTCTCCCCGTTTCCGGGTCCGGGTTGTGGCCGCATCGCCCTTGGCCGAGCTGGTGCGCCGCGGCTTGGCCGCAGTCGGGCGTGCGTTCTTGGTGGGCGCCATGGCGATTGCCGCAGGAGCGGGTTCGAGCTCTTCCGCCGGATCTGCAGTCTGTGGTTCCGCGATCGGCGCCGCGCTGGACGCGGTGTTGGCCGATTGAGTTCTGGCCAGGGCGTTCTGTAGCCTGACCCGCTCCCGCTCGTTGTTGGCTGCCTCGCGTTGCAGCTCGCTGATGGTCTCCTTGCTGGCGGCGAGTTCCATCTCCAGCGCGGCGTTATTCAGGTGGCTCGCTGTCAGTTCGTCCGTCACGCGCTCCAGGGCGCCCGGGTCGAGAAGCTGGGTTCGGAGGACGGCGAGTTCGTGGTGCTGCGCCAGCAGTTCGCGCGACAGCTTATCGGCCTGTGCGATGGCGGTGTTGCGGGCCTGGTCGGCGTCCTGCCGCAGTTGGATCTGGCGGGCAAGTTGGGCCTGGGCGGTCTCGAGTTGCGTCTGCAGGACGGCGACCGAGAGAAAGGCGAACCCTTTGGGCTGGTTGTCGGCGAGCCGTGGCAGCAGGTTCTTCAACATGGTGAACATGGTGGGAATCTCCTTGTCGGGATTGCGATCTCAGTGGTGGGATAGCGGGCGGTGTTGTTTGGGCTGGCGGTCGTTCAGGCGCGGAGGCGCGGATAGCGGTTCTGGATTTCAGTTTTCCCTCTGCTGTGTTCAAGTCCTGCTGCGGGCTTTTCTGATCGTTGATTCAGTCTTTCCACTAGACCATTCGGAAGTTGCAGCATCGTTGACGCCGGCACCATTGCCGGCGAGCGCTCCTGTCCGGCGCAGTGAGCGGCCCGCATGTGCGGGGTGCGAGCCAGCCGTGACAGGGGTTGCGTAGCCGGCGATGGAGCGCAGCGGTGACGCGCGGCGCGGTGATGCGACGGGTTATATATTGCTCGTTATGATTTATTGTTTTGTGAGGTCAGGGGTGATCAGACCGATCGCGTGTTCCGGCAAGATGATTCGTGGGAGGCGGGATGCGTCGAGTTCCTCGCAGCGGGTGGTTCTGATCGCGAGCTGGATCGCGCTGGCCATGACGATGATCGGCTGCCCGATGATCGCGTTGCTGACAGACCGTATGTGGACGTCGCCGCATTCTATCCGCCCGACGACAATACGGCCGCTACTGCGGAGGCTGTAGAGCGCAGCCAGGAACGCCTCGCGTGTTGCAGCGTCGTAGTGGATGGCTGTGCATGACATCAGCTCGGGGATGGTCATCGTGCGGTTGGCGTAGCTGTTGATCGCGAATCGCGAGCAGGATGCGGGTCTGCATCGGGGTCAGGTCTGGTGTTTGTCCGGTCAGCGGCGAGAGGCTTGTGAGGGCTGCGTCCATCAATGTTCGCTCGGTAGGTAGATGACGTTGTTCGTGTACCATAATATGACTTCCGGCTCCGGAAAGTCGGTGTATCCGATTTGTTTGGAGAAGACTGTGTTTTCGTTGCCGTCCTGGCAGGAAAGAACGGCCGTCGTGCCGGTGACCCTCAGCGTCCACACCTGAAACTCTTCTGTTTTTACGCCGGCGTTGAATTGCTGGGCGAGCGCGATCTCGTCCAGCAGCCAATAGGCCTGCGCGGTTTCCGCGACATACCGCGCGCCGTCGGTGTATGTGATGGATCGGATCATTGGGTGTCGGTACCAGTTTTGCGAACCTGTGAAGCCTGACGTATCCATTCTGTGGTCTCCGCACGCGGGTTCGGGAATCATCGGCGATCGGGCAGGGTGGATTCTCCCCTGCCCGCTCGTCTTGCGGTCCCTCTGAGCTTTCGAGGATCTGTGTCGGTCAGCGCGATTGTCGCTGGCGTTCGGCGTTTCGGTCTTTGCGGGTTTTGCTCGGGCTGGCCCGGCTAGAGTCCGGTTTTGCTTGCCGCTTCGTCGATCGCGACGTCAGCGGCTTCCGAGGGTGGAACGCGGCCATCGTATTCATCGCGCCATAGGCGGTCGGGAAGGTCGAGGACGTGGATCTTTGCGACCTCGCTCACCCGGCGATTGACCGCATGTAGCCAGCCGAAAAATCCGAGATCTCCGTTCGCATAGGCCCACAGTCTATCGTCGGAGACGCTTTGCCCGGCCGCGTATGCAATCTCCTGGCCCCGGTGCTTGAAACTGCGCTCCGCGTCTCCCCACTGATCCATCCGGAGGGAGTGATCCTCTCTGCGTCTCCGCCACCATTCGGGGTTGGCGCCCGGTGTTTCCCAGCCGATGATGGAGCCATGTTTCATGGCGGCGATCTCATCTTCGGTCGGTGGGGGTTGGAGTTTGCTGTTCAGGCAGGCTGGTGAGCACACGGTGTCTACGGGGTAGTAGTGACTCTCGCCACGTCGTATCATGGCGGTCCTACCGGTGGTTGGGTGGCTGACGTAGCAAAGCTCGGGCAGGCGTTGGCTGGATGACGCTGGGCTCTTCCGTTTGGCTTTCATTGCCGCTGTTCCGCGTTGCCGATCAGGATTGGGAAATCGAGCAGTCTTCGAAAGGTTTCGATTTCCCGGCTAAGCTGGCGTACGATCGGGCCATAGTGCGGCTCAAGCCGGGTGGCGGCGATGAGGTATCGGTTCCACATCCGTTGGTCCCACGTCTCCTGGTCGCTGATCTGGATGTGGCGTGCGGCGCCCTGTACCGCGGCTTGTTCGCAGGCTCGGGTCAGTGACGCCTCAAGAGCCTCGAGGCGCGCTTGCCTGGTCGCGATGCCGAGTTGGAGCGCCTGGCGGTTGAGACTTCGTGCTGGATGGCTGTCGGCGGCGGAGGCGATGAGCATGGAAGTGAGCATCGTCATGCCAGCGCCCCCTGGTGATAGGTGGGTCATTCGGGCGAACCTCGATCAGGCCGGACATCCCGCCCCTGTTGGTCTCGGGGCGGGATGTCGGGGTTATTCGGCGGCGTCGGCGAGAGTTTGCGCGTTGTCGTTGTCTCCGACGGAGGTTTCGTCCTCGGCGCGGTCCGATGGACCGGCTTCTCCGTCGCCAGTGTCTTCGCCGGCTTCGTGCGGGGTGATCCAGCCGCGTCCGGGGACATAGTTGCGCGGTGCGGATGTCCTCGCCTTTTCCAGATCGGCGGCAGTGACCTGGAACAGGGCATCGGGATAGACGTAGACCGTGTTCGCGAAGCGATGGACCATGCGTGAGCGGGTGTCCTTCGCGCGCGGTTCCACCCGGACGTTATGCGTTGCCGCGGCGGCGTTGAGTGCCGCTTTTGACAGGCACGAGAGAAACTCGTCGGTTGCCATGCTGGGGAGGTAGAGCGATGCGCCGATCGCGTCGCCGGCGATGCGCGCGAGGATGCCGCTGTCGGAGCGGTTTTCGCGGCAGGACAGGACGGTGGTCAGCATCTTGCGGGCGGCGGCGCGAATGGCGTTCGGATCACCGCTCAGGTTGCCGCCATTCGTGATTGCGTTTGCAATCTGGGTGCGTTCGAAGGCGCCGGCGTCGGACGGACTGTCGATCTGCACGTTCTTGCCCGCGAAGGCGAGGATCATCATCCCCAGCAGGGTCTGGTCGTCGATGGTCGCGACCTCAAGTGCCTGGTGCAGCGCGTTGGTGCGAAGGTCGCCGATGATGGCGGTCCCCTTTTGTGTCAGGTCCGGTCGCGCCGGCTTCGGCTTGGCATCGGTGTCGTCGTCATCTGTCGTGGGCGCAGTTCCGGGTTTCGCCGTCTTTTTCTTCTCGGGAATGTTGTAGGCAATCGACTTGACCTCGCCGGAATTGGGATCGAGATATTGGCCGGTCCAGTCGCGCTTGCCGGGCTTGCCATAGACGTGAGCGGCGCCCTTCGGGAGTTGGAAATGGCCGTGCTCGTCGGTTGGCAGCATCCTGTGCTGGGGCGGCAGGTTGTTCTGCAGCCATTCGGTCTGCGCACCGAAGAAGGCGTCCACCATGGTCGTGTACCGCCCGTCTTCGCCGGCCGGGACGAACAGGTCGTCCTCCCATATGATGCCGTAGGCCTTGGTGAGGTCCTCGCCGAACCTGGCCGCCGCGAACGGAATCCGTCGTTTGCTGAGCGCGCGGGCGACCTCGTGCCAAGGGGCGTCCGTGTGGCCCTTCTTTGGCTTGTACTTTTTCCAGACCTGGGCCTGTTCCTCCGGCTTTGCGGCGGCGATCGTGCGGAGCTGATCCTCGCTTGGCATGGTGCCCTGTGCCATGACGTCCAGCATTGCGGACGGCAGGTGCGCCAGCAGCTTCAGGCGCTTGATGGTGCGGACCGGCAGGGCGAGCGCGTCTGCGATGGCCTGTTCGTTCCAACCCTGACCCTCCAGGGCCTCGACCGCGCGCCAGATGTCGACGCTGGTCATCGAGGCGCGGATGAGGTTTTCGCTGACGGACCGCATCGGGTCGGCGAGTTCGTCGGGATCGCCGACCACGACGTCGATCACCGGGAAGCCGGCTTTGATCGCCGCTTGGACCCGGCGGTTGCCGGCGATGATCGTCAGCTTGCCATCGTACTCGGCAACGCGGGGTGGCTGGATGATCCCGACCGGCGACATGATCGAGGCCAGAAGCTGGTCATCCATCGCTTTCGGAACGCTGGTGCGCCGCGGATCGAGCGGGTTCCGCACCAGAATCCTTGGATCGACGCTGCGTAGTTCGGCCATCATTCGTGCTCCTCGTTGCTGTGCCGTCTCGGCAGGGTTTTGCGAGACGGGAGCCGGCGGCCGCATCCCAGGAAGCCGGGTCAAGGGCGCGTCGAAGACGCGGGCGCGCTTGCGCGCCGAACCCTTGAGGCGGGCGACCGGGATGTGGCAGCGGTGTTTTGCGGTCAGAACAGGCTTGCTTGACCTGGTGCGCCCGCCGTCCTGCGGCTGGTTGAGGCCGGGATGGGCTGGAAGCTCGCGAGGTCGGCTGGTGTGGCTGGGGGGAGTCCGTCGTATTTCTCGCGGAGACGGGCCAGCAGCGCTCGTTCGGTCTGTTCTGTCTCCGCGGCGAGCCGTGCTTTGAAGCCTGCCAGGACCTCGCTTAACCGGATGCGTGATTTGACTTTCCGTTCGACGTCGCAGAATGTATAGTCCGGTTGGCCGTAACATGGGTGCTGGATGGTTTGCTCCAGAAACGCGATTTTTTGCGCGGTGCTGGTAAAGAAAGTGTCCCAGAATCCGTCTTTATTGTAATGTGCGATATGGCCACATGTATTCCTCAATGTTTCGTAAAGCCGGCGCGTCCATAGTTTTTGAGCGAAGTCGCTCGCTATGAACCGGCACAAATTGTTGGCGAACCATGCTTTGTCGGCGGTTGAGTGGTATCGTGTCGGGGTGAAGTCCTGGTCGCCGAATGGTGGGGAGATCAGTGCGTGAGGGTTCCAACGCATTGGCCGGGTCTTCCCTGTTGTTGCAATGTCTATGGGTCTGAAGGGGTGGCCGGGCTGTCGAACGGGAGGTCGGGCCAGTCATCGTCGCCGGAAATGCCCTCGGATTTCGCGAGGTTGGCGTTGAGTGCGTCAAGCTCCGCCAGCTTGTTGTCGAGTTCGGGTTGCAGCGCGAAGTCCTGGTCGAGCCGGGGTTGGTAGCCGGCTATTCGTGAGGTGGCGTCGGCCAGTTTTCGGTCCTGGTCCTCGAGCTCGCGTTCGAAGCGGTCGATGATGGACTCGAGGCGGGCGATGATGCCGAGTGCCGTCAGCTCATCGAAAACGTCGATCGTTTGCTCATAGTCGGTTCGCTGCAGGACAAGGTCGGCGACCCAGACGTTTCCGACCATGGTACGATGCACGCTGCACGAAAGATCGAACCCGGCGATGCTCCCGATTTTCCAATCCCGCTTTTTCGCCTCGAAGACGGCAATCCGCGTCTTCGCGAGCAGCGCTGTGCCGGCGAACTTGCGTTCGTCGTATTCGCGGCCTTCGACTTCCATCGTGAAGGCGTCACCGCGCGTTGACGCTCTGCGGCTTATGTCCTGGCGGATCGCTTTGAGCCGCCGCGTCGCCAGGTCGCGGTCGTGCCTGGCGTTAGAGATGCGGCGGCGGATGTCATGCTGGTCATCCATGTGCGCAGCTCGCTGGCGCTGCAGGCGGGAGATTTCGGCTTCCAGCCCGGCCTTTTGCATGAGCCGGCTGTCACCGGATGCGATGGCCTTGGCCATGGCGAATTGGTCGGCCTGGCTGCCGGCATCTTCGATGCGCCTGATGCTTCGGTCTCCCGATAGTGCTGCTGCGATGAATCGCGCTTTTCGTTCGTTGTTCTGCCACATCGTCGCATCCATGGAGCCCAGCGTCGCGTAGGCAAAGACCGCGATCTCGTCGTTCTGGTTGCCTTGGCGTAATATACGCCCGTCTCTTTGTTCGATCTGCGCCGGCAGCCAGGGCACATCGAGATGGTGCAGTGCCTTCAATCGTAGCTGCACGTTGACGCCTGTCCCCATGGTCTCGGACGAGCCGATCAGGAAGCGAACACGCCCGGCGTTGAAATCGCCGAACAGCCTTTGTTTGTCGGCGGACTTCTTGAAATCCTGCATGTAGGCGATCTGTGACGGCGGAACGCCGAGCCTGATCAATTCCTGCTTGATCCATCGATAGGCCGAGAAGCCGCGCTTTTCTTCGACCGCGATGGTGCCGAGGTCGGAGAAAATCATTTGCCCTGCGCCCGCGATCGGATAGGGTGAGCCGTCCGGTTGCAGGTAGCGATTGTCGGTGGTTTCCAGCCAGATGCGGTGGGTGTTCGCGATCAGCCTGTTGAGCTTGTTCTCGGGCTCGTTCTCGTTGACCGGCCAGACCAGTCTCATATCGATTGCGGCATGACGTCCATCTGTGATGACGCTCAAAAGTATGTCATCGCCCGGCTGCGGCCTTCTCGTTCGCTCCTCGATTGTCTGTATGCGCTCGGCCAGATATCGTTGATACGACTTGAAGGCTCTGCTGGCGGGTGCCGTGATCAGTTGCCGCTGCCCGCCGTGAATGCGCGGAAGGTTGACGTAGTTACGCAAGTCTTCTGGCATCACGACATCGGCGATCGAGCGGAACATGTCGATCAGCTCGGGGATATTGATGAACTCGGCGAACCGCTCTACCGGCTTGTATGCGCCCGATGGTTGAAGCTCGAGTTCAATCTTGGTGTCTCCGAAGGTAGCAGCCCAGGCGTCGAATTCATGCACGCCGCGGTCGCGTAGCATGTCGTCTGCCTGGAACCGCAGCAGCGAGTACAGCTCACCCAGGGTGTTCGTAATCGGCGTTCCGGACGATTGTATCAGGGTGCGGCCGGGGTTCTTCGCTTCGAGGTAGCGGGACTTCACGAACAGGTCCCACGCCCGTTGCGATCCGTCCGGATCAACGCCTTTCAGGTTGGCGCGGTTGGTTGCGAACGACAGCTTCCTGAAATATTGGGCTTCATCGACGATGATCTGGTCGATGCCGAGTTCCTCGATGGTCAGCATGTCGTCCCGCTGGTCCATCAGTTTTTCGAGTCGTGCGCCCAGCTTCTCCTTGATTGCTTCGATGCGTTTGCGTGTGGTCCGGTCGCCCTCGTCCAGGCTGGCTTGCAGGGTCTCGAACATCGCGAGCTGGTCCTCGATCATCCCGCGTTCGAACCGCGCTGGGACCGCGATGAACTTGAATGCCGAATTGGTGATGATGATGGTATCCCAGTTCGCTGTTGCGGCTCGCGCGAGAAACCGCGACCGTTTGGCCTTGACGAAGTTGGTCTCGTCGGCGACGAGAATTTGCGCCGTCGGATACAGCTGCAGGAGTTCCCGCGCCGCCTGCGCGAGGCAGTGTCCTGGAACGACGAGCATGGCCTTGTGGATCAGGCCAAGCCGTTTCTGTTCCATGATGGCGGCTGCGATCGAAAACGTCTTGCCGGCGCCGACCGAGTGCGCGATGTAGGTGCTGCCTGTCGCGATGATCCGCCAGACCACGCGCTTCTGGTGGGGATTGAGCGTGATGATGCTGCTGGCGCCCGGCAGCGTCAGGTGCCGGCCGTCGAAGTGACGTGGCAGCAGGTTGTTGAAGCGGTCGTTGTAGATCCGTGCCAGCCGGTCGGTGCGATCAGGATTTTTCCATATCCACTCGCTGAAGGCGCGTTTGATTTGGGCCAGTTTTTCTTTCGCTGCTTCGGTTGCTTCTTCGTTGAGCACGCGCTTTTCGACTCCGTCTTCCCGCACCAGGTCGAAGATTTGTGGCGTGCCGCTGTTGAGGGCGTCATGCAGCAGGTGGCCGGCGTTGCGCCGACCGGTGCCCCACTGGGAGGTTCCCGCTGCCGTGCCGACGAACCCGGTGATATCGACCGTCCAGGTGGCGAGGTCTTCGCAGTGCTGGATTCGGGTGCTGGTTTCCATCACCTCCTGCGAGAACGCTTCGATGACGTCTGTCGGGATCCATGGCGCTCCGAGTCGAGCGGTGATATCCGACGGTTTCAGGTCGATCGGCTGCACGTCCGCGAGCGCAGCGACGTTTCGCTCGTACTGGCTGTCGATGGCCGCTGCTGCCTGGGCGACCGCCAGCTTGGTCCGCACTGCGCCGGAGAGGTAGGCGTCGGCGGTTTCCCATGCCTCGTTGCGGGGGTTCCGGAACACCGTTGTGCCGAGTTCGGCGAGCGCCGTTTCCGGGTCCTGGTCGAGCAGTTCAGCCAGGTGGTCGAGATCGACCCTGCCGAGCTCGCTC
>Ga0302275_10004428_pt1 | contig 13862 bp, 8 predicted proteins | sample III_Bog_N2_2_FD_200229 | JGI IMG/M metagenome (GOLD analysis project Ga0302275, IMG submission 200229) | Peat permafrost microbial communities from Stordalen Mire near Abisko, Sweden - III_Bog_N2_2 | ecosystem: Environmental > Terrestrial > Soil > Wetlands > Peat | place: Sweden: Abisko...
TGGAGCCTCCCCCCAAGCCTCGAGCTTGTGCGATCCCGAGCCCCGATCCGACAAGACGGAAGGCAGAAGAGTGAGACTTGAGGCGTGCTATGCTTCGTCGCATGCGACAGAGCCTTCGAATTCCCTTAATGCTGTTGGCGGTGATTGCCGGCGTGGCTCCGGCTGCGGCGCGGGTGACTCGCGTGGAGGTGACAGCGCGTCAGGAAGTGCTGGGCGGGATGACCTTCGGGGATGCGGGAGCGTATGAGCGTATCACGGGGCGGGTGTATTTTTCGCTGCCTGTCAACAATCCGCACAATGCGGGAATCGTTGATCTGCAGAATGCCGTGAACCTGAAGGACGTCGATGTCGAGTTCTCGGCCGATTTCATGGTGATTCGGCCTAGGGTTGCGAGCAAGGGCAACGGGTCAATGCTGCTTGAGGTTCCCAACCGCGGGCATCGGGGAATTCTGAAATTGGTAGACGGCGGCGACGGGGATTTGGCCAATGACGCGGGCGATGCGTGGCTGCTGCGGCGCGGGTTCACGATCGCGGCCGTGGGATGGCAGTGGGACGCGGCGGGCGAGGGGGCGCTCAGATTTTTTGCGCCGGTGGCGAAAGAGAATGGGAAGACGATCACAGGATTGCTGCGCGGCGATCTGATGCCGTCGCACCCGATGGACGAGATTCCTCTGGGACACTTGATCACCGGCTCAATGGGCGGAACGGAGTACTCTGTGGCCGCCCCGGACGACCCGCGCAATGTGCTGACCGTGCGGGAGACCCGCCACGGGGCGCGCAGGCTTATCCCGCGCGGCGACTGGGAGTTTGCGCACACCGTGGACGGGACGCTGACGGCGAGCGACCGCTTCATTCACCTGAAGGGTGGATTTCAGCCAGGAAAGATCTACGAGTATGTCTACGTGGTTCAGGATCCGGTGGTGGCCGGCGGTGGATTCGCGGCGATACGCGACTTTGCTTCGTATGCCAAACATGATCCCCGATCGATTGCGCCTGCGCAGCGCGTGTATGGCGAAGGCATCTCCCAGAACGGGCGGTTTCTGCGCGATTTTCTTTACCAGGGATTCAATGCGGACGAGGAAGGCCGGATAGCGCTCGATGGAGTGCTGGCGCATGTGGCAGGCGCGGGGCGAGGCAGTTTCAACTTCCGGTTTGCGCAGCCGTCGCGCGATGCGGAACCGACTTCGTCCGTGGACTTTCCCACCGATATCTTTCCGTTCACCGACCAGCCGGAAAGAGACCCCGTGACGGGCGCTACGGGTGGGCTGCTGGACCGGGCCAGCGAGAGCGGGACCTCGCCGAAGATATTTTTCTCGAACACATCGTTTGAATACTGGGGCCGGGTTGCGGCTCTGATTCATGTGACCGCCGACGGCAGGAGCGATGCCGCTATCTCGCCCAACGTGAGGATCTACCACTTCACCGGGCTGCAGCATTTTACGGGGCCGTTTCCGCCTCAAATGGGGAATGGCGATCTCACGGGGCAGGAGCCGCAATCGCCGCTGCCCGTGCGATTTTTCTGGCGGGCGATGATCTCGAATATGGACGAGTGGGTTCGGACCGGCGAGGCGCCGCCGCCGAGCAGCTACCCGCGGATTGCGGACGGGACGTTGAAGCCGCTCAGCGAATACAGGTTTCCGGCCATCCCGGGAGTGAACCTGCCGCACGAGGCCAGTGAGGCGGTGCGTCTGGATTTTGGTCCAGGATGGCAGGAGGGGATTCTCAGCCTGCAGCCGCCGAAGGTCGGGCAGGCCTTCCCGGTGCTGGTGCCGCAGGTGGACGCGGACGGCAATGAGCGCGATGGAGTGCGGCTGCCGGAGATCACGGTTCCATTGGCGACTTACACGGGATGGAATCTGCGCGACCCATCGATTGGCGCGCCGGATCAGCGCGTGGCATTTGAGGTTTCGTACATCCCGTTTGCGAAGACCGAAGCTGACCGTGCAAAGAGCGGCGATCCGCGCCGGTCGATTACCCGGCGCTACACGGGCCGCGAGGACTACCTGGCGCGCTACACGCGCGCGGTGGACGATCTGGTGAAGCAGCGGTGGATTCTTCCCGAAGACCGTGCGGCGATGCTGCGGCGGGGTGAAGAAGAGTGGACCGAGGCGACCAAGCCGTAACAGGCTGCGGAAAAGCTCATTGGAGAGTCACTTCTTCAAGGCTTTGTAACAGGGCGTGACTTTAGTCGTGCCGATAAAGCCGCTCAAATCAATGGCGGGCTTCAGCCCCTCTAATAAGCCCCTCCAAATTAGCTTTTACGCCTGCGAAAACCGGGACGCCCGCGCTCAAGATCTCCCAGGGCAGGAATGAAGCCGTGATGACCAGGGTCAGGTATTCGCCCCAGGCTTTTTCCAGATACAGGCCGATGCCCTCTGCGGAGCCGAGGGCGGCGTAGCAGAACGCCACGAGACCAATGCGGCGCAGCATGTGAGCGTCGACCAGGGACGCCTTGACCAGGATGAAGTTGACAACGTGTGATTCCGGATTGAAGCGGAGATGATCTGCCAGGGTCTGGAGTTCGTCGGCGAGGTTTTTCTTTAAGAGGCGATGCGCGCCGATGCCGATGGCTACGAAAAGGAGTGCCTGCGCGAACTTGAACAGAGCGATCAGCACCAGCCACTGGTTGTGGGAGCGGCTTCCGGGGAGAGATTTCACTGTAGATGGTGTCATGATCGCGGGCAAACAGGGTACCTGTACTTACGTTACCTAGTCGATCCTGAAAAAGTGCTTTTCAAGCATATTGAAGGTGAGCACTGCGGGCATGCGGGCCTTGTGAAGCGATCATCATGTTCAATTCGATCATGATCCGGGACAGAAAAATGCGCCAAGAAGCTCTGAGTAGCTTCTGGAAGTTCATCGCGGCGGCTGCCATGATGGCGTTGATCTGATTTCCCGCAGTGCCCTTCAGCCGGTTACGTTCCAACCGGTGTTCGCTCTTCAGATGTCCGATGCTTGGTTCGACTGCGGCACGGCGTTTCATCCATCGCCATCGCGGTTGCGGTGTACTTCCTCTTCGCCTTTTGTCGACATGCACGGCGACCTCGCCGTCATAGTCGTGGCCTCGATAGCCCATATCGACGAACACTTCGCTCACCTGGTTGGCGATCAAGCTCTCGACCTGCTTCATCTGTGCAGCCAGCGTGTGGCCGTCATAGGGATTTCCAGTGAAGCTCTTCGCGCCGACGAACCATCCACCACGACTGCTCACCGCGACACTCACCTTGTTGCCGAACTCGTACTGCTTGCCAGCCTTGCCCTTGGCGATGCACTCGACTTCAGGTTCGTGCACACTGTAGATCTTGTTTTTGTCATGCCTCTGTTGTGCATAGATTCGATGCGCTGTCTGAAGCAACTTGTCGAGCTTGTTCGACGGTGTCTCAACCTGGCGCTCTATCTCGCGCATAACTCGCCCTAGTTGGGTTTTCAATTTGCGCGTGCAGGCACGCGCGCGTTTCATCTGGCGGGCATGGGCATAACGGCTGGACTGCATCAGCAGCCGACGGCCCACATGCCGATAACTCTGCTTGATCGTGAGGCCCTCAGCGCGCGCTGTCTTCACCAGCCGCTCGCGCATGCGCTGGTAGAGTCTGGCATCGGTGGGAAAACGGATTGCCTTGGTCTCCACCGTCGTGTCCACGTTCACGCGCTTCAAATCGGCGGGACGAATCACGCGCATCTTCACGCCTGCTTCAATTGTGGCGCGCAGCATCTGCTCGGCTCCGGCATCGCCCAGGCGCTTGCGCCACCGCGTCATGCTCGATGGATCGATCGGCATCTGATGCTGAAAATGCCGCATGCCGCTGAAGTGCTGCCAGTAAGGGTTTTCAACCCACAAGGCAACCACGTCTTCGTCGCTCAGGTCATGCTGATACTTCAGATAGTGCAGAGCGACCATCAGACGCGTCGAGATCCCGGGTGCACCCTGGCTGGGATGATAGGTGCCGCCTAGAGTCTGTTCGAACGACTCCCAGTCGATGAAAAGACCGAGACGAACCAACGCATGGCTCATGTCGATCAACTGCTCCAAATCTATCTGAAACAACTCCCGCTGTGGCTGCTCCGGCTCGCGTTTCGGCTGCATCGTTTTCCCCAGTTTTCAAGGTCATTTGCAATGCCTTCAGGGAAATTCTAGATCAACAAACACCGCATTTCATCAGGATTTATACGGGTTTTGTTGGCTTTTCAGGATCGACTACCTATACTTACGTTAAACGATGAGTTCGGGTTCAGCCCGATGCCAGCGTGCCGCGGCACGCAGGGGCAGCTATTTTCTGGCGCGCAGAAGAGCGTCGCGGTCAACAATGTTGCCGTCGAGGATAAGGGTAGAGATATGCCGGGCATTCCAGATGTTCTGTGTAGGGTCGGCGTCGACTACAAGAATGTCTGCGCGCCGCCCTGGGGCGATCTGGCCAAGTTCGGTCCACCCTAGCTGCTGGGCGTAGTTATTGGTGGCGGCGGCGAGGGCTTCACGGGGGGATAAACCGAGCCGGACCAGCAACTCCAACTCGGTGTGGAGGGAAATGCCCGGCATCGAGCCGGAGACGTCGGCGCCGGACCCGGCCAGATAGTGTGGGAAGGCGGCGAAGAGCGTCTGGTTGATCCGCCACAGGCGGATGGCAGCCTGGCCGGCTTTTTTTTGGAGATCCGCTTCCATCCAGCGCTGTCCGGCGGCAGGCAGGTGCCGGGTCCACTGCGGGAGGGGGTAGTTCATGTCGCCGGTTGCCGGGTCGGTGGGGTTGAACATGCGGCTCGGGGAGAGGAGCGACGCGGCAGGCTCTTCCCAGAGGTTGCGATGGCCGGGCAGTTCGGCGTAATAGAGGCTGAAGGTTGGCATGAGGGCGGCGTGGCGGGAGGCAATGAACCGGGCGTAGTTGCGCAGGTGCGCGTCGGTAGGCGGGATGCGCTCGGAGTAGTCGCGGGCGGTGACGGCGGAGGCGCCGTATGGGTCATCGACCAGCGGAGTCTGGAGTTCGTCGGGAGTGACGCCGAGTTCATAATCGCCCATGTGGACGAGGACATCGACTCCCGCGTCGATGGCTACGCGGTAGGGTGTTGAGACGAAATCGCCATAAGTGGCGAGATGCAGCTCGCGGGCGCGTGCCACGATCCACTGGGCATTGGCGGCGGTGACGCGGGGGCCTAGAAGGAGTACACGGGTCCCGATGGCGGCGGTATCGGCGATCTGACGGGCGGTTTCGTCGGGGGCGAGTTCTACCGGGTGGGTGCCTTCGCGCAGGCGCGAGATCCAGTCGGGGCGATGGGCAAGCAGGCTCCAGTTATCGGTTACTCCCGCCGAATCGATGGGATAGATGTGGGGACCGGGGCTGGCGCTCAGGTCGATGTAGCCGCGCTCATTGTCGGCGCGGGCCACAACGGTCGTGACGCCCATATAAAGATTCGCGCTGGCCTCGGCCTGGGAGTTCAGGCCGGCGAAGCCGTCGACGAGGCCTGGAATGACATACTTGCCCGTGCAGTCGATGACGCGCGCGCCCTTGGGGACCGGCAGGTCTTGCGCGGCCCCCACGTCGGTAATGCGGCCGTCCCGGATGATGACGACGGCATTGGGCAGATCCCGGGCCGAGTCGCCCCAGCCGGTCACGTCGACCACGGTGCCCCCGGCGAGGACGAGCGGGATGGAGGCGGGAGGCGGGATGGGCAGCACAGCCTGGGCAGCGGCTGGTATAGAGTGCAAGGCAAGGGCAATCAGACAAGCTGAAACGAATTGACTCATTCTCATAGACAGCCGTGCCTGTTGAGGATTGTCGCACACCACCACCTGCGGTGGGGCCAGCGCCTTGGGCCTTGTGAGCCCCACCGGTGTTTCCGCCTCCGCGGGGAGATGAAACTGGGTATTTCCTGTGATTCCGACATACCGCCCTTCCCCGTATTTGGCTAAAATCCTCATTTCATTGAGTTTTCCAGCGACGGTCGCGTCAAGATCCTCATAACACTGTAGTTGATCCTAGAATCCTCGAAACAAACAGGTCAGGCATTCTTTTTCGGGTTTCTGCGGCGCCCTGCCTTGGCAACCCACTCTCGATTCTGCAGGGCAGAGACATAATGATCTGCGAATTGGGCAGGTACCTGACTTCACGCGGGTGGGGCGCTGTTACTGTGACTTGATCGACGTGGCGTGATTGTTGGCGTAGATAATTGTCCAGTGCTTGCCGGCCTGATCGTAGTTGACGGTGCGGTTGCCTTCCTGCGAGCCGGGGGCGTCGGACTTCTGGCCGATGGACATGCGGGTCTCAAGCTCGCTCATGCCGGGCTTCACCTGATGCGCGTCAATCGAGGCCCAGACGTCCTTGGGCCAGTTGTCGTAGATGGTGTGTGGGTCGTCGTAATAGAAGAGCAGGTCGCAGTAGTAGTGTTCGTCGGCCCCTTGCATGACCCCGATGGGCGTGGCGTACAGGTCGGCGCTGCCCGGAAGTGCAAAAATGGCGAATGCCTGGCGGCTGCCGTGATCGATACCGTCGTCAACCGAGGCCGGAGGCGATGCTTTGACGATCTTCTTGACATCCAGCCGCTGGGCGGAGGGGATGACGCCGATGCGCTTGCTGAAGTCGATGCGGCTGCCCCTGAAGGGATAGTAGGGCATGGTGTAGCCGTTCTTCATCCAAACGCTCTTGCCCACCAGAGTTTGAGTGTCTTGGAACGTCGTCATAAACATCATGCGGACCACGGCAACGTCGTCGGGAGTGAGTTGCTGTTCGGCGCTCTGTTGGGGGATGACGCCGGGGTTGCGGCGATGTTCGAAGACGGTGAACAGATAAATGCCGCCGATGGCAAGCGTAACCAGGATGGAGAGGAGAATTTTCAGCCAGGTTTTCATGCGTTCTCCGCGAGGGCGCGCTTAGCGAGGCTTGGCGAATTCGGACCGGTGGCGGCTATAGGAAAAGTAAATAACCAGGCCGATGACAAGCCATGCGAAGAATGCCATCCAGGTCATGACCTCAAGCCCCATCATGAGTAGGATGCAGAACACGATGCTCAATACCGGGAAGACCGGTCCGAGCGGCGCCTTGAAGCCGCGGCGGCGTTCCGGCTCGCGGTAGCGCAGGATCATCACGGCAACCGAGACCAGGACAAAAGCGAACAGCGTGCCGATGTTGGAAAGGTTCGACACCGTGCCAATGTCGAGCAGACCGGCGGGAATGCCGACCACGAAGCCTGCCACCCAGGTCGACACGGCGGGGGTGCGAAACTGGGCGTGGATGCGGCTGAATATCTTGGGCAGCAGGCCGTCGCGCGACATCGCAAACCAGATCCGCGCCTGGCCGAGCTGGAAGACAAGAATCGACGAGATCATGCCCATCAGGGCGCCGATCAGCACGAAGAGGCGCGTCCATTGCAGGGCGCTTCCGGGGTGCTCGAGCGCCAGGCGCTTGAGGGCGTTCACCACCGGGGCGGCGTCTCCCATCACCGATTGCCAGGGCACGATACCGCTAAGAACGATGGCCACGCCGCCATAAAGCACCGTGCAGGCCACCAGGGTGGCCATGATGCCGATGGGCAGATCGCGCTGCGGATTGCGGCATTCTTCAGCCGCGGTAGAAACCGAATCGAAGCCGATGTAGGTGAAGAAGATGATGGAGCCGCCGGTGAGCACGCCGGTCCAGCCGTTGGGCATGAACGGATGCCAGTAGCGCGGCTTGATGAAGCTGGCCGCGGCAAAAATGAAGACCAGGATGGCGGTCATCTTCACCAGCACCAGAATGTTGTTCGTCCGCGCCGACTCGCGAATGCCTCGAACCAGGATGACGGTGAGGATCATCACGATGAGGAAGGCGGGAATGTTGAAACCGAAGTGCCAGCCTGGATCGTAGAGATTGTTTCCGGCCAGGTCCTGCAAGCCGGTGGGCAGAAAGGCGGGCGAAATCCACATCAACGGCGGGTGCAGCCCGAACCAGTCCATCAGGTCGACGATGTGGGCGGCAAAGCCAACGCTGACGCTCATGTTGCTGAAAGCGTATTCGAGGATGAGGTCCCAGCCGATGATCCAGGCCACCAGTTCGCCCATGGTGGCGTAGGTATACGTGTAGGCTGAACCGGCGATAGGAATCATGGAGGCCAGTTCGGCATAACAAAGGCCGGTAAAGGCGCAGACAATGGCGACCAGCACCAGCGAGAGGGCAAGCGCCGGGCCGGCGCCGGGCCGGCCGGCCATGGCTGTATGGCTGATGAGGAAGTGCAGCAGCGGGGTGTTCTCGATCGATGGCACATCGAAACGCTGGCCTGCCATGGCCGTGCCAATGACCGTGAAAATGCCAGAACCGATGACGGCGCCGATGCCCAGGGCGGTGAGCGACCACGGCCCGAGGCTCTTTTTGAGGGCGTGTCCGGGCTCTTCCGAGTCGCGGATCAGCTTGTCGATCGACTTGCGGGCAAGCAGTTGACTGGGCAGTGTCAATCTCCTCACCCCGCGGGGACGCGGGGTTTTTCACAGCATACAAGCTTTCTGCGGAGGGGAGGAGCGGGTAATGCGGCTTCCAGATTTCAGCTTTCCGCGGGGAGCCAAATACTGAAAGAACTCCCCGTTTAAGCTGTCGGCCGGAAGGTGAATGTTGAACTCTGAGCTTACCGCTTCGATTGGCCGCGAACCATCTTCTTCACTTTTTTCTTTTTCTCGCCGCGGGCGGTAGTGCGCTTGGCTTTGGGGACCGCTTTTTTGCGTGCAGCCCGTTTCAGCTTCTTTCGTTCCAGCTTGTCTTCAACTTTGGTGGTGTCTGCCACGTATAACCTCTTTCAAACCAGTGTTTTCAATCTCTCCCGTTCGACGGGGCGGTTGACTTTCAGAATAACAGGGAATGAATGGAGGCGAAAGCGTGCCGGTTTGCTATGGCTTGGGACGATATCGGCAGGAAAGGCTCATGGTGCGCACTGCCTCGACCAGCGGCCGGCAGGGTAAACTCGATGGCGCCGCGGAACTCGGTTAATACCAAGGTTGCAGATAGCCCTTGCGGAAGGAGCAGAGGGTTTCAACCCTCTGAATATGAGCCCAAACAACGCGGCCTTTGGGCCCGGGCCTTCGTTCGTCTCCCAGGAACCGCGCGAAATGCAACGGAAGCATTAAGCCGCGGAAAGCCGGCACGAGCTGAGAGGTGAAGCTTGAAACATGGCAAAAGCTGCGTCCTGGTCATCAATCCCGGGACGACTTCGACCAAGATCGGGATTTACACGCGGGCAGGCGAGGAGCTGGCTCTGACCATTCGCCATGGTGATGAGGAGCTGGCTCGTTTCCGCGGAGAGCCAATGCTGGCTCGGATGGAGTATCGCGCCGGCCTGATCGAGGAAGCGCTCGCGTCGGCTGAATTTAATCCAAAACGCCAGAGAGCGGAGCTCCTCGCCGTGGCGGGGCGGGGTGGGCTCCTGCCGCCCATGGCCTGCGGCACGTACCTGGTGGATGAAGTCATGGTGGAGGAGCTGCGGCGCGCGCGGCGAGGAGAGCACGCTTCAAACCTGGGCGCGGTGCTGGCGCTGAGGTTTGCGCGCGCGGCGGGAGTGGATGCGTACATTGTGGACCCGGTCACGGTGGATGAGTGGCAGCCGTGCGCGCGGTTGACCGGCTCTCCGCTTGTCGCGCGCGAGAGCATTGGCCATGCCCTGAATACCAAGGCCGTGGCGCGTCGGTATGCACGTGCCGTGGGTAGGCAATACCCGGATTTGCGCCTCGTCGTCGTGCACATGGGCAGCGGAATTACCGTCTCGGCGCATCGCGGCGGACGCACCATCGACAGCAACTCGATCGAGGAGGGGCCGTTTGGGCCCGACCGCACCGGATCGCTGCCCGTGAAGGCGCTAATCAAGCTGTGCTTCAGTGGCAGGTTTACCGAGGCGGAGTTGGACAGACAGGTGTTCGGAGACGGCGGCCTGTTTGCTTACCTGGGCACGCGCGACCTGATGGAGGTGGAAAGGCGCATCGCGGATGGCGACCATGAGGCGGCGGCGGTGCTGAAGGCGATGATCTATCAGATTGCCAAGGAGACCGGCGCGATGGCCGCGGTCCTCGAGGGCAAGCTGGACGCGGTGCTGCTGACCGGAGGCATGGCGCATTCGGAGCGCGTGGTTTCAACGCTGCGGAGGCAGATCGAATGGATCGCGCCGGTTTCGGTTTATCCCGGCGAGGACGAGTTGCAGGCGCTGGCGGAAGGCGTGTTTCGCGTATTGGATGGCGAAGAAGAGGCCAGGCGGCTGGAGCCGGGGAATTCGCTAGATTTTCTGTAGATTGGCGAACTTCTCCATCAGTTTCTTCATTCCGGCGCGCGGAAACAGGACGGTCAGTTTGGCGTCCTCGCCCTCGCCTTCGCGCATCACGATGGTTCCCTCGCCATATTTGGAGTGACGCACGCGCTGCCCTGTCTGGAGGTTCTGGGCTCCCCGCGGCGCTGGAATGTCCATTGCCGGCCGCGCCAGCGTTCCCGGCTTTCCCGCGCCGGATTTGCCGCCGAAGAAGCGGGCGATGTTGTCAATCGATCCCTCCGGCGCTGGCGCGCTTTCACTCTTCGCAGCAGACCCGTGGCTCTCAGGAGGTCTCTTTGGCCCCGTCATCCATGAGGCGGTGAACGGCTTGCCTGGAGCCTGGCGGGAGCCGGATGCGCGCGGAGCCGCAGGGTTATAGGCCTCCTGGCTCTCGTCTTCATAATTGAAGTGGCGGCCTTCGGGTTCGCCGGAATTCCGGCGGCCTGCTCCGTAGCCTGAGCCATAAGCCGGGGTGGACCAGGCTGAGCTCCGGCCGCCCATGTTTTCGACCAGTTCCCCGGGCACCTCCTCAAGGAAGCGCGAGGGAACGCTCTCTTCGGGAGCGTCGTTGCCGTAGCGGCGCCGGTAGTGGGCGCGGGTGAGGATCAGCGTGTTCATGGCGCGCGTCATTCCCACGTAGCAGAGACGGCGCTCCTCCTCGAGTTCTTCAGGATTGTTCAAGGTGCGGGAGTGGGGGAACAGGCCCTCTTCGAGGCCGGCCAGGAAGACGAGCGGGAATTCGAGGCCCTTGGCGGCGTGGAGAGTCATGAGACTGACACGCGCGTTGGGATCGTACTGATCGGTGTCGGAGGCCAGGGCGGCGTGGTCGAGAAAGTCGGCAAGCGTCTCGCCGCGGACCTCGGCGTCATGGGCAGCGTTGGCTAGTTCCTTCAGGTTTTCAATGCGGCTGAAGGCCTCGGGCGACCCCTCGGTCTCGAGAGCCTTGATGTAGCCCGTGCGGTCGATGATGAAACGGATCAGTTCAGGCAAAGTGGCCGCGTCGCCGGGAGAGCGGAAAGGCGCTTGTTCTTTGAGATCGCTCTGAGCGACCTCTTCGGGGCCGGACTCGAAGTCGGGCTCAGGCGGCGCAGGCCCGGCAGAGCGTAACGGCGAGAGCGGCTCAGACTTCTTCTTTGACGCCTCGGCGTCAGCCTGTTTCGGCATTTTCAGGAAGGGTCGCCTGGTCGCGGCAGCGAATGGCGAAAAGTGCGACGGATCGAGCAGAGCCATTTGCTGGCTGTCTGGGTTTCCGCCGAATCCGAAGCTGGCGTCGAGGTCGCTGGCCGCGGCATCCGGGGTTGACGCCCCGAAGTTGAAGCCGGTATGGGCTTCTTCAGATTCTGACTCGGCCACGTCGGCCGCAAGCTTGCCTGCGAAGTCCGGGTCCATCATGGCCTGGGCATCGAGAATCAGTTGGCGGAACGAATCGAGAGCCGAGAGGGCGCGGGTGGGAATGAGCTTATTCTGGATCGCGGCCGCGATGGCGTCCCAGGTAGATTTACCCGATTCGAGAGCCACGCGTTCGAGGGTCTCAACGCTGGTCTTGCCGATGCCGCGCGCCGGAGTGTTGATGGCGCGCTGCAGGGCCATCGAGTCGTGGGGGTTGCGGACCAGGCGCAGATAAGCCATCAGGTCCTTGATCTCCGCGCGCTCATAGAAGCTGAATCCGCCGACCATGGTGTAGGAGATGTTGTAGCGTCGCAGCGCCTCTTCCACCAGACGCGATTGCGAGTTGGTGCGATAGAGTACCGCGACGCCCCCACCGGGGTTTTGTGCTTCGGGGGAGTCTAGTTGCTGGCGAAGGAACGCCTGAATCTTGTCGGCAATGAAAAGCGCTTCGTTTTCGCCGTCGGGAGCCTCGTAGTAGCCGATCAGCGAGCCTCCCTGGCGATCGGTCCACAGCTTCTTGCCTTTGCGGCGCACATTGTTCGCCACCACCGCGCCGGCCGCTTCGAGAATGATCTGCGTGGAGCGGTAATTCTGTTCGAGACGGACGATATGGGCGTTGGGAAAGTCCTTCTCGAACTCCAGGATGTTGCGGATGTCGGCGCCGCGCCAGGAGTAGATGCTCTGGTCCTCATCGCCCACCGCGCACACATTCTTGGCCTCGCCGGCCAGGAGCTTCATCAACTCATATTGCGGACGGTTGGTGTCCTGGTACTCATCGACAAGAAGATAGCGATAACGCCGCTGGTAGCGCTCCCGCACTTCGCTGGACACTTTGAGCAGGCGCACTGCTTCGAGAAGCAGATCGTCGAAATCGAGAGCGTTGTTCTTGCGCAGTTCAGCCTGGTAGCCCTGAAAGATGTGGGCGATGCGCTCGCTGTTGGGATCTTTGGAGGCGAGGTAGTACTCCTGCGGATCGACCATGTGATTCTTGGCCCAAGAGATGCGGCCCAGGACGGTGCGCGGCGTGAGTTGCTTGATGTCCAGCCCCATCCGCCGCATGATTTGCTTGACGATGCCCTGCTGGTCGTTCTCGTCGAAGATGGCGAAAGAGCGCGTGAGACCTTGGCCACCCACCTTCAGCGCCTCGATATCGCGGCGCAGGATGCGAACGCAGAGAGAGTGGAAGGTGGCGATGAGCGGCTTGGCCAGGGAGCCGTGGCCGAGCAGGCGGTCGACGCGCTCGCCCATCTCGGCGGCAGCCTTGTTGGTGAAGGTGACGGCCAGGATGGAATCGGGGGCGACACCTTTCTCGCGGATGAGCCACGCGATGCGGCTGGTGATCACGCGCGTTTTGCCGGAGCCGGCGCCTGCCAGGATGAGCAAGGGTCCCTCGGTGGCCTCAACCGCGGCGCGCTGTTCGGGATTCAGATTGGCAAGGAGCGGCTGCAAGGCGTGACCCGGCTGGAAGGTTCCTTGCTCTAGTGTATCGTTTTGCGCTTGAGCGGCGAAGCGACGGGCATGTTTGCGCCCGGTCATCGATGCGCGCCGAGTCACTCGTTCATTGCAGCCTGATAGTGACGAATTGCACTCTCGCTTTCCATAACAGCAAAGTATATTGGAGTGTCCAGATGTTCGTTTTCTCATCAATCGCCGTCCCTCGCGATGGGTTCCAAGCGCGTTTGGAAAGGCTTGATCCGTGAGCGAAACTGCGACGGTTCCCACCGCAGAGGCACCGGTTCACGTCGCGGAACCGGCTCCCTGGGCCCCTTCTGCCAATCCATGGGCCATTGCGGCGGCGGTCATGACGGCCACTTTCATGGTGGTGCTCGACTCCTCGGTGGCTAACGTTGCTCTGCCGCATATCGCGGGAAATCTCTCGGCCTCGACCGACGAGGCCACCTGGGTTCTGACCAGTTACCTGGTCTCGAATGCGATCATGCTGCCGACCACTAACTGGATCGCGCGCCGCATTGGTCGCAAACCGCTGATGATGATATCGATCCTGTTGTTTACGGGCGCGTCGATGCTGTGCGGCATGGCGATCACCATGCCGATGCTGATTGCGTCGCGCATTTTACAGGGCATTGGCGGCGGCGGAATGCAGCCGCTGGCGCAATCGATTCTGCTCGAAAGTTTTCCGCGCGGGCAACACGGCGAAGCCATGGCTGTATATGGAATGGGGGTAGTGGTCGCGCCGGTAATCGGCCCAACATTGGGCGGATGGATTACCG
>Ga0302275_10004430_pt1 | contig 13860 bp, 10 predicted proteins | sample III_Bog_N2_2_FD_200229 | JGI IMG/M metagenome (GOLD analysis project Ga0302275, IMG submission 200229) | Peat permafrost microbial communities from Stordalen Mire near Abisko, Sweden - III_Bog_N2_2 | ecosystem: Environmental > Terrestrial > Soil > Wetlands > Peat | place: Sweden: Abisko...
AGACGCAGTTATATTCAATGAACCGGGCCGTCGGACGATTCAACGATGAGACGGCGGAGACTCGTGCGCCGGAGGCTCCGCAACGCGGACACCGGCGCATGAGGCGGCTTTGCATATAACTGCTCTTGTGTCCGGGAAGGGCAGCATCCGGCATGACCGACGCGAAGGGCTGGCGCACAGTCACCGCTTTTTCTCCGGCGCGTCTGACAACTAATGGATGAGCAACCTTGCGATTTTTTCACCGCCGCCGTTTGATGCGGCCAATGATTTTTTGTCCGGCGCGCCTGCGACATTTCAACGAGCGGCCTTCCGCGTCAGTCGTGATTTTTTTCCGAGCCGCCGTTGCGCTCGCCGTCGAGCGGCTTCATCACGGCTGGAAGGCGGGGTAAGTGTCATACCCAAAATTTCCCTTTTAGCCGTTCACCCCCGGCGTCCTGGCGGTGCGTTTCAACACCTTTTGCCAGCGCGTGGACGGCTCAAGGTTGAATGGTGTTGAAAGCCGTTTAATGGCGTTGAACTTTTTGCGCAAATTTAGCGCAAAATTTGCGCAAATTTTCCGGCGGCTTCGTGGGCCTCAAGCTGTGCTAAGGGAAGATGTCTGACGGTAAATTGCCGCTTTACACCAGCCCAATCGCTGTGTGCATCGCTGCCGCCAGCTTGGTCGCTCCGCTGTTACGCCAACCTCGTTGCACTGGCAAGGAGAACAGCGTCCAGCAGCTAAAATCACCATTCCCACTGCTAAACTAGCTGGCATCTTGTCCATCGAAACTACCCAAAAAGTGAAGTTGCCCCCACAACTTTGGGGCATCTTCACATTTTACATAGTAACACACGAGGGCGGCGTTGGCCGATTGAACACCACGACTTGCGGCTGCGTGTTCAACTTGTGGCACAAACGTTTTCCACCCCGAAAAACCTTGAATGAGTTGTTGTAACGGAACAGGCTTTGGCTCAAATGCTATTTCGCAAACGGATTCGATGGGTGTTTGGAGTGCAAGCCGTTTCGTCACTTCAACATTAACACATTCATCAAAGTGTCCCTCCGTCGGAAAGTTTCCGACCCACACGGACACAACTTGTTGGACGGGATAAATTACTTTCATATTTCCGAATTAATGGTCGTTTTCGTGTTGATGGCTCAAATTCGTTCTCGGTTTTTCTGGACGATATTTGTCGGGATCGCGCTGAGACGCTTTCCAAGTCTCCGAATCCATATTTTGTTGCGCGGCATTCTGCTGTGCGTCGCTAAATTTTTCACCTGGCTTATGACCCGCTTGCCAAGGTTCCCCTGGTTTAATTTCAACTCCCGTTGGGTCGTAAACCTTGCCATCGCCAGCCTTTGACCTATCCCAAATTTCCTGGCGTGTTCCCTTGCTGAGTTTAACTCTTGGATAAGCCGCATCCAATGCTTCTTTTGCAACATCCGCCGTTTTTTCGCCCACATTGGCAACTTCATTAGCCTTGGAAAGATTCCCCACTTCGGCTTCGGGGGCAACCACTGCCGCCACGGATGTTAGAATTCCACCCACCAGCCGACCAAGCAAGTGTCAGTCCTCACTTTTGACACTCCTGGGTTCTTTCCGGCCGAGGAGATTGGAGACGTAGGTCCAACTGCCCATGTGCAGTTCACCGGCAATCCACTTCAGGGTCATCGTGGTTTCCGCGCGCAACCGCCGGGCCAGGGCCACTTTTTCGGGGTCGCCCTTGCGGCGTTGGGCGAGTTCGGCGGCGGGCCATCCGAGGCGCTGCAATTGCTCCGCCACCAAACGGCGGGCTTTCGCCTCGTCCCGCTCGTGCCGTTCCCCCCCGTAGTGGCTCGCGCCGACGGGTTGTCCGCGCTCCAGCAGTTCCTGGCGGAAAGCCGCATCCCCCAGGCACCCGCCGCCGCGCACCGGCCCGTAGTCCGCAGCGCTTTCCCGCCGGCGGCGTTCCTCCATGAGCCGCGCAAATTCCCGCCGACCGGCGGGGCTGTCCTTGGGGATCGCCTTTTCGCCCAGCAACCGGTCGGTGCGCAGCCAGCCGGGGCGTTGCGGGGGCGGCTGGAGATAGTCGCCGTAACTGCTCCAGGGGAAGGCGGTCAGCGGCGCGCCCGGCCGGAGCAGCCGCGCCCGCACGGGGTTGAGGTGGACATAATCGCAGACGGTGCGCAAATAGCCGTTGCCGCTGCCGTCCACCACCAGGGCCTTGTAGCGGCCGGCAAACAAGTGGCCGCAAGTCTTGTGCCGGATATTGAAGCGCTTGGTGTAAACCCCGAGCAGCCATTTCATCCCCGCGACGAGGTTGGCGCCCGGGGTTTCGAGGACCAGATGGAAGTGATTGCGCATCAGGCAGTAGGCGTGGATCTGCCAGCCGGTCTTCGCGCAGGCCTCCCCGAGGGTTTCCAAAAACCGCCGGCGGTCGGCATCATCCCGGAAAATGTTCCGCCGCTGATTACCGCGATTCATCACATGATAAACCGCGTCCGGATATTCAATGCGCAAGGCACGTGGCATGGGCCAAACTTACCGCCGGCCTACCTTGGTGTCAATAGTGAGGACTGACACTGGATGGGCCAAACTTACCGCCGGCCGGCCTTTGTGTCAATAGTGAGGACTGACACCGGATTGACACCGGATGGAGTTTGGGGCGGGTGGCCAGGGCGGCGTGGAGGGTGGCGAGGGCGGCTTTGCGTTCGGCGCCGGCCAGAACGAGGCGCGGGGCGCGCACGCGTTCATGGCCCATGCCGATCTCCTGTTGCACGAGCTTGATGAGTTGCACGAACTTGGGCACGGTGTCCATGCGCAGCAGGGGGAGGAACCAGCGGTAGAGTTCCGCCGCCTTGGCCGGCTCGCCGCGCAGGGCGGATTGATACAGGGCCACGGATTCGCGGGGAAAGGCGTTGACGAGGCCGGCAATCCAGCCCACGGCCCCGGCGCGCAGGCCCTCGACAATGGCGTCATCCACGCCGACGAGGAGGGCCGGGCGGTCGCCGCACAGCGCCCGCACGGCCGTCACGCGCCGCACGTCGGCGCTCGATTCCTTGACGGCGGCCAGGTTTTCGTTTTCCTCCGCGAGTTCCCGGATTTGGGCGGGGAGAAAATCGGTTTTATAGGAAACGGGGTTGTTATACAACATGCAGGGTAAAGCGGTGGCCCGGAGGACGGCCTGCACGTGGGCCTTCATCTCGCGCCAGTCGCTGGTATAGACATAGGGCGGGAGCACCATCAGGCCGGCGCAGCCGGCGGCGGCGGCGGCGCGCGCCAAGCGCACGGCCTCCTCCGTGCCGAGCGCGGCAATGCCGGCCACGACGGGCCGGCCCGCCAGCGCGGGCACGAGCGTTTTTAAGATGTCCACTTTTTCCTCGAAGCCCAGGGTGGCGCTTTCCCCGAGGGAGCCCAGGGCGACCACGCCATCGCAGCCGTTCTCGATCAGCCAGCGGGCGTGCCGGGCGAGGAAGGCGTGGTCCACGCGGAAATCGGGCAGGAAGGGGGTGGTCATGGCCGGGAGCACGCCGGCCCATTTCAGGGATGGGATTTTCATGGGGGGTTTTTGGATTCAGTGGTGGCGGTCGGGGGATAAGAGGGACAGGTCAATGCGGGGCGGGACGCCGGAAATGATTTCGGCCACCAGGCTGCCGGTGACGGGGCCCAGGCTCATGCCCATCATGGCGTGGCCGGTGGCGAGGGTGAGGTTCGCATATTTCGCGGTGCGGCCGAGATACGGGAGGCCGTCGGGCGAACAGGGGCGGAGGCCGCGCCAGGGCTGGAGGCCGTCAAAATCGGCCGGGGCAAAATCGGGGTAGTAACCGGGGACGGCGTTGATGATGCCGCGCACCCGGGCGGGGTTGATGGTCTCGTTCAGGCCGGAAATTTCGAGCGTGCCCCCAAACCGCAGGGCGCCGTTTAAGGGCGTGACGGCCATCCGGGCCTCGGTGAAGATGGCGCAGATTTGCGGCAACTGGCGCGGGCGGGGCAACGTGAGGCTGTAACCTTTGCCCGCTTGCAAGGGGAGCTTCAGACCGAGGTCGCGCACGAGGCCCGGAGACCAGGAGCCGCCGCACAAAACATATTCCTCCGCCACGAGTTCGCGTCCGTCGGCCAGACGAACGGTATGGATGCGCCGGTCCGGTCCGGTCCGCCAGCCGGTCACTTCGCTGTCCCAGAGGAACTGCACGCCGGCCGCCGTCAAACGGCTTTGGAGGCCGGCCAGCAGCCGGTCGGGTTGCAGGTGGCAATCTTTGGGATAATAGACGGAACCGGCGATGCTCATGCGGACGTTGGGATCCAACTCGGCCGTTTGCCGGGCGTCCAGCACCCGGGCGGGAATGCCGAGGGCGACGGCTTGGGCGGCGGTTTTGGCTTCTTCCGCCAGACCGTGCGGCGTGCGGCACAGCATCAGCAGGCCTTTCTGGACGAGGCCGAAATCGTTGTCCGTGGCCGCCGCGAGTTCTTCATAGAGGGCGCGGCTGGCAAAGCTCAGGTCGCGCAACAGCGGCGCGGCGCGGGCCACGCGTTGCGGGGTGGCGGCGCGCCAGAATTTCCACAGCCAGTCCAGCAGTTCCAACGAGGCCCGGGGCTGGATGTAAAAGGGGGATTCGGGATTCCCCATCCATTTCAAGCCCAACGCCACCATGCCCGGGGCGGCGAGCGGAATGAAATGACTGGGCACGATCATGCCGGCGTTCTGAAAGGAGCAACCGTCGCGCTGCGCCCCCCGGCGTTCCACGACCGTCACGGCCCAGCCGTGCCGGTTGCAATAGTGGGCGGTGGCCAGGCCGATGATGCCGCCGCCGATGATGAGGAGGCGGCGTTTCATATCAGCGGATCCCCCAGCAGAAGGGATCGGCCGCATCCAGCAACAGGGTGGCCTCGGCATTGACAAACGCCGTGCCGGTGATGACCGGGGCCACGATGCCGGCGGCGCGATCCCGCCAGCGGTAGCTGCCGGTGAAGGTGCCGCCGAGGATGCTCTCCTGAATCCAAGGCGCGCCCTCGGCCAGTTTGCCATCGGCGGCGAGGCACGCGAGTTTCGCGCTGGTGCCCGTGCCGCAGGGGGAGCGGTCATACGCCCCGCCGGGACACAGCACGAAGTTGCGGGAATGGGCGCCGGCGGCGGCGGCCGGTCCGAACAACTCCACATGGTCCACCTCGGGGAAGCCGCCGGCATTGACCGCGCGCCGCACCCGCGCGCAATATTCCGAGAGCGCCGCCACCCGCGCGAGCGCCAGTTCCCGGCCGTGGTGTTCCACGAGGAAAAACCAATTGCCGCCCCACGCCACATCGCCGGTGACGGGCCCGAGTTCCGGGACGGTCACGGTCACCGCGCGGTGGGCGCGCCAGGACGGGACGTTGGCGATGGCCACGCGGCCGTCCGGATGGAGCGTGGCGGTGACGACGCCCACCGGCGTTTCGAGTTGGTGTTCGCCGGGTTGGAGGCGGCCCGCGTGGGCGAGGGTGACGATGAGGCCGATGGCGCCGTGGCCGCACATGCCGAGCGTGCCGACGTTGTTGAAGAAAATCACCCCGGCCGCGCAACGCGGATCTTCGGGCGCCACCAGCAGGGCGCCCACCAGGACGTCCGAGCCGCGGGGTTCATTGACGACGGCGGAGCGGAAGCGGTCATGGTCGCGCTGAAAGCGTTCGCGCCGCGCCGCCAGCGGGCCGGACCCGAGGTCGGGGCCGCCCTGCATGACGACGCGCGTCGGCTCGCCGCCGGTGTGCGAATCAATGATTTCCACGCGGTGCACTCGGGTCATGGCCAATGGATTATTTTCGTTCCATCCCGGCCAGTTTGGAGAAAAATCACTTGATCGTCTTGTATCTTTGCCGAGCCTGCGCTAAAATTTCGGCATAAGGCAGAATTGCGCATGGCCCCGCCCCGATCCAACACCGGTTTTTTTTCGCAGTTGGCCGAGCCCTTCACGGGCGAGGCGCTGTTTGATTGCCTGGGGGACGTCGTTTTTTTCATCAAGAACCCGCGGGGCGAATATGTGGTGGTCAACCAGACGCTGGTGGCGCGGTGCGGTTGCCGCGGCAAGGGGGAATTGCTGGGGCGGCGGGCGGACCAGGTGTTTCCGCCGCCGTTCGGGCGGAATTTCCGCGCGCAGGACGAGCGGGTGCTGCGGGGCGGCGGCGCGATCCGCAACCAGTTGGAACTGCATTTCTACGCGACCGGGGGGCGCGGCTGGTGCCTGACGCACAAGCTGCCATTATATAATAAAGCGGGGGGCGTGGCCGGGCTGGTGGGGATTTCCCGCGACCTCCAGGCGGCGAACGAGCGCAGCGGGGATTATGCGCCGATCGCCCGGGCCGTGGCGCAGATTCAGGCGCGGTTCGGGGAAACGCTGCGGGTGCCGGAACTTGCGGCCGGGGCGGGGCTGTCCCCCTACCAGTTGGAACAGCGGCTCCGCAAAATCTTCCAGCTCACGGCCGGGCAGTTGATCCAAAAAGTCCGCATGGACCACGCGGTGCAACGGTTGATGGAAACCGGCGAGACGGTGGCGGAAATCGCCCTGCGCTGCGGTTATACGGATCAAAGCGCCTTCACGCGGCAGTTCCGCAAAACCAGCGGCGTCTCGCCCCTCGAATACCGGCGGACGCTGGCGGCGGGGCGCCTTCCCTCCCATTTATGATCAGAAATATGATGCCCTTATTGGTGCTGCCGGCGGTGATGCTTGCACTGGCGGCGGTTCACGCCCAGGAGTCGGCGGCCCCGGCGGGCGTGTATCGGGACCGCATTGACCCGCACTGGTTCACGGCGGGCGGCGAGACCAACAGCCGGTTTTGGTATCGGCTGAATCTCGCCGGCGGCCAACGCGAGTTCGTGGTGGTGGACGCGGTGAAGGGCACGCGCCAACCCGCCTTCGATCACGCCCGCGTGGCGGGCGCGCTAACCGCATTGCTGCATCACGAAATCCGCGCCGAGGATTTGCCGGTGGAATCCCTGGGGTTTGAGCACGACGGCCAATCGGTGCGGCTGCAGGGCCGGGACGCCGACTGGACGCTCGACTTGGCGACCGGAGCCATCACGCCGGCCACTTCCAACCCCGGGGACGCCGCCGCCCTGCCCTCCCTCGAGGCCGTGCATCCCTCCACCGATGGCGGCGATGAAACCGTGATGGTTTTGATCAACCACCGGTCGGAACCGGTGAAGGTTTTTTGGGTGAACAGCGAAGGTGAGTCGGTGCCCTATGGTGAATTGGCGCCCGGTGCGCGGCGGGAACAACACACCTACGCCGGTCATGTCTGGCTGATCACCAGCCGGGCGGGAGAGCGGTTGGGCGTGTTTGAAGCGGCGGAAAAATCCACCGAAGCCGTGATCGGGCCGGGCGCCGCCAGCCCGCCGCCGGCCCCGACCGCGCCAGCCGCGCCGGAGGGGCGTTCGCCGGACGGCCGGTGGGACGCCGTGGTGCATCATCACGATCTCTTCCTGCGCGAAGTGGCGACCGGCGCGGAATGGCCGCTCACCACCGGTTCCACCGCCACCAACACCTACGCCCGGGACGAGGAAATCAACCGCGGCATAGAAATGGAATATGACCGCGCCGATCCCGCCGTGCCCACGGCGGAGGTTTATTGGGCGCCGGATTCGCGCCACCTGGCGGCCATGCGCCTCACGCCGGGAACCACGCGCCGGGTGTATATGGTTGAATCCTCACCGGCCGACCAGCTTCAGCCCAAACTCGAATCGTATCCTTATCTGAAGCCCGGCGATGACGTGCCCATCCGCAAACCGCATTTGTTTGACGTGGCGGCCCGCCGCGAAATTCCGGTGGCCGACACCCTGTTTCCCAATCCCTGGTCCACCGACGATCTGCGTTGGAGCCCGGATTCCAGCCGGTTTACGTTCGTCTATAATCAGCGCGGGCACCAAGTCCTGCGCATTCTCGCGGTGACCGCCACCAACGGCGCGGCCCGCGCCATTGTGGATGAACAGAGTCCGACCTTCATTTGTTACTCGTCCAAATATTATGCGGAGTATCTGGATGACACCGGCGAAATCATCTGGATGTCCGAGCGGGACGGGTGGAACCACCTGTATCTTTATGACGCCCAAACGGGCGCGGTGAAAAACCAGATCACGAAGGGTGAATGGGTGGTGCGCAGCGTGGAGCGGGTGGATCGTGAACACCGGCAAATCTGGTTCCAAGCGGGGGGCGTTCGTCCGGGACAGGATCCCTACTATCTGCACCTGGGCCGCGTGAATTTCGACGGCACGGGGCTGACCGTTTTGACCGCCGGGGAGGGCACGCACACGGAACAATTTTCGCCCGACCGGCGCTGGTTCATTGACACCTGGTCGCGCGTGGATGGCGCGCCGGTGAATGAACTGCGCCGCAGTTCGGATGGCGGGTTGGTCTGCGCGCTGGAACAGGCCGACGTCGCGGAATGGCTGGCCGGCGGCGGGCGGTTTCCCGAACGGTTCACGGCCAAGGGGCGGGACGGCGTCACGGATATTTACGGCGTGATCTGGCGGCCCCGGGGTTTCAGCCGGTTTAAAAAATATCCGGTGATCGAAGACATCTACGCCGGGCCGCAGGATTCCTACACCCCGAAGTCGTTCCACGCCCGCTATGGGGAACAGAAACTGGCGGATCGCGGTTTTGTGGTGGTGCAGATGGACGGCGAGGGGACGTCCAACCGCTCGAAAAAATTCCACGATTACTGTTGGAAAAACCTGGCCGACGCCGGGTTCCCGGATCGCATCCTTTGGATTCGCGCGGCGGCGGCGAAATATCCCGCGCTGGATTTGCAGCGGGTGGGGATTTACGGCACTTCCGCCGGCGGGCAGGACGCGTTGCGCGGGCTGCTGGATCACGGGGATTTTTACCGGGCGGGAGTGGCCGATTCCGGCTGTCATGACAATCGCATGGATAAAATCTGGTGGAACGAACAATGGCTGGGCTGGCCGGTGGGTGACGCGTATGTGCGCGGTTCCAACGTGGTGGACGCCCACAAGCTGCACGGCGACCTGCTGCTGATGTATGGGGAATTGGACCGGAACGTGGACCCGGCCAGCACTCCGCAGGTGGTCAATGCGCTGATCAAGGCCGGCAAAAATTTTGAATTGCTGGCCATGCCCGGCGCGGGCCACGGCGTGGCCGGCACCGCCTACGGGGAACGGCGGCTGGAGGACTTTTTCGTCCGCCACCTGCTCGGCGGCAAAGCCGAAGCCGCCGGGTTTGCGCGGTAAACCGAGACGCCCCGAGACCACCGCGAATGAACCCCCCGAATGCCAACCCGGCGGTTTCCCGCTCCCATCCACTCGGACTGATGACGCTTTTCTTCACCGAAATGTGGGAGCGCTTCAGCTACTACGGGATGCGGGCGTTGTTGGTGTTGTTCATGGTGGACGCCACCCATGGCGGCATGGCGATGAGCGACAAAACGGCGACTTCGGTATATGGTATTTATACCGCCTGTGTCTATCTCATGGCCCTGCCGGGCGGCTGGCTGGCGGACCGCATCCTCGGCTCCCAGCGCGCGGTCTGGTATGGCGGGATCATCATCGCGCTGGGGCATTTCACGCTGGCGCTGCCGTTTCATGAATCGTTTTACCTCGGTCTGGTCCTGGTGGTGGTGGGGAGCGGCATCTTGAAACCGAACATGAGTTCGTTGGTCGCCGACTTGTATCCCGAAGGCGGGTCGCGCCGGGACGCGGGCTTCACCATCTTTTACATGGGGGTCAATCTCGGGGCCACCCTTGGACCGTTGATCTGCGGTTACCTCGGTGAAAACCTAAACTGGCACTATGGCTTCGGAGCCGCCGGCGTGGGCATGGTGCTGGGCTTGATCCAGTTCCGCCTGACCCGTGGTTGGCTCGGGACCTCCGGTTTGCAGCGCGGCCATGACCGGCCGCTCAACCCGTTGGAACGCTGGGGGCTGATGGTCGTCGTGGCCGCCGTGGTGACGCTGCTGGGACTGTGCTTTTCAGGGTTGGTGACGGTGAACCCCGCCGGCATCGCCCGGGGGTTGACCCAGGTGATCCTGGGAATTGCGGCGCTTTACTTTGCAGCCGTGTTCGCTTTTTGCGGCCTGAATAAAATCGAGAAGCAGCGCTTGGGCGTGATTCTGATTTTGTTCCTGGCCTCGGCGGTGTTTTGGGCGGGGTATGAGCAGGCCGGCTCCTCCTTCAATCTGTTTGCCGAGCGCTTCACCGAACGGCGCCTGGGCGGGGCGGGCTGGGAAATCCCCGCCGGCTGGTTCCAGACGCTGAACCCGATTTTCATCATCGCCTTCGCCCCGTTCGTGGCGTGGCTGTGGGTGTGGCTGGCGCGGCGGAACCTGGACCCGTCCATCCCGGTGAAATTCGCGTTTGGCCTGCTGCTGTTGGCGGCGGGCTTTCTGGTGATGATCGGCGCGGCGCGGGTGGTGGCGTCCGGCCACAAGGCCCTGCCGGGGTGGCTGGTGGCCACCTATCTCATCCACACTTTCGCCGAACTCTGCCTGAGCCCGGTCGGGTTGAGTTCCGTGACGAAACTGGCGCCGCGCAAACTGGTGGGGCAGATGATCGGCATCTGGTTTCTGGCCACCTCGCTGGGCAATCTTCTGGCGGGTCTGCTGGCGGGCGAATTCAACTCGGACCAGGTGCAGACCTGGCCCGGCATCTACCTGAACATCACCCTGGTGCTGACGGGGGCCGGGGTGCTGTTGCTCCTCCTGTCCCCCCCGGTGAAACGTTGGATGGTGGGGGTGAAGTAATTGCAATGGGCTTTCAAGATGAGCTTGAGGCGCGCCCCGCTTTGGGTCACATGGTGCCCCCGTCCGGAATTGAACCGGAATCCATCGTTTAGGAAACGATTGCTCTATCCATTTGAGCTACGGGGGCGGAAACAACCTTTGGCAGCATACCGGACCAAGGCCGGATTGACAAGGGCCAGACCGCTTCCTGATGCCGGATTGACGTTGACAGGCACCGGGATTTTCCACCAGCATTAACCCCAGCTTTTGGGGTGTCTTTTACACGCTATGCCATCCGAAGTTTTGGCCCTGTATCAATTGCCGCTGGCACCGCCGGTGGATGTTTTGTGCTGCCACTATGTGCGGTTGAAAACCTGGGATCACGCCGACCTGGCCGCGCCTTACTGGCGGTGGTATTGGGTGGATCAGCCGGGCGCCACCATCCGGGTGGGGGAAAAGCGCTTTGAACTGGTGCCGGACCAGGTGGTGCTCATTCCGCCAAACACGCATTTTTCGGCCAGTAACCGGAGTGTCATCGGGTTTCTCTATATTCACTTTCTGGTGGAGGCCACGTATGCGCCGGCCGCGCCGGATCTCCTCACTTTCCCGCTCGCGGCGGGGCAGGTGCAATTTATCCGGCGATTTGCGGAGCAGTTCAAGAATCTGGAACATGAGGCGGTGTCGCCGCTGTTCTCGCTGCCGCTGGCGCTGGTCAGTCTGGCCTTGAGCCAGACGAAGCGGGAGCGCTGGAGCGATTCCCTGCAGGATGCGCGGGCGCTCCGGGCGATTAAAGACATAGAATCGAACTATCCGCGGGCGGTGCCCAACGAACGGCTTTGCCGGCTGGCGGGGATGAACATGAATGCGTTCATCCGCATGTTCAAACGGGTGACGGGGCAGACACCCCGGCAATATCTTCAGAGTTTGCGCCTGAAAGAGGCGGCCTCGCTGCTGCATCACAGTGAGTTGAGCATCGAGGAGATTGCCGAGAAAACGGGGTTCAATGACCGGCAGCACCTCAACCTGATGTTTGGGAAGAGTTTTCACATCACGCCCGCGCAGTTTCGGAAAAACGCGTTGAAGCTGTAAGCTTATTCCAAATGGACGATGCCGTGGCGGACGGCGGCCAGGACGGCGCCGGTGCGGTCTTCCACCCCGAGTTTGGCGAAGACGTTTTTGAGGTGGGTTTTGACGGTGTCTTCGGAGATGAAGAGGGAGGTGGCGATCTCGCGGTTGTTGCGGCCCCGGGCCAGGCAGCGGAGCACGTCGGTCTCACGCTCGGTGAGTTCTTCGCGGCGGTGGCGGTCTTTGAGGCGGTCCACGAGGGCGGCGGGAATGCACTTGGCGCCGCTGTAAACCTTGCGGATGGTGCCGATGATTTCCTCGGCGGAACTGTCCTTGAGCAAACAGGCCTGGGCGCCGGCCTGGCAGGCGCGGTAGATGTCCTCATCGCAATCATAGGTGGTGATGACGATGGTGCGGCACTGCTTGAATTCCCGGTGGAGGGCGGTGATGGCGGAGACGCCGCTGAAGCCGGGCAGGCGCAGGTCCATGAGCACGAGGTCGGGGGCGGTTTTGCGGAAGAGTTCGACGGCGTCGCGGCCGTTGCCGGTTTCGGCGACGACTTTCATGTCCGGCTGGCTGGAGACGAGGGCGGTGAGCCCGATGCGAAAGGCGGGATGATCATCCACGACCATGAGTTTGATGGGCTTGGCGGTCACAGGGCCGGGGTCGGGGTTGGATTTATCAAGGGGGTTGGGCACGGGAGGGGTTCAGCCGGTGACGGGCACGGTGGCAAGAATCTGGGTGCCGGTTTCGAGGCTGCTGTTGACCACGAGCCGGCCGTGGAGTTGCTGGATGCGTTCGCGCATGCCGATGAGGCCGAAGCTGTCGGTGCGGGGGGTGGTGCGGCCGGGGGCAAAACCGCAGCCGTCATCCTTGACGGAGAGGTGAATTTCGCCCTCGCCGAAATCCAGGTTGAGTTCGATGGTTTTGGCCTGGGCGTGTTTGACGGCGTTGCAGAGGGCCTCCTGGCCGATGTGGAGGAGTTCGTTTTCCATCATGGGGGAAATGCGGCGGGGCCGGCCGGTGACGGTGAGGCGGGCGGTGACGGGGGAGCCTTCGGTCAATTGTTTGAGGGTGGTTTCGAGGGCGGAGACGAGGTCGCCCTCCTGGAGGGACTGGGAACGCATGTCCCAGATGGCGTGGCGGGCGTCGGCGAGACTGTGGCGCACGAGTTCGCGGGTGATTTCGAGGTGTTTGGCGATTTCGGGCGGGATTTCTTTCAGGCGATTCTTGATGAATTCGAGGTGGATGGAGATGCCGCCCAGCCCTTGGGCGAGGGTGTCGTGGATTTCGCGGGCCATGCGGTTGCGTTCGGCAAAGAGGAGGGCGAACTCGCGTTCGGCGGCGAGGCGGCGGGCGTCTTGTTCCTGCAAGCGGCGGCGGGCGAGCAGGGTGATGCCGCCGCAGGCGAGCATGACGAGGCCGACGGTCAGGGTGAGGGCGAGGATGATGCGCTGCCGCGTCCACCAAGGCGGCGGCTGGAGGAGGGTCAGGTCATCGAGGGAACGCAGGAGGATTTGGAAGGTGCGGGGCTGGGTCAAGCCGCTGGTGGAGCCATCCAGACGGCGTTCGACGGCGCAAATGCCGGTGACTTGATACCGGCCGCCCTCGGCCGGGGCCGCCGCGAGGGCGCGGTGGTCGTCATTGCGCAACATGGCCTGAAAAATCAGGCCGGAGTCGGTGTGGAATTCAAAAAAATCGGCCCAGGACAGATAATGTTTTTCAAAGACGCCATTCAGGACCACGAGGTTGTTGTCCAAGCCCCCGACCTCGGACAGTTTTTCGAGCGGGACCGGCCGGGGCGGAAGACCGCTGGAGCGGCGGCGGAAAGCGGCGTCCTCGAGCAAGGGCGAATAACTCCCCTGTTTGGGAAAGCCGAGAATTTCGACCTGATCCCCGGGTTGCAACGCCCCGGCCTGGCAAGTTTCAACGCGCAGTCCCAACCCGCCTTCGCGGATGAAGATATAGACGCCGGGCTCATAGCGGGTGACGGTGCCTTGCACATGCACGCGGTGGCCATAAGAGCCCTGCTGGGCAAAGTGCATGAGACTGTCCAGCGAATGCACGGGGGTGGCAAAGGGGTCGGCCGGGGCGGGTACTTCGACATGGATGGGCACGGCCTGCGGCACGGAGAGCA
>Ga0302275_10004434_pt1 | contig 13856 bp, 12 predicted proteins | sample III_Bog_N2_2_FD_200229 | JGI IMG/M metagenome (GOLD analysis project Ga0302275, IMG submission 200229) | Peat permafrost microbial communities from Stordalen Mire near Abisko, Sweden - III_Bog_N2_2 | ecosystem: Environmental > Terrestrial > Soil > Wetlands > Peat | place: Sweden: Abisko...
CACCGGGGGAGAAGAACCGGGCGATTGCGCTGGTGCGGTGGAAATATCTGCTGGCTCTGCCCACTGGCCAGACGCTGCAAACGGCGGAGCGCAAAATGGCGCATGACGAGGCGGAGGCGTATTTTTTGCAAATCGCGCGGCGCAAGGTCAGCCGGCCGGGGTCGGTGGGAATAGCGCGCAGGGGTCGGTGGGTGGAGACGCGGAGTTTTGATGGGTTGGGGGAAACGTAACTTTCCAACATCCAAGCTCCAACATCCAAGCTCCAATGAAGCTCCAAATTTCAATAATCAAACTTCAAACCGCGGGGCTGCGATAAGCTTGCGGTTTAGGGAATTCTAACATTTTAAATTATGCAATATACGGATCTTTGGCCGTTGATTCAGCAGGATATTCTGGGGTGTCTCCAGGCGGATGCGTTTCTGGCGGCGCGGCCGGGGGTGCTGGTGGAACCGGGGGCGACGGAGGCGGTGCTGGCGGCGAAGACGACAGCGGCCCTGGCGGCGGGCGCGGATGGCAAATTCGGGGCGGGGTATCTGGTGCTGCCGATTGAATCGGCGGAGGATGAATATGTGAATTTACCACAAGGGCCGCTGAAGCTGCCGATCACGGTGCAGTTGGTGGAGAATGTGGTGGTGAATCATGGTCCGCGCGGGACGGGGGTGCCATTGCGGGTCTATGCGGCGCGGATGGCGAAGGTGCTGAAGCTGTACACGCCGGTGGGGTTCACGCAGGCGCTGACGCCGGGGAATCCGGTAATCGCACATTTCACCATGGGAGCGGACACGAACTTGCGCGGCGGGCGAGTGAGTTTTTACGCGAGCGAGGCGGATGCGGTCCCGTTGATCAAACTGCCGCGACCGCAGATCACGCCCAATGATGGCGAGGGGAATGGCGGGGCGGCGCCGCAGACGGTGTCGATCAGTTGCGCGGGGGCGACGGCGATTTATTACACGCTGGACAATTCGCATCCGTGGAGCGGGAATGCGACGGCGGTGCTGTATACCGGGCCTTTTACGGTGGCGACCGGCGGCCCGGTGCGGGCGCGCGGCTTTGCGGCCGGGGTGCAGTATCTGGGGAGTGACACGGCGGCGATTAATTTCACCTGATTTTTTACAGAAGGAAACGAAGAGAACAAAGACCGGTGAGCCACCGGGCGCAATTTAAAAGCAAAAACCATCAACCAAATAAAACATTATGTTACGGAGTTCAATTCAACGGGTACCGGCGCGGCTGGTTTATAATTCGGGCACGCCGGTGAGTTTGTATGCCAAACCGGGCACGCACATCGAACAGGAGTTGATGTATGCGGGCGTGGACACGGGCGCGGCGGGCCTGGGGCTGACGGACAAACGGGACCAGGAGCTGTATTACCGGATTCATATCACGCCGGAAGGGCGGCTGACGACGGCGATTGCGGGTCTGCTGTTTCCCTATGGGAACCCGACGATCGGGAGCGGCATTTTCACGGACACAGATGTGACGGCGAGCGTGCACGGGCAGGACGCGAGCCTGGACATTTACACGAGTGTGGCGCTGGAGAAGATGCCGGAGATGTATTTTCATCCGGGGAAGACGCTGCTGGGGCCGGCGACGTTTCTGGCGATTCGCGGCAGTGGCGATGACTGGAGCGCGGCGAACAGCCTGGTGACGCAGGCGAACACGGGCGGGACGTTTGCGGACAGCGGGTTCACGAACGCGGGGATTATCACGCAGAATTACACGCTGACGTGGGGCAGTGTGACGGGGTTCGCCACGGCCACGGATTTTTATGACGGGCTGACGTTCCAGCCGGTGGTGACGTTTGAGGAGGATGTGCCGGCGCGATACGGGCTGTATAACAAGCGGATCAAGACGGTCGGGGGACTGGTGCGGGGGATTCCGCTGGGACAGACGCGGCAGAACATTCTGAGCGCGTTGTACGCGCAGGGGACGGGGGCGGCGCGCGGGGGGAGCCGGGCGGCGAACGGGGCGACGCTGACGGTCACGGGGGCGGACGGGTCCACGCCGTTGACTTTGTACGGGGCGGCGCTGGTGGAGCAGAAGCAGGCATGGGGGATCGCGGCGCTGCGGCAGGGGGAGGTGGCGTGGCTGGCGACCCCGACGCTGACGAGCGGGGTGAGGGGGGCGTATTTTGCGGTGGCGGCGGCCTGAGGAGGAAGCTTCAAAAATCAAACTGCAGAGAATATTCAAACTTAAACATTCAATATGAATACGACGACATTATTCGAGCTCAATCAAACGGCTTCGGCGGCGGCGGTGACGGCGCTGGGGAAGGATGCTTATACGACGGAAAATCTCAAGCTGGAGGCGTTTAATGCGGCGGGGCATGACCGGCTGGATTTTCCGCAGTGGAATGCGTTTTTTCAGCAGCACGCGGATCATTTCGCCAATTTGAAAAAACAGCCGAGCGCGGCGGCGGTAGCGGCGCAGGTGGCGAAAGGAGCCGGGAGCAAGTGACCCGTGGCGGGTGACGAGTGACAAGCCAGACCGGCTGCCGCTCGTCACGCGTCCCTGGCCACGCATCACTTTCTCAAGCCATGTTTACCGCGACGTTTTATCCGGATTCGAATCGCAGCGCGCCGGTGGTGCTGTGCAACACTTCGCGCAGTCTCACGGAGATGAATGTGACGCTGAATCAACGGCGGCTGACGGAGCATGTGCGGGGGTACGGGGCGGCGTTTGACACGGCGATTGACCGGGGGAATGTGCGGAATCTGCTGAGTTTTGACGTGCGGCGGGACGCGGATTACACGCCGGCGAAGTTTCCGGATCCGGAGGGGGCGCTGCTGTTTGCGCTGGATCATCCGAATTACCTGCCGGGCACGGGGATTTTGGAAATCAGCCTGGCGGGGGTGAGCACGACGGCGACGCGCTGGCTGCTGAATTGCAGTCTGGACGTGCTGGAGATGCCGGACTGGCTGGGGACGGCGCCGTTGTTTAAATATACGTTTAACGGCGGGGCGTTCACGGCGACGGCGCCGTTTTGACGGAGCGGTGGCGAACCAACCAATACTTCCATGAGTGACAACAACCTTCCGGTGACAAGGGGCAAGCAGGCCGACGGGCCAATCCGGCTGCGGGTGGATATCAGCGGGTTGAGCGAGGAAACGCGGCGGGAGTTGGGGCTGGTGGGATTTGAGCCCGTTGAGCAGAACCGGACGGCGGGACGCGACGTTGTCAAGACGGCCAGCCTGCGCACGGCGAAGGGTCCGGCGTTAACCGAGCGGCGTCAGGGGGTAAACGCAGAGGAGGTGCAGCAAGCGCCACCAGCCCTGGCCGGTGGAGAGGCGGGAGCTTCGGTGCCCGCCAGTCCATCCAGAATAGAAGAGCACCGGTCAGGGGTTGATGCAAGGCCTGAACCGGGAAGCCGCACGGATGTTTTGGAACACGACCGCGCCCCGGCCCGCACAGGGAAAGAAGAAGAGGGAAGGCAGAATGAAGAAGCGTGGTTGCCAGGCTTCGAACAGCCATTGGTGAAGCGAAATCAGGCCGGACGCGCACAGGGTTTTGACGAATCGCAAGACGCTCCTGATCAATCAGGTGAAACCATATTTGCCGGCCGGGAGGGACTTCAGTGGTCGCAAGGCGATGAACAAAATACTGGGAAGACAGCTCCCGGGACGGAACCGGGGAGGGAGGTTCAGGATCGGAATGCGGGAAACGAGACGTTGGGTGAAGGTTACAACCAGGCGTGGGCAGACGGTTTGACGTGGCTGCGCCCGGGACGGGCGCGGTCCGGGGCGGGGGCAAACGCACGGTCGCAAGCGGGACCGGAACCAGCGACGGCGGGCGGGCGGGCGGAGGCGGAACGGTGGCAGGAGTTGCAGGGGGCGGTGAAGCAAAACCTGGCGCAGCACCAGCAAACGCACGCTGCGCTGTTGCAGGCATTGCGGGATTCGGCGCGCTTGCAGGCGGCGCAGCGGGCGGAGCTGGACGGGCTGGCGGACCAAGTGCGGAGGTTGCTGGGGCAGAACGCGAACGCGGGGTTCAACCGGCAATGAGGGCGAGGAAAGACGGTAAGCGGGAAAGCAGAAACGAGACAGGCAGGGATGCATATTTCTTGAGGGCTGGACTGAGGCATGACGGCCCATTGGGCCTCGGCAAAGAGGTTGGTTTTGGGGACAGGTTGTCCCCACCGCGGTGCAACATTTTGGATTCTGATTTATGGAAACAATTGCTTATACGATTTCGGGCACGACGACGGAGACGAGTTTGACGGCGCTGGGGGTTTCGGACTGGCGCGTCACGTTTGGCACGCATGGGGGGAGCACGGCGCGGCTGCGGCTGGAGGGGGTGCCCCCGGACAGCACGCCGGTGATTCCGTTTGAAACGCCGTGCGTGATTCACACGGGCCGGGCCTACGTGGCCGGCGCATGGTCCGGTGGGGAAATTCTTTTTCAGGGGCGGCGGACGGACAATGCGGGGGTGGCCAGTGGCGGGGCGGTGAGCACGGAATTGACGCTGGAGGATGCGTGGTATGACTTGCGCCTGATCACGTTGCAGGCGGTGTGGCAAACGATCACGGGGGGCACGGTGGCGAGTCCGACGTATGGCACGGCAACCTGGCCGGATGGCGTGCTGTTTCAGGCAACGCCAGGGGTGACTTATTCGCCGGCGCCGGTGAATGCGCACATCACCACGGGGCAGGCGCTGGTGGAGATTTTGAATTATGCGATCAGTTGCGGGGTGAGTTTGCAGGTGGGGGAGATTGACCCGGCATTGTACGTGCCGTTTTACCCGGTGCGGTCGGTGCGGTGCGCGGAGGCGATCAAGCACTGCCTGCGGCCGCATCCGGATTGCACGACGGAGATTGATTACACGACCACGCCGCCGACGTTCAATGTCCGCCAGCGGTCGCATCTGACGGCGGTGACGCTGCCGTATGAGGGCATGGCCACGCCGGCGAGCGGGGTGGTGCAAACGCATTTGACGAGCGAGGTCAAGCCGCGGCCGGATTTGGTGCCGAGCCGGGTGGGGATTTATATCAAGGAAACGGCGACGATTGCCGGGGAGGCGGTGGTGAGTGTGGGGAGCGACATTTACCCGGCGGTGAGCAGCGGCTTGCGGAGTCTGGACGCGAGCCTGGACCTCACGGGGCCGCGCATCACACAGGTGACGGCGCGGATCACGAGCACGGTGTTTGACCCGACGAACCTGGGCTGGTGGGAGTTGAAGGTGCCGGCCTTCAGCCAGCCGGAGACGGTGCCGGGTTCGCTGGCGCTGTTGAACACGGCGATCAATGACGGGAGCAAAGCCTGCATCACGGTGGTGGATGAGACGGGGGCGGCGGTGAATTTGTCCACGTACGCCTACGTGATGGAGGATCACGGGACGGCGCATGCGTGGATGCAATTGAGCGGGGGCGGGCCGGTGCTGGTGACGAAGGCGATTGTGACGGGGCACTTTACTTATCAGCGGCAAAAAAACGTGGGCACGGCGGCCAGTCCGATGTGGCTGCCGATCAAGACGCCGAACGACCATCCGCATCCGCTGCGCATCAAGCTGACCAATTCGCCGTCGGCGGTGTATACGCTGAACCAGCTTTTGAGCACGGGGGAGGTTTATCCCGCGGGCCTGGCGGAGAGCTTGTACAACAGTTTGACGACGCTGCAATACCAGTTTGAGCACACGATTTTGGAGCAGCCGTTCACGACGATCCTCAAGCCGGGCAAACACGGGCTTAATGTGAGCGGCGGGGCGAGTGCCTGGGCGGCGATGAACGCGATGATCCAGGAGGTGACGCTGGATTTCATCAATTCGCCGGCCACGGGGATGACGAGCGCGCGCACGCAGGTGCGGTGCGGGCCGGTGGAGCATTTGGAGGCGGGGCAGTTGGTGCAGCTTTTCAATATTTTTCAGAATCGGGATCTCTCGCGCATCAATCCGAACGAGCGCACGAGCGGCCTGCCGAACGGGGGGGCGAATGCCGCGATGCCGGATGACACGGCGAAGGAAAACACGACGCACGCCAGCCCGGATGACGGCGTGCAAGTTTTTGCCGGCACGGACGCGACGGACAGCACGAAGACGAACACGCTGCAAATGGATCCGGTACACGGGCAATTCATCCTCAATCAAATCGTGAACAGCACGGCGGCGGTGAACAGCGCCGCGCCATCGATCACTCTCGCGAAGGCGGATATCATTGCGGGCGGGACGGTGAATCTGGCGGCGAAGTTTCAGGTGTTCGGGTTGTGTCTGAATGATGGGACGACGAGGAAGGCGGCGTTTTTGGCGACGATACCGGAGTGAATTTGGGAGTGACGAGGAGGCACCTCGTTTCGCTGGTCACTTGTCACTCGCCACCCACCACTTTTTTATGAGACACGGAGGATATGGCAAACCGTGGCGGCAGCCGGCGGATGGGTGGTTTGTGCCGCCCAAGGCTTATTTGGGCGGGCTGTACCAGCATCAGAATGCCACAATCAATTGGTTGTCGGCGTTGCAGAACACGACGGAAGTGACGCTGCAGCCGAATGAAGTGGGACCGCCGGTGACGCGGTACACGCCGTCGCCAGGCGGGTCCACTTGTGAAGCGCATCCCACGAACGGACTGCCGACGATTCCGTGGATCGGGCCGGGGGCGAATCAATTGCTGCCGGGGGCGGCGGTGAACACGTATGAGTTGAGCGGCACGGTGAGTTTCGGGATGAACTGCCGCCGGCGCGGGGGCAAGTGGGTGCAGGCGGTGCGGCAATGGCACGGGGCTTATGGCTTTACCTCGCATGATGCGGGCGGTTGCGCGGACACTTATTGTTCGCCGGGATCGGCGGGGTATCCGGACGGCGGCGCTTACGAGAGTTACCAGCCCACCCCGGACCAGGTGAAATACACCCAGATGACGGCCACCTGCACGCTGATCCAAAGTCTGACAGCCACCCAAGTGGAGGTGGAACATCTGCCGGATGGCACCCTGTATGACACGATTACCAGCATAACGTCATGGGGTGGAACGAAGGTTTGCACCATTGCCACGGCGGTGAATGCCAGTTCCGGGCAGTTACAACTCACGACGAATGCCACGACGGACAGTCTTAGCCAGACGTTGGAAACCAGCGACACACACTCGGGGGTAACGAACGGGCCGACGACGACGACGGATGCGGGCTTGAATGTCTGGCCGGGCCTGGACCCCGCCTACTGCGTGGCCGCGTGGACGGCGAATTGTGGCGGGGTGGCGATCGGTGGCGCCCCGCTGCCCGGCAGCGGACCCGGGCCGGGCTATAGCGGCAATGCCACCACGCTGGCAACGGCATTGGCGTGCATTACCACAGCGGGAGGATTTCTCGGGGTGAGTGTGGCGCTGACGACTTATCTGGTCAGTGCGACGGAGTTTAAGGTTTTATTAACCATGACGCCACTCTCCCCGGTGGTGACCACGGGAAGCGGTCCCGCGGGCGATGGCGGTCCGACGGTGAATTGGACCAACACCGTGACGGGGACGGGCACGGCCACCTGGGAGATTGACGTGGTGTTGTCGGGGGCAAACCCGGCCGCGAGTGTGTATGCGGAGGTGTTGAGTTTGCTGGGGTACTGGAATTTGGCGGACGACGCGCAATACCCGCCGCGCACGGATGGCGTGTGGCAGGTGGCGCCGCTGGTGTCGCGGGATGAGCAGCCGGCGAATGTGAGTCCGATCCAGTTTCCGCCGGCCAGTGTGAATGACCTGCGCAATCCGGTCACGGACGTTAACGGCAACGCGCCGTTCACCGCGGGGTCGGCCCCGCCGCCGGGCTGGACCTACGCGCCAGACAACAACGACAGTTCCGGCAATTCACCGGAGAGTCCGGACTATGGCGGTCCGGCCGACTGGATACCCACTTACAGCCAGGTGGGGTGGTTTGATCCGAATGCCTACGGGTTCACGTTTCCGGCCGGGTTCGATGCGAGCAACAGCGCGGCCACGGCGCTGGTGCAGTTTGGTCTCACGGGAGTAGTGTTGGGGGCGCCGAACCCGGCGGGCTACCAGGATTACTTTGATTTCCGGGCGCAGGTTTGGGCGGCCTGCAGCAATGACATTGGGGGCGAATCCGAGCTGGACTGGTATCTCCAGGGGTACGGCCAGTGGTTGAGTGACGCGATCGCCGCCACGGGCGCGCAATTGCCGTTGAATGCCACGCAATGGACGAACAATTTTGACGCTTACAACAAGCCGCCGTTTGCTTATTTGATCCAGAGCGACACGCAGATTTACGCGACCCCGCCGGATACGCGGGCGCACCGGGCGGACGCGCTGTGGGCACAGAAATGCGTGGTCTTTCCTGAATTGTGGCCGAGTTATGATTTCTTCCGGCCGGCGGGGCCGGATCGCTTTCTGCTCGATGAAGGGTCGGTGTGCTTTGTGTCCAGCCTGAGCGCGCCCGCGCCGGGGGGAACATTCACCAGTCTGAATGACACCGGGGCGGAGGTCGCCTTGACCGTGCCAGGCGGGAGTGTGTGGGGCGGGGCCAGCGTGGGAGGATTTTACAGCATCACGGCGAGCGGCAGCACGGTGACTCTGGGCAGCCTCGTGCTGGCTTTGCCGCCGACCTGGGGCTCGCGCAGTGGCGACACAACGAATGTGTTTGGGCGGCTGCGCTTTCCCAATGCGCCGGCGATTTTGGGCCGCGATGCGGTCAGCGGGGTGACGGACAATGGCGACGGCACGGTGACCCTCACCCTGGCGGCGGCGGAGAACTGGTTGCTGACCGGCGACCACCTTGACCTGTACAGCACCGCGATCACTTACGACAGCATGGGCAACCGGGTGAGCGAGGCGATGACGAGTCTGGCGGCCAATCTCAGCGCGACGGTGGTGAGCCCAACGCAGGTGCAAGTGACGGCGACTTACAGCGCGGTGGCGGGCACACAATACATCATGAGCCAGGGCGCGCCGGACTGGTCGTGGGATGACAACGGGCGCAAGGGCGACTGGGTTTACCTGGACTGGACGTTTGATTATCGCACGAATGGCGAGGCGGCGCGGCTGGGAGCGGTGACGGATTGCGCGGGCAACACCCCGCCGGCGGCGGGCGTGCCGGCGACGAATTACGGTTATGCGGCGTTCACGCAGGCCCAGCATGAGAATTCAACCGGGCTGGTCTTCCGTCCGTGCTGTGCGAGGGCACTGTGCCTTTCGCCAAATGGCGAGACCTTCAACAATGGCACCACCGTGGGTTTCCCGGCGAACTTCACCTTTGATGGACGTTACGGCGCGCGCTGGCAGGCGGAGTTGGAGGAGGTAATGACCGACTTGCTGTGGCAGGCCCCGCACGTTCCGTATGGAGGCAGTACCTGGCAGGTGGATGACGGCACGTGCCAGGCGGATGGATTTCATTACGCGTATCCGCCGCTGGTGGAGGCCCGGGTGACGGTGCCGGATTACGGGGGGAATGCCGCGAATCTGACCGCGCCCACGCCACCGACGGGGATTGGTTATCCCTCGCCGGTGACGAGTGCCAGCGGGCTGGGGGCGCCGGGGATGATCGGGTTTGATTCCTCGACGGGCCTGCCGACCGCCGCGTGGACGACCTGGGGTTACCGTTTGAACATTGAGGGCACGTGCGGGACGGGCTGCACGTTTGATTATGTGGATGCGGAAAATCTGCCGTGTGTGAGCAGTTATGCGCCGGCGGCTGGGAGTGGGGCGCTGGATTTGAACTCGGATAGCGGGAATACGGGGGAGGGAGTGACGTGAGTTACCAGATTCCTTCATTACGGGTTAAAGGTCTAAACCGGGAGAGCCGGGCGAAAGGGACGGCGGTGGTTCGACCCGTTCAGGCTCCGGTGGAGGTGGCGGCGGAGCGGCTGGTTATCTGCCAGGAGTGTGAACACCGGAGCGGGGAGGGCGCGGCGGGGCGCTGCCGGTTGTTCGGGTGCTGTCAAAAGGATTTGTCCCTGACGGTTCAACTTGCCTTTCAACAATGTCCGGCGGGCCGTTGGGCGCGCTGGGTGCCAGACACAATAAAATTATGAAAATATACATGAAAACAGGAGACTGGAGTCAGGAGTCAGGAGCCAGAATGAGGGCGGGCGTTAAGTGGTTCCCGTTCAAAAGCTGGAAAACAGGCGCAATGGTTTTGGCGGGCATTTTGGCTCTGGCGCCTACGGCGCAGGCCTGGACGATCACGAATATCAACATCGGAGTGGACTTGAATTCGGTGGCCTGGGGAAAGGTGAATAATAACAACAATACGATTACCGGGGTACTCAATGCGCAGGCGGTGAGCAATGCGTGGTTTGCGGGCCAGATCAGCAATGCGCTGGCCACGACGACGGGGATCACCAGCAATCTGGTGCAAAGCAGTTATCTGGTCACGCTGACCAATATCAATCCGCTGACCTTCAACGGTTCCAATTACATCGGCCAGTTCAGCCAGTTTTTTTCCTTCGCCCTGGGCACACCCCTGCTGGGCGGCGGCGGCGCGACCCCGCCAACAAATCAGTTCGAGGAGGTGGTGCTGAGTTATAATGGCACGGCGTGGTTCCCGCTCACCAACGCAGGCGGGGTGGTGGTGTCAGCCGGTCAACCGGCGATTTTCCAGAATGTGCGGGTGGCGGTGGTGGGGGCGGCGGGTAATGCGGGCAGCGGACGCGGCATCCAAGCAGTATGTGGACGCCCATGCCGGGACGGTCTCGCCGTGGCTGGCCGGTGCGGACACCAACGGGGTCACGCATTGCAGTTACCGCTTCAATGGCCTCACGGTGGCGGACGTGGCGTCCGCCCCGGCGTGGATACACATTGACGGACTGACGGCGGATGGCACGGGGACCAATCTGGTGCTGAGCATTAATCAAACGAACCTGGTGGCGGGCTGGTCGATTCGTGGGGCGACCAATTTGCTCACGCCGGTGGGAGGCTGGCCGGTGTTCACCAATTACACCGTGGCGACCAACAGCGGGGAATTGAATTTCACGATTCCGATAAATTTCACGCAGCCGGCGGAATTTTTTCTGGCGGAGGGGACGGGGTCGAACTGGGTGGCGCTGACCGCGCCGTTGAATGTGGTGGGGTTGTTAACGGAGAATGGGGTGCCGCTGGTGACGAATGTGCCGCCGATCCCTTCGACCAACGGGCTGGCCACGACCAATTATGTGATTACCGCGGCCCTGACCACGAGCAACGGACTGACGGCGCTGGTGGCGGGCCAGGGGTTTGTCACCGGGCCGACGGCGACGAACAACTTTCTGGGGACCAATGTGTGGGCGGCCAGTTGGGGGGCGCTGGGCACAAATATTTTCGCGGGTTACGCGGCCATCAATCTCCAGGCGACGGGCACCCCGACCATCACGACGAATGTGGGCGGGGAATACGCGCGGATCGTCACGGCGATGGGGGATGAAAGCATGACGGTGGTGGTGTGGTTTACGAACGCGCCGGCCACGGCGGCGGGCACGAAAATTTACACGATCAATTTTGCGCATGCGTATGCCAGTCCGCCCTGCGTGGGCTACACCGAGGGCTATTCCTCGGACGGGACGTTTGATGGCAACATGCGAAACACGCTCTTCGTCTGGGGCGTGGGCACGAGCAATGCCACGCTGAGCCTGTCCTCGGCGGCGGGCGGGACGGTGCCGGCCACCGGGAAATATTATACCAATTATGTGACGTTTACGGGGCAATGAGGAGGGAAACTTCAAAAGCCTCAAAGTTTGTAAAGCGAGCGGGTGTTTTAATGAGCGCCTCCCCGGCCCTCTCCTCAATTTTGCAAATGAAAAAGCCCTCGATTCCTGCATCTTTTGCGACTTACCCAGCAGGAATTTCCCATTTTTTGGTTTGGGCAACGCGCCCTCGAGATGCGCCCAAACCTCAACCAAGCGGAACTTTGTGCGTGTCTTTTCTCGGAAACCCGGTTATTGATAATTCTCAACCTAACTTTATGAGATTCAAGCAGGTTTTAAGCGTGTTTCTGGGGCTTTGGCTGGTGACGGCGGGGTTGGCGGCACCGGTGGCCATTCCGCCGGGTGACCAGCCTTGCGTGGCGTTGAAAAATGCCACGATTCTGATTATCCGTCATGCGGAAAAGCCCGACAGCGGGCCGGAATTGAACCCGGCCGGGTTGGAACGGGCCAGAGCTTATCCGGGATTTTTTGCGGGCTTCAAAATTGACGGCCAGCCGCTCAGGCTGGACCACATTTTTTGCACGGCGGATTCGGCGGGGAGCCACCGGCCGCGTTCCACCGTGGAGCCGTTGAGCCAAGCCTTGAAGTTGCCGCTGGACAACCGGTTCAAGAGCAAGGATGCCGCGAGCCTGGACGGGGAGATTCGGACGCATGACCATGGCAAGAACCTGTTGATCTGCTGGCATCACGGTCAAATCCCGGAGGTGCTGGCAGGGCTGGGGGCCAATCCGGAATACTTGCTGCCCAACGGGAAATGGCCGGAAGACGTATTTGGCTGGCTGATCGAATTGCGGTTTGACGACCAGGGACGGTTGCAATCGGCCCAGCGCGTGAATGAAAAACTGATGCCGGATGATCAGGCGACGGGTGTCGAAAACAAATCTTGAGGGCGGGGGTTTAGCCACCGGGGGCAACGGGGCAGGTAGAAAATATTAACAAACCACTATGATACAAACCTTTGCAAGCGCGGATGACCTGGCCAAAGCAGTGGCGGGTCGCTGGCTGGATGAAATCGCCGTGGCCGGGGTGTCGGGCGAGCCGCTGACGGTGGCCCTGTCGGGCGGGCGGATCACCAAACAGTTTTTCAACGAAGTGGTGGCCCAAAGCCAGGCACGGCATCTGACACTGGAGCGGGTGCATTTCTTTTGGGCGGACGAGCGCTGTTTGCCGCCCACGGACCCGGAGAGCAATTATCGGCTGGCGAATGAACGGTTGTTTGGCCCGCTGCAGATTGGCGCCGGGCAGATTCACCGGTTGCAGGGCGAGGCGGACCCGGAGACGGCCGCCCGGGAGGCTTCGGCGGAGATATTGCGAATTGCGCCGGCCAATGCCGCGGGGCTGCCGGTGCTGTTCCCGGGGGCGGGTCCGGAGGTGCGGGACGTGGTGACGCCCTTTTTGGTGGTGCGCAACTCGCCCAAACCGCCGCCGACGCGGCTTTCCCTGAGTTATGCGGCGATTGCCGCGGCGCGACAGGTCTGGGTGCTGGCCAGCGGCGCGGGCAAGGAGCAGTCCCTGCGGGATTCACTGGTTCCTGGAGGGCTCACGCCATTGGGGCGGGTGTTGGGATTAAGAGCTGAATCGCAGGTGTTCACAGATTTGAAGTCAATTTAAGGGTGAGGGAGAACAATTTATGGCTTGCATTTCCCCGGGGGTGTGTTTATTATGCCCTAGGTTTTTGAATGAATTGCGCCAAAAGTAACGGCAAGTATTAAAAAAATACTTTGAACCTTTTGGATCGCTGGTGGGTCAAACCACCAATGAATGATTTCGCTGTTCGTTTAGGGTTGGCAGAGAGGTTTTGCTCGTGGCGAGGTCTGAACAGCGACCCCCAAGTTGGCCCGCCACCCTTCTGAGCGCGTTGGTGAACGCGTATAAACCTCATCACCATCAGGGCCGGACGCAAGTCCGGCCCTGGTTGCTTTCACATTTTCACATTAATTCGCAGAGTATTTCCCATTGATTCAAGGTGAAATACCGGTAAACTATCCGCCGCATGAAACATCAGCTCGATTTCGAGAAGCCGATCATCGAACTGCAAGCCAAGCTGGACGATCTCCGTCAACATCCGGAAAAGCATTCGCTGGGCATCAGTTTTGAGGAAGAAATCCAGATCATCGAAAGAAAGCTGGAGGAAACGCGGCGGCACATCTTTTTAAATCTCACCCCGTGGCAGCGGGTGCAACTGGCGCGGCATCCGCGCCGTCCATACACGCTGGATTATCTCCAGCACGCCTTCACGGACTTTCACGAGTTGC
>Ga0302275_10004439_pt1 | contig 13848 bp, 15 predicted proteins | sample III_Bog_N2_2_FD_200229 | JGI IMG/M metagenome (GOLD analysis project Ga0302275, IMG submission 200229) | Peat permafrost microbial communities from Stordalen Mire near Abisko, Sweden - III_Bog_N2_2 | ecosystem: Environmental > Terrestrial > Soil > Wetlands > Peat | place: Sweden: Abisko...
ATTCTTCGACGCGCTCAAGCTGGTTACCCGGCTGGTCAACCTGGGCGACGCCAAGTCGCTGGCCTGTCATCCGGCCTCGACGACACATCGTCAGATGTCGAGCGAGGAACAGCGGCGGGCCGGCGTCCTGCCGGAGATGATTCGGCTCAGTATTGGAATCGAACACATCGACGACATCATCGAAGATTTGGACTTGGCTCTCCGGGCGGCCTGATCGGCCGTCGGCTGGCAGTCCATTGATTACCGGTTCATTTCGCGGAAGGCTCCTCCATGCCCGTTTGCCTGGCAACCCACTCATCCCGTCACCAAGGCCGGGCCGACTCCAGATGGCCTTGCCCCAATTCGGCTGCGGCGATCGAGGAGCCATCGGGCAGGTGCATCCACATCGGATTGATCAATAATATGGCCGACGGAGCTCTGGTCGCCACGGAAAGGCAGTTCCTTTCGCTTCTCGATGCCGCGTCCGGCGATCTCCAGGTCCGTCTCTCGCTCTACGCGCTCTCTGGCGTCTCGCGCAGCGAAGCGGGTGCCAGACACATCGAAAACTTCTACGCCCCCGCGGAATCTCTATTCGGAAAGCGCCTGGATGGTCTGATTGTCACCGGCAGAGAGCCTATGGCCTTGCGCCTCTCGGATGAGCCCTACTGGGAGGGCTTTACGCAAGTCCTCGAATGGGCCCGCGAAAATACCTACTCGACCGTCTGGTCGTGCCTCGCCGCCCATGCGGCTGTCCTGCACATGGATGGCATCGAGCGCGTTCGCAGCCGCGAGAAGCATTACGGTATCTTTGAGTGCGCCCAGCTTGCGGAGCATCCCCTGACCGTCGGCACGCCGGCGCGTTTCGCGCTTCCTCACTCCCGGTGGAACGGGCTGCCGGAAGACGCGCTCAACCGGAACGGGTACCGCGTCCTGACCCGAGCCGCGGATGCGGGCGTCGACACCTTCGTCAAGGACCAGGGAAGCTTGTTTCTCTTCTTTCAGGGCCACCCCGAGTACGAATCGAACACGCTCCTGCTCGAATACCGCCGGGACGTCGGCCGCTTCCTTCGCGGCGAGTCGGATAGCTACCCCTCGATGCCCAAAGGCTATTTCAACACAGCCACCCAGAGCGCTTTGACGGCCCTGCGCGACGCCGCAGTAGCCCAGCCAGGTGAAAGCTTGCTGGCGGACGTCTTGAATGTGGTGGAAGCCTTGCAAATTGAAAACACATGGTCCGCAACCGCGACCTGTGTCTACCGGAACTGGCTGACCTACATTTCCGCTCGGAAGCAACTTGACTTCGGATCGGACGGGGGGCGGGACTCCCGGGAATCGCTCGCACCCGGAGCCTCGGGGCAAATACTTTCCGCGCCCGGTCTCCCGCAGTCTTCCCGGACAGCGACGGTCTCGAACAGGGTCTGAGCTTAGTCGAACGCCGCTCATCCTTCATCTTCAGCGCAAGCAAACAACCCCACCCAAACGGCGCATCCTCACGGAGGCGGCCTCGTTTCGGTGGGGTTCTTTGTTTTTGTGCCGCTATCGGAGGCCCAAAGCGGCCGATCTACGGAACCTTTACCGTAAATGGGCTTGATGGCGCGCTGACAACACCCGCACCGGAAACCGTCTCCACAACATATTGATAACTCACAGTGGGCCGGACGGTGGTATCGATGTACGTAGTGTTTGAGTCGATCGTTGTGTTGAGCTGCTGGTAAGTTGTGCCGCCACTCGTGGTGCGAAGAATGTTGTAGCCAAGGATATTCCCGGAACCGCTAGGCGGATCCCAACTGAGCTCGACTTGATAGGAAGCCGAGATGCCCGTGCCGCTCAGGCTGATCGCGGATGTGCCGCCTGTCGAAGAGGTACTGACAATGGTGAGCGACCCGGTCGCAGCCCCGGCGGTGGTGGGGTCAAAGACCAGGTTCAAGGTCGTAGACGAGCCGGGATTCAAAGTGACCGGAAACGTGACCCCCGACATCGAGAACCCCGTACCGGTGAGCGTCGCTGAGTTGATCGTCACGGCTCCGGTTCCCGAGGAGGTAAACGTCACGGTCTGAGTCGAAGGCGTGTTCAGCCCGACATTTCCAAATGCGATGCTGGACGCGTTGATGGACAACGTTGGAACCGATGGCCCCAACTGCAGTGTGAAGGTGGCGGAGACGGAGCCCACCGTGGCCGTCAGGGTCACGGTCTGACTGCCGGTAACTGCCAGTGTGACCACTGTAAATGTTGCGGTGGTTGCGTTGGCGGAGACGGTCACTGAAACCGGCAGAGTCAACGAGAGACTGCTGCTGGATAGCCCAACTGCCAGCCCGCCGACCGGAGCCGCCCCGGTCAGCGTCACTGTGCATGTCGACGACGTGATCCCGATCAGGGAAGCGCTGGCGCACGAGACCGTTTTCACCGTAGGAGCGACACCAGTCCCGGTCACGGCGAATGTGGCTGTCGCGTTCGTGGAGGAGGTGCTTCCAATGCTCAGTTGGCCTGCCACCGCGCCCGCCGCCGTCGGGTCGAACTTCACGGTCAGCGCCGCCGTCTGGCCCGGACTCAGGGTGAGCGGCAGCGTCACTCCGGAGATGCTGTAGCCCGCTCCCGTAATTGCCGCGGAATTCACCGTTACCGCGATCGTTCCTGCGGAGGTTAAGGTCAGCGTTTGCGTCGTGGGCGTGCTCAACACCACGCTCCCAAAGGCAAGGCTGGTTGCACTGAACGTCAGGGTTGGGACGGCTGGGTTCAGGTTCAGAGTATAGGTCGCCGATGCGCCGCTGGCAGTGGCTGTGAGCGAGACCGCCTGGGCGGTTGTTACGGCCGTCGCGGTGGCCGTAAATCCAGCCGTGGTCGCATTTGCCGCCACGGTTACCGAAGCTGGGACTGTGACCGCCGTGTTGGCGCTGGAAAGGGTAACCGTCTGGCCACCGCTCGGCGCAGGTCCGTTCAGCGTCACCGTGCAGGCATCCGTGACAGAACCGACAACCGTCCCGCTCGCGCATGCGATCGAGCCCACTCCCGTCAGCACTCCGGTCCCACTCATCACGATGACCGTTGCGCTGTTTGTCGAGGAATTGCTGTTGACTGTCAGCTTTCCGGTCCTCAGCCCTGAGGCGGGTGGAACGAACGTTGCACTCATCGTTGCAGTCTGGCCTGGGTTCAGCGTCAGCGGCATGGTCGGTCCCGTGACGACAAAGCTCCCAGAATAGGTAAAGGAACTGATCGTAACGGCGGCGCTCCCTGAAGACGTGAGCGTGACGGTTTGCGCGGCGGAAATCGTGTTCGCCACTACATTGCCGAAGGACAGGCTCGTCGCGCTGAAGGTAAGGGTCGGAACACTCGTCGTCAGGCTCAAGACATACGTTGCGGAAGCACTGCTCGCGGTGGCAGTCAGCGTGGCGGATTGCGCTGTCGTGACGGGCGTAACAGTTGCGGTGAATGCGGCAATGGTCGACCCTGCCGGCACCGTCACCGAACTCGGAAGCGCAACGGCGGAATTGTTGCTGGCGAGTGACACGGCTTGGCCTCCACTCGGCGCGGCGGTATTGAGCGTCACCGTGCAGCTATCCGACGTCGACCCGGAGACGGTTCCGTTGGCGCAGGAAACCGCGCTTACCGTCGACGACGTGCCGGTTCCGCTCAACGCGATCACCTCCGTGCCATTCGTGCTCGAATTGCTCGTGATCGTAAGCTTCCCAGTTCTCAATCCGGTTCCAAGAGGGAGAAAGCTTATGGTGAGCGTCGCAGTCTGGCCAGGAGTCAATGTCAAAGGAAATGTCGCGCCGGTAGCGCTGAAGTTTCCAGAAGAAGTCTCCGCGCTGATCGTCACAGGCGCGGTGCCCGAGGAAGTCAGCGTCACGGTCTGCGTAGAAGTTGTGTTCACCATGACGGTGCCGAACGTCAGACTGGCGGTGCTAAAGGTCAGCGTTGGCGTGCCTGTACCCAACTGCAACACGGTTGTTCCGGAAACGCTGTCCGCCGTCGCTGTCAGCGTTACGGATTGGGCGGCAGTCACCGCGGCCACCGAAGCGGTGAATGTGGCCGTGGTCGCGCCCGCGGCAACCGTTACGGAGGAGGGGACTGTCACCGCGGTGCTGCTGCTGGATAGTCCAACCCACAGCCCGCCAGTGGGCGCCGCGGGAGTGACCGTTACAGTGCATGTGTCGGAAAGCGCGGTCGTCGGCGCCGTGTTGCTGCATGAGACCGCTGGAGGGGTCGCGGCGGCGAGCAGACCAAGAGGAAAGCAGAATACGATCAGCAATGGTAGACCGATGCCCCAAGCGAGAAGGCCAGCGATTCGGTGCTTGCCAGTTCGAACTTCAGAGCATAAAGGGGAAGGGTGGTTCACCCTGACAAATTGGTTCCCCGTGGACTTTTTCATGCCGAATTCTCCAACTGTATCCGAGGCAGAGATGCTGCCGGACAGGGGTTTCGCGTACAGGTCGGCTTCGGTGAGCACACTTCAGGAGCTCGCCTCCGCAGGCCAGGTTTCGTGTCGGTCACTCAACGCTTAAGTGATGATTAGGATTGCAGTTATGGCGAGACCACCGATTGTATGGTTCGCTGGAAACTCCCCTGTGAATCCTCCGGCGTACTATCATCGGCCGGATTCGCCGTCCGTTCTAGCCGGGATTGCTGGAAAACTTCTCTTTCCCTTTCCGAATCCATTTCTTCCTCTCTGCGGTAAGAATTGGGGGAGAGACCGATCACACTTCGCCCTTCGGGACCCAAGCGTCAAGCCGCGACGGTTGAAGAGTCCTTTCCCCTTTCGCAGCACCGGCCTTGGTCCCTGTCACCCGCGCTCTGGTTAAGAATCGGCCGGAGCGGAGGAACTGGCCAAACCCCTGCGAATGGAGTCGGTAATTTCCCTTGAAGGCGAAATGTGTATTCTATTGCTCACGTTTGCAATTGACGTGCCAAATGCTCTCTGATTCGTCGAGTGTCTGAATTCTGTTCATTTTGTGTAGCTTAAACAAGAGAAGCCCCGATGAGTCATCCCAGAGGCTGCCCCTTCTTGCTCGACAAACCATGTAAAATTTCCCGATACACTCGGTATTTTCTACCGGGTATGGGTACTTTTCAGGAAGCGAGGCGAGGGGTTTTCTGGGAACTACTTCTTTGGCCAGCAGAAATCTCTTGATGAAGGATCAGGTTCAACGCCGGGTGCCGACAGGGGGGAGGGTCGGGTTCAGTCTGCGATTTTCTTGATTCTATCGCTTGAGGACGGGCTTTCGAAAGAGCGTTCAATAATCTTTCGTGTCAAAAGTTATCACTTCCTTGCCAGGGGCGGGCGCTGCCCCTTTCCCGGAGTTTTCGGCCTCCAGTTCTTGCCGTTCACCGGAGCTCATCGACCGATACTATTCCTGCGCGTCTTTGTACTCTTCCAGCCACGCCATCTGGATCGCCTCCAGGCGTGGTTCGTTCGACTTCGCCGGATCGTCGGCGAATCCATCGAGCGCGGTCACCAGCTTGTGTAGATCGGTAAAACGGACGGTGAGCGGGTCGGTCTCGGGAAACTTCTCCTGAAGCTGAATGCCAATCTCTTCGGCGTCGGTCCAGTGGATTTCGCGGGGCATCGTCTTTCTCCTCGATCGGGCTCAACTCGTCCCGGCGGCAAAAACAAAGAAGCCGCAAAAGCTGGGTACCCGAACAATCATGAAGCGTGGTCTATTTACTCTCGGCGAGAGTGAGCGGCTTGCCCTCGGAAACATAATTGCGGTTCCACTTGGGAATTTCGACAACGTAGTTGCCAGGGCGGGTGATGACCGCCTGGCAGCCGAGCCGCGAGTTGAGTTGCTGGTCGGCGGCCATGTCCATGCGGTCGATCTCGTCGTCCTCGGCTTCGCTGATGCCGCCTTCGCCCTGCTTCACCCAGATGTGGCAGGTGGTGCAGGCGCATGCTCCGCCACAGGCGTGGTCGAGGAAGATGTCGAAGTTCTCCGCTACGTCCAGGAAGGACATGGGCTTGCCGTGGTGCTCGTAGGGCAGGGTGCCGTACTCGAATTCCGCCGTCTTGCCCTCGGGCTCAAACGTGACGCGGACGAGCTTGCCGGCGGGAATGGTCTGTTTGTCGGTCATAGCTGGTACCTTCTGGCTCTAAGTCCAATTCTCGAATTCCGCGCGCGCAAACTTGTGCGGAGCGTGGATTTCTGTTTCACTTGTGGCGTTGCCGAGTTCTTCCCCGGCGGCTTCCATGGTTTTGCCGCGCATGGCGCCTGAGACGGCCGCTTCCATCATCTTCTCCGCGAAGTTGCGAGTCGCCTTGTCCAGCACTGTGGTCGCGGCGCGAATGGCGGCCAAGTCGCTGCCCAGCTTCACGGCGGCGAGGTGGCCGCTGGCGCCCTGAATGAGGGCGATCTCTTCGCCCGTCAGCAGCTTCCAGGCCGGGCTCGCCGGCGCTTTCCGGACGGCCTCCAGAATGGTGTCGGCCTCCAGGCGCGCCTCAATCAGCTGTCGCGCCTCAAAATCGTTTTCGGCGTTGTCGAAGGAGTCGAGAATCATCGTCTCGACCTGTTCGTCGGTCAGCCCGTAGGTCGGCTTCACTTCAATCTGGGCCTGGGTCCCGCTGCGTTGCTCACGGGCTGCCACTTGCAGGATGCCGTTGGCGTCAATCAGGAACTTGACCTCGATGCGCGGCATTCCCGCGGTCATCGGCGGAATCCCCTTCAGGTCGAAGCGGGCCAGCGACCGGCAGTCCGTTGCGAGTTCGCGCTCGCCCTGCAGCACATGAATGGCGACGTTGGTCTGTCCATCCACACCGGTCGTAAAGTGCTCGGTGGCCGAGGCCGGAATGGTCGAGTTGCGCTGGATGATGCGCGCCACCACGCCGCCCAGGGCCTCGATGCCGAGAGACAGCGGGGTCACGTCCAACAGCAGCATGTCTTCGGTCGCGGCCGAGGTGCCGGCCAGGATGTTGGCCTGCACCGCCGCGCCCAGCGCTACCACTTCGTCGGGATTGAGTTCAGTGTGCGGCTTCTTCCCGCGCGCCGAAAGCTGAAAAATCCCGTCCACCAGCGTCCGCACGGCGGGAATGCGCGTTGAGCCGCCGACCAGGACCAGCTCTTCGATTTGCGCCGGCGTTACGCCCGCGTCGGCCAGCGCCTGGCAGCAGGGGCTGGCGGTGCGCGCCAGCACGGGCCGGATCAGATCGTCGTAGACCGCGCGCGGAATCGTGCGCTGGTAGCGGTCTCCCTCTGGCAGCTCAATGTCCAGCGTCGCCGAGGGCTCGGTGGAAAGCGCGATCTTGGCTTCGATCACCGCCTTGCGCAGCGCCTGAATCGCATCCGGCTGCTTGCGCAGGTCGAATCCATGCTCGTTGCGGATCTCGTCCAGCGCCACAGCCAGCAGCAGATTGTCGATGTCGTCGCCGCCCAGGTGGGTGTCGCCGTTGGTCGCGATCACCTCGAAGATGCCGTCGTTTAGCTTCAGAATCGAAATATCAAACGTGCCACCGCCCAGGTCGTAGACGGCGATTATCCCCTCTTTCGCCCGATCCAGTCCGTAGGCGAGAGCGGCGGCCGTTGGCTCGTTCACCAGGCGCAACACGTCCAGACCGGCCATCCGCCCAGCGTCGCGCGTCGCCTGGCGCTGCGCGTCGTTGAAGTAGGCGGGCACAGTGATGACGGCCTTATCGACCTCCGCGCCAAAGTAGCGCTCGGCGTTGCGCTTCAACTGGCGCAGGATGTAGGCGGAAATCTCCGGCGGCGTAAACGTAAGCTCGCCCAGTCGGATGCGCAGCACCTCGCCCGCCTCGATATCCTCAGCCAGATGGAAGGGAAAGAGTTTGAGCTCGTCCTGAACGTCCTCAAGGCCCCGGCCCATCAACCGCTTCACGGAGTAGATGGCTCTTTCGGGTGTCGCGATGAGCGCGCGCCGGGCCGTGTTGCCGACCGTTACCGTGGGGCGCGTGTTCTCCGCCGCCTGGTCGATGGGGTCGAGAGCCACGATCGAGGGAACCAGATTGGACCCGTCCACCCCCGGAATGACCACCGGCTCTTCGCCCTGCATGTAGGCGACCAGCGAGTTCGTGGTTCCGAGATCGATTCCGACGATTCTTGCGCGTTCTTCAGCCATTGTTCGTTGAATTTCCTAGACAGCCGGGGTTGAAAGCACTTCGTTTGTGTCGCGCACCAGATTGCGCAGGTAGCGCCGCCGGTCGAGCAGTGCGGCCAGCTTCGTTGCCGCCGTTGCGCGGCTTTCGGCGTCGCCCTCGTCCCAAACGGCACCTTCGCGGGTCAGATCGGCGTCGACCTCAGCCAGCAGCCCCTCAAAGCGCGCCTTGGCTTTGGTCAGGTCGGCCGTGAGGGCCGGGTCTTCTTCGCCTATTTTGTGGTTCATGCGCATCTCTTCCAACTGCATATTCAAGTCGAACACCTCTTCGAGCAAGTCAGGGGGAGGCTGACGATTGGCGCTCTTGTTCTTGCCCGCATGTTCCTCGCCAATCTCGAATCCCTCAAGGCGGAGCAGGTACTCGATCCGCTTCACCGGGTCGCGCAGGGTGCGGTACGCGTCATTCAGCAGCGCGGTCGCGGCCAGGCTGGCTTCGCGCTCCTCCTCCGGGGCGTTCACAAAGCGATCTGGATGCAGCTTTCGGCTCAGGCGGTGAAACTCGCGCTCCAGTGCCGCCGTGTCGACAGTGGTCGAGCGGGGCAGCCCGAAGGCCTGGAAGTAATCCATGCGGGAAACCGCTCGCACCGAACCGCACGAGGCGCAGAGCAGCGACGGCACACTCAGTGCCGTGGAACAGGCTGAGCAAGCCGCCGGAGAAGGAACTGTCGCAAAGGTGGTCATGATTCCGCGCTCCCGCCTCTCAAGAGAAGGACGAGCCGCACCCGCAGGAACGCGTCGAGTTGGGATTGATAAAGTTGAAGCCCTGCCGCATCAGTGTCTGCTCGTAATCAAGCGTCATGCCGTGCAGATAGAGGAAGCTCTTGGGGTCGACGAAGAGGCGCACGCCATCGAACTCGTACACCCGATCGCGCTCGCGGGGCCGCGTATCGAAGCGGATGCTGTAAGAAAGCCCGGAGCAACCGCCACCCAGGACGCCCAGACGCAGCCCGCCCTCTTCCGGCGAAACACCTTCCTTCGCCATCCCAGAGCGGATTTTCTCGATCGCGCGCTGAGTCACCTCAATGCCCTTCGCCGGGCCCTGCGGCACTGCGTGGGGAATCTGGTTCGGCGCCGGCGTTACCGCCAGGCCCGCAGCCGCGTAATTCGCACTCTGAATTGTTACGACATCCTGCATGGTTTCCGCTTTCGAGGCTTTATTTTGCCCAGCCTTGGCTTTCCCATCCCGGCCATAGGAAAATGGCCAGGATGGACCGACCGACTTGTACTCGCGACTAGTGGGCGGCGACGGCCACTTCCGCCGCTTCCGTCACGCCATTCTTCTTCTTCCAGTCGCCAATGGCGGCCCGGATCGCATCCTCGGCCAGCACCGAGCAGTGAATCTTGACCGGCGGCAAAGCCAGTTCCTTCACAATATCGGTGTTCTTGATCTCCATGGCTTCGGAAACCGTCTTGCCCTTGACCCATTCGGTGGCCAGCGAAGAGCTGGCGATGGCCGAGCCGCAGCCAAAGGTCTTGAACTTGGCTTCCTCGATCACCTGGGTCTCGGGGTTGACGCGGATTTGGAGCCGCATTACGTCGCCGCACTCCGGCGCGCCCACCAAACCGGTGCCTACCGTGTCGGAGCTCTTGTCAAGCGTGCCCACGTTGCGCGGATTGTTGTAGTGGTCCACTACCTTGTCGCTGTATGCCATGGTGAATCTCCTCTGCGGCGCGAAGCCGCGAATTCAGTTGTGAGTGGACAGTGGTCAATGGGTGTGCTGTTCACTGTCCACTGTCCACTTGCATTTAGTGCGCCGCCCACTCGATCTTGCTCAGGTCGATGCCTTCCTTGACCATCTCGTAGAGCGGGGAGAGCTCGCGCAGCTTTTTCACAATGCCGATGATCTTCTCGGCCACATAATCGCATTCCGCCTGAGTATTGAAGCGTCCCAGTCCAAACCGGATGCTGGAGTGCGCCACGTCGTCGCCCAAGCCCAGCGCCTTCAGCACATACGAGGGCTCCAGAGTCGCCGACGTGCAGGCCGAACCGCTCGATACCGCCACGTCGTTGATGCCCATCAGCAGGCTTTCGCCTTCGACGTACACGAAGCTCATGTTCAGGTTCCCAGGCAGGCGATGCTCCCACGAGCCGTTCACCTCGACGTAATCCAGCTCGGTCTCAAACTTCCGCCGAAGGCTGTCGCGCATCCCCGTTAGCCGCACCGTCTCGCTAGCCATCTCCTCGCCCGCGATTGCGCAGGCCTCGCCCAGGCCGACGATGCCGGGAACATTCAGCGTGCCGGACCGCATCCCGCGCTCATGGCCGCCGCCGTCGATCTGCGCCGAAATCTGGACTCTCGGATTGCGCCGCCGCACATACAGCGCGCCCACGCCCTTGGGCCCGTAAATCTTGTGGCCCGATAGCGACAGCACGTCGATGTTCATCCTGTTCACGTCCACGGGAACCTTGCCCACCGCCTGCACCGCGTCGGTGTGGAAGAGGATGCCCTTCTCGTGGCAAAGCTTGCCGATCTCGGCCACCGGCTGGATCACTCCGATCTCGTTATTCGCAAACATGATCGAGACCAGAATCGTCTTGTCGTCGACGGCCCGGCGCAGGTCATCCATGTCGATCAGCCCGTCCGCCTTCACCGGCAGATAGGTCACGCGGTAGCCGTGCTTCTCCAGCCGTTTGCAGGTATCCAGCACTGCCTTGTGCTCGGTCACCTGAGTAATGATGTGGTTGCCGCGCTCCTTGTACATCTCGGCGATGCCCTTGATGGCCAAGTTGTTGCTCTCAGTGGCCCCGGAGGTGAAGATGATCTCTTTGGCGCTGGCGCCGATCAGCTTGGCGATCTGCTCCCGCGCGTTCTCCACTGCCTGCTCCGCCTCCCAGCCAAAGGAGTGGTTGCGGCTGGCCGCGTTCCCGAATTTCGAGGTAAAAAACGGCAGCATCGCTTCAAGCACGCGCGGGTCCAGCGGGCTGGTCGCGTGGTTATCCATATAGATTGGCAGGGTTACGCCTGCGGGAACTTCAACGGTACTGGTCACGGTGCTCATTCGTATCTCCACTCCAAGAACTGCTCGGTTGCCGCTTCGGCTGCTCGCCGCTTTACTGCGTAAGAAAAACCAGTTGGTGCAACTCCGCCGCGCGCGAGGCCGCAGTTTCGTGATCCACCAGATCGTAAATACTGATGCTTCTGAGTACCCCCGCGATGCTCTCGTTCACCCGCGCCAGCGGCTCCTTCACTGTGCAGTTTGGTTCCAGATCGCAACTCTTGCTGCCCTTGGTGCAGGAAGTGATAAAAAGCGGCCCATCGATCGCGTGAATGACCTCGAAAGCGGAAATGGAGCGCGCGGCCTTCGAAAGCGCGTATCCGCCATTCATCCCGGCGTGGCTCCGCAGCAAACCCACCTTGGTCAGCCGCTGCAACACTTTGGCCAGCAACTGCGGCGGAATCCCGTAGGTATCCGCGATGTCCTTGGCGCTGACCGAGGGCGTCTCCGGGTGCTCAGCGAGGTACTTTAGCGCCATCAGGCCGTAATCCGCTTTCTTGGTAAGCCTCAGCATTCAGATCCCTCTTCGAAATGCGACCCCTTCGGTCCTATTTAAGTATACGACCGTTTCTGTCGGGTTTTCAATGCCCACCTCCGAATTGCAGGGAATTTTTGGTCGATCCAAATCGGCCGCAGCGGGCAAGCGGAGGCTGCGCCGCTCCAAGTCCGTCGAAATCTGCGCCACGAACTCTCCAGTTTCATGAGCACAAGCGATTTGTACCGAGAGAAACTGGTTTTTGCAAAATCTTTCCGAATTCCTCTTGGACTTGGCGCGCCGGCTAGGTACAATCTGGCCAAAAGGCCCTCTGCAACCAAGGTCAAAACACCCCATGGCAAGCCCCTGCAAACACCCAAGAGTCCGTGTCGTCTCCCGCCACCAAGACGTGGAGTATGTTGAGTGCATTGAATGTAGTGAGGTCTTCGACTCCGACGAATTTCGCGACATGGAAATCGAAGAAAAGGCCAGGCAAAAAGCTCAGACCGACGAAGATTGATTTCAGTGGACCGAGCCTGACCGCACCGGGTTCTTCGTGGTGGCGGAAGGAGTCTTTTGGCCAGGCCGCAGGTGCTTGCTAAGCGAGCCACCTGGAACCGCCGGTCGGGCATCGGGCGTTTGGACTCCCGCGGGGGATGCGCCCGTGTGCTCCTGCACCGCGGCGCCTATCCGGCGCGAAGCCACCAGCGCGTAATGGAAGCCCGAGGCCACCGTCAGCAAAATGGTCATATCCAACGCCAAAGCCCGAATCTCCGCAATCCAGTTCTGTCCGGATACCCCCCATGCCTCGCCGGGAATCAGGCTCAGCAGCACCGCGCCCACCGCCACCACCTGGCTGAAGCTATTGGCCTTGCCGAGAAAAGTGGGGTGGAAATCGCGCACATCGGTCAAGTTGTAGAGAATCCAGGCCGTCAGCAGCATGCCGATATCTCGCCCAAACACGATCACCGCAATGTACGGCTCCAGAATTCCCATGCTCGTAAAGACCAGAAACAGGGAACTCAGCATCAGCTTGTCGGCGATCGGATCAAGATATTGGCCGAGCCGCGTGCGCTGCCGCAGCAGCCGCGCCAGCAGCCCATCCATCGCGTCCGTCGCCGCGGCCATCAGGAACAGACCAAAGGCCAGAGCGAAATGCCGCTGAATGACGGCAATCATCAGGAACGGAACCAGAAAGATCCTCAGCAGCGTCAGCAAGTTGGGCGCGGCGCGGAAAGGACTCGCACTCTCGACCGTTGCCACGCTCTGCAGATTCAGGCTTCCCTCTTCCCCGTTCAAATTCATCAACAGAATGTTAACGCAGTCACGCGCTTGTTGCAGGCTCATGTTGTCAACCAAAGGCAATCTCTGGATTTGACGCCGTTCAGTGGACCCAATCGTTAATGCCCAACCGGTTTGGCCATCCGGCGCCCTTCCTGCTAGACTTGAGAAGATCGATGACAGGCGCGTAGCTCAGTTGGTTAGAGCGCTTCCTTGACACGGAAGAGGTCGTTGGTTCGAATCCAATCGTGCCTACCATATTTATCAATGGCTTAGCGGGTTTTGAACCGTTCTTCCGTCCCCGTCCAACCCAAGTTCCAACCCAAAGTGTCCATTCGCAGACGATTTGATCTTGATCGCCTCAAGGAATTTCCCCTGGGCGGTCAAGTGCGCGGTGTTCACCCTGTGCGTGTACAGCGCGGTCGTTGACGGTTTCGAGTGCCTCAGGATGCTCTGGATCACCGGCAAATTGATATCGTTGGCAGCGAAGAATGTCGCCAGCGAATGCCGCAGGTTGTGCCAACCAAAGCGCCCCTTGTACCCCTCGGGGATCACGCCGGCCGTGATCGCAGCAGGCCGAAGGTAGTCCTGGGCGGCGACGCTAGCGGAACGCGGTATTTTTCCCTGCGATTTTCTGGAGGCGAAGACCCAATCATCATCCATTGTGTAACAGGATTCACGGCGCCAGACCTGGAGCGCCTGCGCAAGAGCGGGATGCATGCAAACCTCCGTCATGCTCCCTTCGTTCTTACCTGGCGTTTCCTTTCCTTTCGACCAACCCCTGTTGATGTGAATTTGCCCGCCCAGCCAATCGATGTCCAACCATTTCAACCCGAAGGCTTCCTCCGGCCGAAGACCGGTCGCGGCGTGAAGGAGTGCAAGTGTCCATTCCAGCCGCGTTTCCGGACGAGCGAGCTGGTCCAGGATCACGACCATCTGCTCCGGTGCAATGACTACGGCTTCGTAGCTCGATCCTGATTCAGATCTGGCGAGCACCACAGGATTGGTTGGACGACCAT
>Ga0302275_10004445_pt1 | contig 13842 bp, 8 predicted proteins | sample III_Bog_N2_2_FD_200229 | JGI IMG/M metagenome (GOLD analysis project Ga0302275, IMG submission 200229) | Peat permafrost microbial communities from Stordalen Mire near Abisko, Sweden - III_Bog_N2_2 | ecosystem: Environmental > Terrestrial > Soil > Wetlands > Peat | place: Sweden: Abisko...
TCCAGGTTCACCGCGTAGGCTTCGCGCTTCAGAACTTTGCGCCCCGTCGGGTGCCCAAGCACGCGCGTGTATGGATTCTCCAACGCTTTCAAAATCCTCTCCGTCATCTGCTGCACGGGCTGGTTGAAGAGCGTATGCACGCTGGCGATCACCACGTCGAGCTGCGCCAGCGTCTCATCCGCCAGGTCCAGCTCGCCACCGGCAAGAATATCCACCTCCACGCCGGAAAAGATGCGGATGCGTCCCTCCATCTCCTTCTCCACTTCGCGAACGCGCTTCGCATGAGCCACCGCGCGTTTGTCATCCATGCCATTGGTCATCGCCAGATTCTTGGAATGGTCGGTGATAGCGATGTAGGCGTAACCGCGCTCCAGCGCCGCCTCCGCCATCTCGCGGATGGTCTGGGTTCCATCGCTCTCCACCGTGTGCATATGGATGTCGCCGCGCAGGTCCGTCAGCGCGATCAGCTCCGGCAGCTTATGCTGCAGCGCCAGGTCCAGCTCGCCGTTGTTCTCGCGCATCTCCGGCGGAATCCAGTCCATCCCCAGCGCTTTGTAGATCGATTCTTCCGTTGCCGCCGCCACAATCGAGTCATCTTCCATGCTGGCCAGCGCGTATTCGCTCAACGTGTATCCCAGCTTCAGCGCGCGCTGCCGCAGAGACACATTGTGCATCTTCGATCCCGTAAAGTATTGCAGCGCCGCGCCGTAACTCGCCTTGGGCAGCAGCCGCACGTCCACCTGCATCCCATTGCGCAGGGCGAAGCTCACCTTGTTCTGCCCCTTCGCCATCAGGTTGGCGATCATCGGCAGCGCCGCCACATGCTCCACCGCCGCGCTCACCACCTCCGGCTCGCAGGCTGGGCCGGTCGCCAGCAGGTCCAGGTCGCCAACGGCCTCTTTGCCGCGCCGCAGTGAGCCCGCGGGCGTCACCGTTTCGATCCCCGGGAAGGCCAGGATCAGCGCGCCGATGCGTTGCGCCGCTTCATCGGCTTCGTCAATGCGGAATGAGCTGGCATTGCGGCGGTAATCCTCAATGCCCTTCAGCAGCTTCTGCACCTGCTTCTCGCCGAAGCGCGGCAGCGTCGTGAGCTTGCCCTCTTTCGCAGCCGTCTCCAGCGCGTCAATGTCGGCCACACCCAGCGCCTCCCACACCAGGCCGACGGTCTTCGGCCCCATGCCCGGCAGCTTCAGCAGGTCCAGCATGGTGGGCTTATAGGTCTGCAGCAGTTCCTCGCGCACCTGCATGCTGCCCGTTTTCACAATGTCAATAATGTTGGCCGCCATGCCTTTGCCGATGCCGGCTATCGCCAGCAACTGCTTCGGCTCATCCACCATGGCGGCGAGCGGCTGGGTCTGTTGTTCTACGGATTCGGCGGCGCGCCGGTACGAGCGAATGCGAAACGGGTCAGCACCGCTGATCTCCAGCAGTGCCGCCGTCTCATCCAGGATTGTCGCTATGGTGATGTTGTCCATGATTGGGCCGGGCGCTGCTCCGCTATTGTACGAAACAATCCAGTTGCTTCGTGTGCGGAATCTGCCCTGCCTGCCGCGCGCCGGGAGAGGGCGCGCAAAAGTGGGTCATGCTGCGTTGCTGTCAGCCCGGACCACCTGGTCCGCCTGCGGGCCCTTCTGGCCTTCGACAATGTCAAACTCGACATCATCTCCTTCTTTCAGGCTCTTGTAGCCTTCCAGTTGGATGGCACTGTAGTGGACAAAAACATCCGGCCCATCATCGCGACCGATGAAGCCGAAACCCTTTGCGTTGTTGAACCACTTCACTTTGCCCCTGTATTGTGCCACGTTCATTCCCCTTTATTTCTGCAAGATCTGCGCTGACAGTTCCATGCACGCATATTGCTGCATAGAAGGTATGACGCATCTGGGTACCTATTTGGTTTCCCCGGAATCCGCACCGGCGCACAGGGCGCATTTTGCCTTCTCTTCGCGCTCATCAACACGTCCTGGATATCCTTCGGGCTGCAACACGATATCCTAATCATCATGCCCACCTCCGCGATGGATTCGCAGCAGATTCTGGATACGCTGCCCCAGCTCGTCTGCGCGACCGATCCGGAAGGGTCCATCACCTTCCTGAATCGCGGCTGGTATCAATACACCGGCCGCAAGCCCACGGCCGATCTGGAAGCCCTCTGGTTTGATACCGTGCATCCCGATGACCGCGAGCAGGTGGCCCAGGCCTGGGCCGCCGGAGTGCCCACCGGCAAAGCGTTCGAACATCGCTATCGCATTCGCTCACACAATAATCTCTACCGCTGGTTCGATTCCCATGCCGGTCCCATCTTAAAGAAAAATGGCGACCTGGCCGGCTGGATATGCTCCTCCGTCGATGTGCAGGGACAGATGGATGCGGAGCTGGCCGCCCGCATGGAGCGCGACCGCCTGAACACGGTGGTGGAAAACGTACCTGTCGGCATCGTCCTGGCGGAAGCGCCCAGTGGCCGGATCGTCTTCGGCAATCCAGCGGTGGAGCAAGTATTGCGCCACCCAATCCTGCCGGCTGACTCCATGGACGATCCTGTCAAGTGGCCTGCCTTCCAGCCCAACGGCAGCCCCGTTGATCCAAAAGACTTTCCCCTCATCCGCGCGATCACCACGGGCAAAACCATAAGCGGCGAAGAATTTCTCTACCGCCGTGGCGACGGCACCTTCGGCTGGATACGCATCACCGCATCGCCCATCATGAACTCCGAAGGCCAAATCGTCGCCGGCATTGCCGCCATTGCGGACATCAGCCCGGAGAAGCTGATGATCGAGCGCACGCTCGCCGCTGAGAGCCGCTTCCACCAGGTCATTGAGGTCAGCTTCGTTGGCTTGCAGATCGTCGATGCGAACGGCATCGTGACCTACATGAATCCAGTGCTGCGCCGGATGCTGGGCTACACCTCCGGCGAGATTACCGACGGGCGCGTCCATCGGAGCAAGCTCACCCCGCCGGAGTTCTCCAGCCTGGATGCCCACGTCGAGGATCAGCTGCAGCGCAATGGCAACTGCGAACCCTACGAAACCATCTATCTCTCCAAGACCGGCACACGCATTCCCGTACTCAGCGCCAGCACTATGCTGCGCAATGAAACCGGGACCGATACTGAGGTCGCCAGCTTCGTCTTTGACCTCACCACCGCCAAGCGTTCGGAGTCTGCCTTGCTGCAATCGGAAAAGCTCGCGGTCGCCGGCCGCCTGGCGGCATCCATTTCGCACGAGATCAACAATCCGCTGGAAGCGGTGACCAATCTGCTTTACATCATCGGGCTGGAACCACTCTCACCCGAGGTGGCGCAGTATTTGAAGCAGGCGCAGGCGGAGCTGGGCCGCGTCTCACACATCGCCGCGCAAACGCTCCGTTTTTATCGCCAGACCACAAAACCCGCGCCCATGAAGGCCAGCGATCTGACCGATTCTGTGATCTCGCTCTATCGCAGCCGGCTGCACTCCGCCAATATTCACCTGGTGCTGGACCATGCGGAGCACAAAACCCTGATAGGCTATGCCAGTGAGTTGCGGCAGGTTCTGGCCAATCTAATCGGCAATGCGCTGGATGCGATGAATGCTGTGGACACCCGCATCCTCACCATCCGCTCGCGTCCTGCAACGGATTGGCGCACCGGACGCAAAGGCGTCCGCATCACCGTCGCTGACACCGGGATCGGCATGGACCAGAATACGCACGACCACATCTTCCAGCCTTTCTTTACCACCAAAGCTGAGACCGGCACCGGCCTGGGCCTGTGGGTGAGTGAAGAGATCGTCACCAAGCGGCACGGCATTCTGAGCGCGTACAGCAGCCAGAATGAGCCGCACCGCGGCACCGTCTTTGCCTTCTTCCTGCCCTACTCCGAATAGCCCAAAATGGGCTTCTCTTTTTCATCAGAATTAGTGCAAATTAGGGCAATAATTACCTTGACTCCACCACCTGTTTTCGCTATATTGGGGTGAGTGGAGAACATTATGAGCCAGCCTAAGAGCCTTCAAGAAGCCATTATCTACTTTGCCGACGCGGATAATTGCGTTGCCCATCTGGTCGCCCAGCGTTGGCCGGACGGCGTTGTGAAGTGCCCTACCTGCGGCAATGAGAAGGTCAATTACAGGGCGCATCGCCGCACTTGGACTTGCGGGAGCCATCACGCAAAGCGTGAATTCTCTATCAAGGTCGGCACTGTCATGGAAGATTCCCCCATCGGCCTCGATAAGTGGCTCACTGCTACTTGGCTTCTGACCAACTGCAAGAACGGCATCAGCAGCTACGAGATCGCCCGTGCGATTGACGTATCTCAGAAGGCGGCATGGTTCATGCTGCACCGGATTCGCCTCGCCATGCAGGACGATTTCTTTGGAAGCAAACTCGGCGGCGAAGTGGAAGCCGACGAAACTTTCATCGGTGGTAAATCTCGCAACATGCACATCAGCAAACGGCAACGCCGCATCACTGGTACTGGCGGCAAAGATAAGACTGCTGTGATGGGTATGCTGGAGCGCGGTGGCAAGGTAAAAGCGATGGTTGTGGAAGGTCGCCGTAAATCTACTCTGCAAGCCGAGGTTCGCAAGCATGTGGAAGCTGGCTCTGCGCTCTATACCGATGCGCTGCCATCCTATAATGGACTCGCTCAGGAGTATGCACATGCGGTTGTTGACCACGCTGTGAAGTACGTTGATGGTCGCGTCCATACCAACGGCCTCGAAAACTTCTGGAGTCTCTTGAAGCGCGGTATCAACGGAACCTATGTGAGCATTGAGCCGTTCCATTTGTTTCGTTACCTCGATGAGCAGTCTTTCCGTTTCAACAATCGCGGGGCGATGGGTGATGCTGGCCGCTTCAATCGCGTTATATCTCAAATTGTCGGTCGCCGTCTAACCTTCGCAGAGCTAACCGGGAAGGGGTTGGAAACGGCAACCTGCTAACCCTTACCGTTTGAAGCGCGGGAAGAGGGCGAAGTCTTAGCCCTCTTTTTTCGCGCCTGTTTACGCTTCCATTCCTTCTCGCGACGCTGCAATTCTTCACGCGATACAGACAGCACTTTCCGCAGTGTCGTATTGAACTTATCTAATTCAGACATCAATCCTCCTTATAGCCCTCTTGGCTTCGGTAGTTAGCTTAGGAATCATTCCGCCTCTCGATAAAGAAATTTGTTTTAGCCACTTGTCGATAGTTGCTTTTGCTGTGTGATTTCCAATAACGTTCTGCGCCAATATCGGGGCTGTCAACAATGCCTTTTGCGAATTTGGATCGCTATGAAAATGATGTAGGGCGTAGCAAAGGTAGTCTGCTGCTTCGGTTAGAGTACCCTTTGGTATTGTTCCCCATCGTGCTAATACCGACCATCCAGACACAGTCTTATGATTTTTTCTCCATACAAGCATTGCTCTCTCTCTAAGGGCAGCATGGATTACCTGCTCCTCAAAGAATACTTCTACTCTCTCGTTATTGAGATGCAGAACAAGCTCATCCATCAAACTCAGAATGGATAAAACATATCCTTCCATAATGACTTCAAGAACGGTTCCAGAAACTTTATCTTCATAATCCTTGCGGCAAATAGACCCAGCAAACGCCCTTAGTCCGCACTGCGCGGGAATCCTACCGAGACGACTCAAAATATCGCCATATCTATCACGCGCCCGCTTTGAGCCAAGACGCAGGTCTGCAATATGAATCGCCTTACGAGGGTTCAATTCCTTGCGCCAAACATCCACATAGTTCTTCCACTGCTTTTTGTTGCCCAAATATCCTGCGACATAATACATCCCGGTTTCGTCGTCTAAACTTTCATCCAGATAAAGCTTCAACATACAGACCCATTTAGGCGGGTCATCTTCGGGGGACTCAAATAAGCCATCCAATTCCTCATCACCGTCACCCTCCCCACCGTCACCCCCATTCTCCCCCTGCGGTATGGTGGAGTCAAGGTAATTATTGCCCAAATTAGCACAACAATGGTATTTTTTTTGGCATAGAGTTTCAAAGGATGCTTGTCACCCTAGACGATGTCCGCCATGCGCTGGATAACCACCAGCTAATCCCGTGCTTTCAGCCGGTGGCCGAACTGCATACTGGACGCCTGACCAGTTTCGAAGTGCTGGCGCGCTGGCAACATCCCGAACACGGTCCCATCCTCCCGGAAAACTTCATCGCGCTGGCAGAAGAAAATGGCCTGATTGAAATCCTGACGCAGCAGGTGCTGCGCAAGGCTTTATTAGCGGCCCCATCGCTGCCTGATCCAGTCTCTCTGGCCGTGAATATCTCGGCCACTCAATTGCATGATCCCACGCTTCCCGGCCAGATCCGGAAGCTGACGGAGGAAGCTGCTTTTCCGCCTGCCCGGCTTACCATCGAAGTCACCGAGAGCGCCCTGCTGACCGACCTGAAGCAGACGCAGACCATCGCCGGCGAACTGAAAGCGAGAGGCTTCCATCTGGCTCTGGATGATTTTGGTACCGGCTATTCCAGCCTCGCGCATCTCCAGGCATTGCCGTTCGACGAACTCAAGATTGACCGCAGCTTCGTCGCCACCATGACGAGCAAACGCGAGAGCCGCAAGATCGTAGCCGCCATCATCGGGCTGGGCCACAGTCTCGGTTTAGTCACAGTGGCTGAAGGCGTCGAAACTGAAGAGCAGGCGGACATGCTGCTGTGGCTTGGCTGCGGCCTGGGGCAGGGATGGCTCTTCGGGCGTCCTATGACAGCAGACAAAATTCCTGCACTGCTGGCGTCCCCTTTGCGGGAGGTTCCGGTCGTGCTATCGGCGCCGGGAGACGGCTGGGCCGTTTCCAGCCTTGAAGCTCTGCCCGCCCAGCGCCTTGCTCAGCTCCAGGCCATCTACGACGGCGCACCGGCGGGGCTCTGTTTCCTTGATTGCGACATGCGCTACGTCAGCCTGAACCAGAAGCTTGCGGCGATGAATGGCGCACCGGTATCCGCACACCTGGGAAAGACCGTGGAGGAGATGCTTCCCAAACTGTTCCTCAGGATCAAGCCTTACCTTCAGCGCGCAATCAACGGAGAGGCGATGGCCGATGTAGAGGTTTCCATACCTTGCACTGTGCCCGGAGAACCCGACAGGACCATCTTGGCCTCCTATCAGCCCGCTTGGGATGAAGCGGACGAGGTCATCGGCGTCTCCATTGCAGTCGTGGACATTACCCAAAGAAATGAAACAGAGAAATCCCTCCGTGAGAGCGTCACCCGCCTGCAGCATATCGAGGAACGGAAGAGCCAGGTGCCCTGGGCAATGGATGCGAAAGGTTACAGTCTGCAGGCCAGCGCTCAATGGGTGCCGAACACGGAATTGAGCCGCAAGAAGATGCGCAATCTAAGCTGGCTCGAAGCGCTGAACCCGGATGACCTGGCACCGGTCATGAAGATCATGCGGGAAGCCCTGAAGACTGGCAAACCTATCGATATCGAATATCGCGTGCGCAGCCTCGATGGCGAATGGAAGTGGATGCACTCCCAGGGTTCGCCCCGTTTTGGCCCGTCTGGCGAGATTCTGCGGTGGTACGGCACCGTGGAAGACATTGATGAGCGCAAGCGCGATGAAGAGCTCTACGAGGCTGGCAAGCGCATGTAAATACCTGCCGTGGCCTCTCCCAGCGAGTCGATGCCCCGCCTGCCAGCATCTAAAATGAGTACGGCCCCGCATGGATCTTCACGAAAAAATCCGCACGCTCCCCGCGCAGCCCGGCGTCTACCTCTACAAAAATGCGGAGGGCGAGGTCATCTACGTCGGCAAGGCGAAGAGCCTGCGCGCGCGCGTGCGCTCCTACTTTCTGGAGGCCGCGCAAGCCAACGCCAAGACCGGCTCGCTCATGCGCGAAGCGGTAGACATTGAATACATCCAGGTCGCCAATGAGCATGAAGCCCTGGCGCTGGAAAACAATCTCATCAAGCAGCGCAAGCCGCGCTTCAACATCCTGCTGCGCGATGACAAGACCTATCCCTACGTCAAACTCACGCTGGGCGACCGTTACCCCAAGGTCTTCGTCACCCGGCGCCTGCGCAAAGACGGTGCAGCCTACTATGGCCCATACTTTCCCGGCAATCTCGCGCACCGGCTGGTCGATCTCATCCACCGCAGCTTTCTGATTCCCAGCTGCAAGGTCGATCTCTCGCGCTACCACCCGCGTGCCTGCCTGCAGTACTACATCAAGCGCTGTCTCGGCCCGTGCGTGGAAGGCCTGACCACGCCGAAAGAGTACAGCCAGACCGTGCGCGACACCCAGCTCTTCCTCGAAGGCCGCGTGGAAGAACTGGAGAAGTCACTGCACCTGCGGATGGCAGAGGCCGCTGACAGCGACCAGTTCGAGCTCGCTGCAAAATACCGCGACCTCATCGTCACCGTTGACCAGTTCAAGGAGAAGCAGCGCATCGCCAGCGCGGAAGATGAAGACGCTGACGTCTTCGGCTACCACTTTGAAAAAGAGATGCTCGCGGTAAATCTCTTTCACATGCGCGCCGGCAAGATCGTCGACCGCCGCGACTTCTTCTGGGAAGACCTGCCCGAATTCGTCATCGACGAACCTGATGACTCTCAACCCGTCACTATGGATTGTCATCCTGAGCGCAGCGAAGGATCTCAACTTCCCCCAGAGTCACACACCTTTTCCCCCAGCGCGGGTGCCCCAGAGCCTGTCCTGAGCTTGTCGAAGGATCTCGCTTCTGAGACCTGGGTTGACCACCACGAATCTTCGGAAACAGAAGTCGCGCCCTCCCCTCTTCAAACGCTGTCATCCCGAGCGGAGCGCAGCGAAGCCGAGGGACCTGCTTCTGTCTTTGCAACCAGCGGGAGCGCTTCTCCGTCCGCGCAGGACTTCTCCCCCAGCGCCTTCTTCTCCGCCTTTCTGAAGCAGCTTTATCTCGATCAGCCCTACGTTCCGCCTGCCATCCTCGTGCCGGTCGATTTCCCTGACCGCGCGCTGCTCTGTGACGCACTTTCGAAGCAACTGAAGAAGCGCATGGAGATTCTCGTTCCGCAGCGCGGCGAAAAGCGCTCGCTCGTCGATCTCGTCTGCCAGAACGCGAAGCTCTCGTACGACCAGCGTTTCCGCACCCTGCAGCCCAGCGCCAAGGCCATTCAGGAGGCATTGCAGGACGCACTCACGCTGCCCGAACTCCCCAGGCGCATTGAGTGCTTCGACATCTCGCACATTCAGGGCGCGGAGACGGTCGCCTCCATGGTGGTGTGGGAAGACGGCACGATGAAGAAGTCCGATTACCGCAAGTTCCAGGTCAAAACCGTCACCGGCGTGGATGACTTTGCCTCCATGCGCGAGATCATGACCCGCCGCTACAAGCGCATTCAGGAAGAGAAGAAGCCCATGCCTTCGCTCATCCTGATTGACGGCGGACTGGGCCAGTTGCACGCCGCCTATGCCGCGCTGGAATCCCTCGGCATCACCCTGCAGCCGCTCGCCTCCATCGCCAAGAAGGAAGAGATCATCTACGTCTACGGGCAGGAGGATGAACCCGTGGTGCTGGACCGCCGCTCCCCCGTCCTGCACCTCGTGCAGCGCATCCGCGACGAATCACATCGCTTCGCCGTCACCTATCACCGCAAACGCCGGGAGATCCGCGATCGCGAAACGGAACTGCTCGCTATTCCCGGCATCGGTCCCCGCACCCGCACCCGCCTGGTGGAGCACTTCGGCAGCATCCGCGGCGTGCGCGAAGCCGGCATTGACGCCCTCACGGCGGTGGTTTCGGCTGCCATGGCGGCTAAAATTCACGACTATTTTCAATCCAGTGAAATATAAGCTTATTGTTTTGAAGTGGTTACCGCCTTCAAATCCGAAGTATGGCGGCGTTGTTCAAATACCGAAATTAACCGCTGGACAACTCTCCTCTCCCTGCGAATATACTTGGTTGGCAAAATTCCGGCCTTATTCTTTGCTCTCTACTGCACGACTCAGGGTGGTTCCCTATCTATGACATTCTCGAAGCTCCTCCAAGTTCTCTCCGCCTCTGTTATCGCTACCACATTAGCTGGCTGCGGCCTGAATCAGTTCTCCGCGCAGAATCCTTCCGCCGCCTCAGCGGGGGCGGGCCTCTCCGGCGCTGCCCATGGCGGCTACTTTCCCGTGGCGAATGCCACTGCGACCTTGTGGTATCCCGGCGTGACTGGATATGGTTCAGCCCCCACCGCCTTGAAGTCGGTAACAACCGATAGCAACGGCGCTTTCAGCTTCCCCGCTGCGTCCTATACGTGCCCAGCCTCTGACATGCCCGTGTACCTCACCATCACCGGCGGCAATCCCGGCCTGTCCACTACGGGCAACTGGAATTCCAGCAGCGGCAACTCCTATCTCGCGCTGATGTCTGCTCTTGGTCCCTGCGGCTCGGTTGCTTCTCTCACCGGTCTCAATGTCGATGAGGTCACCACCATCGCCACCGTCTTTGCCACAGCCCAGTTCAGCGGCGCCGGCCAGGCGGCTAACGGCCTATCCGCTGTCAACAATCTCACCATAACCAGTGGTGGCACCGGCTATGCCGCGAACTCCGTGCTGGCCATGAGCTTTAGCGGCGGAGGATGCACCACGGAACCCACAGCCAGCGTCACGGTCAACAGCCTCGGTTCAGTGCCGCTGGGCACCTTCAATACCTCGACTCCCGGCGCAGGCTGCACCTCAGCGCCCACCGTCGCAGCATCAGGCGGCACCGGCAGCGGAGTCGTCGCTACCGCCGGCTTCGCTGATATCGGCCAGAGCGGCAGCGTCGGCGGACTCACCATTGGCAGCGTAGGCGCAGCCACCCATGCCGGCGGCCTCGCAGGCAATACCGCCACCAACGGCAACAATATCGGCGCTCCCATCGGCACCGTCACTGGTGGCGTTCTCACGGTCACCAATCAGCTCGCTTATACCGATCTGAAGAATGCCTTCAACCTCGTCAACAACCTGGTGAGCATCAATTACGGCACGGTCATCCCTTCTAGCTCCAACCTGACCGTTCCCTCCGCAAAGCTCAACACCATGGCCGACATCATTGCGGACTGCGTGCAGACGGACGGTGTGACGGCTGACAGTGCGATCTGCAGCAATCTCTCTGCCACAGGCACCGGCGTCACGCCTTCGGGTCACACTGCCCCAATCGATACCGTACAGATCGCGGACTACATGGCGCTGGCGCCCTTTACCAACCTCACCAACGTATACAACTTCGCTACCGGACAGCCAGTTTACAGCGGAACACTCACAGCCACCCCGTTTGACTGGACGCTGCCCCTCGTCTACAGCAACCTCGGCATCGTGCAGAACAGTGCTACCACCGGCACGGCAATGGCCGCGGACGCTTCCGGCAATATCTGGGCTCTCGGCGCAGGCACCGGAGGCTATTCCATGGTCGGCATCAACCCCCTCGGCCAGTCTCTCAACGGCGGAACCGCGTATCTCACCGGTACATCCACACCACCTATCAGCACCGTGCAGGCCATCATGGTCGGTCCCAGCGGCGCAGTATGGATCTCCAATAAGAGCGTCACGCAAAACGATCTGGTGAGCTTCAATCCCAATACTTTGTCCGGCACTACCTACGTGGAAAACGCACAGGGCTCAACCGGCTGCGGCGGCTCTGGCCTCACCATGGATAGTGGTCTGAATATTCTCTACACCTGTGCTCTGGTCACATCTCCGGATTTTCCGTTGAATGGCTTCCAGAACACTGGCACCATAGCAGCGCCCATCTACACCTCGGGCAGCTCGCAGACCTTCTCCAATGTGCCGGCCAATACCGGGACATCGACCTATCCCAGCATGACGCAGAGCGATGCGGCCGGTAACATCTGGACCCCGAATTACATCGGTACCAGTTGCTCTGTGAACGAGGACCTGCCCAACGTCAATCCTCAGTTTGGACTCCCAACCTCCTACACCTCACAGGCCATCGCCCCCTCTACTGCAGGTGGCAGCAATCCTATCGGCCTGGCCATTGACCACAACGGGGTCGTCTGGTTCGCCTGCAGCACCGGCTTCAATCACATTCCCTACGGATCGGCTGCCGGTAGCACCGGCGTCCACGTCTCTGGAACCGGTCAGATTAATTCAGGCAAGTACCTGGCAGTCGATGGCGCCGGCGATGTCTGGATTGCGAACGGCACCGCCAATGCTGTAACCGGCACCTACGCCGGCAGCTATTACTCCCTCTCTGAGTACAGCAATAGCGGCGCCAACGTCACCCCCTGCTGGGAGACTGAGACGAGTTGCCAGCTGAACCCTCCCGGCGGCGTCGCCCTCTTCGCCGCGTCCTCTGGTTATACTTATCCGCTTCCCGTGGGCATTAGCCGCTACCTCACCATCGACGGCTCCGGCAACATCTGGGCGACCAACTTTGCCGCCAACACCGGCAATGTGGTTGAAGTCGTAGGCGGAGCAGTTCCCGTATTCACTCCGCTCGGTGCAGCCGCACAGCAGAACCGCATCGGCACATTGCCGTAACCAAACGCAGTCACAATACAAAAGGGCAGCCCTCGCGGCTGCCCTTTTTTTGTGCATCGAACTCTTCACACTATCGCGCAGCGTCCAGCAATTCCTTCCACCGCGCTTCCACCACAGGCACGCCCAGCCGCATATTCTCCGCGCGCAGCTTCAGCGTCTGCTCTCCGGGGTAACGCGGCCTGCCGCCATCGCGCCCCTTCACCGCGTGCAGCGCCTCCACCACATCGTCCGCCATGCGCTCCGCACTGCCTTCGTCGCCAAAGCAGTTCACATCAAACGCCAGGAACACTTGCGACTGCCCCGACTCCTTCATCACGTCGGTTGAGAGCTGGTGCGTGGCGCGCCCCGCGGAAAGGATCGCCGCCGTCATATCCAGCAGCACCGAAAGCCCCGACCCCTTCCAGTAGCCGATCGGCATCCCGCCCTGCGATTGCTCAATCAGCTTGGGATCGCGCGTGATGTTGCCCGCCGCATCGTAGCCGCCGTCATACGGCAACTGTTCGCCACGAGCAATAAATCCCGCAATCGCGCCGAAAGAATATTGAGATACGGCCATGTCCAGCACCACGTGCGCGCCGCTGTGCGGCCGCGGCACCGCCATCACAATCGGATTGTTGCCCACCCCGCGTTCCACACCGCCCCACGGCACCAGATTGGGCATGGTATTGGTCCAGCACATGCCGATCACTCCCGCGTCCGCCGCCTGCCAGCCGTAGGTGCCAGCGCGCATCCAGTGATTGGTGTCGCGCAGCGCCACGCACCCCATACCGTGCGCCTTCGCCAGCTCAATGGCGCGTCCCATGCTCGCATACGCGCTCAGATTTCCTGCGCCGCGGTTGCCGGTCCAGCGCTCAAATGCTCCCGCGCCGCCCACCTTTGCAGCCTGTGCCTCCACATCAAGCAAGCCGTTACGGATCGTCTCCATAAACCGCGGAAAGCGATTCAGACCGTGCGAATAGACGCCATCGCGCGTCGTCTCCGCAAACAGCCGCGCACACAGCCGCCCGCGATCCTCCGCGAATCCCAGGCGCAGCATGGCTGCCTGCAGTGCGCCCAACAGCTCGTCAAACGGTATCCGGATATCCATGTCTCTCCCTACTTCGCATCCGCGGTCACTGGAACCACCGGCTCCGGCGGATATTGCTTCATAATCTCCGCCGCCCAGGCGTCGTATGTCAGCCGCTCCTTCAGCTTTTCCCAATCCGCTGCCGGCAGCACCATCAGTTCGTCGCGCTTCACCCCGGGCACATCATCGCCCACAGCCATCAATCCGCCTTCCCGGTCCTCCGGCGCATAATTCTTCGCGATGAATACATTCTGCGCCTTCAGCCATTCGCTGATGTGCGTCAGCGGCACACTCTCAATCTGCGCATGGCTCCAGCGACCGAAGTGTATCTGC
>Ga0302275_10004449_pt1 | contig 13832 bp, 9 predicted proteins | sample III_Bog_N2_2_FD_200229 | JGI IMG/M metagenome (GOLD analysis project Ga0302275, IMG submission 200229) | Peat permafrost microbial communities from Stordalen Mire near Abisko, Sweden - III_Bog_N2_2 | ecosystem: Environmental > Terrestrial > Soil > Wetlands > Peat | place: Sweden: Abisko...
GCGGTCGGAAACACGCGAGGGCGCGTGTTCTCCCCGGGAAAGGGTTGGCTGCGAGTTGCTGGGCGGGTGTTTTCGGGGTGGGTTCATGACGGTTTTGAAGTGATAAATGTGATATTACGGGGGTTTTTGCAGAATTATGAAGGATGAAAGATGAAGGATGAATGGCGTGTATGTTTTTGACGGTTTCATGGTGATAAAAGTGATATTTCCGGGGTTGTTGGACGTTATTGGGTGGATGTTGTGGATGGCGGTGGGATGGTGCCAGCACTCGCAGCCGAGACGGCTGCGCTACTTTGGTCGCTGCGTGACGGTGGCCTCCCAGGCTGGCGGTGGTTCTTTCGTCCCTGCCGGGACTTGATACAATGAGTGCGCGAACCCAGCGATCAATCGCTGGGCTATTCGCTTTCGCCCTCCGGGCTTTATAATGGCAGCCCTGCATCAGGAGAAACTCTAGCAGGGTTCGGGAAAACCGGGTTGTTAGCGGCTAACGGATCCATCACTTTTCCGGCATTTATTTTCAAAAATGCGTTAGCGGCTTACATCGGGAAAGGGTCAAGGTTGAAGGTTTCAGGTTTCAGGTGGGAAGATGCAGATAGGCAATGGGTTGCGCTTGGGCTAAAAGTGAAAGAATGGGAGCTTTAACGAAAAACACAGGGGTTTTGACGCGAATTTCGCGAGTGGACGCGAATCAGCAAGTTTCTTCGATGGGTTGAGGTGGCTGGCTGGCTCCGCGCCATTCGTGAATGCGGTCGCAGGCCGTTTGGAAGTAATCCCGGGTGGGGTCGAGCCAGATGATCCGGCGATCCCGCTTGAACCAGGTAAGCTGGTCTTTGGCGAACTGGCGGATGGCAATCCCCAACTGTGACCGCAGCTCGTCCAAGCTGAGCTCTCCGCGCAGATGGCGCGTGAGGTAGCGATACTCCAACCCGAGTTTCTCGAGCCGCGTGTCGGACACCCCCCGGCGGCGGAGTCCGGCGACCTCCTCAAGCATGCCGTGGGCCAGGCGGTCTTGGAGGCGCTGCTCGATTCGTTGTTCCAGAATATCCTTCGGCCAGCACAACCCCAGTTGCAGGCAGTGGTAGCGCGGCTGGCGCTGGCGCATGGCGGAGTGGGTGCGCCCGGCGGTGGCGATCTCAATGGCCCGGATGAGCCGGCGGGAGTTGTGGGGGTCAATGCGGCGCGCCGCCTCCGGGTCGGCGGTTGCCAACCGGTCCAGCAATTGCGCCAGGGACAACGCCTCCAGTTCGGTCCGCAGGGGTTCGTTGGGCGGCACATCCGCCAGTTCATACCCTTCCACGAGGGCGCTGATATACAAACCAGTGCCGCCCACCAGCAAGGGCATTTTTCCGGCCTCCGCAATGGCGTCAATGGCCTGGTAGGCGGCCCGTTGATATTGCGCCAGCGAGTAATATTCCGTCACGTCGGCCACGTCAATGAGGTGATGGGGCACGGTCCGGGCTTGTTCCGGGCTGATTTTTCCGCTGCCAAGGTCCAGGCCCCGGTAAACCTGGCGGGAATCGGCGGAAATGATTTCGCCGCCGAAATGGCGGGCGAGCCGGATGCCCAGCTCGCTCTTCCCGGAGGCATTGGTGCCGAGGAGGACGACCAGCTTCTGAGGCTGCGGATGGTCAGGCATGGATGGCCAGATCTTACCGCTGCAAAAATTTGGCCACGGCCTCGGTGCGGGTGCGGACCTGGAGTTTCTCGTAGATCCGGCGGATGTAGGTATGCACGGTTTCGTAGCCGATGTTGAGTTTGTCGGCAATTTCCTTGTAGATCAGGCCCTGGGCCAGGAGATCCAGCACCTGCTGCTCGCGCTCGGACAATTCGGAAAGGCTGCCGCCGGCCGGAGCCCCTGGAACCGCCGGGGCCGCCACGGGTTTCTGGAAGGATTGCACGACCAGGCGCGCGATGTGGGTGGTCATGGGCGAACCGCCTTGCTGCACTTCACGAATGGCTGCGATCAATTCCTTGGTGGGCGTGCGCTTGAGCAGGTAGCCGCTGGCACCGGCGGCCAGGGCGTTGAAAATGTTTTCGGTGTCCTCATAGACGGTCAGCATCATGACCTGCGTCTGCGGGAGCAGGGGCTTGAGCTTGCGCACACATTCCACGCCGTTCATGCCGGGCAGGTTGATATCCATGAGCACGACCCCGGGTTTGATCCGGGGCAGATCCTCCAAGGCGTCCTCGGCCGATCCGTAATCGCTGACGCAACGGAAGCCTTCCGTGCGGTTGATCACTTTGACCAGGGTGCCGCGCAGTTTGTCATTGTCTTCGACGATGGATATGTTGAGGGGCATGGATTGGGGATGGACGTTCAAGTGAGGGCCATCGCACGGCAACGACATAACATGCGACCCGGGCTAGTTCAAGCCGGAAACCGGCTGGAATCACGAAATGGGACGAAATGGGTGCAGGACAGAATTCTGAGAGACACAGAAACAGCCAATAAAAACCGAGTTTGTGTATATATGGATACCTATAATTACGGAAAGCTGGAGCGGACATTCGCATCCGTTTCTGGAAGACCACGGCACGCAGGTTTGGAAACCTGCGCTACGACGATTGGCCGGGCTAATCCCGGATATTTCATAGCCATTGGGGAACGAGTCGCGAAAAACCCTATGAAAAGAGGGGTGCAAATACGTGCGAATGCGTGGTTGCAAAGACACGGCCCGCAGGTTTGGAAACCTGCGATACGACGTTGGAATTCCGTCGTGTCAGCAGAAGAATTGTTGCGCGCTTTCAGCGCTTGATGGCAACGGTCGCGGCAAACCCAGGGCGTTGCCCTGGGCTGTCATGTGGCGGCCTTTCAGGCCTTGTATTCGCACCGCCATTCTGGAAAAAGGAGGCCATGGATTTTCCGTTGACGGAACGGCTCAGGGGTTGCGCTACGACGTTGGAATGCCGTCGTGTCAGCAGAAGAATTGTTGCGCGCTTACAGCGCTTGATGGCAACGGTGGCGGCAAACCCAGGGCGTTGCCCTGGGCTGTCATGTGGCGGCCTTTCAGGCCTTGTATTCGCACCGCCATTCTGGAAAAAGGAGGCCATGGATTTTCCGTTGACGGAACGGCTCAGGGGTTGCGATACGACGTTGGAATGCCGTCGTGTCAGCAGAAGAATTGTTGCGCGCTTTCAGCGCTTGATGGCAACGGTGGCGGCAAACCCAGGGCGTTGCCCTGGGCTGTCAGGTTGCGGCCTTTCAGGCCTGCTCTTTGCGGCGTCATTCTGGATGAAGAAAGCCATGGATTTTCCGTTGACGGAACGGCTCAGGGGTTGCGATACGGCAGGCGGGGAAGCCTGCGCTACAATGGTTTGCCATGGTTTTGCCGGTTTCACTATGAAATATCCGGGCTAATCCCAAAATCGCGGGTTCCCGGGCAGGCGGGGTCCACGCGCGAAGGCGCGCGTGGGCGCGGTTGACGAGGCGTCAACCGCCGCACGCGAGGGCGCGTGCGCTCCCCGAGACCAACGGGCGGCAGGCGCGGCGTACACGGAGTGACGCGCCCTACCGCGCTGGGCGCGCTGGGCGCGCTACGTGATACGTGATACGTGATACGTGATACGTGAAAAAGACTCAAGTATCCACGACTTGCCACGCATCACGCATCACGCATTACGCATCACGCATTACGCATCACGCAGTTTTCAATTTCCCAGCGGCTTCTCGGTGGAGACGGCCGGACTGGCAGCCATGGTGAAGGTGGCGACCGGATCGGGCTTGGCCGGGTCAAACCCGGGGAAATCGTCCACGATGGATTTGGCGAGCGGCAGATGGGCTTGCTGGATGCCGATCAGCACGCATTTGGCCAGCTCGTAGCTGCCGTAGTTGTTGTGGTGCGTGCCGTCCTGAAAAGCCTTGCCCAGGTCGCTGCCCAGGGCCCGGTAAAAGACCTTGCTCATGGCGTTCAAGTCGATGAGGGCGCAGCCTTCCTCCCTGGCCACGTCCCGCGCCGCTTGGGGGTAACCCTGGAGGGTGTTTTGTTCCAGGCCCCCTTTGCGTTCCATGGAGGTGACCAGGACCGGCGTGCCGCCCAGCTTGCGGGTGCGCTCCACGACCTGCTTCAAGTCGGCGGCATAAACTTCGAGCGCATTGGTGGCACGGCTTTTCATGTCATTGTGGCCGAACTGCACAAAGAGGTAATCGCCGGGTTTCATCTGGCTGAAGATCTTTTCAAAGCGCAGGGCGCGCAGCGAGTCCGCGACGGTCTCACCCGATTCGGCGTGGTTGGCGATGGCGATTTCCGGTTTGAAGAAGCGCGGCAACATCTGGCCCCAACTGTTCCAGGGCTCGGCCGGCTGATCGCAGACGGTGGAGTCGCCCATGAGAAATACGGTGGGGACCTGGACGCGTTCGATTTTCAAGGCATGGACCGCCGGATGCGCGCCGTTGAATTCCAGCGTGAGTTTGTCATCCCAAGCCCACATCTCGGAGCCCAGTTCACGTGATTTGAGGTGGACATGACTGTCGCCGGTGATGTTGGCGGTGCGCACATTGACGATGAAGGAGCGGACGGCCGGCTTGCCCTGGGCGGTTTTGACCTGCTCCAGCATGAGCCGGCGCAATTCCGCCTTGAGGGTGGTTTCGGAGCCGGCATCCAGGGTCACGGTGACCAGGTAATTCCCCTCCGGCAATTTGACCGAGAAATAAAACGGATTCGTGCTGGCCAACGACGGCACGGACCGGTTTTCGGCCACCAAGCTGGCACCGGGTTCGAAACCATATCCGGCTTCGGCGGAATAGACATTGGTCGGGGCGACCTGGGTCCAACCGGATTCCGGCTCCGCGCCGAAGGCAAATTTCCAGAGGGTTTGGGCGTGGAGCGTGGTGCTCAGGATCAGCGCGAGGGTGGATAGATAAATGGTTTTCATGGCAAATCATGGTGGAGTGGAAGCGGCAACGGGGGCAGAGGGGACATAGGGGGCAATGGCTTGGCCGGGTTTGGAAAGCAGGGGGGCCAGCGGATGGCCGGGCAGGCTTTTGAGGCCGGCGATGACACAGGCGGCGTTGAGTTGCGCGCCAGTGTCGGTGGTGTGGGTGCCTTTGTCGGCAAAGTAGGTCTCCACCTTTTCCCGGCCCGCCTTTTTATAGGCGTCAGTAACGACGAGCGTGAGATCCAGAAACAGCGCACCAGTGTTGCTGGCGACCTGGGCATCCCAGCCAGCGAGGTCGGCAAAGTCACGGCCAGTCTCCCAGCGCTGCTTGTGGGGGATCGGCGAGCAGATAATCACGGTCGCGCCATGCGCTTTGGCGTCGGTCGCGAACTTCGTCATATACCAGCCAAACGTATGCACGAGTTCCGGGGAACCGTCGGCCAGGGTGTCGGCCACGGTTTCGTCGCCCAGGCCGCGGCCATCGGCCCGGTGTTTGTTGGCGGGGTCGCCGATGCGGCCCTGGTCGTTGTGGCCGAACTGAATCAGGACGTAATCACCGGGCTTGAGGGTGGCGGCGACTTTCTGCCAGCGGCCCTCGTGAAAATAAGTCCGCGCGCTGCGGCCGCCGATGGCATCGTTGACGACGTTGATTTTGTTGGTGTCAAAAAACGGTTGGATGCGCTCGCCCCAGCCCCAGAGGCCCGCGCCAGAACCGCCGCTGCGGACGGTGGAATCGCCGACGAGATGAACGGTTGGCAGGGCGGTGTTGCCCGGTTTTTCAACGGTCAATTTGGCGGCATCCACGATGGGGCGTTCATCCTCGGCGGCCAGCACCGTTCCGGCGGCGGCCAGCAGGGCAAGCAGGAAGGCAGAAAAAGGTTTCATGAGTTATTCGGGTTCAACCTTGTCGGTGGCGGGATGGGCGGGCGCGGGCGCGGGTTGACTAAGATCGGCGGTGGTCACGGTGTCGGCCGGTCCGGACAGAAAGGGGGCCAGCGGATTCGACGGCAACCCCTTGAGGGCGGCCACGACACAGATGGCATTGGTTTGGGCTCCCGCCCGGCTGGTATGCGGGCCGGCCCCCACAATGAACAGCGGCTTCACCTGGTCCGGGCCGAGTTGGTCATAGGTGCGGGCAATAATCTCGTTGAGATCAAGGAAGGGCGCTTGTTCCGAGGCGGCAACCTGTCCGGCCCAGCCGGCGTAATCATCCAGATTGCGGGCGGCGCGCCCGTGCTGCCAGTTGTTGCGCGGGATCAGCGAGCAGACCATGGGGGTGGCCCCCTTGGCGCGAGCCTCGGCAATGATGGCCTGTTCGTACCAGCCGAAGGAATGAACCGTCTCGACTTTTTTCGTGACCAGGTTCGTGATGATCTGGGGGTGGTCCGCCACGCCGCGCAGCGTGCCGCGGGCACGGTTGGTGTCGTTGATCGGACTTTTGTCGTTATGACCAAATTGCAGGATCACAAAATCTCCGGGCTTGAGCAGGGCGGCCACGCGCGGCCATTGGTCGCGGTAAAAGGTGCGGCTGCTGGTGCCGCCGAGGGCGCGGTTGACGACGTTGATCTCGTTGGTCTTGAAGTAGGGGGCGAGAAAATCACCCCAGCCCCACTGGCCGCCATCGCCCTTGCCCGCGCCGTTGCGCACGGTGGAATCCCCGATGAGAAACAGCGAGGGCAGATGGGGATTGGCCGGCTGGTTTTCCACCGGGCGGGCCGGGGACCTGGTTTTCGGGGGCGAATCGGCCAGGCCCGGGCTGGCCGCCAGCAAGGTGAGCACGGCGGCGGCCGCAGAAAAATGCCGCCCCCAGCGCGCGGGATGATTTGTTTTGTCTGTATCCATTCGGTAAAAGATTTATTCAACCACAGATGGACACAGATAAACCCGAAATCCGAAGTTGGGGAACACATCTGGCATCGGTTGTGGCTGGACGTACTACGCGTGCGGCCACTTTGCGCGTGGACGTCTGAAAATCACTCGAACCATTTTCGTGCGTTCGATGTTTTCCGCGAGGGCGCGGAAAACCACACGCGGGGCGCGTGTGCTCCCCGGGCAACTTCTGATTTCGGGATAATGACAGATGAAGCCATGTCGGAACGGCGTTCCCGCCCGGTTTTCCGCCGGTCACGAAACCGGGCCCTGGAGGAGCCGCTTGAAAGTCAGGTTTATTATCGGGGTTCATCGGTGTCCATCGGTGGTTGAAATTCGGTTCCGATGAATCGTCACGGCTTGGACGATTTTTCAAGGGGTGGAGTGGAACTGGCGATTTGTGGATTGCCCGATTGGGTCCACGTGGGCGGATTCATTTTCAGCCCGGTGAGCTTGAGCACATAAGCGTATTGGCAGGGCGCGGTGGCGGGAAGTTCCACTTTCAGCCCGGTGGCATCCTGGGTGAAGGCCAATGGTTTATCCGCGCCGAGCATAGTGACGGAGGTGATTTTTTCACCGGGCACCGCCTTATCCGCAAGGGAGGTGAGGACCGCTTCGGTGCCGGGCCACTTGCCGAGAATGATGGCATAGAGGGCCTCCCCATTTACGGTGAACCGGATATTCAGGCCGGACTGGCCAGGGCCGCCTTCGCCGAATTTGATCCAGGCATGGGTGTCATAAATGGCCTCGCCGTTGACGCGGAGCCATTCCCCGATGGCCAGCAAGGTGGCTTGTTGCGCCGCCGGAATGGTGCCATCGGCGCGGGGGGAGAGGTTCAGCATGTAAACCCCGTTTTTGCTGACGGTATCCACGATTTTGTTGAGGATGGGGCCGGGGCCGGAAACCCGCATGTCACTGGTGTAACCCCAGGTGCTGCCGATGGGGTCATCCACTTCCCACACGCCGGTGCGGATGCCGGAGGGCGAACGGCCGCCAACCTTTTCAAAATCCAGGATGGAGCCAATGGTTTCCGTGTTATTATCGGTGGGGGCGAAGGCGGCTTTTTTGGCCCCAATGGATACTTCCTTGCCCCAGGCCTGAGCCCGGTTGTAGTAATAGGCGGCCACGCGCAGCTTGAGCGGGTCAAGAAAACGCTGGTCCACGCCATTGTCAAACCAAAGGATGTCGGGCTGATATTTATCAATCAGCTCGACGTTGCGCGCATACCAATCCACGAGGAATTTCTGGCACGCGGCGTCGCTGCGGTCGGCCACGTGATAGAAGTCCACCCATTGGGGATCATAGAGGTCGGCCCGGGCCGCCTTCAACCGCTCGGCGAGCGCGGGCGAAGGATTGATGAACTGGAAGTTTTCGATGCCATGGTTGGACACGCCGAATTTCAAGTGCTGCTGGCGGACGGCCCGGGCCAACTCGCCGATCAGGTCCCGCTTGGGCCCCATCTGTTTGGCGTTGAACGGAGTCACCGCGCTGTCCCACAGCGCAAAATTGTCATGATGTTGGGCCGTGGGGATCACGAACCTGGCCCCGGATTTTTTGAACAATTCAGCCCAGGCGTCGGGATCGAATTTTTCCTGGGTAAACAGCGGGATGAAATCCTTGTAGCCAAATTTTTCGGGCGGGCCAAAGTGTTCCGCATGCCAGGCGGCGTCCGCGCCATACATGTGCTTTTCATACCATTCGTTATGATGGGCCGGCACGGAATATAACCCCCAGTGCAGAAACAACCCGAATTTTGCCTTGGCAAACCATTGCGGCACGCGGTAATTGGCCCGCAAGGAATCCCAGGTGGGCTGGAAGGGACCGGGCGGGATGGGGGTGGTGATTTGGGCCACGGCAGCGGTCACCACTTCCAAACGGGTTTCGGGGGCCATGTCGTAGCCGGTGGCGTTTCCCCCCACGGCCATGGGGTTGGTCTGGGCGCGGGCTCCCAGTGCCAGACACAGAATGGGGAGGGATAAAATCAGTGCTTTCATTCGGTCCTATTCGGTGGTGGTCACGGGGGCGTCGGTGCGGAATTGGGGGGCGGGCAGACCGGCGGAATTGTACAGGTGGCCGCCCTCGGGATAATTGACCCAGGCATGGCGCACGGCCACGGGCGCGGTCACTTCGGGATTGCGCACCACGACGGTGGAGCCATCAATCCGGGCCTCGGCCGGGACGAATTTGCCATCCGCTCCGGCGATGGCAAACCATTTGAGCGAGCCATCGCGGGCGGTCAGGCCGTCGGCATGGCTGAATTTAATCCGAATCGCGCCGTCCTCAATCTTCATGGATTGATAGGTTGGGCCGGAGCATTCCAACTTGCGGCCATAAACATTCGCCAGCGCGAGGCGGGCGAGGCGGTCGCCCACATCCTGCTTGTTTTTGGGATGCACATTTTTGGGTTCGCCGATGTCGGTGGTCACCGCCATGCCGGTGTGGGGGAGGCGGAGGATGGTGGCCTGGGCCTCGCGGACTTGCGGACTGTTGCTGGCGGCCTCCTGGCCCGGGAGTTGCACAATGTAAAACGGGAAGTCCCCTTCGCCCCAGCGGGCGCGCCAGTCCCGGACGAGCGCCGCCTGCATGCGCGGATAGAGGGCGATGCCCGCCGGGCCGCCCACGATGGACTCGCCCTGGTACCAGATGGCCCCGCGCAGGGCGAACGGAATGACGGGCTGAATCATGCCGTTGAACAGCACGGTGGCATTGTGCTGATCCTGGATGGGATTGTGGGGGGCGGAACGGCGCGAGCGGCGGCCGGCGGGCGGGTTGGTGGCGGACACGTCTTCGGAACGGGCAACCACCACCGGCGGGGGATTGGTGCGAAACTGCTCCACGGCGGCGTCAAAACGATCGAGGGTTGGCTTTAATTTGGGGTCGGCCGCCAGCGCCTCACGGGAGATCCACGCCTCGGCCGTGCTGGCCCCGAAGGCCAGCGTGACGATGCCGACCGGCAGCTTGATTTCCCGCTGCAAATCCCGGCCAAAAAAATAGCCGACCGCAGAAAAGGCCGGGGCGTTGGCGGGGGTGCAGACCTGCCATTCACCGCCCACGCTCCGTTGCGGCACATTGGTCCGGACCGCCGTGCCGGTGAACAGGCGGAGGAGCGGGTAATTGGCGGCGGCGATTTCCTGCTCCTCGTTGGTGACGCCGGCGAAATACTTCACCTTTTTGGACAGGGAAAAATCCATGTTTGACTGGCCGGAGGCGAGCCAGACCTCGCCGACCAGAACGTCGTCGAGTTGCAGCGGTTGGGCGGTTTTGGACCCGGATACGGTGAAGGTCCGGCTGGCGGCGGAGGGGGCCATGCGTTTGAGGTTGACCCGCCAGCAGCCGTTGGTATCGGCGATGACGGATCGCTGCTGGCCCGCAAATTCGACGGTGACCTTCTCGCCGGGGTCCGCCGTGCCCCAGACGGGAACGATGCGGCCGCATTGCAGGACCATGTGGCTGGTGAACGGGCTGGCCAGCCTGACCTCCGCCCGCGCGGACGGGGCCAGCAGGACGGCGAGCAGCGGGCCGAGGACGAAAAATTTCTTCATGAATCAATTCCTTGTGGTGCCGGGTGTATTGGTCAGAGACGGAGATCCCGGGCAGCAAGTTTCCGTTTTTTCATTTTGGCTTCAGTATCAATCCGTTGGATTGAGCTATGATGCCACAGCCGCCGCGTATTTCACCTCGACAATTCTGTTGATGCGAGCAGGGTGGTGAAACCGGGATTCAGGTCCTTGGCCGCAGCGGTGATTTTGATGGTGCCCGAGCTTTTGGTGGCTTTGATGAAGGCGACGCAGGTGCCCTGAAAGGCGTGGCGCGAGGTGGCGAGGAACGGCTCGTGGTCTGCATTGTCCGCGTTGTCCACGGCGGCGATGACGCCCGGACCGGTGAGGGTAAAGGTGATTAAATCACTGGCGCGCGGGATGGCGATCCCCTGCTTGTCCACCACGGTGGCCCGCACCATGGCGACGTCATCCCAGTTGGGCGAAAGCCGCTTGGTTTCGGTGGTCAAAAGGATTCGGGCGGGCGGGCCGGCCGTGCGCAGTTCGGTGGTGATGGTTTTGCCGTGGTCGTCGCGCGCGACCGCCTTCAAGACGCCGGGCGCATAAGTGACCGGCCAGATGCGGGGCGAGGCGTCGGCCTTGATAAGCTGTTTGCCGAGCGAAGCCCCGTTCAGGAACAATTCCACTTCCTTGCAGTTGGAATAGACCTCGACGGATTCAGCATGGGGTTTGGGGTTGGCCGGGGTCCAATCGGAGAACAGCACCTGGGTATGGCGCTCTTCGGCTCCGTAACCGGGATCGGTGGGCATGGCCTCGGTTTCGGAAAGGCGGCGGGCGATGGCCACCATGGGGGCGGGGTTCCACCAGCTTTCGCGCTCCCGCGCCAGCGGGCGCACGGCTCCCGTGCGGTCCAGCAGGCCGGAGCCATGGCCAATGACCGGCCAGCGCCGGGACTCGCCAAGATAATCAATGCCGGTCCAGAGGAATTGCCCGGCATAAGGCGCATGGTCGCGCAAGGCCACCCATTGCTGCCGGGAGTGGGTGTTCTCCGTGCCGAGGATTTTTCGCGACGGCTTTTGCTCATGCGCGGCCAGGATCTCGTTTTCCCGGTAATTCTGCCCGACGACGTCCAGCAGATCGGCCAGGCCATCCTCGTAATCGTGACTGACGTTGGGCCGGAACAGGGCCTGGGTCACTGGACGCGTGGGGTCGGTGTCGTGGGCCACGGCGACCAGGTCGGCGAGAATGCCTTTGGCCAGTGCCGCCTGGGGGGTGTCGTGGATTTCGTTGCCCACGCTGTAAATGATGATGCTGGGATGGTTGCGGTCGCGCCGGATGGTGTCGCGCTCATCCCGCTGGGACCAGTCGCGGAAGTACAGGTGATAGTCGTGGGGATTTTTGGCGACGGTCCAGCAATCGAAAAACTCATCCATCACGAGGAACCCCAGGCGGTCACACAAATCGAGGAATTCCGGCGCGGGGGGGTTGTGCGCTGTGCGGATGGCGTTGACCCCGAGGGATTTCAACGTGGCCAGGCGGGCGGTCCAGATGGACAACGGCACGGCCGCGCCGAAGGCACCGCCATCGGCGTGCAGGCAAACGCCTTTGAGTTTGAGGTTTTTTCCGTTCAACCAGAAACCGGTGTCGGCATCAAAGCGGGCGTCGCGGATGCCAAACGGGGTGGTTTGTTCTTCCGCGAGGCTGCCATCCACGCGGAGTTTGCTGACCGCCCGATAAAGGCCGGGGGTGTCCAGATTCCACAGTTGCGGGTTGGCCACGATCAGTTGCTGGTCCACGCTGGTGGTTTCGCCGGGGTTGAGGGTCCGGCTGGTTTCCATGGCGGTCACCACGTCGCCCGCGGGCGACTGCAGGCTGGTAAGCACGCTGATGGTGCTGGGGGCGATGGATTCGTTGGTAACGGACGTCTCCACGTGGATCGTGGCTTCGGTGGCGGAAATCTGGGGGGTGGTCACAAAAATGCCGTCGCTGGCAATGTGGACCGGGTCGGTGACCACGACCCGCAGATGCCGGTAAATGCCGGCACCGGCATACCAGCGCGAGGCGGGTTGGGCCGAAGTGTCCGCGCACACGATCAAGACGTTGGAGGTGCCGAGACCAAAGCTGAGCACATTGGGCGGCAGCTCGTAGCGAAAGCAGACGTAGCCGTTCGGGCGGTGTCCGAGATGTTTGCCGTTGATCCAGACATCACTATTTTGCATGACGCCGTCAAATTCGACGAACACCCGCTGGCCCAGTTCGGCGGTGGGCAGTGAGAAATGCCGGCGATACCACGCCACGCCACTGGGCAGGAACGCCCCCGCGCCCCCGGCCAGATTGGTTTCGGCAAAAGGACCGGCGATGCTCCAATCGTGGGGCACGGTCACCGTTTGCCACCGGGTGTCGTCAAACGTGGGCTGCTCGGCACCGGTGATGTCGCCTGGATAAAACTGCCAGGCACCGTCCAAGGAGAGGACGACGCGGGCGCGGGCGGCCAGCGGAACGAGGAACAGGGCGAGGAGGAGGGCAATCAGGCCAACCTGAACGTGATGCGGGGCGTGATGCGGGGCGTGATGCGGGGCGTGATGCGTGATGCGTGATGCGTGATGCCAAGCAAAAGCCTTCTGTTGGCCGGGCGCGGCCCCGGCTGGTGGCGGGAGGTGGCAAGGAACGTTCATGGTTCGGCGGTGATTCGCACCGTAGCGGTTTTTAAGCCATCGCCATGCGCCGTCAGGGTGAGTTTGCCGGGTTGGGTGGCGCGGATGATCACAAGAGCGAGGCCGTTATAAGCATTGCGTTCCCTGGCTTGGAAGGGCTCGAAGCTGGTGGCATCCCCGTTGTCCACCGCCACGATTTCGCCCGGGCCGGAGAGATCGAAAGTGAGGTGATTTTTCGAACGCGGCACAAGCCGGCCCTTGGCATCGGCCACGGTCACGGTCACAAACGACAGGTCCTTGCCGTCGGACGCGATTTTGGCGCGATCCGCGGCGAGCAGCAATTGTTTAGCGGCTCCGGTGGTCTGCATCCGGTCAGTCGCCCAGAGCTTGCCGTTCTTGTAGGCCACGACTTTGAGTTCGCCGGGGGCGTACTTCACGTCATCCCAGCGCAGGCGATATTCGAACTGGCCCTTTTGTTTCCGCCCCAGCGATTTGCCATTGAGAAACAACTCCGCCTCGTCGCCGCTGGTATAGACATGCACGGGGGTGACCTGGCCTTCGCGGCCGGGCCAGTTCCAATGCGGCAGGATGTGGGCCATGGGAAAGTCGGGACGCCAGTGCGCCTGGTACAAGTAATACCGGTCCTTCGGGAAGCCCGCGAGGTCCACGATGCCGAAATAACTGCTCCGCGAGGGGGTGCGGATTTTGCCGATCTCGGCCAGTTCCTTTTCCGCGCGCGCGCGGTCGGCGGGATTGGAATAATTGTTCAGGTTGCTCAGGTCGGAATTATAGGGGGTGGGTTCGCCGATGTAATCGAAGCCGGTCCAGACAAATTCGCCCGCGACAAAGGGATACTTGTCCTGCCCGGCAAATTCGTCATCGGGCGTGGTGGCCCAGCGCGGCGCATAAAGATCATAACTGCTCATTTGAAAATCCG
>Ga0302275_10004453_pt1 | contig 13819 bp, 14 predicted proteins | sample III_Bog_N2_2_FD_200229 | JGI IMG/M metagenome (GOLD analysis project Ga0302275, IMG submission 200229) | Peat permafrost microbial communities from Stordalen Mire near Abisko, Sweden - III_Bog_N2_2 | ecosystem: Environmental > Terrestrial > Soil > Wetlands > Peat | place: Sweden: Abisko...
TCCATGGCGTTCCCGCCGTGTAGTCCTCCATGAACTCGCCGCTGATGCTCACCGTCAACGGGCCGTCGTCGGCTTTGCCGTTTTGCCCCCCAAGCGCCGCAGCCAGCAGTCTCTTTACTTCACCCAGCGCCGGGTCGCTCGTGCCGCCAACATTGATTCCCGTTGACCGCAGCGCCGTTGCCGCCGCAACTCCGCCGCCCATGCCGAAAAACTCCCGCCTGTCCATAGCTCCGCTCCTCGGACGTCTGTTTAGGCGCACAAGTATCCCGAAGGGGCCCGCACGCAATGCATGGTTTGCAGTTTCGTCGTTCCACTGCTGTAGAGTTTCTGTGGCAATCCAGAATTCGCGGCTTGAAGATGGGAGGGGGAAATCTCCGCGAACTTCGATGGAAAGGAGTGTAGCCAACAATGAAGAGAATTTCAATGATTGCTTTGCCGATTAATTCTTAGTGTTGGCGCACAATCGATCCATGGAGCAGCTCAACACACCAATCCGGCAGGATGCGGTCAGCGATACGCCGGGTCCCGACAACGGTTTGCCCCGGACCATCACCGAATTAGGGCTGAATCGGGCACTTTTCCGTCCATTTTGCCGGGTGCCCCAGGTCTGGATTCTCAGACCTGGGATTCCGCCCATCTTGACAGCCCCGCATCGCAGGGTCCGTCCCGGAGGACTAGGTGAGAACAGCCACGGGTGCAACCCGTGGACCCCCCCCAAACACCCGCCGCCGTCCTGCAAGGGACGGCGTGATGAATCCCCAAAATAGTTCCCGCCGTTTTGCCGATAATTAACTCCATTTGGCGCACAATCGTTTCATAGGGCTCTCCAGGCAGTTCGCCAGAGCGAGCCTCCCGCGAGCGTCCGCCGCACAGGTGCCCGTAAGTCCTTTATTGTCTTATGCCTGCAAATAACTCCTTTGTTTGCCACAGATACAGCGAAGCCCATGCCCTATCCCGTTGAAAAACAAGCCACTTATTTTCAGAGACGGGGGGCAGGGGGGAGTATCACCATGGTTAACCTATGCCGACCCATCATGCCCAACGGAGCCAGGTGCCACGCACCGGCTCTGCGCGGCAAGCCCTATTGCTACTGCTACACCCGCCTTCACCGCTTCACCGCCGCGCCGCAAGGGTCGCTAGGCGATGGCTTGCCGGTAATTAACCCCTTTTGGCGCACAATGGTTTCAGGAGCAAAATTCCATGAAAAACATCACCGTCTCCGTCCCTGACGAGACCTACCGCAGCGCTCGCGTCTGGGCCGCTCACCGCGACACATCGGTCTCCGCCGTCGTCCAATACCTGCTGGAAACCCTGCCCGGCATCCAGCGCGCTAAACACCCCTTTGCGCCCATGAAACCCGCACCAATTGCTCCGGTTGCGCCGCCCGCAACACCGAAATTGAATGAAAACGTCCACCTATAACACGACATTTGAGCCGGGAAAACCTATGCAAACACCTCAAAACAATGCCCTTGTGAGAATCAGGTGATGAGACGTTAAAAATCGAGAATTTCGGCTGTGAGACTGTGGAGCACCATCCAACCCCAACAGATTCAACCGCTTACAAAGTCGAATTCCACAGTCTCACAGCACCACAGTTTCCGTGAAGCTGTGCGTTCCATTCAGCCCTTCTGGAGCTTGTGCAGCACCAGCACGATCCCCAACGCCGCCAGCACGCTTGCCAGCGCAAACAGGAACGCGCTTCCGTAGCCCCACACGCCGATCACCGCCCCGGCAATCGGTCCCACCAGGAAGAACGAAACGTCGGAAAACCCGGTAAACACGCCCAGCGCGGTCCCGCGGTTATGTTCCGGCACACGCTTCACAGCCTCCACGCCCAGCGCCGGAAACACCAGCGAAAACCCGAATCCCGTTACCGCCGCCCCCGCCGAAGCCATCCACGGCGAGCCCGCGGCCCACATCAGCAGCACGCCGGCCGACTCCACCGACAGGCAGACAATGCTGACCGGAAACCCACCCCACCGGTTGATGGCGTGAATGAAAAGCAGCCGCGCTGCGATGAAAGCCACGCCAAACGCGCTCAGGCAAAGTGCCGCACCGTTCTGGTTCCAGTGGCGGCTGATGTAGTAAAGCGTTACGAATGTGGCAAGTACGCTGTACCCGATTCCGCCCAGCGCCAACGCCATCCCGTGCGGGGCGATGCGGGTCAGCACATCGTGAAACGGCAGATGCTCGCCCGGCATGACCGGCACAGGGCTCTTGCGCTGCGCCAGAAGGAAGCTGACGCCGCCAAGAACAATGGTCAACAGGCCCAGCGCGGTTAACCCCCAGTGCTGATCGAGCACCACGCCGAGCGGCGCGCCCAGTGCCAGTCCGCCATAGGTGGCCACGCCGTTGAACGAGATGACTTTAGCTGTGTGCTGCGACCCGGCGCTGGAAATACCCCACAGTGTCGCTCCCGTGGAACCAAGGCTCTCACCCACCCCCAGCGCCAGGCGGCTCAAGACCAGCGCGCCAAAGGTGAGCGTGGCACTGAAATGCAGCGCTACGGCGGCCAGCAGAAAAAAGCCGCTCAGCGCGCAGGCAGCCATGCCCCACAGCACCGAGATTTTTGCGCCAGCGCTATCTGAGATCCTTCCCGCCCAGGGACGGCTCAGAAACGTAGCAATGTACTGGATGCTGATCACCAGGCCCGCCAGCGCCGCATGCATGCCCATGCGCAAATGCACAAACGCCGGCAGCACAGCAAGCGGCAAGCCTACGGAAACATAGACGATGAGCGTGAAGTAGCTGAATGTGAGAATGGATCGCGTCGCGCCGCTTGCGGCGAGCGACGAGCGGGATGCAATCGTGGCGGGAGCGGAAGAATGCATGCGATAAAGGTCTGACCTGGCTGGCAGTATGCCCTATTCAAAGTATAGCGGAGGACAACCGTGGCGCTTGTTGTGCATTGGTCGGGGATTTACAAGGACATGAGGCTCTAAACTAGAAAAATGCCGGGCTTCTCCGTGGAAAACTTCGGTTGCAGGGCCGCTCGCGCGGATGGCGAGGCGGTCAGCGAACGGCTGCGCGCCGCAGGCCTTGCCGAAGAGAGCCCTTCGCAGGCCGACGTGGTGGTGGTGAACACCTGCAGCGTAACTGCGGAGGCCGATCGATCGGCGCGGGCGGTTTTCCGGCGCGCGCACCGGCTCAATCCTACCGCGAGGATCGTGGTGACCGGTTGCTACGCGCAGCGTGCGCCGCAGGAACTGGCCGCGATGACCGGTGTTTCCGCGGTGGTGGGAAACAGCCACAAGGCTCTGGCGCCGGAGATTGCGTTGTCCCTGGCGGTCGCAGCCACGCCTGCTCGGCACCCTGAGTTATTGCCGGTCGCATCGATCCTCGCGGGCGGGGCTCCTATCTGGGCCGACGACCGATTTGCGCATTCGTTTCTAGAAGAGGCGCAGTTGGCGCCAGGTGCTCAGACGCGTCCGAATCTGAAAATTCAGGAAGGATGCGGCAACCGCTGTACATTTTGCGTGATTCCGCAGACGCGCGGCTCCTCGAAGAGCCTTTCCGCAGCGAGCGTTCTGAGACAAGTGGCGGGATTTGTCGCTGCCGGAGGCAACGAACTGGTGCTTTCAGGGATTAACCTCGGCCGGTGGGGTCGGGATTTGGCGGTCGAAGAGAGCGGTACGCGCCTGACGTTTGCAGCACTTGTCCGCCAGATTCTGGATTCGACAGGCCTGCCGCGCTTGCGCCTCAGCTCGATTGAGCCGATGGATTGGGACAATCAGCTGATTGGCCTGATGGCCGAATTTGGCGGGACCAGGCTCGCGCGCCATGCGCATCTGCCGCTTCAATCCGGCTCCGACACGGTTCTGCGGCGCATGCACCGCCGCTACCGGCCCTGGCACTACGTTGAGAAAGCGCAGGCCTTGCTGAGTGCGGCCGGCCCGGAACTAACGCTCGGCGCCGACGTCATGGTGGGTTTCCCAGGGGAGACCGACGCCGAATTCGAGGAGACTGTCGCTCTGATTGAGTCACTGCCGTTTGGCTATCTGCACTTGTTCCCCTTTTCGCCCCGCCCCGGAACGCGAGCATGGGCGCTTCATGCCGAGCACCCGGTTCCGAAGGCCGCTGTTGAGGAGCGGATGGCTGCGCTGCGCGCCTTGGCGTCCCGGAAGACCTCGGCGCACCGTAAAGCCTTTGTGGGCCGGGAAGTGGAGGCCATCACGCTACACACCTCAGAGGCGCTGGCGAGCCGGGGATTGACAGCAGCCATGACGGGGAACTTCCTGCCGGTCGAGCTGGAAGGCGTCATCGAGCCAAACCGGCTGGTCCGTGTGCACGTGGCCGGGATGAATCCGAATGGCTCGCTCCAAGCCGCTTGCACTTTTCTGGGTTGAGGCGATCGTCCAGAGGAGCCAAGCCGATGCTATACTCAGTGTGCGTCCGTGCGCCCGCGGCGACTCCGGCAGACCCCGGATGCGGGCATAGGCGACTTTTGGAGGAGCACCATCGCACTCGACAAACGTTCGGCAAAGTCCTTTATCCGCATCAACGATAGAATTCGTGCACGCGAAATCCGCGTCATCGACGAAAACGGCGAACAACTTGGCATTCTGCCGCCTTTTGAGGCGCTGAAGTTAGCCCGCGAACGCGGGCTCGACCTGGTAGAGGTGTCGCCCAACGCAGTACCGCCGGTCTGCCGCATCCAGGATTACGGCCGCTTCCTCTACGAGAAAGATAAGAGCGAACGCGCCGCGCGCAAAAAGCAGAAGGTGATCGTGGTCAAGGAGGTCAAGTTCTCCGTGACCGTGGACGATCACGACTACCAGACCAAGAAGAACCAGGCCGTTCGCTTCCTCAACGACGGCGACAAGGTGAAGGCCAGCCTGCGCTTCCGTGGCCGCCAGATGGCTCATCGCGAACTGGGCTACGCCATCATCAACCGGCTCATTCAGGATATTGGCGAGGCCGGGATCGTGGAGTTCATGCCGCGCATGGAAGGCACCATCCTCCACGCGATCATCGCGCCATCGAAGAAGCAGGAAGCGCCCAAGCCCAAGCCTCCCGCGCCCCCGCCGGCAGCATCAGCGCCTCCCGCACCTCCGGTGCAGTAGCGCTGATCGAATCAGGCAAGAATTGCGCAGGCCGCCCGCATTGGGCGGCCTTGCCGCGTCTGTGCGGAATTGCGTTTTTCCTCGGTTAAGTGAACGAGGTCGATTCTCATTCGCTTCACCAAATCTACAAACTCCACGCAGAATGGTCTGGAAGATTTTTGTGAGCCGTGTATTCTGGCGGCATGCGTTTATCTCACACTGGAATCCTTCTCTGCGGCGCGATCTGCGCTGCATTCGCCGTCTGCGCTCCTGCCGTCCGCTGCCAGGCTGCTGCAACTCCTGCTCAGGACAAATCGGCGGTGGCGCCTGACGCGAAAGCGCCTGCGGAGCCGGATTCTCCAAACAAGGAGCCGCACTATCCCACCAATGAAGACCTGCGCCATTTGAAGGCGCTGGGTGCGCCCGTGCTCTCGCCCGACGGCAAGCTGGTGCTCTTCACGGTGACCGAGGCCACGGCTGATGGCGGCAAGAGTCATCTTTGGCTCGCGCCTGCCGCAGGGTCAGACAAGGCGCGGCAGGTCACCTTCTCTCCTCCAGCCGACCAGCGCGGGGAACGAGGCGCGCAGTGGGCTCCGGATGGCTCGGCGATCTACTTCCTGGCCAAGCGCGGCGAGCATACGCAGCTCTTCCGGCTCGACATGCGCGGTGGCGAAGCGGCGCCCTACGACCTGAAGATCGCGCCGCCGGTGGACGAGTCGAAGGAGAAGAACGCCATTCCGCCACCCGGAGCCGCCGCCGCTTCGGCTGCGGACAAGAGCTCAGACAAGAAGGCGGACGAGAAGCCTGCCGAGAAGAAGCCGGATGCCGCTTCGGACACGCTCCCGATCGACGTGAGCGGCTACGCGCCTTCTCCCGATGGAAAGTGGCTTGCGGTGTGGGCGCGCGACCCGGAGACACCCGGCGAGAAGAAGCAGAAGGACGCGAAGGCCGACGCCAGCCGGGTGGACCACGAGACGCATGGCACGCGCCTCTACCTGGTCGCGCTCAAGGCTGATGGATCGGTCGATGGCGCGCTGCAAGCGGTGGCGGTCGCGCCCGATGTTCACCTTGCCGTGTGGGCGCCCGCTGCGGATCGACTCGCGGTGATGACCGAGGGCGCCAACGAGATTTCTGATCTGGGGCCGGCGGGCGCGGCCTGGCTGGTGAACGCAACGACGCCGCAGAAGCCGCTGAAGTTGGACGGGGTTCCCGCCACGGTGGGAGGTGGCGCAGCCTGGCGCCCGGACGGTGGCGAGATCGTGTTCGTCGCCAACACTCCCGAAGATGCACCGCCGGGGTATGACGAGCTGTTTGCGTTGCCGGTGGATGCGAACGGAGTCGGGGCTGGCCCGGCACGGCGGCTTTCGGCGGGATTTGCTGGACAGCCGAACGGAGTGGCTCTCTTTTTCCCTGGGAACGGCTCGGTTGTGGCCTTGGCGGGCGTGGGCACGCGCATGACGCCGGTCGCGATCGCTCGTGAAGGCAAAACGCCGCCGAAGATTATCGATCTGGGTGCGTCAGTGGTTTCCGGGCTCCATACCAATCGCAAACAGACGGGCTGGGTATGGCTGGCGGATTCGGGCGGCAAGCCGCCTGTTCTTTGCTACGCCCCGCACCTGGGCGAGAGTTGTTCCGCCGTGAACACGCCGGAGACCGAGCCGGCCAATCTGCTCTCCGTCAAGCCGGAGCTGGTTCACTGGCAGAATGGCGGCCTGACCATCGAGGGGCTGTTGTATCTCCCGCACACGGCGACGTCCTCGGCAAAGATTCCGTTGATTCTGGATGTGCATGGAGGCCCGCACGGCGCATGGGAGGACCGGAACGACCTCTTTGCGGCCTTTATGGTTGGCCACGGATGGGCTGTGCTGAGGCCCAATCCGCGGGGATCGTCGAATTATGGGACAAAGTTCTCCGCAGCCAACAAGAACGACCTGGGCGGCGGCGACTACCAGGACATTATGACCGGGGTGGACGCGGTGCTGGCCAAGTATCCGCTGGACCCGAACCGGCTGGCCCTCATGGGATATAGCTATGGCGGCGAAATGGCCGGGTTCGTCGAGGGCAAGACGGACCGCTTCAAGGCCATCATCAGCGGCGCTCCGGTGATCGACCAGTTCAGCGAATACGGCACCGAGGGAGGCTCGTGGTACGACCGCTGGTACTATGGCAAGCCGTGGGAACACTTTGAAGATGCGTGGCGGCAGAGTCCCCTTTCGGGCGCCGCACGGGCCAAGACGCCGTTCATGCTTCTGCAGGGCCAAAGCGATCACACAGACCCCCTGGGTCAGGCCGAGGAGATGTATCGCGCGCTGCGCCAGGAGGGGGTGCCGGTGGAACTGGTCACCTACCCTCGCGAGGACCATGGACCGCTGGGCGGCGGCATCTTCGGCAGGCCGGTCGCCGAACCGTGGCACGGTTTTGACGCCAGGCAGCGGATTGTGGAGTTCTTCGAGAAGGGATTTGCCGCTGCCAAACCCTGAGGATTATTGAATCCAATGGAATGGAACGGGCCGGGTGGGTGGCAGCGGCAGCACGATGAAGCCCTCACGCCAATGGCCCTCCTCGCGCCGCGGAGGGTTGCCGACAATGCGCGCGCCGGCGGTGTTGTGCGCCTCGAGCGCCAGCCCGGGCAGTCCGCCCACAATGGCCTGAAGCTGGTCATGGTTGGGCGGATGGTTGGTGGTGATCGGGATCAACGAGTTTAGAGCATGATAGGCCGCGGCCAGATCGCTCACCCTGGCCCGTCGCTTGGAGGGTAACGGCTTGAGTCCGAGCGACTTCCAGGCAGCATGGGGGTAGCTCTCCACAAGTACGCGGTCCTGCGGTGAGGCGGGCTGATCGCGGGTCTCCAGCCGCCGCCAACCGCGCCGGCAAAGGGCGTCGTACACATCCACACAGAACTCCGCAAAGGGCCGGTAGGTGATGGGCTTCACCATACCCGGCAGGCCGGTTTTGGCGGCGGTATTCAGTTGCCGCTCGCTCACCCGGGCGTGCTCCAGGCCGTTGTGAAGGGACTTCCACGCCTGCGGTCCGTCGAGCATGATCACGCGGATGCCGCGCACCCCACAGAGATGGTTGAGCCGGCCGGCGAGAATGTTGGGGTCGACAGGCCCCGGCTCGTCCTCAGGCTGCTTCGACTGAATAATCTCGCAGGAGATGGGTGGGTTCGATTCGCCGAAAGGGCTGGCTGCGGCGGCGCGATCCAGTACCACGATGCCCAGGTCGGACCAAAGGCGGAAGGCGAGATCGACGGAGAGGATGGCCACGTTTAAACATTACGTCTTTCCGATCGGAGACCGAATGGAAATTGCGCCAGCCGTACGTTGGCGTTGACCCGATTGAGACTGCGGGCCGAAACGGGACGAAGGCCTGTCGCCGAAATTCGCTTTGCGGTATACTGGTTAGAGCCACAATAGGGCAGGGGAGTCCCTGTCTTAACGGCCATGCGAAGAGGTCACGAACCTCTTCCAAGAAGAGAAGACAATGCCCAAGTTGAAGACCCATACGGGCGCGGCCAAGCGCTTCAGCAAGACTGGCACCGGCAAAATCAAGCGGGGCCAGACGAAGACGCGGCACATCCTTACTTCGAAATCGCCGAAAGTGAAACGCAAGCTGGGCAAGACCCTGATGGTTTCTGACGGCGACTACAAGAAGGTAGCGCGCATGATTCCTTACGCCTGATCGCTGTGCTGTTTCCGCTGACGCGGAGACGGCGCTTCCGGGCCCGAAGTCGAATCCGCCAAGGTGAGAGCCAGTGCGGACCGGGCCCCCGGCAGACCGATTTACGGACTGTCGAGAGATCAAGGCTTGCAACAGCGAGTGAAGAGGTTTACCGCTCCCGTCCTTCGGACCGGAGCCTCCTGCCTCCAGCCGCTTAACCGACCTACCAAATGGAGAAGACCCATGCCTCGTGTAAAACGCAGTACCAAGAGGAATGACCGCCGGAAGAAGATTCTCGACCGGGCTAGCGGCTACTTCCTTACAAAATCCAAGCTCTACCAAGCGGCGCAGGAAGCCGTCGAGCGCGGCCTGAAGTTCGCCTATACCGGCCGCAAACAGAAAAAGCGCCAGTTCCGCTCGTTGTGGATCGTGCGCATCTCGGCCGCAGCCAAGCTGAACAACTTCAGCTACTCGCAGCTGATCAACGGCCTGAAAAAGGCCGGTATCGAGCTCGATCGCAAGATCCTGTCCGACATCGCCATCAAGGACGCCGCGGGCTTTACCGACCTGGTCAACAAGGCCAGGGCAGCATTGACGACTGAGAAGGCGGCGGCGGCGTAGCAAGACAGCGGGAAAGCAGTTCAACGAAAAGGCCCCGCAATGCGGGGCCTTTTCTTTTGGCAAGATAGCGGAGCTAGCCGCGCTGCGCGCGTGTTTGCAGAGTTTGCGACTGGACTTCCGATCGCTGTGGGCAATACAGATTTGCAACGGCAGTGCGGAGGCGTGCGCCGCAGCGTCCGCGGCTGCTCCACGTGGTGGTTTATTCTGGGGGTTACGCATGATGAACGACGAGATACCCAATCTGACGGCATTTGATGAGGCCGAGCTGGACACGGCGTTCGGCACAGTGGAGCGCATGGCGCGCGAGGCGGCTGCTGCGATCAACGGCTCTGCAGACTTAGAAGCGTTCCGGCTGAAGTGGCTGGGCCGCAAGCAGGGTCTCCTGAAAGATGTCTCCGACCGCTGGATCAAACTTGCGCCGCCGGCGGCCAGGAAGCCTGTGGGCGAGCGATTCAAGACCCTCAAGGAACTGGTGGAGGGCATTTTGGAGTCGGCTTCCGGCGCAGGCCCGAGTGACGCGGCGCTGGCTGCCGAGGCCATTGACATTACGCTGCCGGGCACGCGGCGGCTGACCGGCGCAGAGCATCCGATAACCAAGACGCTGAACGAGATCACGCAGGTGTTTGCCGCGCTAGGTTATTCGGTGGGCGTGGGGCCCGAAGTCGAAACCGACTTCTACAACTTCGAGAGCATGAACTTTCCGCCAGGGCATCCGGCGCGGGATACGCAGGACACACTTGTGATTGCGAACCAGGAGCGGCGTCCTCTTCGGGACCGCCTCTTGCTGCGCACGCACACGTCTCCGGTTCAAATGCGGACCATGGAGTCGCAGCCTCCACCAGTGCGGATCATCATTCCCGGCAAGGTGCACCGTAACGACGCGGCCGACGCGACGCACTCGCCGATCTTCCACCAGGTGGAGGGCCTCTGCGTAGACACCAACATCACCTTCAGCGATTTGAAGGGCACGCTGGATCACGCCATGAAGGCGCTGTTCGGGTCGGCGGTGAAGACGCGGTTCTTCCCGTCGTTCTTTCCGTTTACCGAGCCGAGCGCGGACGTTCAGATCAGTTGCATCTTCTGCGGCGGGAAGGGCTGCCGGAAGTGCAAGAACTCGGGATGGATTGAACTGCTTGGGTGCGGGATGGTGGACCCAGCGGTGTTTGCATTCGCAGCAGAAAAGCAGCCGGCCTACGACCCGAAGAAGATTTCAGGTTTTGCGTTTGGCATGGGCGTGGAGCGCATTGCAATGATGAAGTACGGCATCAGTGAGATCGGTCAGTTTTATGCGGGCGATATGCGGTTTCTAGGGCAATTCGCATGAAAATCCTGACTAAATGGCTTCGCGCCTACCTGCCGCAATTGCCTGTCGACGACGCGCAACTCGCCGAAGACCTGACCCTGCGTGGCATCGCCGTCGAGGGCATCTACTCGCTCGGCGAGGGTAACGGCTCGCTTTACGAGATGGACATCACCACCAACCGAGTGGACGCGATGAACCACTACGGCGTGGCACGCGAGGCGGCGGCGATTTATGGGCTGGCACTGCCCGCACTTGCGTTCGCGCTGCCGGAAGCGAAGCTGGCCGCAGAGGCGTTTCCAGTAAGGATTGAGGCGGAGAGCGAGTGCGGGCGGTTTACGGCGCGCGTGCTACGCGGCATTACCATCGGAGAGTCGCGCGACTGGTTCAAGGGTGCTGAAGTATCCACTTACTTCGCGCTGTTGGAACAGAAAAAGATTTCCAACGTGGTGGACGCAACCAACTTTGCCTGGCTGGCCATGGGGCAGCCGACTCACGCGTTCGATCTGGACAAGATTGAGGGCGGCATTGTGGTGCGGCGGGCGCGCAGGGGCGAGCGGCTGAAGACGTTGGACGGCGTGGAGCGCGTGCTGGATGCCGAAGATCTGGTTGTGGCTGACCATGTGAAGCCGTTGGGGCTGGCCGGCGTCATGGGCGGCTGGGACACTATGATTACTCCGCAGACGACCAACGTGCTGGTGGAGGCGGCGTGGTTTGAGCCGATGGCGGTGCGGCGGACGGCGCGGCGGCATGGGCTGCACACCGATGCGAGCCATCGCTTCGAGCGCGGGGCGGACTTCAATGCTGGGCCGGTTGCTTCGGCGCTGGCGAGCAGCATCTTGCTGGCCAGCGGCGGCTGGATGGAGGGCGACCTGGTGGATGTGCAGGTTGCGGCGCTTGCTGCGCGCACCGCCGGGCGCAAGCCTGTCGAATTAGCGCTGAGCGAAGTGCATCGCTTTCTGGGTAAAACGGTGGCTGCGGAAGGGATTGGCGCGGGGACGGTTGAAGGTGTGCTGTCGGCGTTGGGGTGCGCGTTAAAAAGTCAGCAAGTCAGCAAGTCAGCAAGTCAGCACGAGAACCACGCGGCGTGGCTTGTAAGCCTGCCGAGTTGGCGGCTTGATTTGGAGCGCGAGATTGACCTCATCGAAGAGGTTGCGCGGGTCTATGGGTACAACGCTTTCAAGAATACGCTGCCGGCGTTTGGTGAGGGTGTGCGCGCGCTGCCGTGGGCAGAAAAAGAATCCGAGGTGCGGCGAACGATGTTGTCGGCTGGATTCAACGAGGCCATTGCGAGCACCTTCTGCTCCGAGGCTGAGGCCGCGCTGACCGCGCCGCAGCCCGGGATGGTTGTGCCGCTGGGCAATCCGCTGAGCGAAGAAGCGGGCGTACTGCGGCCGTCACTGGTGCCGGGGATGCTGGAGATGATTGCCGGCAACCTGCACCGGGATGTGAACGATGTGCGGCTGTTCGAACTGGGTACGGTTTTCAGCGGGACGACTGAAAAGGTGGAGGAGCGGCCGGCTGTGGCCTTTGGCGCGGTGGGCAGCTTGCCGGAACAAGGCCCCCTGCATCCGGCCCGTGCGATCGATTTTCACGATCTGAAGGGTGCGGTAGAGCAGGTGCTGGCGCGCTTCCAGGCGCGGGCTGTTTACTTCGACCGTTTCCCGGTCGAGGCCGGGCTGACGCCGGAGTGGCTCCATCCTTACCGTGCTGCGCGTGTGGCCGTTGATGGCGCAACAATTGGCTGGTTCGGCCAACTACATCCGCGCGTGGCAGCAGAGCGCAAGCTGAAGGAGCCGGTGCTGGTCGGTGAGTTGTATTTGGACCGGCTGTACAAGCTGCCGTTGCGCAAGCCGCTGGCCAGGGAGATTTCGCGATTCCAGCCGGTGCGGCGCGATTTTTCACTGATTCTGGATGAGAGCGTCGGCTGGGAAAAAATCGACCAGGCTCTGGGCGAGCTGCAGATTCCGGAATTGGTGGAGTGGCGGGTGCGCGAGGTGTTTCGCGATGCGCGACTGGGCGCGCGCGACTATTCATTGTTGCTGGGCGCGACGTTTCAGGCGGCAGACCGCACGCTGCTCGAGGAAGAGCTGCAGAGCTTCCAGGCGCGGGTGGTGGAGGCTGTTGGCAAGGCGGGCGCTCGGCTGCGGAGTTAGGCCTGGAAAGGGTCTCAATTGGCGATATACTTGCTCGGATAAGGCGCAAATAAAAATGCACGGAGGTTTTTTCGATGTCGCAGTTTACGTGGGAGTCAGAACGTGTGGACGAGGCGCACGAAGAGTCGCATGCCGCGGAGCCGCATCAGCCCGAAGCAGCGGGACCGGCGGGAAATCTGGCACTGAGCCCGGACGATTTTTCGGCGCTGGAAGAGCGGATTGTGCGCGCTGTCGACCTGGTGAAGCGCGGGCGCGTGGCTCACGCCGCCGCTGAGGAGCGGGCTGTCCAGGCCGAGGTGCGAGTGCGCGAACAGGCGCCGCTGGTCGAGCATTTGCAGAAGGAAGTGAACGCGTTGCGCGCCGAGCGCGATCAGATGCGAAAGCGCGTAGAGCGGCTGCTGGAGCAGCTGGACGCGATCGAATTGTAGGGTGATGCATGGCTGAGGAACAGCGTGGAAATGCAACCGGTTATGTGACTGTAGAGATCTACGACCAGACCTATCATCTATCCGGCCAGGATACGGAGCACGTTCGCCAATTGGCTGAACGGGTGGACGCGAAGATGCGCGCGGTGGCCGCACAGGGCCGCACTGTGGACTCACTGCGCGTTGCGGTGCTGGCCGCGCTCAATTTTGCGGACGAGCTTTCCCAGGTTGGTGGCGCCGGCGCGGATACGCAGCTTGCCCATGAGCGCGCTGTAAACCTGCGAGGCCTGCTGGACGAAGTGCTCGAAGAAGAACGCGAGACCGGCTCGTAAACCTGCGCATGGACTTCTTGCCAACTTGGAATATCCAAAAAGCGTTGCTAAGGGCGCGAACTGAAATCTAAACGGCCCGCGCCATTCTGGGCACGCGAGTCCCAAAAGAGGCGGGCGAAGAACGTAGCACATCTCGCCTGCCTCGCACAAGACTTGTAATTCATGGCCAGGACCCATACTATCCGCAATAGAAACCGGCCTGCAAAGCAGGTGGGTGGTCAATGCTGGATGAACCAACATTCATGAACAGGGGCTCGACTCGACAATCGGTTCTGTGTGC
>Ga0302275_10004454_pt1 | contig 13819 bp, 5 predicted proteins | sample III_Bog_N2_2_FD_200229 | JGI IMG/M metagenome (GOLD analysis project Ga0302275, IMG submission 200229) | Peat permafrost microbial communities from Stordalen Mire near Abisko, Sweden - III_Bog_N2_2 | ecosystem: Environmental > Terrestrial > Soil > Wetlands > Peat | place: Sweden: Abisko...
TGCTGAAAGGAACCAAGAACGCTAATAAGCAACTAGGAATACGTTCCGAGAATGCTATTGGCATTGTTCTCAACATCATCTCTTCTATTTAAAGCACTAGCCTGCACATTGGAATAGCCAGCTGCACTGACAGCTTGGCGCTGTGTGCGGGTGCTTTCGAGGAGATTCAATGCTGTCGCTCCGGAACAGGTCTGCGGCCCTTTCTATTCCCATCCCACGTTGGCTGCGCAGTGGAGCGCTTGGGGCGGGATTGCTGTGCGTTGCCGCGGGTGCGATGGCGCAGACGGCGGGCATGCAGCCGGCGGACTTCGGTGCGGTGCCAATCGGCGTAGCGGCAAAGACCGCGGCGATTACCTTCAGCTTCAGCGCTGCGGCCACAGTGAGCGCGGTGCAGGTGGGAACGCAGGGCAGCGCGGGGCTGGACTTTGCGATTGCCGCGGGCGATGCGGGCAGTTGCGCGGCGGGCGTATATGCGGCGAATACAAGCTGCACCGTCAAGGTAAGTTTCATTCCGGTTACGGCAGGTCTGCGTTCCGGCGCAGTAGCGCTGTTTGGCGCTGACGGCATGCCAATCGCCATGCAGCGCGTGAGTGGAACCGGACTGGGCCCGGTAGCGGTTGTGAATCCAGGCAGTGTGCAGACTATTCCCGGCACGTTGAACAATCCGCTGGCGGTTGCGGTGGACGCAGCCGGCAACCGCTTTGTCGCCGACACTGGCAATGGCCGCATTGCAGAGGTATCGGCAAGCGGCGCGCAGTCTACGATTGTGAGCGGGCTGAATGATCCGGTGGCGATTGCTGTGGATGCTGCGGGCAACCTGCTGGTGGCAGACGGCGCGCTGGGCCAGGTGCTGCTCTTTGTGCGGACCGCGAATGGCATTGCGGCTGCGCCGGTGGTGGTTGCGGGCAACCTGACGGGCATTGCGGGATTGGCGATTGAGCCGAGCGGCAGGATCGCGGTGTCACTCGCGGGCGCTCGGCAGATTGTGGAGCTGCAGCCGCAGGCGCAGCCGAAGATTCTGGCGAGCTTCGCGGCCGGTTTCACGCCGGGAGCCCTGGCGGCTGACGGTGCAGGCGATCTCTTCGTGAGCGCGACGGACTCGGGACAGGTTGCCGAAGTCTCTGCCGCAGGCACGGTGAGCACGGTGCTCACTGCGCTGAAAGGGCCGTCTGGTCTGGCGATCGATGCAGCCGGCGATCTGTATATTGCAGAGAGCCTGGGCCATGACGTGGTGGAAGTGAGCGCAGTGGACGCTTATGCATCCGCACCGCGCGTGGTGCTGGCGCAGTATGAAGTGGCGAGCGCCGTTGCGCTGGAGCCGGACGGCAGCCTGGCGATGGTGACGCCGACCGGGCTGGTTGAAGTGAAGCGCACCAATGTTTCTGCTGACTTCGGCCCGCTGGGGAATCGCGTTCGGCTGAGCAGCTCCGTACAAAACATCGGCAATGCAGCACTCACGCTCAGCGCGGTGCAGGTCAGCACGCTTACGCCGGGTCTGAATGGCGCATTCACGCTGGCTGCATCCGGCACACAGGATTGCGCAGCAGGCGAATCGCTGGCATTGGCCGCAAGCTGCACGCTGGCGGTGCAGGCCGCTCCCCCTGTGCATGCCAGTGCGAGCGCACTCCATGTGAATGGAGAGACGCAGGTCGTCTCCAACACGCTGAACGCCCTGGGCACTTCGACCACCCTGCACATGAATGCCGCGGGAACTGACGCGCTGGTCTTTACTCCGGCGCCTCCGAGCAGCGTTGCAGCCGGCACGGCCGCGGGAAACATTACCGTATCCGCAGAGACCGCCGGTACGCTGGACCCGACAAACAACTCCAGCATGACGCTCACGGTCACGCTGCCCGACACCACAACGCAGACTTATACCGCGACGGCGGCAAACGGCGTGGCAGTATTCAACCTGACCGGTCTGGTGCTGACAGAGGCGGGAACCGTAACCTTTACCGTGCAGGATACGGCGGGCGACACGGGAGCCTCGGCCACAACAGTGGTGAAACCGTTGAGCGCCGTCGCGAAGATCGTGGTCTCGGGGTATCCATCGTCTGTGCTGGTGGGCGCGGCGCACAACGTGACAGTCACGATGGAAGACGCGTACAACAACGTGGCGACAGGTTATACGGGACAGGTTACGATCTCGAGTTCTGACCCAGCCGCTGTGATTACGCCGGTGTATATGAACTACACCTACACGGTGGCGGACGCGGGTGTGCACACCTTCGTGGTGCAGATGAATACCGTGGGGACGCAAAACATCTCGGCCACAAACGGCGCGGTGACGGGGGCGCAGCAGAACATCAAGGTCAGCCTGCCGGGCACAGCGGCGCTGAGTGTGGACGCGCTTGGAACAACGGCTCCCGTTTCCAGCATCGCGCGCGGCAACGGCATCACGCTGCGGGCCGTCTTGACCACGGGGTCCAGCGCAGCTCTGTATCCCGGGACGATCAGCTTTGTGGATCTAACGCTGCCCGCGGCGGAGCAAACGGTGGGCACCGCGCAACTTCTGCCCAATGGCACGGCGGCTCTCAGCCTGGTTCCTGCGCTGGGCAATCATACCTATCGCGCCATCTTCAACGGCACCAAGGCGCAGCCGGCATCGGTCTCGCCGTCGCAATCACTGAGCGTAACCGGTTTGCTGGGAACCGCGGTAGCGCTGGCGGCCAGCGGCACACCCGCAGATTACACCCTGACCGCAACGATTCTGGGCTATGGATTTTCCGCGGTGCCGACCGGTACGGTGACGTATGAAGACACCACCAATGGCAATGCCGTGGTGGGCACAAGCGCGCTGGCGGGCGCTACCTTCACCACCACGCAAGTGCCGCAGGCAAGTGTGACGACTGGAGCAGCCCCGTACGGTGCGGTCACCGGCGACTTCAATGGAGATGGAATTCCGGATGTGGTGGCAGCCAACAGCGGCGACGGCACACTGACCGTGATGCTGGGTAACGGGGACGGCACCTTCATCAAGGGAACTCCTGTGGCGGTAGGAGGATCGCCGCTCAGCATTGTGGCCGGCGACTTCAACAACGATGGTCTGCTCGATCTGGCCGTCACGGATACACAGAACGGCAATGTCAGAATTTTTCCTGGTAACGGCGATGGGACCTTCACAACCGGGCAGACGATTGCAGTGGGTGCGCAGGTCTTCGGCATCTCCTGCGGCGATCTGAACAATGACGGCAACCTGGATCTGGCCGTCACGGTGTGGAGCAACAATAGCGTCGCAATTCTGCTGGGCAATGGTGATGGAACCTTCACCGCCGGCACGCCCATCGCATCGCCCGGCATAGAACCCACACAGGTCGCGATTGCCGACTTCAATCACGATGGGAACAACGACCTTGCCATTGCGCACTATGGCTCAAGCACGCTCGCGATTGAACTAGGCGCCGGCGACGGTACCTTCAGCAGCGCGCCGGGGTCGCCTGTTACAACCGGAAATGTGCCTCTGGCAGTCACCGCGGCCGACCTGAATGCAGACGGCAATATCGATCTTGCGGTGGCGAACCAGGGCGATAACACGGTAGATATTCTGCTGGGCGATGGGCACGGAGGCTTCACGCTGAGCAGTGTGGTGCCTGTGGATCTGGCGCCGACAAGCATCTCGGCCGTCGACTTCAACGGTGACGGATCCATGGATTTGCTCACCGGAAACTACAACGGAAACTCCGTCAGCATACTGAGCAACAACGGCAACGGAACGTTCGCAACAAGCAATCTGGCTGCGGGCAATGGAGCACTGGCTGTGGTCGCCGCCGATTTGAACGGCGACGGACGGCCCGATCTAATCGCGGTCAATAATCGCGGCAATAATGCCAGCGTCTTTCTCACCGCGCAGACGGCAAGCGTTAGCGTAACCAATATCAGCTTTGTGGCGACGGGATCGCACCTGGCGGTTGCGGCTTATAGTGGCGACGGGAACTATGTCGCCAGCACATCGAACGCCGTGAGCCTGACCAGCAGCACGGTGGCCACGACGACGGTGCTGAGCGCATCGCCCGTCGCATCGGCTTCCTATGGGCAGACGATAACGCTGACGGCGGCCATCACGCCCAGTCTGAGCTATGGCGTGACGGTCGCAGGCACGGTGACGTTTGAAGATGGGGGCGTGGCCATCGGTTCGCCGATTGCAGTTTCAGGCGGCACGGCAGTGCTGGTGCTGCCGCTGCAGGCTCTGGGCGGCCATGTGTACAGCGCGGTCTTCTCCGGGAGCCAGGGCTTCGCACCCAGTACGTCTTCCGCGCTGCCCTATACCGTCACGATGAGTACGGTTACGGTCAACGTGCCCGCATTCAGCGGGTCGTACGGCGCGAGCGGCACAGCCACTGCTTCCGTCACGGCGACATACTCCATCAGCGGACAGGCCGCTCCGACGGGGACCATCAGTTATCAATTCGCGGGATTCAGCGCGCAGACTGCAACGCTGACGAATGGCACAGCAGCGATCAATATTCCTGCCGGGTTGCCGATCGGCGCGGCGGTGCTGACCGTGTCGTACAGCGGCGATGTGAATTATGCAGCCAATACGGGCACGCTGAACTACACCATCAACGGCATTCCGCTCACCGTTACGGTGAATAGTGCGACCCGCGGATATGGTCTGGCGAATCCGGCGCTAACCGGCACCATTACCGGTGCGGCCAATGGAGATACGTTCACCGCGATTTATTCCACGGCAGCTACGCCGGCGAGTGCGGTTGGGGCGTATCCGATTACGGCTAGCGTGAGCGGCGCAAATCTGTCGAACTACACGGTGACGGTTGTGCCGGGCACGCTCACCATCACCCCGGCACCGCTCACCATCACCGCGAATAATGCGTCACGCCTCTATGGCGCGGCGAATCCGGTGTTCACCGGCTCGATCACCGGAACGTACAACGGTGACGTGCTGACGCTGAGCTTCAGCACCACGGCGACGCAAACGAGCGCAGTAGGAACCTATCCGATTGTGCCTTCGGTAAGCGGAGCGGCGGCGGCGAACTACACGGTGAATGCGGTGAGCGGCACGCTCACGGTGACGGCGCTCGGCATCACCATCACGGCAGACAACGCGACGCGTCTCTACGGCGCACCGAATCCGGTGTTCACCGGAACGGTAACCGGCGCACCGGCGAACTCGGGGTTGACCGTAACCGGAACGACGACGGCAACGCAGTTTAGCCCGATTGGAACGTATGCAATCGTTCCCGCGCTTGCCACCAACCCCGGAAACTACAGCGTGACCGCGGTGAATGGAACCCTGACCATCACGCAGTCGCCGACCACAACGCTGCTGGTCAGTTCTTCGCCGAGCGTGGTCTACGGGCAGAGCGTTACGTTTACCGCGACGGTCAGCCCGGCGATTGCGGGCGTTCCCACAGGGACAATCAGCTTTTACGATGGCACTGTGCTGCTGGGCACGGTGCCGCTGGCTAACGCCACCATCAGCTTGCCGACGGCGGGTCTGGCCGTGGGTACACACACCATCACCGCGACCTATAGCGGCGATGCAAACTTCGGCGCATCCGGGTCAAATGCAATTGCCCAGCTGGTGACCAGGGCAACGCTGAACGTGGTTGTGAACAATGCCACGCGCGTCTACGGTGCGGCCGACCCGGCATTTACCAGCACGGTAAGCGGCGCGCTGCCGGGCGATGTATTTACCGTGACGTATACGACCAATGAAACAGTCACCAGCGGCGTGGGTGCGTATGTGATCACACCAACCGTGACAGGGGCCGCGCTGGGCAATTACAACGTGGTGAGCACGCCGGGCACGCTTACGGTCACGCCCGCGCCGCTCACGATTACAGCGGCCAATGCGACGCGGCAGTATGCGACGGCAAATCCGGTCTTCAGCGGCAGCGTGATGGGCGCGGTGAACGGTGACACCTTCACGCTGAGCTTCACTACGACTGCGACGCTGATGAGCGATGTGGGCAGCTATCCGATCATTCCTGCAGCGAGCGGTGCAGCACTGGCGAACTATGCAGTGACGGTGGTAGATGGAACACTCACCATCACGCCGGCAACGGGCATCGTGATCACGGCGGGCAATGCGACACGCTTATACGGCACGGCAAATCCTGTCTTTACCGGAACAGTAAGCGGCACGTTTGCGAATCTGGGCCTGACGGTTACGGGAACTACGACCGCAACCATCACATCGGATGCGGGTGATTATGCTATCGTGCCCGTGCTGAATGGAGTGAATCCGGCAGATTACATTGCCACCCTGGTGAATGGGATTCTTACCGTGGCGCCGGCGAGCAGCAGCATTGTGCTGGTCTCGGCGAATCCCTCGGCGATTCTGGGCGCGAATGTGAATCTGACTGCGACGGTGACTTCCGCAACAACAGGCACACCGACGGGACAGGTCTACTTCTATACCGGCACGACCTTTCTGGGGGCGAGCCCGCTCTCGGGCGGTGTGGCCAGCCTCACCACGAATGCGATGCCGCAGGGCACCAACATTGTGACGGCGCGTTACAACGGCAATGTCGATTTCACGGCCAGCATCTCCAATAGCGTGAATGAAAGCATTCTCTCCAATACGCTGATCGTAACGGTGGGCAGTGCAACGCGCGGCTATGGAGCGGCGAATCCCGCGTTCACCAGCACCATCACCGGCGCGCTGCCGGGCGACACGTTTACCGTGAGCTACAGCACTTCAGCCACAGCAGCCAGCCTGCCGGGCAACTACATCATCAACGCCACAGTGACGGGCGCGAACATCGGTGCGTATTCCGTCACGGTGATTCCGGGCGTGCTCACCATCACGCAGCCGGTGCTTACCGCAACAGCGAACAGCTTTACGCGCGCCTATGGCACAGCCAACCCGACGTTCACCGGAACCGTCACCGGTGCGATGAACGGCGATACATTCACTGAGACCTTTACGACCACGGCCACGCAGACCAGCTTGCCGGGAACGTACGCAATTATCCCGGTCGTAAGTGGCGCTAACCTGGCGAACTACACGCTGAATGTTGTGCCGGGCGTGCTGACGATTACGCAGACCGGCGCGGCGCTGCTGCTGCAGGCCAGTTCCACCACAACTCCGTATGGTGTGCCGGTGGTTCTGACGGCAATTCTGACGGGCTCGAACAATATTGTTCCCACCGGCAATGTGCTCTTCTATGACGGCGGCATTCTGCTGGGTACCGCGGCATCCAGCAATGGGGTGGCCACGCTGACCATCTCAACATTGGCTGCGGGCGTACACACGCTTACGGCGCAATCTGCGGGCGATGCGAACTATGGGCCAACGCTTTCCAATTCGGTGATCGAGACCATCACCGGCACAGGCAGCGGCAGCGCGGATTACACCGTGAGCGCGTCGCCATCAAGCCTGACCATTAAGCAGGGAAGCACGGGCACCACAACGCTGACCATCACGCCGCTGAATGGTTATACCGGGCAACTGAATCTCGGCTGTCTTACGCTGCCGCAGTATGCATCTTGCAACTTTGTGCCCATCACGGTGACGCTGAATGGCACGACACCCGTGTCTGTAGCGTTGACCGTGAGCACAAGCGCGAAGATAGCAGCGGTGCAGGAGCCTCCGATGCAGGGCCGGCGGAGCGGCATGAGCTATGCCGGCTTCCTGGGCATTCCGGCGCTGCTGCTGGGCGGATTGCTCTGCGTGCGCCGCCGCCGGATCGTGAACATCAGGCTGGCAGCATTGTTGCTGAGCCTGACGGCGATCCTCACGCTTTCAGGCTGCGCCAAGGTGACGGTAATTGGATCGGGTAGCGGCAGCGTAGGATATACACCTGTCGGCACCACGACTACAACCATCACGGTATCTCCGGTGAATGCATCCACGGGCGTGTATCACACGCTGCCCATCACGCTCACCATCACGCAATAGAGTTACGCGGGCTCAACCTCAATTCGAATGCGCAGCTCTTTGCCCGGCTGCATGGCAATGGTGAGCGGCGCGGTGCCGCGGTCCAGTGAGTCCCGTGGCCATCGCAGCGGCACTTGCGGCAGAGAGCCGGAGCAGACCACGGCGCATTAATTCGGTCTGAATAGCTATTCAGAGATATGCAGGGGATCGTATGTGAATTGCGCTGCCGCGCGTCATGATTCAATCCCCAAAATACCGGATTTTGAAGTTTCACTACTCAGCCGTAAGTGCGAACGATTATGATGGGGGCCAACATATTCTGTGCGCTCACGGACAGCCGATGGACTATAGAACATTATTCTTTTCCAATATTGCTTCCCTGATTGTATTTACGCTGTGTCTGAGCGTGCTGGCGTGGCGCAACCGCCAGGTCCGCGGACTTGCGTGGTTTGCCGGCGGCCTGGTGCTTCTGCTCACCAAGCTGGTGTTGCAGGGTTTTGAAGGCAGAATTCCGCCGGCCATCAGCGCCATGGCGTCCAACGAAATTTATCTGTTGTCTATCATCATGCAGATGCTCGGTCTGCATTGGTTTGTAGTGCGCAGGCCCGTACCTGCACTACGAATGCTAGCGCCTGTTGTCTTAATCCTTGCCGGCTATAGCACTTTGTTTTTGCTGCATATTCCTTACAGCGCCAACGTCATCAATATTCCTTTTGTGGCCGTGTGCGGCTATTCCGCTTACCTGGTATTCCGTTTCGGGCGTGGCGACTTCGCGCTGGTGTCGCGCATGGCGGGCGTCATCCTGTGCGCGGAGACGCTGGTGTCTGGGTATCGTGCGGCGTTGACCAACCTGCGCTACATCCGGCCGTGGGAGACGGTGCATGCGCAGACCGATCCGCGCTGGCTCTATACGCTGGCGTGCATGTTCTTCCTCGCAACCTTCATGGTGATGTGCGAGATCTGGTTCCTGGTGACGGAGCTGGAGCGGGAGCTGGCCGAACAGGCTTGCACCGATGCGCTGACCGGCGCGCTGAACCGCAGGGCCCTGGAAGAAGCTGCATCGCGTGAGACGGCGCGCAGCATGCGCTCCGGCCATTCCCTCTGCATGATCATGCTGGATATCGATCAGTTTAAATTGATTAATGATCGTTACGGCCACGCGGCGGGAGACCGTGTGCTCCAGGCGCTTGTACAGAAGACAAAGGTCATGCTGAGAAAACAGGATCTGCTGGCCCGCACCGGTGGAGAGGAATTCACTATCCTGCTGCCGGATACCCGGGCTGAGGCTGGTGTCGAGGTGGCGGAACGCATCCGGCAGGCGATTGAGCAGATGGAAGTCCCTTTCGAGAGCGAGCCATTGCGGTTCACCGTGAGCATGGGTGTGGCCCAACTGGAATCAGTGCAGGGAAACTGGGAAGGCATGATGCGCCTCGCTGACATCGCCATGTACGAGGCGAAGGGCCACGGCCGTAACAAAGTGGCGGCGGCCCTGCCGGATGCCATGAACGTTGTCACCATCTGAAAGTTCATCTCTTCGTTACAACCAATATTTTATGCCGGCATCTTCTTGAAACTCTAAGTCGAGGTTCGCCTCAAAGGCGACTTGGCCTCTCGATCACGGAGATGTCAAGCTTGATCGACGATCTGCTCAACCTCTTGCACGCCACGACTGCGGGCATGCATGCCACTGGCCTGGACCCGAGCGTGATTGCGAATTCGCTTTCACCGTGCGTGCGGGGCAGCCGTAGAGCAGGCTGGCTTAGATTAGGGCGGAAGGCGCTTCCGTATGGCCGTGCGGGCGAGCAGTGAGAGAAACGGCGGCCGTCATGATCAGTGCGCCGCCGATCCATGCGCTGGGACCGAGATGCTCACTCAATAGAAAAACGCCCAGCAGGCTGCCGGTCAGTGGCTCCAGATTGAGAAAGACGCCGGCCATGGAGGCTGGAATCTGCGTCAGGCCAAAGTTCCAGAGCAGCGTGGTGACGGCGGTGCAGAGCAGGCCGCTGGCCGCGAGTGCCGCCCATGCGCGCACAGAAATATGTAAGACCGGCGGCAGACCATTGTGCAGCAGCACGATCGGCACCAGCATGGCCGTGCCGATGAGCAGGCCCCACGATGTCACTACGATCGCGCTGTGATGCTGCATCAGATGTTTGTTGAGCAGTATCCAGAAGAGCGAGATGAGCAGCGAGAGCACCACCAGCAGATCGCCGGCGAGGGACGGCCCTGAGGCTCCCAGGGCATGGTGCGCACCCAGCGCGATCAGCGCGGCGCCGCACGTAGAGCCGATGAGTGAAAGCCAGCCAATAGCATCCACACGCTCGCGCGCAAAGATTGCAGCGCCCACCGCCAGCATCACCGGCAGTGCGCCCACCATGAGAGAAGCATGCGAGACGGTGGTGAGCGAAAGGCCTTTGAACTGCAATAGAAATTGCAGGGGCACACCGAGAAATGAGCCGAGGATCAGCAATTTCCATTCGCCGCGGTTGAAGCGTGGGCGATGGTGGTAGCAGATGGGAACCATGGCGACGCAGGCGAAGAGAAAGCGGTAGAGCACCATGTGGCCCACTGACATCTCGCGCAGAGCAATCTTGCCGAAGAAGAAGCCCATGCCCCATATCGTGCCGGCCCCGGCGCAGGAGGCGATGCCATAAAGAAGCCGATGCGGATGTGCAGACATACACTCCCTAGCGAATGTGCCCATGGTCAGCGTGTCGAGTCACAGCGCGGCTAGCATTCTCTCGTTCCCCTTATTCTATAACTCCATGTTTCTGCATTTGTGCAAGGGGGAAGGCTGTCCTACGTTGCAAGACGGAGAGGACGCAGCGGAATTTCTCAAGGTTTTAAGTAAAAAACCGAAATTTAGGACTTGCTATGCAACCGGTCGCATGAAAAGATAAATCCATGCCATCGCCCACCGCAGGAATGAGCTTTCTGGACTGGTCCGTGCTTAGCGCTTACTTCGCGCTGATGATCGGCATGGGCTTCTGGGCGCGCACCAAAGTGAAAAATGCGAATGACTATTTCACCGCGGGCGGCGCTATGCCGTGGTGGCTTTCGGGCATCTCGCACCACATGTCAGGATACAGCTCGGCCGCGTTCGTCGGCTATGCCGCCATCGCTTACACCACCGGCTTCACCATCTACGTGTGGTGGGCGTGCACCATCACGCTGGCCATGGTGATCGGCTACCGCATCTTCCCCCCGCGCTGGGCTCGCCTGCGCCAGCGCACCGGCATGATCTCGCCGCTGGAGTATCTGATCGTCCGCTACAACCTGCCCACGCAGCAGGTGTTGGCGTGGAGCGGCGCGTTGCTCAAGATTTTTGATATTGGTGCAAAGTGGACCGCGACGGCGATTCTGCTGAATGTATTTGCCAACGTGCCGCCGATCTATGGCGTCCTGCTGACGGGCAGCGTAACGCTGATCTATGCGGTGGTGGGCGGGCTGTGGGCCAACGCACTGACTGACTTCAGTCAGTTCGGCATCCAGCTGATCGCAGGCACTTCCATGCTGGTGGCGGTTTGCGGCCATCTGGGTGGCGTCTCCGCGCTGTGGACGGTGTGGCAGAAGCTGCCGCCCTCGCACTCGCATGCATTCGCAGCGCCCTACACGCCGCTGTTCGCCGCTGCATTTCTACTCATCAACACGCTCTCTTACAACGGCGGCACCTGGAACCTGGCGCAGCGCTTTATCGCAGCACCTTCCGGCAAGGACGCGAAGAAGGCAGCGCTGCTTTCTGCCTCGCTGTATCTGGTCTGGCCGCTGGTGGCCGCGCCTCTGCTGCTGCCGCACATGGCTGATCCCTCACAGAGCTATGCACTGATGGCGCGGCTGATGCTGCCGCACGGCTTGATCGGCCTGGTGCTTGGCGGGCTGTTTGCTGCCACCATGGCGATGACGTCGTCTGACGCCAACGCCATCTCTGCCGTAGTGGTGCGCGACATTCTGCCCGCGCTGCGCCGCGACCGCAAGCGCATGACCGGCAAGTCGCAGCTGCTTGCGGGCCGCATCTGCACCTTCAGCTTTCTCGCGGTCAGCATGGTCATCGCGATCTATGCGGATCACTTTGGCGGTGTGCTTGGCCTGCTGATCCTCTGGTTCGCGGCGTTGCTCGGGCCCATCGCCATCCCCATGCTGCTGGGTATGCTGTTGCCGTTCCGCCGGTGCGGCGCGGCGGCGGCTCTCTCCGCCTGGAGCGGTGGCGTCATCACCTTCCTGCTGATCAAGTTTGTGTTTCTTGAGAAGATTGCGCGGTTGGCGGGTGACAGGGCAACGGCGATCAGCGTGGGTAGCCCAGTAGTGGCCGCAACCCTGCTCTTCGTTGTGGTCGGTCTGTTTACGCCGAAGACCAAGCCCGCGGCGGACGCTCTGCTAAGAAGCATTAATCAGGATCTGTCCGCGGCAGAGCAGCTCGCCTGCGAACAGGAGATTCAACGAAACGAACTGGAAAATATTTGCACTTAAGGACCGGGATGACAACACTGGTAAACGACACGCTGAACACGATGAAAATTCATATGGAAGACTCCCGCGAGGCGATGGGCGCTCATGCGGCGGCAGATATTGCGCAAGAGATTCGCAGCTGCCTGCAGAAGCAGACCGGTGTGCGGATGGTCTTCGCCGCTGCCCCAAGCCAGAGCGACATGCTCGCGGCTTTGCGCAAGCAGCAGGGCATTGACTGGTCGCGCGTGACGGCATTCCATATGGATGAATACCTTGGCCTGGCTGCCGATGCTCCGCAGCGTTTTGGCCTGTGGCTGCGCCGCGAGATCTTCGATCATCTTCCGTTCGCCGCGGTTCATCTGCTGGAGCCGGGGGAGAATCCCGAGCAGCGCGCGGCTGACTATGCAGCCAAGTTGAACGCCGCGCCGATTGATATTGTGTGCTGTGGCATTGGTTCCAACGGACATCTTGCGTTCAACGATCCGCCTGCGGTTTTTGACGATCCGCTCACGGTCAAAGTGGTGGATCTTGATCTTGCGTGCCGCCAGCAGCAGGTGGATGACAAGTGTTTCGCCATGCTTGCAGAAGTCCCCACGCGCGCGCTGACGATCACGGTGCCCGGTTTGCTTGGCGGACACGCTCTGTTTTGCAGCGTGCCCGGCGCAATCAAGAAAGAAGCAGTGCGTCGTACGCTGCAGGACCCGATCAGCCCCATGTGTCCCGCGACCGCGCTGCGCCGTCATCCGCGCTGCACGCTCTATCTTGATCCTGAGGCCGCAGCGGAGATTCGTTGAACACCATGCCGCAATTTCTGACAGGACGGAACCCCGTCACCGGTGAATCGCAAACGGTGCGCTTCGCAGACGGTATGATCACGGCCATTGAATCCGGTCCTGAGGATGAGCACTCGTGGCTCGCTCCGGGCCTGGTCGATCTGCAGGTCAACGGATACTGTGGTGAAGATTTTAACGCCGATTCCCTGACCGTAGAGACCGTGCAGCGCGCTGCGCGGCAGATGCTGCAGACCGGTGTGACCACCTTTTTGCCCACCATCATCACGGGTGCGGAAGAGAAGATCGTCGCCAACCTGCGCATCATTGCGCAGGCACGCCATGACGATCCGCTGACTGCGCACATGATTCCATGTGTGCATGTGGAAGGGCCGCACATCGCGCCGGAGGATGGCCCGCGCGGCGCTCATCCACTGGAACACGTGCGGCCGCCCGATGTCGCCGAGTTTTCGCGGTGGCAAGCAGCATGTGGCAATCTGGTCGGCCTGGTGACGCTCTCGCCGCACTACAGCAACGCGCCGGAGTATATTCACGCGCTCACGCAACTCGGTGTGCATGTATCTCTGGGGCACACTGGCGCGTCGCCGGAGCAGATTCATGCCGCAACCGCGGCGGGAGCATGCTTGTCCACGCATCTCGGCAATGGTGTGGCCAATCCGCTGCCGCGCCATCCGAATTTAATCTGGGCGCAGCTCGCGGATGACAGGCTGACGGCAACATTAATTGCTGACGGTCATCA
>Ga0302275_10004458_pt1 | contig 13818 bp, 14 predicted proteins | sample III_Bog_N2_2_FD_200229 | JGI IMG/M metagenome (GOLD analysis project Ga0302275, IMG submission 200229) | Peat permafrost microbial communities from Stordalen Mire near Abisko, Sweden - III_Bog_N2_2 | ecosystem: Environmental > Terrestrial > Soil > Wetlands > Peat | place: Sweden: Abisko...
ACTTGTGCTGATGTCTCCCGATTGCTGGCAACGGGCTGGACAACGCCAACGCGTCCGCTTGAAGAATCAGTCAGCGACTACGTCCGCAATTACTTGGTTCCCGGAAAGCATCTGGGTGATGAGGAAGATAAACTTCATGAGTAAGATAAGAAAAAAACAACGGGGTAACGGACCAGAGTTCGTTAAATGGTTCAGGCCCCTGATGGAATGCCTCCATGATCTTGGTGCAGCGAAACCAAGAGAAGCAGCTGACTGGATTGCGGAAAAGGAGTCTGTTTCACCAGAGGAAAGAGAAATTCAAAACAAAAACGGTGGGGAGCGTTTTTTGAATCAAGTATGTTTTGCACGACAGTATTTGCTCTGGGAAGGACTAATAGATGGAAGTAAATACGGCATTTGGTCTTTGACTCCACTTGGAACAAAGACACACCTAACAGATGAAAATGCACTAGCAATTTGTCGGAAGTGGCAAAAGTTCCACGCAAAATCCAGATCTCAAAGAGAAAACCAAAGCTGCGACGATACCTCTGTCAACCCAACGCAAAAAGATGAGGAGGAATTTGATGCAGAAGACACTCCCGGGAACACGTTATTGAATGTGTTGAGATCTCTTTCGCCAACGGGATTTGAGCATTTTTGCAGACACCTCTTATTAGCGCATGATTTTGAAAAAGTGACCGTAACGCAGAGGTCTCGCGATGGTGGTATTGATGGAGAAGGTATTTTAAAAATCAATCCATTCGTAAGCTCAGTGGTAGTATTTCAATGCAAAAAATATTCCAACTCTGTTTCCAGTGATGATGTACAAAAACTGAGAGGTGCTGCGGGAGGGAAAGCGGATAAGGCTATTCTAATAACAACGGGCACTTTTAGTGGTCCAGCCCAGGCGGAGGCCTCTCGCACATCGCCTAGAATTGAATTAATTGATGGAGAACTCTTAGTGGAGATGTGCGAATCGAAGCAAATTGGTCTAATACCACGTACGATTTATGACATCGACCATGAATTTTTCACTCAGTTTCCAGACTGAACTACTGGTTGGATGAGTAAATTATAGCCATGCAAATCGGCCTCGATAGTTTTGTCTCCACGCTCGCTGATCCGGTCACCGGTGACTTGGTCGATCCAGTGGTGAGACTGAGTAACCTGCTCGAAGAGGTCGAAATGGCAGATCGGTCAGGACTGGATGTCTTCGGCATCGGGGAACATCACCGGCCAGAGTTTCTCGATTCGGCGCCCGTTGTCCTTTTGGCGGCCGCCGCCGCACGGACGAAGCAGATCCGTCTCACGAGCGCGGTGACAGTACTGAGTGCCGAAGATCCGGTGCGGGTGTTTCAAAATTTTGCAACGCTTGATCTCCTCTCCAAAGGGCGCGCGGAGATCGTTGTCGGGCGGGGGTCCTTCACCGAAGCCTACCCGCTCTTTGGATTAAATCTTCAGGACTACGACTCGCTTTTCATTGAGAAGTTGGAGCTGTTGCTCCGAATCCGACGCGATCTTTTCATCACTTGGTCAGGCAAACATCGCGCACCCCTGATCGCACAACCGATCTATCCGCGCCCCGTGCAAAATCCTCTTCCGGTATGGGTGGGTGTCGGCGGAACGCCGCAATCCTTCGTCCGGGCAGGGACGCTCGGCCTGCCGCTGATGGTGGCGATCATCGGAGGAGAGCCATCCCGCTTCCGTCCGCTCATCGAGATGTATCGGGAAGCAGGTAAACGGGCAGGACATCCTCCAGAAATCCTGAAAGTCGGCGTTCATGCCCTCGGCCATGTGGCTGAGACCACAAACCAGGCTGCCGATGAATACTTCCCCGGGTATGCACGCATGTTCGGGGAGATTGGCAAGGAGCGGGGATGGCCTCCCATCACTCGCGGCCAGTTCGATGCCGTGCGCGACCCGCGAGGTGCCCTCATTATCGGTGATCCCGAAACAGCAGCCAAAAAAATCCTCCATTACAACGAGGTGCTGGGAGGCCTCGACCGCATCACCCTCCAGATGAGCCCCGGCACGCTCCCTCATCCCGCGGCACTCAAGGGAATTGAACTCCTCGGCTCCCGCGTTGTGCCGCTTGTAAGGGAAAAGCTCGGCATTCGTAAGCAGGAAAGCGTCTCGCTCTGATGCGGGGAACGCAGAAAAACCAGGAACAAACGGAATGGGAAATTTGTTATCAATTAAGAGCACGAAGGCTGAAAAGATGAGAAAGCCAATACCCTCTCCATGAGTTTCATGGTTCAATGCTTTCATCTCATAAGTTCTGCGTCCCTGCGCCTCAGCGGGAATAGCTCCCTCAGCTCACCCGCAACAGCATTCCAATGATCTGGCAATTTGGAGAGCATTCCTTCGATCTCTCCTCACGGGGGCTCATTCTCGGCATTGTGAATGTGACTCCGGATTCGTTTTCAGACGGGGGGGCTTTCCGTGATCCGGAAGCCGCCTGTGTTCATGGATTGAAGTTACTGGACGAGGGGGCGGACATTCTCGATATCGGCGGGGAATCAACCCGGCCGGGAGCGGCCCCGGTCTCCGAAGAGGAGGAACGCCGCCGCATCGTTCCCGTGATCGCCGCACTGAGGGCCAGAACCCAGGCACCGATTTCCATTGATACTTCGAAGGCATCCGTGGCCCAAGCCGCGCTTGATACCGGTGCCGACATCATCAACGATGTCACCGCTCTGCTGGGTGATCCGCAGATGGCGCCTCTAGCCGCGTCCCGGGGGGCGGGTCTGATCCTGATGCATATGCAGGGGACACCGCAAACAATGCAGAATCATCCGGACTATCCCGGCGATGATGTTCTCGGCGATGTCGTAAAATTTCTTTCAGAACGTCGAGCCGCGGCAATAGGGTTAGGCGTGGATGCCAGCGCCATCATTCTCGATCCCGGCCTGGGCTTCGGTAAAACCGCAGCCCACAACCTTGCCTTGCTGCGCGGCATCCCTGCGTTCTCTTCCCTAGGATCCCCGGTACTGATCGGTCATTCGCGGAAGGCTTTTCTCGGAAGCATCCCCGGAGAGAACGAACCTGAAGCCCGCTTCTGGCCGGGCATCGCGATCACGAGTCTGGCGCGGGAACTCGGGGCAAGGCTCTTCCGTGTTCATGAGGCGAGACCTCATCATGAAACCCTCCGCATGACCGAGGCCATCCTCGCAACTCAGGACAACCAATGACTGATGCGATCCAACACGCGCTGATCTTCCTTCGGGAGCGCTGGAGTGTAGGGCTGGAGATTCTTCTCATCTCCTCGATCCTCTATTATCTCTATCTCTACCTGCGCGGCACGCAGGCGGCACGCATTCTCATCGGCCTCGCGCTGATCTTCCTGACACTGACTTTCATTTCTCAGCTTCTCGATCTTGCGGTGTTGGGGTGGATTCTCCGCAGTTTCTCGGTGTTCCTGGCGATTGCCCTCGTCGTCATCTTCCAGCCGGAACTTCGCCGCGCCCTCAATGAACTGGGAAGTCATCATCTCTTCACAACGGTTCTGAAACGGCGGGAGGAAATCGAGGAAATCACCGATGTCATCTTTGATCTTTCCAGCAAGGGATTTGGGGCGCTCATCGCCATTGAACGCGATATCAGCCTCAAGCCCGTGTCCGAAACCGGAGTGGCCCTGGATGCCGATTTCTCGAAGGAACTGCTGCTGACAATTTTTCATCCCAAGACGGTGCTTCATGACGGCGGTGTCATTGTCAGCGCGGATCGCATCGTGGCTGCGGGCTGCATCTTTCCCCTGACGCAGAGGGATGATCTCGACCGGACCATCGGGTTGCGCCACCGCGCCGGGCTCGGACTTTCCGAGGAATCCGACACCATTGCCCTGGTTGTTTCCGAAGAGAACGGGCAAGTTTCGATTTGTCACTCGGGGGTGATCGAGCGCAACCTCAATTTCGAGCGATTTAGAAAACGTCTCTCCCAGCTTCTGCTCCGCGAAGAAAATCATGCAACAAATCCTACTCCACAACTGGAAGGAAAAACTGGGCTGCCTGCTCTTGGGCGCAGCGCTCTGGTATCTCATTCATCAAAATCTGCCTCCTTCCAATATCAGGATCCGAGGGGAAAGGACTGAGACGGTCATCATTACGACCACACAGAAGCAGTTGCCCCGGCAGTAAAAATGTCTTCCCGAAAACTCTTTGGCACCGATGGCATTCGGGGCATTGCCAATGCCGAACCCGTCTCACCGGAAACGGCGTTTCGCCTGGGACGGGCGTTCGGGTTCCTGAGTCAACTTCCGGAGTCTTCCACGGGTTCACGCCCGCGCTTCGTCATAGGTCGGGATACCCGCTGTTCCGGCCCGATGCTGGAGTCGGCCCTGATTGCTGGCCTTAACTCCGTGGGAGCCGATTCCTTGCTTGCCGGAGTCATCCCGACTCCGGCAGTCGCGTGTCTGCTTCGGGAGTTGCGAGCCGACGGCGGCGTGGTGATCTCCGCCTCGCATAATCCTGCGGCTGACAATGGGCTGAAACTCTTCGGCAACGATGGATATAAACTGGATGATGCTCTGGAAGAGCGGATCGAAACGTTGATCCTTACCGGGGAGATCGACTCGGTGCGGCCCACAGGCGCGGGAGTGGGAAGGATCTCTGAAATTACTGATGCTCTCCATCGCTATGCGGCGCTTGCGAAGGAGAGCGTACCCGGAATGGCCCTTCTTGGGCTTAAGATTGCCGTGGACTGTGCCAACGGGGCTTCCTTCGTCACAACTCCTCTCGTGCTGCGTGAGCTGGGAGCGAATGTATCGGTTTTTCATGAGTCCCCTGACGGAATGAATATCAACAAGGCTTGCGGCAGCACCCATCCCGAGGTGATCAGCAGTCTGGTGAAGGAGACGGGTGCCCAGATCGGGATTTCCCACGATGGCGACGCTGACAGGCTGGTGCTCTGTGATGAGAATGGCGAAATCGTCGATGGGGACGAGATCCTGGCGATGGCCGCACTGGATGCGCTGAGACGCGGGACGCTCAAAGGCAAGACCCTCGTTGCAACCGTCATGAGCAATTTCGGTTTGGAGGAATGCCTTGCGGATGAGGGGGGGAAGGTTATCCGAACAGCGGTGGGAGACCGTTACGTGGTCGAGGCGATGCGCCGGGGAGATTTCTCCATCGGCGGAGAACAGAGCGGTCATCTGATTTTCCGGGATTATGGCACCACAGGCGATGGGCTGCTCGCCGCCCTTCAGGTGCTCCGGATCATGACGGAGAGCGGCCAACCGCTGAGCGAGTTGCGCCGGGTCTTAAAAAAATATCCGCAGGCCCAGCGCAATTTGAAGGTGCGTGAGAAACCTCCCTTGGAATCACTCGCTGCGGTTGCCGGTCTTGTCTCGACAACAGAGATCTCCCTTGCTGGCAGAGGCCGCGTTCTCCTCCGCTATTCCGGAACCGAGCCCAAGGTGAGGCTGCTCATCGAGGGCCCCGATGAGGAGGAAATTAATGCCGCCGCTGACAAAATCGCCGCCGCGTTGATTCAGGCAATCGGCATTTAGCGAGTCTCCTCTTGAACTGAATAAGAACAAGACGGCTTATTAATTGTTTCTCAAAGCGAAGAAAAGATCCTTGATCCACGAAACGATCAAGACGGACACGGCGCTGCAGGTTTCCACAAAACTGATGCTGTTTGCGATGATCAGATGGCCGTACGTGGTGAGTGAGACATGGCTACCGGTGGCAAAGAGAAGACCGGTGATGACAATCAGGTTGATCAGATAGATCACCATCAGGGAGAAAAAGGTGCCCCCGTAATGGAGATCCGGCTGACCCTTGGTGATGAGCAGACAGGTGAACACCAAATGAAAGGCCAGGGTGACGCCAATGAGAAGGAACAGCAGCCAGTGAAGGGAGTCGATGGTGCGGATCAGATCATGGTTCCCGATGAAGTGTGCCGCCAACGCAACCGCGCCGTAGATGGTGACGACGAGAATGCTGTAAATGGGGAAAAAATATGGAGCCAGAATAATCCAGGTATTCACCCGGTCGGTCTCGACATGACCCCCTTCCTGGCTGACATGAAAATGATCGGCAACCGTACCTCCAAAGATCCAGACCCAGAGGGCGTGGGTGATTTCATGACCCAGCACATACGGAATCATGAGCAAGCGCTGTGGAATGACGAGGCAGAGTATCCCGAAGAAAATCATCCCTGCGGCAAAACAACCAAAGGTTTGTGTGGCAAGGAGTCCATGCTTTACGGAAGTGGTAAAGGCTTGAAAAAAGGCTTCCGTGAGGATCCACGCCGGTGGAACCAGAAAAAGGGCGACAATAAACTTAACGAATGATTTGGGAACGGTTCGCGTGCTTTCTTCAAATACAGGAGTGGCATCCCCGGGATGGAAGTCCGTTGTTCCGGCAATTTCCGTGGGAGGCGGCTCCTGGAAAAGCACCTCGCGTCCCTCGTCAAAGAGCCCGGCAGTGGACGAGCGGATGCGTTTTGACCCGGCCGTTTTTTCCGGAGACTTGGCTCGTGTAGTCCGACCCTTCCCGCTGCTCCTGGAGGAAGAAGGTCGCGCCACGCTTGGGAAAATTCGATCCTGCTAGGCCCGGCCCATATAGGCCCCGGTGCGGGTATCGACCTTGATAATCTCGCCCTCTTTGATGAAGAGAGGAACCTGAATGGCCTTTCCTGTTTCGAGAACGGCGGGTTTCATGACATTGCCGGAGGAGTCTCCCTTGAGTCCTTCGGGGGACTCGATGACCTTGATGTTGGCGGAGGCTGGCAGCTCGACGGAAACGGCGCGCCCCTCGACATAGAGAATTTCGACCTGCATGTTCTCCGTCAGGAAATCCTTGGCATCACCGATCAGGTCGCCATGGAGCGTGATGGTCTCGAAGTTTTCGGGATCCATGAAATTATATCCATCCTGATCCGAGTAACTGAAATCGAGCTTGGTACGATGAACCTCGACGAGATCCACCTTCTCCGTGGAGGCAAAGCGGACATCGGCGGACTTGCCGGTGCCGATGTATCGGATGATGAGCTGGACAAAGGCACGGAGGTTTCCCGGGGTGCGATGGGTGACTTCCAGCACAATGGCGGCATTGCTGTTGTATTTGATTGCCATTCCTTTGCGGAGATCGTTTGCGAGTGCCATGAGCGTGGGTTGTGGTTTGAGTTACAATATTTTGAGCCGGGAGAGATCCTGGGAGTCGACCACACCGAGGGGTTTTCCGTCGGCGTCCGTCACTACGAGATCATCAATGTGATGCTGTTCTAGCACCTTAAGAACCTCCGCGGCAAGTTTGTCGGCACGGATGGTGACCGGATCCTTTGTCATGACGTCGCCTACAGGGCGATTCCCGATTTCCTGATCGATGGGAAAGCGCCTTGCAAAATCGCCATGGGTGAAGACACCTTCCAGTCGCCCGTTCGGATCCACCACCAGAGCAGCGCCTGCCCGACGGGCCGTCAGTTCCTTCAGCACGTCGATGACTGAGGATGAGGAGGGGACGATTGCAGCCTCATGTCCGCTTCGCATGATGTCGCGCACGCGCAGCAGCAGGCTGCGCCCAAGCTGGCCTCCCGGATGAAATCGGGCAAAATCCTCCCTGGTGAAACCCCGCTCTTCCAATAAAACCATCGCCAGGGCATCGCCGAGAGCCAGCATCGCCGTGGTGCTGGAAGTGGGTGCGAGATTATGGGGACAGGCTTCCTGCGTGACGGAAACATCGAGAACGACATCGCTGGCCTTTGCGAGGGTTGAGTGGAGACTCCCCGTGATGGCAATTTTGCGCACATCGAACCGTGCCAACGCGGGTAGGATTCTTATCAACTCGTCGGTCTCACCGCTGTAGCTCAGGGTAAGGATCACATCCCCGTCGGAGACAACTCCCAGGTCGCCATGGAGAGCGTTGAGGGAATTGAGGACGACTGCGGGAGCCCCTGTGCTGGTGAGCGTGGCGGCGATTTTATCCCCGACATGCCCCGATTTGCCGACGCCCAGGACGATAACTTTTCCTCGCTGCTCGATCGACTCTCTCAGGAGCCTCACGGCAGCCACAAAACTGTCGTCGAGTCGCAGGGAAAGGCGCTCCAATTCACTGATTTCGATTGAAAGAACACGCCGTGCACGTTCCAGGGAATCCATAGCGATTCATTCTGAATGCTCGCCCCCGCGGAGGCCATCCGAAAATCCCTGCAGCCGAAACGCGGCTAATTAACCTTCCTTAGTTTCAGGATTCGTTTCAAAGCAATAGGGACAGCTTGTTTCGTAGACATACCGGGTGTCGAGCAGTTCCTCGGGTTTGAGAGGTTCCTGACAGGCAAAACAGAGCTGGCTCCCCGTCTCCCTCAGCCCAGGATCCACGCCTACTCTTTTGTCGAAGACAAAACATTCCCCGTCGTAATGGGCTCCGCCACATTCCTCAAAATACTTGAGAATTCCTCCCTCCAGCTGGAAGACCGAGCGAAACCCCTCGCGCTCCAGAAGCGGTGCCGCCTTCTCGCACCGGATGCCTCCCGTGCAGAATGAGACCACTGGAATTTCTTTCATCTCCTGAGGCAGTGTTTTCACGGCTTCTGGAAATTGTTTGAAATGATCGATTCTCAGCGTCCGTGCTCCGGCAAACGAGCCGAGCTTGATCTCGTAGTTGTTCCGGGTGTCAAGCAGCGTAACCGGGCGACCTTCGTCAAGCCAGGTCTTCAGCTCACGGGGGGAAATTCTTGGGCTTGTGTATCGTGAGGGATTGATCCCCTCCACCCCGAAAGCGATGATCTCACTCTTGATTTTCACCAACATCCGGTTGAAGGGCTGTTCTTCACTCTCGCTGAATTTTGGCTCCAGATCCTCAATCCCCGGAATCGCTCGGAGTCTGGCTATGAGCCATTCCACGGCAGACGATTCCCCGGCGATGAAGAGGTTGATCCCCTCAGGGCTCAGCAGGATGCTCCCCCTGAGCTCCCTCTCACGGCACTCGGTGCGAAGTTCCTCCCGGAGGGAGGGAAGGTTCTCAAGTTCCGCAAATTTGTAGGCTGCGATGTTTACGACTTTCGGCATCCATCAATCAATAACTGAAGAGGTCTCCCAGGGTGTAGGATTTTCCTGAAGCCGCATTGAGCGCCCTGAGCAGCTTGCCTTGCACATTTTTGGTCAGGCGACGTCCTTTGCAGCCACGAACCACCATCTTGTGCGTGATCAGTTCCGTGGAGACGTCAACCAAATCATGGGACTTGAGCCCCAACTCCGCCAGCAGAGTGGCAAGCGGCTGCTCCCCAAGATCCCTCTCCATTTCCTCAATCAAAGGGTTCATAGGAAATGATCGGCTTATTTGAGAAGTTTGGAGACAAACTCAGCCACCCGTTTGCCCAGAACTTCTCCCGTGAGCTTGTCGGCTTCATTCGGAGCGACTTCGACCGGCTCCTGACCGGCTTGCGCGGTTGCACCCGCAAAACTCCCGAGACGGTTCACGCCATTCGGCTGCATCGGCAACTCGCCAAGCCCAATCCAGATCATTCCGTGCTGCATCGCCAGTGTCTGGAAATATTGCAGGGTGCTGAATTTATCCCCGCTGGGGCTGTTGGAAATGGAAAATCCGGAAGCAATTTTATCACGCCAAGCAGAAGTGAACCACTTTCCGCCGGTGGCATCCGCAAAAGCCTTGAACTGTGCCGCCGGCCCGCCCATGTAGGTGGGGGCGCCGAAGATGATCGCATCGCTGGCTTCAAGCCTGGCAAAAACCTCGTCGTTTTTGTAACGCCCCTGCTCGATGTCCTCACCATGAATTGCGAGCAGGTGGACGCTCGTGCCCGCTACCGATTCAGCTCCTTTGGCTACCGCCTCGGCAAGCTTTCCCGTGTGACCTGCTCCCGAGAAATAAATGATCGATATCGTGCTCATCCTGATGCCGGATTGGAAACAGAATGGTGAAAATCAGACTGTTTTGATCAGTTCCACCCGCGGCAAACGGACTTTGGCGAATGATGCGTATTTATCCTCGGCACTCCGGTAGCCAAGAGCCGCCACAACCACGGAGGCATATCCCTCGTCCTTGAGACCCAGCAGGGCGTCATACTCGGCGGAAACAAATCCTTCGATCGGGCAGGCATCCACACCCAACAGGCCTGCGGAAGTCAAAAGGTTGCCAAGGGCGATGTAGGCTTGGAGAGCGGCCCAATGAGGAATGCGGATTTCACTGCCGGGGCTGGTGAGGCTGGCCCCCATCATGCCACGGAGACCTTCGAGCGGTTCACGGGGAATGTTACGGACCTCAACGATTCTGTCGATGTAGTGGTCGATCTCGACATCAGTCACGGCCGTGCGGGCCGCAAAGACAACAAGGTGGGAAGCGTCGACGATCTGGCGTTGCCCCCAGGAATGAGGGAGGAGCTTTTCACGAACTGCCGGATTGTTGATGACAAGGAAGCGATAGGGCTGGAGGCCGAAGGAGGAAGGGGAGAGGACAAGTGTTTCCTCCAAGGCCGACCAGGTGGTGGCGGGAATTTTGCGCGCGGGGTCGAATGCCTTGGTGGCATAGCGCCAGTTGAGTGCTTCAAGGAGTTGGGATTCGGGAATGATATGGCTCATGGAGTGATGGGTTTGAAAGATTGTGTTGTAAATTTAAGTGGAGGCAAGTAAAAAGTTAATGACATTAACAAAATACTCAACGCCAAATCTTCTTATGTCCGAACCTACCATTGCCCAAAAATCGCCGATTCCCGTCACTGTCGAAGCAGGCAGGACTTACTACTGGTGCTCCTGCGGTAAAAGTAATTCCCAACCTTTCTGTGATGGCTCCCACAAGGGAAGCGAGTTTGTTCCGACTCCCTACACCGCCGTGAAGGACGGTCCCGTTTATTTCTGCGGCTGCAAGCATAGCGGCAATGGTCCACTCTGCGACGGATCGCACAAGAATCTGTAATAGATTCTAAAGGGGGAAAGTTGTCGGCACGATTTTTCCCAAGAGCTTCTCTCCACCCCTCTTTCCGAGCGCGTTGAGTGATTTAAGAATTCGATCCGCAGTCGCCTGGGCAGTAAGGCCGTATTTTTCACGAAGGATGGATACGGACCCATGCTCAATGAAATGGTCTGGCCAGCCGACACGCATGAGTGGCGTGGCGATTCCCGCATCCGAGAGATGCTCCGCAACGGCTGCCCCGAAGCCTCCGGTGACAGCATGATCCTCGAGCGTGCAGATCAACTGGACGCTGCGGGCAAAAAACTCAAGGGTGGCAGTGTCAAGGGGCTTGATCCAGCGGGGATTGACAACTGCGGCACGGATGCCGGATTTCTCGAGGAGAGCAGCAGTTTCCAGGGCCACTTCGCAGAAGTTACCCAGTCCGAAAAGGGCCACATCGGCGCCATGCCTGAGAACTTCCGACTTTCCTATTTCGAGAAGCCGTGGTGTCGGGCGGGGAATGACGCCGGCACCCGCACCTCTCGGATAACGGATGGCGATAGGACCCTCGTGATGGTGAACCATCGTCCAGAGCATGTCGGCAAATTCCTGTTCGTCACGAGCCTGCATCAGCACAAGGTTCGGAATACTGCGGAGGTAGGCAATGTCAAAGAGCCCGTGATGCGTCGGCCCGTCGTCACCTGAAAGTCCCGCCCGATCCATGCAGAGGGCGACGTTGAGGTTTTGCAGCGCGATGTCATGGACAATCATGTCAAAGGCCCGCTGCATGAAGGTGGAGTAAATCGTCAGGAAGGGTTTCATCCCCTGGGTAGCCATGCCTGCTGCGAAGAGTGCCGCATGCTCCTCGGCAATGCCGACGTCATAGAACCGGTCGGGATGACGGGTGGCAAACTGGGCAAGCCCGGTGCCATTCGGCATGGCCGCCGTAATGGCTACGATTTTGCGGTTATGGTCTGCAAAGTCAGCAAGAGTCCTTCCTAAGATTTCCGAATATGTGGGGGTGGGAGCTGCCACGGTTTCACCCGTGTCGGCCTGATATTTACCGAGTCCGTGGAATTTGTCGGGCTTCGCCAACGCAGGGGCATATCCTTTCCCCTTTTTGGTGAGAATATGGAGGATGACCGGTTCGTTCTGCGTTTTGAGAAATTCAAAGGTGCGGATCAGCAGCGGGATATCATGGCCGTCGATCGGGCCGTAATATCGGAGGCCGAGATCCTCAAAAATGACTCCCGGAAGAAGAATTTGTTTTACCCCCGCCTCAATTTTATGGGCCAGATTTCGTGCCGATTTGCCACCGATCCATTCGACAAATTTTGCGGCCTGGTCATGCAGATGGGCATAGGCAGGACTTGTTGCAATGCGGTTCAGGTGTTTGGCAATGGCCCCGGTATTCCTGGCAATCGACCACTCGTTGTCATTGAGCACGACGATGAATTTCCTGGTCGTTTCCGCGACATTATTGAGGGCTTCGTAGCTGACGCCGCAGGTGAAGGCGGCATCCCCGGCTACGGCAATGATATGCTCACTGCCTCCGGTCATGTCGCGAGCCGCAGCCATCCCGAGAGCGGCGGAGAGAGCAGTGCCGGCATGGCCCGCACCGTAGCAATCATGTTCGCTTTCGGTGCGCAGGAGAAATCCATTCAGCCCGCCATGCTGTCGCATCGTGGCCATCCGTCCGCGGCGGCCCGTCAGGATCTTGTGAATGTATCCCTGATGACTGACATCAAAAAGGATCTTGTCGGTCGGAGTACTGAAGACCCGATGGAGGGCTATTGTCAGTTCCACAACCCCCAGATTGGGACCCAGATGACCTCCAGTTTCGGCCAGGGTCCCGATCAGCTCGGCGCGGATCTCTTCAGCCAGCCTGGGAAGATCACGTTCCTGAAGTGTTTTGAGATCTTCCGGATCATGGATCTCATCCAGAAGGAGTTGAGGTTTCACAACTCGGGAAAGGGCTCCAGCACCACATCTCCCTGAGCTGAACGGGAGATGATCTCAATGCGTTTCTCGGCCGCATCCAGCTTTTCCCGGCAGCTTTTCAGGAGCTGCACTCCCTCCTCGTAACGTGCGATCAAAAGCTCCAGGGGAGGGGGATTCTTTTCAATGTCCGTAACAATTTGCTCCAGTCGGGTCAACGATGCCTCGATGGAGGATCCGTTTCCGGAATCGCTGTTCTGAACGGCGGCAGGCATGATTTTACCGTGTACTCTTACGCGCCCAGCGGGCCGAATCCGCATAGAGAACGCATTCCCCGTCGATGGGTAGTGCCGTGAAGCTCTTTAGCAGGAAATCGTTCAAGATAACAGTCCGCATGATGACTGGAGCCCATTCTTTATAAGGGCCTTTCAAGAGGGATGTAAATTTCTGGCTTCCGGAGATGGGTGTAAGGTAGAGCCCGACAATGGGGGATCCCAGTGTGTTGAAATCGGAGATTTCATCAAAGGCATGAACAGTTTCGGGAATGAGCAGGCACCTGCGATTGGCATACCAGGCCACTGCCCACGGCATATCCGAGGAAATGAGCTCCTGAGGTTGGTACCAGTTATTCAGAACGGAAATGAAGGGAGGGACATAGGGAGGCCACTGGATTCGGCCTGATTCACCGGCAATGAGCGTTAAAATCATGGGTGCGGCGGAAACAAGGAACACCGCACACAGAAAGAGAATGCGGAAAATAGCCCCCTCGATATTCAACCGATTCCAGAGCACCAGGAGGAATGCCGTGCCATAGAGTACAAAGATGGGTAAAAAGAGGAGATGGAGTTGATTTCCTGAAACAGCATCCTTCACGCCAAACAAAGCCAGACCGATTATCAAGCCCAGCCACATTGCCAGGACAAACCATCGCCAGAAAAAGACCAGCGGGTTGCGGAAGGCATGAAGGCATGACGGGATAAATACAAGGGCTGCCAGGTTAAGACCAAGAAACTCCCAGAGGTGGGAGGCCTGATAGATAAGACCTCTTTGAAAT
>Ga0302275_10004466_pt1 | contig 13807 bp, 14 predicted proteins | sample III_Bog_N2_2_FD_200229 | JGI IMG/M metagenome (GOLD analysis project Ga0302275, IMG submission 200229) | Peat permafrost microbial communities from Stordalen Mire near Abisko, Sweden - III_Bog_N2_2 | ecosystem: Environmental > Terrestrial > Soil > Wetlands > Peat | place: Sweden: Abisko...
GACACCGCAGCTTTTAACGAAGGCCGCGTCCGTCATCAGGACGAAGGCTCGCAACTCGTCGCGGAAATCGCAGCCGCGAATCTCAACCGCCGCGACGGAAAAATCCTCGATGCATGCGCAGCCCCCGGGGGTAAGACGCTCATCCTGGCCGAACGCAATCCTGAAGCAACCATCGTCGCCTGCGAGTCCAGCGCGCCGCGACTCGACCAGTTGCGAATTCGCCTGGCCCCTCACGCCGATCGCATTGAGTGCCGCCTCGCCGACGCGACGGCGCTCCAGGAGGAATCAGTCTTCGACCTCGCGCTGGCCGACGTGCCGTGCAGCGGAACCGGCACGCTGGGCCGCAACCCCGAAATCCGCCACCGGCTGCGACCTGAGGATCTGCCGCGCCAGGCCGAACGCCAGCACGCCATCCTTCGCGCTGCCCTGCGCGCCGTTCGTCCCGGTGGCCACGTGGTTTATTCAACCTGCTCGCTTGAGCCTGAAGAGAACGAGCAGGTCGTCGCCGCGGTGCTCGCAGAAACCCCCAATGCCCGACTGATTTCGCTCGCGTCTTGTATCGACATTCTGCTCTGTAAAGCGATCCTCACTCCATCAGGAACGGAACGCCTCCGCCAATGCCTCACACCTGAAGGCACTCTGCGTCTGCTCCCCGGAGCCTTCCACACCGACGGGTTCTTTATTGCGCTGATTGAGAAGCAGTCCTAACGATCTACGCGGTCTTCTACTCCGCCGCCAGTCGCAACTCTGCATAGTCGCGTCCAAGCAAGCCGCACAGCGCCTCCACCACCAGCTCATGATCGGCGCGCTGCGGCAGGCCAGAGACTGTCACGCTGCCGACCAACCCAGCGCCCACAACCGTTAGCGGAAACGATCCGCCATGCGTGGCATAGTCGGCCAGCGGCAGGCCCTGCTGTTCGGTGAGCGTCTCATTCTTCGCCTTCAACTTCAGCCCAATCGCGTAAGAACTGCGATGAAACCGCGCCACCACATTGCCCTTGCGCCGCACCCACTCCACATTGTCCGGAACTGTGCCTTCCATCGCTGTATAAAAAAGCGGCTGCCCAAATTGCCGCACGTCGATCACAACAGCCAGCCCCCGCTCCTCCGCCATCGTCCTCAAGCGCACGCCCAGGTCCCACGCGGTCCGCGCGTCCAGCCGCGGCAACCGCAGCTCGCGCTCCTGCAACGCCACGCGTTCCATATCTTCGCTTAGTCCCATCTTTGTGCGCTCCTGAACTCCGCTCTCAATCTTAACTCCGCTAACGACGCCAACCCCGCTAACTCCGCTGCCGCCCTCTCATCCCTCCGCGCCTTCTTCCGAGGCGATGTCGCTGATGGGCACAATCCCGAGCCGCTCATACACAGGCCGCATTTCCTTGCGGATTCCTTTCAACCGCGTCCAGAACCACAGCGCGCCGAGGATGCACGCAACGCCGCTTACCATCACCGTGCGCTGCGCGCCGATGGCATGTGCAAGGCCGCCGGCCAGCAGGCTGCCGAAAGGCGCCATGCCCACAAACGCCATGGTGTAGTAGCTCATCACCCGCCCTCGCACATTCTCGTCCACCAGCGTCTGCAAAATGGTGTTGCTTACCACCATTCCCTGCATCATGCCGAATCCCGTGACAAGCATCATCAGCATGGAGAGCCAAAGCACGCTCGAAAACCCAAAGCAGATTAACCCCACGCCGAACGCCACCGACGCAATCGGGATCATTTTTGTCAGTCCGCGAACCGACTTCCGCAGCACCAGGGCCAGCGCGGAGACCAGCGATCCCACGCCCACGGCGCCCATCAGGAAGCCGAGCGTGTGCGGGCCGCCATGCAGCACCTGCGCGGCAAAGATGGGCATCAGTACCATGAACGGCCAACCCATCAGGCTCAGCAGCGCAAACAGTAGAAGAATGGTGCGGATGGGCGCTGAATTCGCCACATAGGTCCAGCCTTCTCGCAATTGCGCAACCATCGTGGTTGTCGCGCGCTCCATCATTGCCCGAGGCAGCCGCATCATCAACAGAGATGCAATCACCGCGATGTAGCTGACGCCATCGACGAGAAAACACCAGCCCTCGCTGCTCACGGCAATCAGCATGCCCGCCAGCGTGGGACCGATCAGCCGCGCCGAATTCACCATGGACGAGTTGATGGCGATGGCATTCGACAGGTCGGCCTTGTCCTCCACCATCTTCACCATGAACGATTGCCGGCCCGGCATGTCGAATGCATTGATGAAGCCCTGCATCACGCTCAGTGCCAGAATTTCGTAGATGTTGATGCGGTGGGTCAGTGTAAGCCATGCCAGCGCCAGCGACTGCACCATCGCCAGGCTCTGCGTCCAAACCAGCAGCGCCCGCCTGTCCATGCGGTCCACAATGACGCCGGCCAGGGGAGCGAGCAGAAATGTTGGAATCTGTCCCGCAAATCCGACGAGACCCAATAGCAGCGCCGATTTGGTGAGGCGGTACACCAGCCAGGAGATGGCAATGCGCGTCATCCATGTGCCGATGAGCGAGATGCTCTGCCCGCCAAAGAAGAGACGAAAGTTCCGGTGCCGCAGTGCCCGCCACGCGTGCGAGAAGTCGCTCGGTCCGGACACCGGCCCTTCAGATGTATTGTGCAGTCGTTTGTTTTCAGTCATGCGACTCTAATTGGATGCGTCACACAGTCAAGCTGACTCGCAGCTTTCCTGACCCCTGATCCCTGACCCCTGTTCAGCTATTTCGCCACCGTCAGCTTTACTTTCGTGCTTTGGTCCACGCGCGATCCGGCTGGTGGTTGTTGCGCCGCCACCGCCCCCGGCTTTATCGGTTGCCTGAGCGGGCCGTCTCCGCTGGTCATCGGACCAATCGGTACATCGACAAACGTGGGCGGCGCGGACTCGATGCCTACCTTCGCCAACTGAGCCTGCGCGCTCACTACCGGCAGTCCGGTCAGGTCGGGCATCACATAGCCGTCGGGTGCTTCATCGTCGGGCGCGGCCACCAGCAGGTTGATGCTGGGCCGCGCAATGCCTTGAGCATGTGCCGGCGGATCCTGCGCCAGTACCGTTCCTTCCGCGGCCCGTCCAAAGGGCAGGCGCGCAGTTGCGCCAACTTCAAGCCCTACGCGCCGCAATTCCAGCGCCGCCACGCGTTCCTCCCGGCCCACCGTGTCCGGCACTTCCACTTTTTGCGGCCCCAGGCTCTCCGCCACGCGCACGCGCCACGCGCGACGTACCACCGTGCCTGCCGCCGGCGACTGCGTCAGAATATGTCCCGCGGCCACGTCGCCCGAATAGTAGCGATTGTCCACATCCAGGTTCAGTCCCAACCCCGCCGACTGGTTGCGCGCATCGACCACCGTCATGCCCTTCAACTCGGGCACCTGCACTTCCGCTCCGTGAATGGCAAAGTGCATGGTGGTGATGGCCGCCAGCAGCGCGACTGCCACCAGCAGCATCAGCAGCGACGCCACCTGGAAGAAGTTCTTCACCGTGCTGCTGTTCATGCCTCGGGTTCCCCGTCCGCGAATACAATCTCGTAATCGATCTCCGCGGCCTTCTCCAGCATCTTCGATACCGAGCAGTATTTGTTCTTCGACAGCGATACCGCGTCTTCCACGGCCTTGCGGCTCAAGCGCCCGGTCACCTCGTAGGTCAGTTTGATGTGCGTAAAAACGCGCGGCGCCGTCTCGGCCTGTGTTGCCGCCGCCGACACTTTCAGGCCCACCACCGGCTGCCGCTTCTTCTCCAGGATCGACACCACGTCAACGCTGGTGCATGCGCACAGCGCCATCAGCACCGCTTCCATCGGACTCGGCCCCTGTTCGTGTTTCGGCTCCGCGTCGAAGAAGATGGAATTGCCGTTCTCGGCAACGCCCTCGAAAATCGTTGAACCCTTCCATTCACTGTGTGCAATCATTCGACCTTCCCTTTCTGACTTTCTCGCGTCTCACCGTAGATTATCCGTCACCGGCTCGGGATGAATCGTGACCCGATACACCTCCGGGCACTCCAGCTTGAAGCGGTCCTCAAGCCCGGTGATTACTTCGTGTACCCGCTGCATCGTCAAGTCGTCCGGCAGCGTGCAATGGCATGAAACTGAAATATGCTCGCCCGCTCTACCCACCAGCGTTTCATGTACATCCACAATCTCGGGAAAAAACTGCGCAGCGGCCCGCAGCGCCACTTCAATTCTGCGGTCTTCGACAACGGTCTCCTCCGGCTGTTCGATGGTGGCCGGTTCGCTTTCAATGTGCGTCAACACTGAATCGATCTCCGGCGCCTCGCGCAGAATCTCGGCTTCCATCGCAGTCACAAACCCATGCGCCACTTTGAGCGGCATCTTCTCGTCCAGCTCCACATGCAGTTCCACGCGCAGCCGCCCATGGTGCGATTGCACGCTCAACTCGTGTACGTTCACGTTGTTGCGCGCGGCCACGGCACGCACCCGGTCGAAGATGCTCTCCGTCCGTTCTTCGCGGGGCACCGTGTGAATCACTACATCGGCTTTAGGCAGCGCGCGGTGTGCCGCTTCAGTGGCATCCCGCACCAACTCGCCAGTGTGTTCAAACGTGAAGCGCCGCGGCAGCGCCAGTGTGAGGTCGGCAAAGTAGCTTGCGCCCGCGCGCCGCACCCGCGCCTGCTCCACCGCCAGCACACCTTCCACCTGCTCCACCTCGCGCACCAGCCGCTGCCGCGTCTCCGCCGGAACTTCGTCCGTCAGCACCGCCACCGTTTCGCGGCCCAGGTGCAGCGTCATGCGCAAAATCATCAGCGAAACCACCACCGCCGCAAACGGGTCCGCATAGCGCAGCCAGCCAATGCCGAAGCGCATTCCCACCCAACTGGCGCCCAACCCGCACAAGACTGCCAGCGTCGACCAGATGTCGCTGGCGAAATGAAATGCGTCTGTCGCCAGAGCCGGCGAGCCCGTGCGTATAGCCACGGCACGCAGCCGCCGCGACCGCCAAAAATCCACTGCAATCGATGCCAGCAGCACCAGCACCGGCCACACCGAGTGGCGCAGTTCCACCGTGTGCTGGAAGATCCGCAGCATCGCTTCCCAGATGATCCAGGCGCACGAAACGGCCATCAGCCCCGCTTCGCCAAACGCGGACAGGTTCTCAAATTTGCCGTGGCCGTAGGTGTGATCTTCGTCGGCCGGCTTGTCGCTCACTCGTATTGAGAAGAAGGTCAGCGTCACGCCCACCAGGTCCAGCGCCGAGTGGGCCGCGTCTGACAATACGCCCAGCGATCCGCTCAGCAGCCCTGCTGCCAGCTTCAGCACGGTCATCGCCGCTGCTGCCACCATGGAGTGCAGCGCCACGCGCCGCTTCGCAGCGGAAAGCGCGGCAATACCCTCGACTGGCGGACTGGAGACGGCGGAACTCATCGCGCTCCTAGGCTATCGCATTTGCTTGCGTCAGGTCCGTGCCCCGGTATACAGGCCCGCAATCCCAAACGTATATGGCTGCCACGCGCGGTCCTTATAGCCAACACCGCGCATCATCTCCAGCATCTCCGACGGAGGCGGAAAATTCCCAACCGAAGTAGGCAAATACTTGTAAGGTCCCTCTTTCCCGCAAATGAGCCTGCCGATCGCAGGCAGCACACGCCGAAAGTACACCGCATACGCCTTGCCGATCAGACCGCCCGGCTCGGCGAAGTCCAGAATCGCCAGCCGCCCGCCCGGCTTCAGCACGCGGTGAAACTCTTTTAGCCCAGCCTCGTAGTTGGCAAGGTTCCTGAAACCGAAGGCCGTCACAATCAGATCCAGCGACGCATCCCGCAGCGGCAAATGCAGCGCGTCCGCCTCGAGAGCCACTGCATAGGGCGCACGGCCCGGCTTCGAACCCTCGGCCCCGCAGCTGAATTTCTTCGCTCCCCGGCTCAGCATGCCGCGCGAAAAATCCGCCGCCAGAATGGGCTTCGCGCCAGACGGCCTGCGTTTCAGCAGCGCCATGGTCATGTCGCCGGTCCCGCAGCAGATATCAAGCACCGCCGCATCGGGATCGGCGAGAATCATCTTGAATTTGCGCGCAGTCTTCCACCACCAAAGCCGATCCACATTCGCTGACAAAACGTGATTCAGCAGGTCATACCGCGGCGCAATCGAGTCGAACATCTGCTGCACAGCCCGCGCCGCGTCCGCTTCATTTTGCGTACCCACCGGCTTGGCGCCCACCACACTCATTTCGTTTCTCAAGTTCCCGCTGACCTGCTGCTTAGCCGACCTGCTGGCTCGCTCGTTCCGCCGCAACCGCCAGCATGTATCCCACCGCAGCTTCCAATTCCGGCGGCGTCACATCCTCCACCACGCCCGCGTCGCCAATCCCCACCGGCAGTACGAAGCGCCGCACACCGCCAACGTTCTTCTTGTCGCTTCCCGTCGCCGCCACAATCTTTGTTGCGCGCAACTTCAACGGTGGCAGCGGCCCATACAGATGGATCAAGCTCTCCAGCCGTTCGAATTGATGAGTGCTGATCGTCCCCCGCTTGCGCGCCAGCCACAGCGACGCCACCATGCCCCACCCCACCGCCTCGCCGTGCAGCATCGCTTTGTATTCCGTCGCCGCTTCCAAAGCGTGGCCCACCGTGTGGCCCAGGTTCAGAATCATGCGCAAGCCGGTCTCGCGCTCATCCTTGTTCACGACCGCCGCTTTCATCCGGATCGACGACGCAATCACTTTTTCAAGAGCCTTAGCATCGCGCCCGAGCACTTCGTCCACATGCTCTTCCATAAATCGCACCAGCGACCGGTCGCGAATGATTCCCGCCTTCACGCTCTCCATCAGCCCGGCTCTCAGCTCGCGGTCCGGCAGCGTTCCCAGCACGCCAATATCGGCGAATACCGCCAGTGGATGATGAAAGCTTCCAACGAGATTTTTGCCTTCCGGCAGGTTCACGCCCGTCTTGCCGCCCACACTTGAATCCACCTGCGCCAGAAACGTCGTCGGCACCTGAATGCAGGGGATCCCGCGCATATAGATCGCGGCCAGAAAACCGCCCACATCGCCCACAATTCCGCCGCCAAAGGCAATCAGCAGCGATCCGCGGTCCCCGCCCGCCGCGGCCATTTGGCGCAACAACTTCTCCACACTGGCCAGCGTCTTATGCTTTTCACCCGGCTCCAGAAACAGCACCACGGGCGCATCGGCAAAGGACTGCTGCAGGGTGTATCCCCACAACGCCCAGATCGGCGCCGAGGTCAGCACAAAGACACGTCGCGGCAGCTTTCCCGCCACGCGTTCAATCCGCGGCGCCAGCGTCTGAATCAGTCCGCTGCCCGCAATCACGTCGTATTTTGCCGAAGGTGTCTCTACTCGTATCGTCTGCACGCTGCTTCCATCCTAATGGACGGCTCTGGAGCGGAACCAGAGTCAGCGTGCTCTTGCTGGCTGCAATCCGGGTGGCTTTTTCTTTCACCCCAGCGACAAAGACCCGTCGCCGGGGACCCCGGCTTGAGGAAACAGCCACATAGCGGTTTGCTTCCGCGATACATCGACTCTGGTTCCGCTGTAACCGCCGAACTCAGTGCGGCGTCTCTGCCTGAACAACCCGGCGCCAACGCACAGACCAACTTCGCAAATGCAAAAACGGCGGAGCTGGTATGCTCCGCCGTTCTTGCACAACCTGCTGCCTGTTTCCGCAGCGATTGGTTACTTGTGCCCGCCGCCGTGTCCGCCGCCGCCGGCATGTCCACCGCCGCCACCGGCATGTCCACCGCCGCCGTGCGATGCCGCTGCGTGACCAGCGCTGGAACGAGCTGCCGCATGTCCGCCGCCGCTACGCGCCGCTACCGCATGTCCAGCGCCACCGCTGCGCGCCGCTACCGCATGTCCACCGCCGCCGCCGCGTGCTGCATAAGAAGCATGTCCGCCGCCACCACCGCCGCGGGCATAGCTGCTGCGACCGGCCGCTTCACCACCCCCACCGCGATAGCTGCCTCCGCCGCCGCCTCCAAACCGATGCCCACCCCAGCCGTGGCCATAACCCCAGCCGGCCCATGGGCCCATGCCCAGGAAGATCCCGTTATAGAAATATCCTGGCCCGTAATAGCCATAGGGCGAGCAGGCATACGGCGCATAGTCATAGTAGCCATACTGGCAAGTCGGTTGAACCCCGATGCCGACAACAATCTGCGCCTGAGCCGCCGGCGCCAGGGCCATCCCCGCGAACAATGCTGCAGAACCGATAATCGTTTTGAGTCCACGCATAAGTGACCCCCCTTAAGGCGTCTGCGGTTGCTTTTGTGAAGTGGGATGCTCCGATGGGGTCAAGACATATCCGCCAACAGCAGCCACCATAAGGATTTTGAAACCGTCCTCGGTATCCCTCACAATGTCGGGGGTTGAGTGTCTATCTATCCTTACGTTCTTGACTCTAGTCCTCACAATCGCCGCCGTCTGAGCAATAAGGAGCATGCTGAGCAAAGCGAAAGCCTGCCCTGAGCGTAGTCGAAGGGGACCTGCTTCTTGTCATCCTGCCGCAATAGGGGCGGTAAGCAATGAGGTCCATGCGAGCGTCTGCCCCACCGCAGGTGGGTGATAGCCTCAAAGGTTATGGCATTGCCGTCCGAAGTGGATTTTCTGGTGATGGGCTCGGGCGTCGCAGGCCTTCGCGCGGCCGTGGAACTGGCTCGTCACGGCGAGGTCCTGGTGGTGACCAAGGAGTCCCTGGCCGAGTCGAATACCCACTACGCGCAGGGTGGAATCGCCGTCGCCATGGAAGGCAGCGAAGACGTTGCGCTTCACCTTGAAGACACCGTGAACGCCGGCGATGGAATTGTTTATCGCCCTGCCGCCGAGGCGCTTGTTGCCGAGGGCCCGGCGCGCGTGGCGGAACTGATCGAATGGGGCGCGGCCTTCGACCGGGCCGCGGCCCAGGACGGCGGCCAGTTGCTTCGCACTCGCGAAGGCGCGCACTCGCTGCCCCGCATCCTGCACGCCAATGGCGACGCGACGGGCGCGGAGATCAGCCGCTCCCTGGTCGCCTTTGCCCGCGCGCATCAGCGCATTCGCTTCGCCGAATGGACCATGGTCACTAGCCTGGTGGTTGCCGATGGCCGCGTCATCGGCGCAGACCTCGCCGGCGCCGGCTCTTCCGGCGACAACACGCACTATCGAATCAGCGCCCGGGCCGTACTGATCGCCGCAGGCGGCGCGGGCCAGGTCTATTCCGATACCACCAACCCCGCAGTAGCCACCGGCGACGGCATCGCCCTGGCCGCAAATGCGGGCGCCGAGTTGGCTGACATGGAGTTCTACCAGTTCCATCCCACCGCGCTATCGCTCCCCGGCGTTCCGCGCTTCCTGCTCTCCGAAGCTTTGCGCGGTGAAGGCGCGTACCTGCGCAACGACCGCGGAGAGCGATTCATGGAGCGCTATCACCGGCAGCTTGAGCTCGCCCCCCGTGACGTGGTAGCCCGCGCCATTGCGCGCGAGGGAATGGGGAAGAACGCAGGCGAAACGAGGATCGTGCATCTGGATATGAGGCACGTCAAGAACATCGATCCGCAGGAACGATTTCCCGGAATCTCGGCGTTCTTAACCAAACATGGGCTGGATTTGGGGCGGGATTTGATCCCCGTGCGCCCGGCCGCGCATTACCTGATGGGCGGGATCAGGACGGACCTCGATGGGCGTACAAGTCTAAAAGGGTTGTACGCGGCAGGCGAAGCCGCCTGCACCGGCGTTCACGGGGCCAATCGCCTGGCCTCAAACTCGCTGCTTGAAGGGCTGGTCTTTGGCGCGCGTGCGGCAAACGCGATGCTGGCCGATCGGCTGGCGCTGCTCCCTGCGCCCGATGTTGCTCAGGCCTTGAAGCCGATGGCCAAAGAGGACGATGACCTGGTGGACGTGTTCATTCATCACTTGCAAGAGGCGATGTGGGCAGATGCCGGTTTGCTACGCCAGAAATCCACTCTGCAGCAGGGCCTCGCCGCGCAGGCGGAGTGCGAGACCAGCCTCGCACGCTTCGTTCAGGAAGGGAAGAGAAGCCGCCGCCTGAGCGAAGCGCAGGCGCTAAGCTGCGTGGCCCACGCTATTTTGCGTTCAGCCCTGGCCCGCACCGAAAGCCGCGGCGCGCATTTCCGCAACGACTTTCCGCAGCGCGACGACGCACAATTCCGCAAGCATTCGGTCTTCTCCAATACCGGCAAAATCAGGTTTGAGGAGTGGTGAAACAGTTGTCAGTTGTCAGTAATCAGTGGTCAGCCCGAATGGAGCGCAGGCGAGCCTGTACCTTAGTCCCTGAGTCCCTTAGTCCCTGATCCCTGATCCCTGTTCCCCGCCATCCACGACACCACCGCGCATACCGTGAGAATCGTGCCCATGATGGCGAGCGAAAGGACGATGGGCACATCGATCCAGCGCGCGGCCAGCATCTTGAAAGCCACAAACGCCAGCATCGCGCCCAATCCGTAGTGCAGGTAGCGGAAGCGGTCGAGGAGCGACGCCACCGCAAAGTAAAGCGAGCGAAGGCCAAGAATGGCAGCGATGTTCGACGTGTACACCACGAAAGGATCGTGGCTTATGGCCAGCACCGCGGGAATCGAATCGACCGCAAACAGGATGTCGGTGATTTCGATGGCCAGAATCACCGGCAGCAGCGACCCTTTGGCTGGCTGCAGCTTGCGTATCCACTCCGGAATGGCCGCGTTCGCTGACCCGCCGCGCACCAGCCGCCAAGCGGCATAAAGCAGAAACAGTCCAAAGATCCACGTGATCCACTCGAAGCGCCGGAGCAATGCAATGCCGGCCAGAATGAACAGCGCCCTCAGCACCACTGCCCCGCCCACGCCCCACAGCAAGGCGTTGTGCTGGCGCTGCACGCTGATGCGGAATCCCTGAAAGATCACCAGAAAGACGAAGAGATTGTCGACGCTGAGCGAGGTTTCGATCGCGTAGCCGCCCACCCACTCAAGCGCCGTTTGCCTTCCATGCGAAACGGCGATCCATGCCGCAAAGCCGGTAGCAGCCAGCACCAGGAAGGCCGTCCAGAGCCACGCGAAGGTCTGCGAGTTCCCCGATTCGCGGCGATGGCCAGGCAGCTGCGAGTCGGCCAGCAACAGCGCCGCCACAGCAGCATGGAACCCCACCCACCAGACCCATGAAACGCCCGCAATCATTTCTGGATGGTATAGAAGGCAGTTGTCAGTTGTCAGTTTTCAGTGCGCTTCCGGGTCTATTCCAGCACCAGCACGTGCTTACTCAAGTTTGGCCCTGCCATCGAACGGATCGCCTTATCCAGAGTGACGAGGACTCCGCCTTCCTTCACGGCGAGTCCGAGCAGATAGGCATCGGTAATTTGCTGGTGCCCGAAGATCCTTCCCTTGAAGGGCGCGGTAATCGAAGTCCAGTTGGCCTCGATGGGCCAGTACCGATAGCCCGGACGGTTTATCAGGCTAGTTAGCACATTGGTTGCTTCTTCAAGCGAGTAAGAACCCAGCTTTGGATTCATTGCTACCCGAAGAAAGCCAGCTTCGGAAAACGCGCAGAGCCCCCAGTCGAGGCCGGGAGCACCAAACCACTTCATCGCAATTCCAAAATGAACATGCTTTAGCTCTGTAAGAGCGATCAAAACATTCACGTCGAGCAGATATCTCTGCTTGTTCAATCGTCGTCCTCTTCCAGGGCCGCTTTGACCATTTCGTTGGTAATGACTCTGCCCGTGCTGGCAAAGACAAGCATCCCATTGGGTAGCCTCTTGAGCCGCGGTGAAGGCGACGGCTCCGCAAACCGCGCTTCCTGACCCTTGCGCACAAACTCGCTGATGGCTGCACCCAGTGTGATTCCCTTGCCCTTGGCGCAGAGCATCGCTACTTCGTAGGCGTCGTCGTCGAGTGTGACGGTAGTTCTCATGGATATAGTATGCATCAATCTGGAAACTGATGCAATTTCTGGAAATGATGCGTATCCTAGCTAAGAACATCAAGAATGAGTAACGGACCAACGGGCCGGCAGCATCCACGCCGTCCGTTTCATCGCGCGTTGATTAAACGCATCGTCTCCATGAACACGTCGCCATCGATCGTCAAACTGCGGACGCTGATCTTGTCCATGGTGTCCTGGGCGGTGTGGTGGTAGCTGTTGTTGGGGCCATAGTCGAGGTCGATTACGTCAATCGAAGGAACGCCGCGCTCGACAAAGGCCAGGTGATCGTCTTCAACCGCCTCTTCCGTCTGGAAGAAATACTTGTCGTAGCCGAACTTGTGGGCCGCGTGCCGCACCAGATCGACCAGCCAGTCTGTCGATTGGTTTTCATGCTGAATGTCGAGGTCCTTGTCGCCGATCATGTCGGCTAGCATGAATGCCTTGATCTTGCTCAGCGTGCCATCCCGCCCCCATTTTGCCGCCAGATGCCTGCTGCCATAAGTTGAGTCCGATTTGGACCAGGTCTGAATCGCTTCTTCGCCGTCAAAGAAGACCAGCCACACCGAGTAGCCGTCGAGAAGCTTGCCGCGTGCCCCATCACTTCGTAACTGGTCCGCGATGGCAAGCAGCAGCCCGGTCGTCGATCCGCCATCGTTGGCTCCCACAAAGTTGATGGTGCGGAGCGGGTAGTTGGTTTCGTAGTGCGTGCTCAGCACGATCACGCCGTCTCTCTTGCCCGGGAAGCGGACGATGAAGTTACGCATGGCTACCGGACCGATGGGCGTGTTGGCGGTGAACGTGTCTTCTTCTAGCTGATCCTGCCTGAAGTGGCTGCGCAGAAAATCTTCGGCCTTCAAATGACCGGGGCTGGTGGGCCAGCGCGGGCCGATGGCTACAAACTCGCGCGCGTACTCCATAGCCTTTGCGCCGTTGAAATGCTGTTGAGCAAATCCTGGCTGCGCAAAACCAAATGCAGCCATCAACAAGAACAGGGCTGCTGCTCTTCTCAAAAGCGCAATCACTTCGCAGCCTCTTTGGCTTCCTTCGCTTTGCGGCGCGAAGGATGCACCCACCACGCCACGCCGATGCCAATCAGGTAGAGCGCCAGCATGGGAACCGCGTAGATGCACATCGTCCACGGATCGGGACTCGGGCAAATGAAGGCTGCCACCAGGAAGACCGCGAGAATCGCGTAATTAATGTTCTTCCACAGGAACCTGGGACTGACGATGCCGAACATGGCCAGAAAGAAGATGAGAATCGGCATTTCAAAGCTGATGCCCAGGCCCAGAATGATCGACAAAAAGAAGCTGGAGTAGTCCTCGATGGTGACCATCGGGGTGAAGTTGTGGCCGAAGTCCACGATGAGGATTTTGAGCGCGCCGGGCAGCACATAGTAGTAGCCGAAGGCAGCGCCACCCAGAAACAATGCGACCGTAGCGGTCATGAAGGGGATCACGAAGCGCCGCTCTTTTTGGTAGAGCCCCGGCGCAATGAACAGCCAGACCTGGAAGAGTATGAAAGGCGATGCCACGATTGCACCGCCCACCAACGAGACCTGCAGTTGCAGGTTCAACGGGTCCATGGGGTGGGTGAAGACCAGCGTTTTGCCGATTTTGACGAGCGGCGCCTGAATAAAGGCTACAAACGGGTTGCGAAAGATCCAGGCAATAATAAAGCCAGCGCCGAGATACAGCATGGAGTGAACAAGGCGCCGGCGCAGCTCGTCGAGATGCTCCATAAGGCTCATGCCGGGGAGTTCGGCGCGCTGGGTTACCGCTGCCCGCGCTTTGCCGATTGCGTCCGCTGGATCAACCATGGTGGGTTTCCTCGGCGGCGGCTGCAGCCGGATCGTCTTGGGCTGGATTGGGTTGGGCTGGAGCTACGCCGGTTGACACGTTAGAATCGGCGGCGATCTCCGGCTCGGCGCTTGCAGCCTGGGTGGGCGGGC
>Ga0302275_10004467_pt1 | contig 13807 bp, 18 predicted proteins | sample III_Bog_N2_2_FD_200229 | JGI IMG/M metagenome (GOLD analysis project Ga0302275, IMG submission 200229) | Peat permafrost microbial communities from Stordalen Mire near Abisko, Sweden - III_Bog_N2_2 | ecosystem: Environmental > Terrestrial > Soil > Wetlands > Peat | place: Sweden: Abisko...
CTCGACGAATCAGCTTGATCCAACGCGCCGGGGGTTTAAAGGCGATCATCTTGTGCCACCACACCTCGAGGAAGTAGTAGAGGCCCGTTCCCATCCACGACCATTCGATTCGGTGCATTACCTTGGCGTAACGGCCCTTGTCCGCGTACTCCTGTGCCGTCACGGGATGCCAGACGAAGTCGTAGCCCTGGCGCACGGTGAAGGCGTGGTGAATCCGGTTGTGGCCGAGTACCCAGGCCTCAAAGACGTGCCACGAGGGCAGCATTGCGAGGCGTCCGACAATCGAGTTCTTGCGCTTGGTGTTAAAGAGCGCGCCGTGCGCGGAGTCGTGGGCGACGACGAAGAGCCCGGTCACCGCAAGAATCGTAAGAACCTCAATCGGTACGTCGATCAACGGGTTGGTGACGAAGACGAGAAGAACGACCATGCCCACGTAGATCGCTAAATCACGAAAGAAGTAACCAAGTCCTTTCCACGTCGGATTGCGATACACCGAATCGGGGATGACGTCGATGACGGGCATCAGTGAGCCTTCGCGCTCGAGTTGGACTTCTTCCATTGAACTGTTCACCACGTGACTCCCACCCGCTCGAAATCTGGACCCACGCGACGATACGCTTCAGCCGAGAAAACTCCTGTGGTCCTTAGGATACTTACTTGCGAGAACGTTCTTGCGAGGACTTCGGTCCCGGCGTCCTCGCGCCTCGCCACCTCGACATTTACAAGTTCACGTCACGCTTGTGAAGCCCATCACAACCAATGCCCTGCGCCGATCAAAACGTGTACGTCTTACGGAGCCCCTTCACATCGCTTGATCAAAGCACCCCGTGGGAGCGGGACGATCGTGCACTCCTGCCTGTCGTACACGGCGCACTACTCACTGCGGCCAGTCACGCCAATTGACACCTATGGGTCGCGCTCGGTTGCCGCCGGGTCCCGACGATTAATTGGCTCTTCCTCATCCGGTCCATCACGGCCCCGCCAGATCCTCAATCTCGAGGACCCCTGATGCCCCGACCAGATTGAACCGTGCCGCCTTCATGAGTTGCTCCATTCGTGATCTAAAGGATCAATTGTCACCGGCGGGGTGTAACCATCTTTTGCAGCTTCAAGGTCGGCCCGTGCCGCGAATAACTTGTCTCAGCGAGACGCTGGGTTCTGTCGTGCTGACTAAAGAATTGTGTACCCCCAGTCGACGCGTGAAGTGAAACGGCGGAGCGAAGTTGATGTGAAGAACACTCGCCTTCACGGGCGCACGGCTCGAGGAGGGCGGTACCTAGAGACGGGATTGATATTTATTGCGACTTTGGCGACGCCACCTAAACCCTTAATCAGCCTGGATTGTCCGGAGGCTTCGACAGACTTTCGATTGCGGCATTAACCTCACCGCCGACAAGAATGGCGAGGCCAGTCAGGTAGAGCCAGAAGATCAAGATCGCCACACCCGCAAAGGCGCCGTACGTCTTTGCGTACGAACCAAAGCTCGACGTGTAGAGCGAGAAGCCGAGTGAGACCACGGACCACAGGATCGTGGCGAAAAGAGCACCGGCGCTGGTCCAGCGCCACTTTTGTCGCGGGCGGTTCGGAGCAACATAGTAGAGCAGTGAGAAGAGCAGATTCATCAGCCCGAGTGCCAGTAACCAGCGCAACGTCGTCCAGGTAGCGCCGAACGCCGGACCGGCCACCGGCACCGAATCCTTAATCAGGTTTCCTATCGGTAAACCAAAGATGACGAGAGCAGACGCCGCCCCACCGAGGATGGTCGCACCCGCCAGCAGTGGCAAGGCGAGTATTCGCATGGTCACGAAGGATCGCTTCTCGGTCAAACCGTAGGCCATGTCGAGGCCCTCTTCGACAATCACCATTCCCGACGTCGCACTCCACAACGCCACCACGCTCGCAACAACGGTCGCCCACAAGTCGGTGCTCGTGCGCTTGGCCGTATGCCGAAGCGCCTTGGCAAAGACCTGAGCGGCTGCCGATGGGAGGGATTTCGAAACTCCATGAATCAAACTCACGACCAAGTTGCTCGGTATTGCTACGAGCGCGGCAATACCCAGCAGGGCAATGATGATGGGAAAGATCGCGAGGAACCAGCGAAAAGCAAAGGCCCCCGCTGCCACGTTGACACGGTCAATCTTCACGTTGGAGATCGTGACGCGAACTATCTCTTTAACTCGACGTTCGCTCATCGCACTACGTAGCCGCTGCAGCATTCGATCGCCTACACCGCAGCGTTTACGCGCACAACAAATGCGCGGACCGAAACTAGGGAAGTGTCAATGCATGAGACTACATCGCTACGCAAACAGTGACCTACGATTCTCAACTCAGGTGTCAAGAAACCGTGTCAACACGTTTCGCAGTCACCAGTGCAATGGTTTTCGGGCTACTCCCAAAGTGAAGTAGCTCCACGGCTTTGGACCTCTGGCGTATTCCTGCTCATTTCTCTCGATCACAAATCCGGACTCACTGATCATGGCCAGTGGTTCGCGAGTCAGTTGGCAGCCGCCCGCGAGTCGCCTCTCAAGACCGTTAAGAAGACGTTGCCAGCGCGCGATGCGCTGGTCTGGAGCCAAACCGTGTTCAAGGAAGTGCAGCGGCGCGCCGGGCTTTAAGACACGTAGGAGTTGACGAAGCACAACCCCGGGATCATCAACACTGCAGAGCGTGAACGTACACAAGGCTCCATCGAGAGAGTCGTCGCTCAAAGAGTGAGTACTGTCGAGGTCAACAAAGGTAACATTGAAGGCGTTGCCAATGATCTTCGACTCGGCAACTTCCCGAGCGGTTCGCGACGGTTCCACTGCGACGACACGCCGAACTGCGGTAGGCAGGAAGCGCACATTCGTGCCCGATCCAAAGCCCAATTCGATGATGTCGCCTTCTAGACCCTCGCAGACCCGACGACGCCACGAATCAAAGAACTTGTGTCCACACACGACACCCACGAGTCGCGGCATAACGTGATCGTTGTAGAGACCCATCAGACAAATCTAGAGAGCGGGGCCGCTCCTTGGACACACGTGACGAATTGCGGGTGCTGATGTAGCTCAGCACCGAGACACCCGCGATTGAACTCAGCGTGAGATCCCTCGACACCGAGCACCGTTTTCGCGCCGGCCGCAGGATTCGTAACTCTCCGCGCGAAGCATGGGGCACTTCTCCCCCGGCATTGATTTGCTTGACCGTCGCCAAGTTGACGAAAAGTCTTCGGAACTCCGTGGCGCGAGTGAGCGAAGTGGCACGTAGATTTCGTCTCATCGTTGCTTGGTTGGTGCCAAGACTGATTGAGAGAACTGTCACATGGCTGGATGTGCTTCTTGCGCAGGATGTTGCGCTAGCTGCGGTACCACTTGCGGCGCAATCGGTGACGGGTCTTTCACTGCCTTGGGATTAGGTTTCACCGGCGGAGTCGGTGGTTCGGCTTCCGCTCTGCCAACAACTACAACCCCGGTGATCAGAATGACGAAACTCTGACGCCAGTCGACACCGATGCTCTTTCTGACCCGCACCATCCGGGTCACCGTGAAGCTATCAAGACAATTTCACGCGTTGACAATGAGACGCACGAGAAGATCTCCACGTGGCTGAAGACGGAACTAAAAAAGGTCAACGGAACCGCAGGCGAATAGTCGTATCGACTTTAAATGGGCGACAGAACCCGCCACAGGGAAACTTCGTGGAGGTAACGGGACTAGGTTCGAACCCCTTTGCACTGCTTTTCACCTTGCAGTAGTTGTGTTCGCTTCCTGGGCGATGTACTTCGCACGGCGTATCCACAGAATGCTGTGATAGACGACATGACCATCCTCGAAGGTCAGCTGCCCACGACGGATCAACCTTGAAAAACTACCTGGATTCGGGCTCCCGAGTTTTACCACACCAGCGTGCCGCGCGTAAGCGGCCAACTGCTTACCAGGAAAGTGGAACGGCCAGTCTCGATACACGTACACGTTCTGGTCAGTCACCAGTACGATGCGATGAAAATAGAAGGTCAGGATGCTGATCGCCATCTCAAGTAGTCCGCCGACGCTTGGCACGTACCGAACAACATCTTCCACCGTGCCAATCAAAACTGTCGTTAGCAGATTGTTATACGCGAAGCACACCGCCTCACCCTGTTCGTTTAAGTGTGCGCGTCTTGCCATTCGCTTCGCCATGCGTACGTTGTATTGCCGCACCGGAAGACTGAAAGAATTGGGACCATCGGTAGTGCTCATTTTGAAACCTTAGGACACAATCTCGATGGGCCAGATGCAATCTCGATCTTTCAACTGGCCTGCGTGTTGCTCCAGCTTGACGAGTTCGGCGCCGACGAACTATGTAATATCGCCGGAACCAGCGAAAGGGAGCATCGTTGGCAAATCCACCGTTGTGGGACTTGTCGTCTCAGAAGGAATTTGCCGTTGTTTTCCATCGTGGTGACTTGAACGTCCAAAAAGGACCGCTTGACCCCTCGTTCCATTTCTCTCATAATGGATCGCTAATAACTAAAGCGCAGAAGGGTCAATTGGAGGCATGAAAATGAAAGGCAAGCCACTCGAAGTATCACGCAGGATCGAAGCACCTGCGGCTGTAGTTTTTGCAATCCTTGCGAGCCCGCAACGCCACAAAGACTTCGATGGCTCCGGCATGCTCCGGGGAGTCGTCGTCGACCGTCGCATCTCAGGGGTCGGCGATACCTTCACCATGAAGATGCATCGGCTGGGAGACGACTACCTCATGCTCAACTACGTGGTGGAGTTCGAGCCAGATCGGCGCATCTTCTGGGAGCCGGCCCCCGGAGACCCTTCTCGGACCGAGGGCAATGATCCATCCAAAGTTGGCATCCCTGCCGGGTACCGCTGGGGCTACGTTCTCGCTCCAAACGGTGACGATGCCACCGTCGTCACCGAGGTCTTTGACTACGGCGCAATGCCGGAGGAACTCCTACGCGATGGCGCGGCGTGGATCAACGGGAACAACCCGATAATCGAGTCCTTGACAGCCAGCCTGGAAAGGCTCGACAAGATCTGTACCGAGTAGCAGAACCGAAATTGTCCTCGCAGCGGTTTTTGGGGCACACCTTCGGGGAACCAACTAAAGCTTGGTGGACCTATCCACTGCTGACTCAAACAAATGGTCACTCCTTGCAGAAGGCCACTTGGAAAGGCAAACAACGGAAGATATCACCTCCTCTGATTATCAACTACTTGGCCCAATCCGTCAACGACAGAGGCGGCTTACTGAAGCTCAGGTGCTTGAGATGGCCGCACGCTACGAAGTAGGAGCCACGATGTACGAGATAGCTGCTGAATTTGGCTGTCATCGCACGACCGTCGCAGAAAGGCTTAAGAAGGTTGGAATCTCGATGCGTGGCCAGTCTCCAACGTCTGGAGTCATCGATTCGATGGTGCATCTGTACACGTCTGGACTGTCCCTCGTGGAAGTTGGGGAGCAAACCGGATTTTGCGCAAACACAGTGAGGAATTGCTTGGATGTCCGACAAGTCAGAGCTCGAGATACGCATAAGCGAGATCGTTAAGCGCTCACCGTTCATTCAGTCGATTAGCAGAACGAGCTTTCCACGCACGCGCCCAGCTTCGCCCTGACGATGGGCTTCCGCGACGTAGGCACGGGGTAGAGCCCCTCTGATTGAGGGCTGATTTAAGAGAACGCTCGCGCGTAGTCTGCTACGAACTGTTGATACGAGCGGGCAGGTCGACCGAGGATCAACTCGACGTCCTCACTGGTCCACTCTGCATCACCTTCCGCAGTCAGACTGAAGGCCTGGGCGTTCTGCTCTGCGATCGCCTCAGGTACACCGGCACTGACCATCGCGCTCTTGTTTTCATCGAATGTGAGCTCTCGGTAGGTAATGGTCCGACCAAGCAACTTTGAGAGCAGGCCCGCAACGTCGTAGTTGGAGATGAGCTGAGGACCGCTGAGCCAGTACGTCTTTCCGGCGTGACCGGCCGGAGATGCGGCGATCTCAGCTGCCACTGCCGCTACGTCGCGCGCATCGACCATGCCGACAAGTCCCTTGCCGGCCGAGGAACCGAAACTGCTGGTCTTGGCGATCACCGGCGCCAACATCAACGTATTCTGCATGTAGGCGTTGGATCGCAGCAGCGTGTGGGGCAAACCGGAAGCGGCGAGTCCGGCTTCGATTTCGGTCTGCCCGCGCCGTCGGGCGATGGGCGAATCGGCGGACGCCTTGCTGGTCGCTTTTACGACATGCTCGACGCCCGCCCGAACCGCGCTACACACCAAGTTCAACTCCTGAGCGGGCACAGCAGAGCTCACGAGTATGACCGACGTGACACCCACCATTGCCTCGTCGATGGACGCCGACGCGTCCAAGTCGCCCACGGCGATCTCAACACCGGCGTCTGCCAACGCCATGACCTTCTTCGGGTCTCGCACCAACACCCGCACGGGCACTTGGCGCTCGACAAGAAGACGTGCAGCTTCGGAGCCGACCGTTCCAGCCGTAGTTACGAGGATCATTGTGGGTCTCACTTTTTTTGGTGTAATGGGTTGTACAACCCATTATGGCTGAGGTCGACTGGGTTGTCAAACTCAAAACGTCACTAGCATGTGTGAATGTCCAACGTCACGAGCGATCAACCGAGGCTCACCGCCAAGGGCGAGCGCACTCGGGGTCGCATTGTCGAGGAAGCCGCTCGCCTAATTTACGAGCGCGGCGTTGCCGCCACCACGCTGGACGAAATCAAGGCTGCCGCAGAAGTCAGCGGGTCGCAGCTTTACCACTACTTCCCCGACAAGGACGAGCTCGTGCGGGCAGTCATTAACTACCAAGCCAATGCCATCGTCACCAACCAGCAACACGCAAATCTTGGCACCGTGAAAGGGCTCCGAGCGTGGCGCAACACGGTCATCGCGGCGTCGAAAAGCACCGAAGCCAAGGGGGGCTGCCCCCTTGGCTCGCTGGGTGGTCAACTTGCGGAAAGCGACCCTGAGGCGCGAGCCCTCATCGCCGCCGGGTTCGATCTCTGGTCAAGTACCCTCAGCGACGGGCTTCAGACCCTTCGTGCCCACGGCCAACTGTCATCGGATATCAATCCAGACGATCTCGCTGTCACTATCCTCGCCGCGCTGCAAGGGGGACTACTCCTCGCTCAGGTGCAGAGGAGCACTCGACCGTTCGAGATTGCGGTCGACACAATCCTTGCCCTTGTCGCTCCGAAGATAAATGTATAAGAGATGTGGACAACGAACCGCTTGACCATCAGTCTTCCACAATTCACGCTATAATTCTGTACATGAACACACTGCCCATCGCCGATGCTCGAGCTCAGTTATCCAAATTGGTCGACGAAGCGAGTTCAACTCACGAACGAATCGAAATCACGAAGAACGGGCACCGAGCCGCCGTACTGATGGGCGCCGATGACTACGACGCCATGCGCGAAACGATTGCCGTGCTGTCCGACCCAGCGCTGCTGCTCGCACACCAGGAGGGCATACGAGCGCTTTCTGAAGGTGATGTCCTCAACAGCGATCAACTCGCCAAGGCAATGAAGAACGCCGGGCGCAGTGTCGACCCCAAGTAGGGAACGTTACAACCTCATCATCGCCCGATCGACAGCAAAGTCGCTCTCTGACGCACTCCCCGAGAAGATCGCGCATGCCGTGTACGAATTCATCACCGGGCCGTTGCTCGACAACCCTCGGCGCGTGGGAAAACCGCTCGGGCCACCCTTAGCTCCGGCGTACTCAGCGCGCCGCGGTGACTATCGAGTGCTGTACTTCATAGACGACGCCACGCACACTGTGAAGGTGACCGCAGTCAGACATCGTGCAGACGTATACCGGCCATGAACCATTATCGACAGCAAATTCGTTACGAACGGCGTGACGCTTAGGCTCGATGACATGGCGGATGTGAAGGCACTCTGGCTCGAAGCGCGGTCACTAACTGAACTTGGTGAGTTGACAGCTCGCTGGCTAGAGGGTGGCATCGACGAAAGCCCTTGGTACGGCACTGGTCCCGACCCGGAAACCACAGAGCTGATACCGATACTTGCGAAGTTGAATCGCATCGGTTTTGTCACGGATCAATCGCAGCCAGGCGAAGGGCCTAGTGACGATGGGTCGGCTCAGCGAGCCAACGTGTCTGGCTTTACCTCATGGGAACTCGCTCACTGGCTAGAAGGGTCCTTGGGACTAACCGATCTAGTGATAAATGCCATTCCGGCCGGTGAAGATGATGTCCCGTACACCTTGCCAATCACACTTTGGCCCGATGAGGTGAAGAACGACACAGACCGAGACGATGTCAGTTCGGCGTACACGTGGGATGGCGGGAGCTATTCACGAGGAACGCTCGTAGAGATGTTCTTGCGTGATCCGGGTGAAGTCGGACTATGCGAATACATGGTCGCAGTGTTGCAGAACAGTCTGCACGTGACACTGGTTGATCCGGTGTGGGGACGAAGCGATCTGTTGTGGACGGTTTTAGATGAGGCTGCCGAAAGTTGGAACGAGGCCCACTAACTCTTAAGTCTTCTCTGGCGCGGTTCGCGCACGGTCCCCTGCGCACCGTACCCATCGGTGGGCGCTGAGGGACTCGAACCCCCGACCTGCTGAGTGTAAATGGGAATTGATCCGTTGTCGCATGTCTGTGATGGTGGATTTTGTCGATATTTACTGAGTTTTCCGTCGTCTCTTGTCGGTTCTGTTGCGCACCGTCGAATCCTTGTGAGGGATGTTTTGAGGGATGAATTGCGGTGCTTTTCATTTGTCAAGGAGGTCTCTCATCATCATCCTCACAAGAGCGGCAATGCCTCCGAGGGATTTAGCACTCAAGTACCAATTTAAGCGAGCGGTCCACCGGCTCAGCCGGAACCAATGACGACCTTGTCGGACTTGGCTCCGCTTCTCACTCGCATAGGTGATCGTCAGAGCTTGATGAGATTTCCTTCGAAGCCTAATTTGCTCTTGGGGGGCCACCCTCGATCAGTTGTGACAAGTACGCCGGCTTCAACGTGGATGGCGGTAGCAATAACCAGGGCGTCAGGCAACTTGACCTTTTGGCCGTGACGAGCTCGAAGTCTCGCTGCCACCACGGCAGTATCAATATCGAGTTCCGCCACCACAACCGGCAGACGCTCAATGAACTCAAGAATTGCGGTGACTGACGACTCGCCGTGGCGCGACGGGGACACCAGCGCCTCAGCGAGCGCTGAAGCCGGTATTGCTATTTGGTCTCCGCGCTGTTGAGCATTGGCTAATTCTCTCTTCGCCCCGAGATGGTGCGCATCACTCGCGTCAAAGAATCCAATGAGAATACCTGCGTCGATGACGGTTAGTCCCATTCGTTACGAAGTTGCTCGAGGATTCCGTGTTCGAATATGCCCGTCATTAATCCGGAGAAACTCTCAAGAACGTCCTCTTCACGTTCGAGTACCACCCGTCCGGGGCCATCAGCTCTGGCAACGACACGCTCACCCGCCTCCAAGCCCGCGATTCGCATAGCGTCAATCGGAATGGTCACCTGGTGCTTCTCGCTGATTCTCGTGCCGCGCCGCCTTTTCTTTACATTCTCCATATTTGTAAAGAATAGCAGTTCCTCGCGCCATACCGTTCGTCAACGGACTACTTCACCATCGAGAAGCCTTCACAAGCGCACGATACCCAGGTCTGCGTGATCCGCAGCGGAACGACTTAATGACCTGAGCGGGGATAGAAGACAATCACCCAAGGATCCCACCCCGTGTTCGAGTCGCCCGGCGTCAGCCAGAACTTGGCCGATGATCTCGCATCGCTAAGAAACCTCTTCTGAGCACGCGACTGAAGCACGTTCACCGCGCAGCGAAACTTGACCTCGATGGCTAGCGACGCCCGCTTCTCGCTTAGGCGGCGTGGGCGATGCAAACGGAGGGACCATAACCGACCCAAGTCGCAGGAGTTGGCGTGGGCTTCGTCGTCAGGTCGGTTGCGAGCCCGTTGATGATGTGCTTGGAGATGACCGTACCGGCGTATAACCCGTGCAGCTGAACGCCGTCCGATGCGCGCGGCGCCCAGATGACGATGATGCGGATTTTCGTACCCACTATGGTGCCAGTGAAATGTCCGGTACTGTAACCGGAGTTCACCGCTTCGTCGGCCGGGATGGTCTCCGGTCCACTGAGTTTGTTCCCGTGCTGGGTGATGATCAACGTCGTGTCGTAATTGTTGCTCGCCACGAACAGCCACTTGCCGGCGACCTTGTATTGGGTGCATCGCTTCGCAGGCGTGGCGGCGTGGGCTGACGCGCCGAACGGCAGCAAAACTGCAACCAACGCTACGGCAGCAACAATTCTCGTTCTCATCGGCAGTCGCCTCTCTAATGATTGATAGTGAACAGTACATTGAAGAGGGAGCAATTGCTACAGTTTGATTCTTTTCGAAATGGACAATCTCTGGGGCTAGGACCGTGGCATCCCGTCTGACATACACTCCAGCCAATTGGCACTACCCAATTTTAGTGCCACGACTAGGGAACCTCTAGGGTCGCTCTGTCCCTCCACCGGGAACGTCGTCACCGCCGAGCCAATAAGCAAAAACTGCTCCAACGAATCAGCAGGCCGACCTCGCTGATTTCGATGGCTTTTCAAGGGTATTCCACTCAAGGAGTCAGATGATCCCTCAAAAAAACCTCACGAATGAGGGTTATTTTGAGGGAAAGTGCGAATTCAGATCGTTGTCATTTAGAGTAAAATCCAATAATCACTTGACCTCTTGACCTCTTGACCTCTGACTGGTGGAGCATTCCACTCCTGACTCAAACAATTCTGAGGTCAGGAGTTTGAGTAAGGCTCTTTTGGTGGGCGCTGAGGGACTCGAACCCCCGACCTGCTGAGTGTAAATCAGCTGCTCTGACCAACTGAGCTAAGCGCCCGCAAGGTGACCAGCCTAGTTGGCCTCGCAGCGAGCCCGATAACGATTGTGGTTGCGTAGACAAACTGTCACACTCACCCAAAATCTCCGCGCGACGTCTTCTCCTCAGAACGATGACCTTCTCGATACGTCAATCCGATCGAGACGCTCAGAAGCACGCTGGGTAATGCAGACAGGGCTCTTCTTGCGTCGATGTCTCAATCACCAGGTGCGCCGCGGCCCAGAATGCGTAAGGTTGCGTTCATGGATGCCTCCCATCGCGGCGATGAGAACAGACAAATGACGGCTGAGGAAATCGTCCGACAGCTCCTCGGCAATGAAGTGGGGAACCTGCTGCGTAACGACCCGGGCGCACGCGAGCGCAGGGACCCTGAGGGAGTCCACCAATTACGGGTATCAGCGCGCCGACTGCGCACCGAACTCGTTGTCTTAGCATCGGTCTTCGATCAAGCGGCCCTTCGCCACCTGCTCAGTGAACTCCGGTGGCTCGGACGAGCGCTCGGCAAGCCGCGCGACCTTGACATCAGAATCACGATGTTGGACCACGTCCAAGGCGACATGCCGCCGTGGCTCGCCAGAACCCTCGCCCAAAGGCTCGAGCTCCAGAAGGCGGACGAAATTGTGCACGTCCAACGATTGCTCGCTTCAGACCGGTATCGGCACCTAATCACGACTTTGACCGACGCTGTTGTACGGCCCCCTCTGAGTGGTCACGCCCAAGTTCCAGCCTTCGACATGCTCCACACCGGGCTCGGCGACGCGCTCGCGACGCTCGCGGCCAAGGTCGAGGCCAGCGGACCTCGACCAGCTTACGAACAGCTACACGAGATTCGAATCCTCGCCAAAAAGGGGCGATACAGTGCCGCAATCGCCGCGACGCTGCTGGGTGAGCAGGCGAAGATCATCGCAAACTCTCTCGAACAAGTGCAGAACATCCTCGGGGAGTTGCACGACCGCGTCGTGGTCCTTCACTACCTGAACGAAGAATTCGACAGCATCCTGATAGAACAGCCCTCGGCGGATTTGGGGAAATCCCGAGCCAGCGTAGAGCGTAAGTTAGAGCGCGAAATCGGGCGGCTCAACTTGCAGTGGCGCCAACCCTGTGGTGAAGCCCGGCGTCACGGCACGGCGCTTCTGGGACGCTGAAGTCTCGCACTGCTTCGTGAGGCGTCATGGCGAAGTATCAGATCTGCTTTTGTTCGATCATGAAATCCAACAACGCCGGCGTCGAGCAAAAGATCGGATGGCGAAGTACTGGCGCTGACGTCTCGAGCTCCTCGCCGAAGTAGTCGCCCGCGACGCCTCCCGCCTCGCGCAAGATCAATAGACCCGCCAAGTAGTCCCAGGGATGGAGTACCGACTGGCTCGCCACGCCGTAGACGTCAAGGGAGCCGTCGGCGACCAAACAAATCTCGAGACTCGCCGCGCCCATCGAGCGGCTCTGGTACCAACCGAGATGCCGCGACGGTAGTCCCGAGAAACTCATGATCGAACGGTTGACCTCAACCTGACCGCTGACCCTGATGCGCTCACCATCGCGTGCGGCACCACTCGCCTTCTGCGCCTCAAAGACCGTGCCGTCCGCCTGGTTCATCACCAGGCCGGCGACGAGTTCCTGCCCGCGCAGCACCGCCAGACTCGTCGCGTAGAACGGCACGCCGCGATCACAATTGGTCGAACCGTCGATTGGATCCACCACCACGGTCAACTCGCCGCTTCCCGTGACGCCCGACTCCTCACTCACAATTCGAAATCCCGCCCCGCCCAAGACACGAAGTGCGACCTCATCGGCCACCAGGTCCAGGTGATACTGCGTCGCGCGAACACCAGAAAATCCACGTCGGCGATGGTTTTTTACGGCTTCGCCAATCTCGAGTGCGCACGCACGAAGTGACGTCAAAATGTCATCGCTCACGCAATCACGCTACTGGGCTTACCCACTATCCTGAGTAGCAATGGCCGCCATTGATGTCGCTGGTTTCGTTGCTGACCTCAAGGATCACGCGGTTACCCACGGTTTCCACGTGCACGACGAGCGTCACTTCGTCGAGACTTATTCACTTCGCCAAGCGTGGGAGGTCGACCTACATCCCGAAGATGGCTGCGGCGGTCCGATCGACTTGCACATCGAACTCGACGTCGATCCAAGGACCCTGCTCGCCTTTGAAGACGCCGTCCTCGGGCTGCCCGACGACGTCGACCCGCCCGACGAATTTCACTTTCCTCTCGTTCTCACCTGGAGCCTGCCGCCCATGCCCCACGGCCCTGATCTGTTGCGCTTGGCAATCGACCTCGCGCCTATTGGTGGTATAGAAATGCCCCTCGAGGTCACCGCGACCGACACTTTCGCCTCGCCTACCGAAGCGAGCGAGCGGCGGATCTCGATCGTGGCTCGCCGGGCGATCTCACTCTGTCAAGTCGCCAAGGGCGAGGACCCGCTGTGTGACATCTTCGAGCGCGGGCACAGCGTCAGCGACTTCCTGCTGCAGGCCGCCGACTCGTGGCTTGGCTGAGCCGCCCGCTCTCAATCCTCACGCCACTTTTGATTGCGGGCGTCGCCCTCAGTTCCTGTGGTGTCGGCGGCGCCGTATCTGAGGCGCGCGAATCGTGTCGATACGTCCACAAAGCCCTCGCAATCGAGCAACGTAGCAGCGCACCTAGTCTGAGCCCGACCCAGAAGGCCAACCTAGAGGCCACCGCCCTCGCTGAACTCCTGAAGGGCACGCAGGCCGCCGCCGAGGCCACGTCGATCGACGGTAGCTGGAACGCGCTGCAGACCACGATCAACGAGGCCGAACGTGTGCCCCTTAGTGATGTCGTCGCGTCACTGACGCGAATATGCCACGTCGCCGACTCATCGTCGCCCTACTTGAACTAGTTATTTCTGAGGGAATCGATCGTAGAGCCAGGAGAGCGAGTT